>Ga0265594_1000450_pt1 | contig 34483 bp, 33 predicted proteins | sample saktaG_11_FD_190147 | JGI IMG/M metagenome (GOLD analysis project Ga0265594, IMG submission 190147) | Saline water microbial communities from Sakinaw Lake, British Columbia, Canada - sak_2011_5_24_80m | ecosystem: Environmental > Aquatic > Non-marine Saline and Alkaline > Saline ... | reverse complement strand
CTAGAAGTAGAGACCAAAGAAAAGCATTGAAAAAATCTTTGATAAGTGAGTTTTTTTTGCATGAAAAAATAAAAACAACCGAAGCAAAAGCTAAAGAAATTCAACCATTGATAGAAAAATTTATAACCAAAGCCAAATCTGTAAATTATTCCAAAGCAGATGAAGACAACAAAGATAAGGTAAAGGGGGGAGTATCCCAAAGAAGATTATTAGGTAAACTTTTTAGTGCTGAAATTGTTAAAAAAATTATAGAAGAAATTGCTCCTCAATTTAAAAATAGAAATGGTGGATATACTAGAATTATAAAGATTGGGGCCAGAAAAAGTGATAGTGCCAAAATAGCAATAATAGAATTAGTTAAGTAATCTATACTTATGAAAAGAAAAACTCATACAATTGATGCCACAGATGAATCCTTGGGAAGATTAGCAGTTAGAATATCAATTCTTTTAAGAGGTAAGGACAAACCAGATTTTATGCCTAATCAAGATGGTGGAGATTTTGTTCAGGTCAAGAATATAAAAAAAGTGAGAATAACTGGTAATAAATTAGAGCAAAAAATATATTATCATCACACCGGATATATTGGAAATTTGAAAGAAATTCCAATGGGTGTAGTTTTTGCTAAAAATCCAGGAGAAGTTTTAAGAAAAACAGTTTTAGGAATGTTGCCTAAAAATAAATTAAGGGCAAAACAAATTAAAAGATTGAAAACATTATAATTATGATTGAAGTTAAAAAAACAATAAAGAAAATAGATAAAAAAACACCTAAGAAGCGTAGTTCAACTGATGTTGGGAAAAAGAAAATAATCAAGAAGAAACAAGAGAAGAAAGTAAATAGAATAAAGAAAGAAATAAAAAAAGAGCCCAAGAAAGAAGTGGAAAAAGTTATTAGTCAATCACCAAAGAAATCTTCTGCTAAATATTTTGAAACAATAGGAAGACGTAAAACATCTCAAGCAAGAGTTCGTCTTTTTACTCAAGGAGACAAGGACATTAAAATAAATGAAAAACCTTTTGATGTATATTTTATTACTCCTGACCTCCGGAAAATTGTTGAAGCACCATTAGAAATTATAAAATCTCCAGACAAATTTGGGATTTCTGTTCAAGTAAGAGGTGGGGGAATTTATTCTCAAGCAGGAGCTGTATGTCATGGTATTGCAAGAGCTCTTTGTCTATTAAATCCTTATTTTAAGAAAAAACTAAAAAAAGCAGGATTTTTAACTAGAGATCCCCGTATGCGAGAAAGAAAGAAATTTGGGCTTAAAAGAGCCAGACGCGCTCCTCAATGGAGTAAGCGATAGTATATACTCAATGAATTTTTAATTCATTTTGATTTTCAATAAATCTTCAATTTATTTCAATGTTAAAAGAGTTAATTGATAAATTTTATTTAGACGAGCAAAAAAGTAAACAGCAGGCTCATTTCTATGTTACGGATGCTGGGAAATGTCCTCGGGCTGTTTTTTTTAAATTAAAAAATGCACCTAGGAAAAAACTAGATGCACGTATTTTAAGAATATTTGAAATTGGTGAAAATTTTCACAGAAATATTTTTAATATTTTATACCGTTTAAGAATCGGGGTGACCACAGAAGTTATTATACCAAAAAATGAGTTAGTTTCCGGAAGGGCTGATGCTATACTCTGCATGGATAATCAAAATTATGTTTTAGATATCAAGAGTATGAATAGTATGGTTTTTAGAGGACTAAAAGAGCCAAAAGAAGAGAATATTTATCAGATTCAATTATATCTTCATTATTTTAATATTAAGAAAGGAATATTACTTTATATAGACAAAGACAGGCAAGACATAAAGGAATTTCATGTTGTGTATAACGCGGGATTAGTAAAATCACTTTTAAAAGACTTTAAAGAACTTAAAGAGAAAGTTGATTCTAATATTATCCCCGAAAGATTTCCTGGATATCCAAAAAATTGGCAATGTATGTATTGTCAATTTAAAGATATTTGTTCTTTAGCCGGGGCCAAGGAAATAAACTGGGGGAAATTTAAAGAAAAAATAGATAAAACAACTATTTAATAATAGAGGTTGAAAAAAACAAATTATTTTCTGAGAAAACATATAAACTTTCCAAAGAATTATTATAAAATATCTTTGGATTTTTTAATTCCTTTATGGGAAATATATTTATCTTATCTCTAGTATCAGTTTCACTTATTCTGATTTTATCTTCCAAGTTAAATGCTAAATAGTTGTAGTTAAACCAAAGACAATCTCCAATTGTTTCTGAAAAACGATTTAAAAATATTTTTTTATAACTTGGTTCAAATTCTAAAATCCATATTTCATAATTATTCCAGCAAACGGCTTTTCTGGAATCAGATGAAACCTTTATGCCTTGAACATTATCAATGATTTTTTCAAAATCTTCATCAGAGGAAACATAATAAATAGCATTGTCTTCTAATAAAAATATTCTAGAACCCTGACTTTCAATCTCATATTTCTTCTCCGGTTCAATTAAAAATGGTTTTTGATTTAGAACTTCTTTTGTTTCACTAATATAATCATTTTTAAAGATAAACCCAGAAGTTGAGAGCCAAATAATATAATCTTTTGTTGCTTTAAAGGTTACAATGTTATTTAAAAAGATTCTTGGTTCATCTTGTTCTGATTCAAGGTCTTTTTTGAAAATTACTTGATCTTTTAGATAAAAAATCTCATTTATATTGTTGGGGTTAAATGAAATATTTTCTATTTTCTCATCTGGAAAATTAACTTTAGATAAAGTCGTTTTTTCAAAGTTATAATCTAATAGAAAATAGAATATATTTTCTTTGGGATCTTTTGTTTTAATTAATATTCTATTTTTTTCGGAATCCCATTTTGATTGAGTGATATCTATTAATAATACTCCTAACTCTATTAAATCTTTTTCTACTAAAATTGTTTTCTTTGTTTGGCCATCAAAAATTAGTTCTTCCAAAGTCCAACTTTCTTGTTCGGTTCTTTTAAGTAATATTTTTTTCTCATCTTCAGAAACTAAGAATTCTTCTATATCTTGTTCTAATACGTTAAAAGGGATATTTTGTTTTATCAAAAGAATATTTTCTACTTTGGCCACTTGTTTTCCTCTTATTTCTAAGTTTTTTTGCCATGTTTGAAATTCTGTCTGTCTAACTTCAATATTATATTTTTTAGGTAAAAGATTTTCAATCAAAACTGTATTTGCAAAAAAGCCGGTTCGGTCAACAAATTTTTCATTAATATAAATTTCGGCTGAAGTATTTGATACTTCTATAAAAATACCTCCTGTCTTTACTATTTTATTTTCATCAAAATCGAATCTATATCCTTGGGAATATAATAAAATCAATGGTGCTATTAAAAAAAATAAAAAAACACAGAAACCTAAAATTATTAATCTATTTTTTCTTTTCATGTAATCTATATTAGAATAAAATCTTCAATTTGCCAAATTATATCTGTTGGTATAAGATGCTAATAGACAAAAATAGAGAACAGTTCTTTGTTTTTTTTCTTGATTTTTTGGAGGGATATGATAAGGTTAAAGCATAATAGTATTGGATTTCAGATAATCCAATTAAAAAATAAATAGGAGGTTAAAGAAATGAAACTTATGATGGAAGATAATAGAACAGAGATTGTAGAAAGTGTAAAAAGAAAGTTTTTTAGAAAATTTCTTAAGGAAATATCTTTAGATGAATTAAATTTTTTACTTCAACTTCCTGTGTGTATTAAAGATATATTACTTGAAAGATTTCAACAATCAGAAGATAAAGAAATAGTGGAAGAGTATTTTAGAAAACATAGTTTTCTTTCTAAGGTTTTAATGAAAAATCCAGCTACTTTCAAGATGCTTGAATTGATATATACAGGAGAGAATATTCGAGGATTAATTGATCGGTATTCTTTTAACACGCCAAGCGCTCAAGCGCTAAGAAATAGACTTTTATCGGTTACTAGTATTGCTAGAAGAATTATTAAAGCGAAGGCTAATAAAAAAATTGAGATGAAAGTTTTTAATCTTGGCTCGGGCCCAGGCAGAGACACGATTGAGATATTAGAAGGGAATTCTTATTTGACAGATTTTGTCTCAATGGATTGTATTGATATTGATTCGGAAGCGTTAGAAAAAGGCAAAGAATTAATGAAAAAAAAGAATCTCATAGGCATTACTTTTACTCAAGGAGACATTGTTCGACTTAAGCGTAGAGACGAGATAGATTTAGGATTAATAATAGGAGTATTGTGTGGTTTAGAGCATAAGACTTGTGTAGCAGTCTTAAAAAGGATAAAACGATCTTTTAAGAAAGGAGGGATAATAATTGCTAGTAATGTTTTAAAAAGCATGCCCGGAGAAGATCCTTTTATGTCTTATTTACTTAAAGATATCATTGGTTGGAAACTTGTTTATAAAGGAATAGAAGAGATTCGTCAGATATTTTTAGAAGCTGGTTATGAATGGGAAGGGATTCTCTATGATGAACCTACTAGATTTCATGGATTAGGTATTGGCAAAGTACCATTTACATAGTCCCTAAATTTTTGTTATAATAATTAATATAACAAAATTTAGGGACTTTTCATTTTGAATTTATGGTTTTTTATGTTTGGACTAGTTTAATAAACGGGATTGTTGCTACAGTATTTGGGTTATTTGTTTATTTCCAAAACAGAAAACGCTTGACAAATAAACTTCTTGGTTTACTTACTCTTGCATTGGCTATATGGGCTTATAGTTATTGGATATGGCTGATGATGGAAAATACAACAAGTGCTTTATTTTGGTCTAAAATGCTTAATCTTGGAGCGACTTTGGTTCCTGTTTTTTATTTGCATTGGATTCTTGTTTTGCTTAATTTACACAAAAAGAAAAAGAAAATTTTAATTATTAGTTATTTAGCCACTCTTTTCTTTATTCTTTTTAGTTTTTCTTCATTCTATATAAAAGGAGTAAAATCTATTCTTTTTTTCCCTTATTGGCCTCAAGCGGGATTTTTATATATCTGCTATCTTATCTTGGGATGGGGAGGAATGGTGGGTTATGGGTTTTATCAATTGTTAAAAGCTCAAAAGACTGCTGTAGGATACAAGCGTGCCCAAATTAAATATTTAATATTGGGCTCAATAATAGGATTTGCGGGTTCGGCAACTAATTTTCCACTTATGTTTGGCCTTTCTATCTTTCCTCCTTTTGGTAATCCTTTAGTTGTTTTTTATCCAATTATCTTCACTTATGCTATTATTAAATATCGATTCATGGATATCAGCGTAATAATAGGGAAAGGTATAATTTATATCTTTAGTTTTTTGTCTGTTATCGGAATAAGTTTTTCTCTGGTTTTTTTCAACAATAAATTGTTCCAACCTATTTCTTTTAATATTCTAGGACCTTTGATTATCGCAGTTAGTATTCTACTTTTTCAATATTTTTTTAGACTTTTTGAAAAACTAGCTTCTAGATATTTCTATTATACTTTTTATTCTTACCAAAAAGTTCTTGCTGATTTGGGAGAGAAAATAACTAAAATATTAGATTTAAATACATTAACTTCTTTGATTGTTGATACTCTTATTGAGACAATGAAACTGAATAGGGCAGTGATTTTAATGAGAAAAGAAGATGGTCGTTATACTATTTTAAAAAATATTGGGTTTAGACAAGAAAATGGAATTTCTTTAGTTACGGATAATTTTCTAACTAGATATTTAGAGAAAAGAAAAAAACCATTAGTTTATGAAGAACTTTCTTTAATCCAAGAAAATTCTGTTTTAAAAGATGAAAAAAGAAGATTGGAAAAGCTTAAAGATAATATGGATAAGATTGAAGCTGATATCTGCTTGCCTCTTTTCCGGGAGAATAAAATTATTGGTATTATAGTTCTGGGTAAAAAAATATCAGGGGATGCTTATTCCAAAGAAGATATTGATCTTTTAATTGCTCTTTCTAATCAGGCCTCAATTGCCTTAGAAAATGCTCGTTTTTATGAAAAAGTTCAAGACCTCTCCGAAAACCTCCAGGAGAAAGTTGACCAGCAAACAAAGGAATTAAAACAAGCATATAATAAAATAGAACATGCTTATGAGATAGAGAAAAAAGCGCATCAGGAGCTTAAAGATCTTAGTGAGGCTAAAAATCAATTTATTCTTGCTACTCAACATCATCTAAGAACACCCTTAACTATCATGAAAGGGTATGCCTCAATGTTGATAGAAGGGGATTATGGGAAACTTAATAAAAAAGCCCAAGAAAAACTTGTTTTCTTTTCGGGGTCAACTCAGAAGCTTATAAACTTGGTTAATGAATTTTTAGATATTTCTCAATTCCAAGTAGGTAAAAAAATTCTGAAGATAGAAAAAGTTGATATTCAAAAATTAATTAAAGAAATTATTGAAGAATTTAAAATGGAAGCAGAAAAGAAAGGCATTTATCTTAGAATTGAAAAATTAAATCGTATCTCCATGATTAAAGCTGATTATGCAAAACTTAGAGAAGCTATTTATAATATTGTAGATAATGGGATTAAATATACTGAAAAAGGCGGGATAACAATATCTCTAGAAATGGGAAACAAAAAGTTAAAAATTATGATAAAAGATACCGGTATTGGTATTGGCAAAAAAGAAATTAATACTTTATTTGAAAAAACTTTTGAAAGAAGCAAAGGAGCTCAAAAATTATATACTTTAGGTCGGGGGATAGGACTATATATTAGTTCAAACATTATCAAGGCTCATAATGGTAAAATTCGGGCTGAAAGTTCAGGAGAAAACTCTGGTTCTACTTTTCATATTGAGTTGCCTGTAAAATAGATAAAAGATGAAAAATAGTGTGATTAAAACAGTTACTTAAAACTGTTTTTTTATTGAAACTATTGCCAATTTCATAGTTTTAAGATAAAATAAAGAATCTGATATCGATAAATAAACTTAAAAAATGATTGAAAAATTCATAATTAAAGGAGCAAAAAAACTGGAAGGTGAAATTGAAGTCAATGGTTCTAAAAATGCTGCTGGTCCTATCTTAGCTGCTACTTTGCTTACTAATGAAGAATGTATAATTGATAATCTTCCTAAAATTTCTGATATTTTTAATCTTTTAGATATATTAAAAACAATGGGGGCAGAAGTAGATTGGGTAGGTGATCGGAAAGTTAAGATTAAAACCGGAGATAACATTGATCCTGAAAAAATGGATTTTGAAAAAATGTCTAAAACGAGAGTTTCCGTACTTCTGATAGGAGCACTTTTACCAAAATTCAAGAAGTTCAAAGTTTCTAGACCAGGAGGAGATAGAATTGGATTAAGGCCCATAACTACACACTTAGAAGCGCTTAAAGAATTAGGAGTTGAGTTTGAAGAACAAGGAGAATTTTATCATTTTAATTCTGAAAAACTTGTAACCAAAGAAATTGTTTTATCTGAGTTTAGTGTTACGGCTACGGAAAATTTAATAATGGTTGCTAGTCTATCTAAGGGAGAAACCATAATAAAGGGAGCGGCCTGCGAACCACATGTTCAAGATTTAATTAAAATGTTGGATAATATGGGTGCAAATATAGAAGGTTCTGGAACTCATACTTTAAAAGTTAAAGGGGTTGAAAAATTAAAAGGAGTGGAACATAAACTTATTCCTGATTATCTTGAAGCGGGTACATTTATTACTATCGGAGCTGTTGTTGGGAAAAAGATTAAAATAAATAATGTAATACCTGAACATTTAGATCTTTTTTTAGCAAAAATGAAAGAAATAGGAGTTGAGTTTAAAATAACAAATAACTCCATTGAAGTTTGGGGAGAAGGCAATTTAAACCCAGTACATGTACAAGCTCTTCCTTATCCCGGTTTTCCAACTGATTTATTGCCAATTGTGGTGCCGTTATTAACTCAAGCTAAAGGGAAAAGTTTAATTCATGATCCCTTATATCCAAATAGATTTAGTTATGTCGATGAACTTAGAAAAATGGGGGCAGATATTGAGAGAGTTGATCCACATAGAGCTTTTATCTTTGGGCAAACTCCATTAAGGGGTATGAAAATTGAGTCCTGGGATATAAGGGCAGGAGCAAGTTTAGTAGTGGCTGGATTAATGGCTAAAGGCGAAACTACAATTGGAAATATTAATCAAATAGATAGGGGATATGAAAAAATTGAGGAAAGGTTGCAAAAAATAGGAGCTGATATTAAAAGAGTTAGTAATTAAAATAATTAGTCATTTTAAAATATGTTTGTAACTAAAATATCAATTGATCTTGGAACATGTAATTCTTTAGTTTTCGTTCCGGGGAAAGGGATAGTTTTAGAAGAACCATCAGTTGTGGCTATAGCTCCGGCCGAGAATAAAATTTTAGCCGTGGGGCTAAAGGCAAAAATGATGATTGGTAGAACTCCTGATTTTATTCAAATTTATCGTCCCTTGAAAGACGGAGTTATTTCTGATTACAGAGTAACCCAAGCAATGCTTAGGCATTTTATCACCGAAGCCCAAGGCAAATTTCGACTTTTTAAACCAGAACTTGTTATTTCTGTTCCGGCAGGAAGTAGTTCAACAGAAAGAAGGGCAGTGATAGAAGCGGCATTAAGCTCTGGAGCAAGGTCAGCGTTTGTTGCTAAAGAGCCAATTTTAGCAGCCATTGGGGCTGGGATTCCAATTAATTCTTGTGAAGGTAATATGATTATTGATATTGGCGGAGGGACATCAGAGATAGCAGTAATTTCTTTGGGGGGCATAGTGACATCAAGTTCAGTGAGGATAGGGGGAGATAAAATGAACGAGGCTATAGCAGAATATATTAAGAAAAAATATAATTTAGCAGTTGGTACGCAAACAGCTGAAGAAGTAAAAATAAAAATTGGGACAGCTTTACCTAAAAAGAAAGAAGAATTTTTAGATGTTAGGGGAAGAGATTTAATTTCCGGGTTACCTCGTAACATTAGAGTTTCTTCCAATGAAACTGCTCAAGCTCTTCAAGATGTTCTGAAGGAAATTGTAGATACAGTAAAACAGGTTTTAAGAAACACTCCGCCGGAATTATCAGCAGATGTTATGAATAAAGGAATGATTATTGCTGGTGGTGGATCTATGTTAAGAAATATGGATGAAATTATTGCTAAAGCAACCGGTGTTCCTTGTTTTAGAGCAGATGAACCTTTATATTGCGTTGTTAAAGGCACAGGAGTAGTGATTGAAAATCTTGATACTTATAAAAGAAGTATCATGAGTAAAAAATAAAGTATAAAATATAGAAAATAAATGCTAATAATTGGCCATAAAAATCAAAGGGAGTTTTTGAAGAAATCATTAAATAACTCAAGAATGTCTCATGCCTATTTATTTTCTGGTTTAGACGCTTTAGGCAAAAAAGAAATAGCTTTAGAATTTGCTCAATTGGTTAACAAACAAAAAAAAGATAGTCCGGATATAATTATAATTAAACCAGAACTCTCCATTGGAATTTCGCAGATAGAAGATATGCAAAAAAGGTTGTTTTTAAAGCCCTTTTCTGCTCCATATAAAATAGCAATTATAGATGAAGCAGAAAAGATGACAACTCATGCTCAAAATTGTCTTTTGAAAACATTAGAAGAGCCAAAGGGGCAAGCCATTATAATTCTTATTTCTTCAAGACCAGAGACATTACTAGAAACAATTATTTCCCGAGTTCAATCTTTAAAATTTTATCCTTTGTCTAAGAAAGAAATGAAGGATTTCTTAAAAGAAAAGGTTTCCGGCTCAGAACTTGAAAAATTAATGTTTATCTCGGAAGGGAGGCCTGGGAGGGCAGTAAGCTTTCTCAAAGATTCTCAAAAAATGGGTGATTTATGGAAAATGTTTAATGACATAGAAAATATTATTAAATCTGATATAGGGTTCCGATTTAAATATATAAATGATTTTTTGGATAAAGAAAATTCAGAAGAATTTCTAAATATTTTCTTAAAATATTTCAGATTGATTTTATTATCTAAAATTTCAGGCATAGAAATGGGTCATAAGTTTAAAAATAATTTCTCTATTCAGAAAATACAAGAAATTATAAAACTAAGCGAAAGAATAAATTTTTTAATTATAAAAACAAACGTTAATAAAAGATTAGCCTTAGAAACTTTATTTTTAAATTTACCAAAGGCGCTAACTAATAACTAATTGTATGTCTAATTACAAAGAAATTGTTCAAAAAGTAGAACCTGATTTTCAAAAGGTTATTACTTTTTTAGAAGGTGAGATAATGAAGATTAGAGTATCTTTGATGTCTCCTTCGTTAGTTGAAAATATAAAAGTAAAAATTGAAGAAAATGAACTCTCTATAAGAGAATTGGGAACGATTTCTTTAATTTCTTCTAATATGATATTAATTCAACCGTGGGATCAATTATATATTCAGCCGATTGAAAAAGCTATTAATGAATCTCATTTAGGAATCAATCCTGTTGTGTCTAAAGAAGGGCTGAGATTGTCTGCTCCGGCTCTTTCTCAAGATTATAGAGATAATTTAATTCGAATATTATTAGAAAAAAAAGAAAATGCTCGTAAAACAATTAGACATTTTAGAGAAGAAGATTGGAAAAAGATTCAAGACGAATTTAAAAAAAGTGAGATTAGAGAGGATGATAAATTTAGGGCGAAAGATGAATTGCAGAAATTGGTTGACAAATATAACGAGAAAATAGAAGAAATAATAGAAAGAAAGAAAAAAGAGATACAAGGATAACCATTTAAACACATAAATCTTTAATAATTTAATAATTTTATACTACAATTATGTTTTTTAATATTTTAATTATTTTCTTCTGCTTAATAGGGCTAATGGTTTTACACGAACTGGGGCATTTTTTAATGGCTAAAAAATTTGGAGTAGATGTGGAAGAATTTGGCATTGGCTATCCTCCTAGAATTTTTGGAAAAAGATTCAGAGGAACCATTTATTCGTTAAATCTTTTGCCTTTTGGTGCTTTTGTTAAAATAAAAGGGGAAGAAGGAGAAGAGAATATTGAAGATTCTAAAAGTTTTTCTCAAAAACCAATTTGGCAAAGAAGTTTGATTATCTTGGGAGGAGTTGGCTTCTTTTGGATTATTGCTATAGTCATTTTAACCTCTGTAGCATTTTTTTGGGGGGTACCTACTTCTGTTCCTGATAATTGGGAAGGAGGGTATAAGACGGAAGTTATGATTACCCAAACGTTTGATGATTTTCCGGCTGCCTTAGCCGGCATAGAGATGGGAGATGAAATAGTTGACTTTAATAGGATGGATGAATTTCAGGAATTTATTAGGGGAAATAAGGAAAAAGAAATAACTCTTAATATAAAAAGAGGCCAAGAAACATTTGGTATTAATTTAACTCCTATGGCTTCTGACATTAATGAAAGCGAAGGAGTAATTGGAGTAGCTCTGGCCAGAGTTGCTGATATAAAATATCCTTGGTATAGTGCGCCCATTCAAGGTGTTTCTATTACCGCCAGACAAACAATTGCTATCCCAGTCATGCTGGGGACACTTCTCAAGAATGCAATCCAAGGGGAAGAAACACCAGGGGCTAAATTTGTTGGTCCCATAGGCATAGGAAAAATAATGACTAATGCCTTAGATCAGGGCATGGTTAACTTTTTAATGTTTTTAAGTATGATATCAATCTGGTTAGCTGTATTTAATATCCTTCCTATTCCAGCTTTAGACGGGGGCAAACTATTATTTCTGACTATAGAAAAAGTTAGAGGCCAAGCCGTAAATCCAAAAACTGAACAGAAGATTACCTTAGTTTTTTTCAGTCTTTTATTGGGATTGATGCTTTTTGTTACCATTAAAGACATTATGGGGTTATTTTAGAATAAATATATGCTACAATCAAAACTTTTTACAAAAACAAAAAAACAAATTTCCAAAGATGAGAAAAGCATAAATGGTATTTTGTTAGAGAGAGGAGGGTTTATTCATAAAGAAATGGCCGGGGCTTATAGTTTTTTACCTTTGGGGTTAAGAGTGTTAACAAAAATTGAAGATATAATTAGAAAGGAAATGAATAAGATATCAGGGCAAGAAATTTTAATGACTATTTTTCAACCTAAGAAAATTTGGGAAGAAACCGGAAGATGGTCTGGAGAGATTGGAGAAAAGATAATGTATAAATGTAAAGGTAATAAAGAAATTGGATTAGGCCCTACCCATGAAGAAATGTTAACGAATATTATTCGCAACTATATTAATTCGTTTGAAGATTTACCAGCTTATATTTATCAAATTCAGACGAAATTCAGAAAAGAAGCGCGAGCTCGTTCAGGTATTCTTAGAGGAAGGGAATTTAAAATGAAAGATCTCTATAGTTTTCATACCTCAGAATCTGATTTTAAAAAATATTATGATAAAACAAAAAAATCTTATGTTAATATTTTTAACAAATGTGGATTAAAAACAATTTTAACTGAAGCATCAGGACAAGGATTTACCAAAAACTTTACTCATGAATTTCAAGTAATTGCTGATGCGGGGGAAGATAAAATAATTTATTGTCCTAAATTAGATTTTTCTCAAAACAAAGAAATATGTAAATTAAAAGCAGGAGATAAATGTCCTGTTTGTGGAGCAAAACTAAAACAAGATAAATCGATTGAAGTAGGGAATATTTTCCCCTTAGGCACAAAATACTCTCAAGCGATGAATGCTTTGTTCACAGATAAGGATGGAAAAAGAAAAGCAATAATTATGGGTTGTTATGGCATAGGGGTCTCTAGGCTAATGGGGACCATAGTTGAAATTCATCATGACGAAAAAGGAATAATTTGGCCTTCTAGTGTTGCTCCTTTTGATATTCATTTAATATCTTTAGAAAGTGGGGATAGAAAAGTTAATAAAAAAATTAAAGAAAATAGCGAAAAATTATATAAAGAGTTAGAAAAAACTGGAAAACAACTATTATATGATGATCGAGAAAAGAAATCAGCAGGAGAAAAATTTGCCGATGCGGATTTGATAGGAATACCTTGTCGTATTGTTATCAGCGAGAGAACTTTGAAGAACAACAGTGTGGAAATAAAGAAAAGAAATGAAAAAGAAATGAACTTAATAAAAATTAACCAAGCAGTTAAATATTTAAAGAAATATGTTTAAAAAATTTTTTAATAAAATATCTGAAGATATTGCAATTGATTTAGGAACCTGTAATTCGCTGGTCTATGTTAAAGGACGGGGAATTATTATTAACGAACCTTCTGTTGTTGCCCTTAATGAAAAAACCGGACAAATACTTGCTATTGGTAATGAAGCTCAAAAAATGGTTGGCAGAACTCCGGCGCATATCAAGGCAATAAAACCATTGGTTAGAGGGGTTGTTTCTGATTTTGAAGTAACAGAGCAGATGCTAAAATATTTTATTGACAAAGTTCATAAAAAAAACTGGTTTTTTCTTTCTTTTCCAAGAATTATTATTGGTATTCCCTGTGGTATAACCGAAGTTGAAAGAAAGGCTGTGTTTGATGCAGCTAAAAATGCTGGAGCCAGAGAAGTATTTTTGATTGAAGAACCAATAGCCGGTGCCATTGGAGCCAGGCTACCAATTCAAGAGGCTAAAGGAAATTTTATTGTTGATATTGGAGGAGGAACCTCAGAAATAGCAGTTATATCTTTGGGAGGAATAGTTGTTTCCAAAAGTTTAAAAATTGCGGGAGACAAACTTAATGAAGATATAATAGAATATGTTGAACAAAAATATAAACTTTTAATTGGAGAGAGAACAGCCGAAAGAATTAAAATTGAGATTGGGATGGCATTTCCAATAGATAAAAGAAAAGAAGCCCCAATTCGAGGAAGAAATTTAGTTACCGGATTACCAGAAGAAATTACTATTAGTTCTGATGATGTTCAGGAAGCCATAGAAAAATCAATAAATCAATTAATAGAATCTATAAAATCGGTTATTGAAGAAACCCCTCCCGAACTTTTATCCGACATAATGGAAGATGGCATTTATCTTTGCGGAGGAGGATCTTTAATTAGAGGGCTTGATGTTTTAATAAATAAAGAAACAAAAATGCCAGTTAAAATCATTGAAGATGCATTAACCGCTGTTGTTAGAGGAGGAGGAATTCTTTTAGAAGATATTGATATGTTAAAAAGAGCATTAATTCAGGTAGAATATCAAGAACCGCCAAAGTAAAAATAAAATATATGATTGACAAAAAAGAAGTTCAACATATTGCAAATTTAGCGCGTTTATATCTTGAACAGAAAGAAATTGAAAAAATGGAGAAAGAATTATCCTTAATTTTAGATTATTTTAATCTATTAAAAGACGTTGATGTGGAGGATGTAAAAGCGAGTTTTGGTTCGATTAATACGCAGGGAAACCTTTCTATAAAAGAAGCAACTAGGGAAGATTCTGTAATAAAAGGGGACAACACTAAAGAAATTCTGGAATTAATACCTGAAAAAGAAAATGGTTTTGTAAAAGTTAAATCTATTTTTAATAAATAAAATGGAACTTTTGAACCTGACAATCAAACAGCTTCATAAAAAACTTTTAGATAAAGAAATATCAGCGGTTGAATTAACTAAAGTTTTTTTGTCTCAAATTGATAAAATTGATAAAAATATCAATGCTTTTTTAAATGTTTCTAAAGATTCTGCTATTCTTCAGGCCAAGGAAATAGATGAAAAAATTTCTCAAAAACAAGAAATATCAATATTAGCCGGAATCCCTATGGCCTTAAAAGACAATATTTTAGTTAAAGGGGAAAAATGTACAGCGGGTTCAAAAATACTTGAAGATTATATTGCTCCTTATGATGCTACTTGCGTTAAAAAATTAAAAAAAGCAGGAGCTGTATTTCTAGGCAAAACAAACTTGGATGAATTTGCAATGGGCTCTTCAACTGAAAATTCTGCTTTTAAAATAACCCATAATCCTCAAGATTTAAGTTGTGTCCCAGGAGGAAGCTCTGGAGGTTCAGCAGCATCAGTTAAAGCGAATGAGTGTGTATTTGCTTTAGGGTCTGACACAGGAGGGTCGATTCGTCAGCCCGCTTCTCTATGTGGGGTAGTAGGGTTGAAACCTACTTATGGAGCAGTATCTCGTTATGGTTTGATTGCTTTTGCTTCTTCTCTTGATCAAATAGGCCCGCTCACTAAAAATGTTGAAGATGCCAAGATAGTTTTTGATTTTATAAAAGGCCAGGATAAAAAAGATTCTACGAGTGTTGAATTAAATTCTAAAAAATCAAATTTTAATTTAAAAAATATCAAAATTGGCTTACCCAAAGAATATTTTCAAGAAGGGATTAACCCGGGAGTGGAAAAAATGATTAAAGATTTTATTAGAAAAATACAAGGAAAAGGTTTAAATATTGAAGAAATTAGTTTACCTCATACAAAATATGCTATTCCTTGTTATTTTCTTATTTCGGCTTGTGAGGCAAGTGCTAATCTTTCTAGGTATGATGGAATAAAATATGGGAAGTCGAATATAAAAGAAAAAGAATTAGATATTTTAGATACTTATTTAAAAACTCGAGGACAAGGGTTTGGGAAGGAAGTGAAAAGAAGGATAATGTTAGGAACATATGCTCTTTCTTCTGGATATTATGATGCTTATTATCTGAGAGCCCAAAAAGTTAGAACCCTGATCAAACAAGATTTTGAAAATGCTTTTAAAAAAGTAGATATGATATTAACACCTACTTCTCCATTTACTGCCTTTAAAATAGGAGAAAAGGTAGAAGATGCCCTTAGTATGTATCTTGCTGACGCTTTTACTGTTTCCGCAAATTTAGCAGGATTACCTGCCTTATCAATGCCTTGTGGGGAAATAGAAAATTTACCAGTAGGACTTCAAATAATTAGTAATAATTTCACCGAAAATGATATTTTTGAAATGGGTTCTTTCCTGGAAAAAATAATAGCTAATAACTGATTATATATGCCAACGGAAAATCTAGATGAATTTAGTAAGGATATTAAAAGTATTTTTGATTTAATCAATTCTTCTCAGTTGCAAGAAAAAATTTTAGTTTTCAAAATAATTTTTATTGTTATTTCCCTAATTTTTATTATATTTATTATTTATTTTTCTTTAAGAACTAATTATTTGAGATTATTATTTGTCGAAGATATAGAAAATTCTTTATCTTGGAAAGATTATGGTCAAAGTAAAGTTTTAAAAAAGTGGGAAAAAATAAAGAAAAGGTTAAAGAAAGATAGTCACCTAGAACATAAGTTGGCAGTGGTTGAAGCGGCTAAATTATTAGAAGATATCCTAAAGAAGATGGGGAAAAACGAAATAAGTTTGGCTGATAAATTAAAGGAATTAGAAATACATAATATTTATCAGGAAATTGCTGAAAATCCTGATTATAAATTAGACAAGGAAGAAGCAGAAAAAGTTATTAGTATTATCGAAAAATCTTTAAAAGAGTTAGAAGCATTTTAATTTAAAAAATTACTAAGTTTAACAAAGAATAAACAGAGGGGTTGAGTTCTTTTTTATTTTATTGTAGTATTAGCGACAGCGGGGTGGAGGAGTAGTACCTTACGGGGCCCATAACCCCGAGACGCCCGTGCAATTCGGGCCCCCGCGACAATATAAAATTCTATTTTTAAATCAAGCCGGGGAGTAGATTGGCATCTAAAGTCGTCTCATAAGCGATTAATGTGGGTCCGATTCCCGCCCCCGGTATCAGTATAATATGCAGTCGTAGCTCAATTGGTTAGAGCATCCGCCTGTCACGCGGAAGGTTGTCGGTTCAAGTCCGATCGGCTGCGCCAAGTAGAAGAGACACCTGTTTAAGATGTCTCTTTTATTTTTTTAGAAATGGATAATTACATTAATTTAAAGGATAAACCTTTATCGGTTGGCAACCCATATTTCTTGCTGTTTCAATGTTAGTGACATATATGTCACAATTTAATTTGTCCCACTGCAAGTCTTTTTTAGTTGCTCCTTTTACATCTCCAACTTTAAATACTCCTGTATCTTCTACTGTAAAATAACCAATTGGTTCATCTGCATCTGTGGTTATATATATTCTTTGCCTAAGTTTTAAAACAGAATCCACAATCCATTTTTCATTTACCAGATTTACGTTTATGGCTACAATGCCTTCTCTTACTTTTGTTCCTGTAGCAGTATATCCGTCATCAAGTTCTGGACTAATGCAGTCTGGATGACGAGTATAAGCAGTTGCAGTCATTTCATAATATCCATCATTAATAGATAATGGATTTTTAAACGTAATAATTCCGTTAAATTTTTGGTTGTCTATGCTTTGTTCTATACTTGGTAAAATTATATAATCTTTGATTATTAAAATAACCAAGGCAACTAAAAAAATAATAATGATCTTTTCTAAAACCTTAAATAATCTTTCTCCCATCTCATTCTCCTTCATTTTAAGTATTCCTTGTTCCATCTCTTTCTCCTTTTTAATGTGCTAATAAGTCATCATTATAATAAATATAAATTATTTGTCAATTAAGTAAAATTGACTTTTTTATTAAAATATTCTATAGTATATAACACGAATAAGTTAATTTTATAAGTTGCAGTTTAAAAATTTTATATTAAGAGGTTCAAAAAAATATCAGAATATTAGAAGTTTACTATGTATTTATTCTTGATACTATATTAATAAATAGTTAAGGAGGATCATCAATTATGAGAGAAGTTGTTTGTTTAGCGGTCACTTATAATGGGAGATTATTGGTTATTAAAATAAGAGGAAAATGGGGATTACCAGGGAAAAGACCAAGAGCAACAGAACTAGATATAGATTGCATCTTTAGAGCCATAGAAGAAGTTCCGGATTTAAGATTAGAAGACTTAATGCCTTTAGGAAAATTTAATGGGAGGAACTTTCTTCAATGGGAACCACTTAAAGAAAAAGTTTTTTTGGCCAAAGCAGAGAAAATTTTTTTTGATAATTATTCAAAGTGCAATGACCAAATAAGATGGGTGAAAAATTTAGAAGAGGATGGAATTTTAGAATCCACGAGGAGAATCTTTTAGATTCTAAAAGGCGAGGGATGCTTGTAAAGCGTCCCTTTTATTTTGTTGATTTTGCCTAGAAATTAAGTTAAAATAGAACATAGAAGTAGTATATATCTATGAAGATTTCTTATAATTGGCTAAAAAAATATCTAAAAAATAAACTACCGGAACCAAAAAAATTGGCAGAGATTTTAACTTTGCATAGTTTTGAAATAGAAAGTATTAAAAAGATAAGAAGAGGCGATTATGTTCTAGATATAGATATTTTACCAAATAGAGCCCATGATTGTTTATCTTATATTGGAATAGCAAAAGAAATTTCTCTTCTAACAGGGAATGAATTTAAGGTCCCAAATATTAAATTTTTAGAGGACAAAAAATTAAAAACAAAAGATTTTTTAAGAGTAGAGGTCAAACACAAAAAAGATTGTCTTCGTTATGCAGGCCAGGTAATTTTGGGAGTTAAAATATGTTCTTCGCCTAAATGGCTTCAAGAAAATCTCAAAAGTTGTGGACTTCAATCAATTAATAATATCGTTGATATAGGCAATTATGTAATGCTTGAAACGGGGCAACCAATACATGCCTTTGACTTAGATAAAATTAAAGAAAGAATAATTGTTAGAAGAGCAAAAAGAGGAGAGAAAATTAAAGCTTTAGACAATAAAATTTATAAATTAGATCAAGATATTTTAGTAATTGCTGACAAGGAAAAAGCTATAGGCATTGCCGGGATAAAAGGAGGGGAGAGTACTGGTATTGATGCTACAACAAAAAATATTCTCATAGAAGCTGCAAATTTCAATAGAAAAATAATTAGAAAAGGATCTCAAAAATTAAAATTAAGAACAGATGCTTCTTTACGATATGAAAATGGAATGGACCCTAATTTAATTGATTTTGCCCAAAAAAGAATGGCTTTTATGATAAAGGAAATTACTAAAGGCAAAGCATTAAAAGGAATGGTTGATTTTTATCCGGAAAAGGTTTTACCTGAAAAAATAAAACTTGATTTGAAATATGTAAATAAATTATTAGGTATTGAAATTTCGGAATCAAAAGTAAAAGAAATTTTAAAAAAACTTGATTTTAAATTTAGCAAAGTTAAAGACAATAAAATTACAATAGAAATACCAACTCAGAGAATAGATATTTCTATACCTGAGGACTTGATAGAGGAGATAGGAAGGATATATGGATATAAAAATATTTCTTATATTTTCCCAAAAACAGTTTTAAGTCTTCCTAAAAAGAATAATAAAGTTTTTTGGCGAGAACAATGCCAAAATATTTTAAGAGAAAGAGGATTTTCAGAAGTTTATAATTATTCTTTTATAAGTCAAAAACAAAAAGAAAAATTTAATTTACCAGATGATAAGTTATTACAACTTGAAAATCCTATAAGTGATCTAAACAAATATTTAAGGCCCAGTTTAATACCGGGTTTATTAAAGAATACTAAGGATAATTTAAAAACTTTTGCTGAAATAAAGATTTTTGAATTTGGTAATATATTTATCAAGAATCAAAAGATTTCAGAGAGAAATGTTTTAACAGGTATTTTGGCAAAAAAAGATATAAAAAATGAATCATTTTATGAGTTGAAGGGCATAGTAGATTCATTGCTTAATAAATTAGGTATAACTGATATTTATTATGATGATTATAAGCCAACTTCGGAATTATTCGCTTCGTTTTTTTGGCATCCCAGAAAATGTGCGGAAATCAAAGTTAATAATAAAAAGATTGGGTTTTTAGGACAAATAAATCCAGATATTATCGAAGATGCCGGGATTAAACAAAAAGTTTTTATTTTTGATCTCGATTTTGATATTTTAGAGAAACTATTTTCAGCTGAATATGAATATAAATCGATATCTTTTCATCCAGCAGCTATAAGAGATTTGTCTATTTTGACTCCCCAAGGGACTAAAGTTGTTGAAGTTTTGAATGTTATAAACAGAGCGGGCGGAATTTTAGTTAAAGACGTTGACCTTTTTGATATATATTCTGGGAAAGGAGTTATTCAGGGGAAAGAGAACTTTGCTTTTCATATAATTTATCAAGCTGATGATAGAACTTTATCTTCTAAAGAAATTGACAATATTCAACAAAAAATAATTAAAGCCTTAGAACAAAATCTAGAATGGGAAGTAAGAAAATAAATATGAGCAAAACAACAAAAAAAACAATTGGAGAGGAAGGGTATACAGCTAAAGATATTTATGTCTTAAAAGGACTGGAGCCTGTTCGTAAGAGACCGGGGATGTATATCGGCTCAACAGGTGCTTCGGGTATACATCATTTAATTTGGGAATGTGTAGATAATTCCTTAGATGAGGCCATGGCAGGATATTGTAAGCACATTCAACTTTATTTATTGCCAGACAATAAAATAAGAGTAATAGATGATGGCCGAGGAATTCCGGTTGATAAGCATCCTCAAACAGGTAAGTCGGCGTTAGAAACAGTAATGACAACTTTGCATGCTGGCGCTAAATTTGGGGGTAAAGCCTATCAGGTTGCGGGAGGATTACATGGGGTAGGAGTTTCAGTAGTTTGTGCTTTGTCAAAATATATGAAGGCAGAAGTTTGTAGAGGCTCAGAAAAATATGTGCAGGAATATTCTAAAGGAAAACCAAAAACAAAAGTTCGTAAATTAGGAACTTGTCAAAAAAGAGGAACTACAATTACCTTTGAACCAGATGCTACTATTTTTGAAGAAGTAAAATTTGATATTAAGAAAATTTTAAATCATCTTCGTCAGCAAGCTTATTTAACTTCGGGAATTAAAATAACTGTTTATGATGAAAGAAATTCTTCAGATTCTCTTATTTATAATTTTTATTTTGAGGGGGGATTACGTTCTTATGTAAAATATTTGGTTGGGGCAGCAGAAATAAGAAATAATAATATTTTCTATATTAAGAATGAAAAGCAGGGGACCTTAGTAGAAGTTGCACTTCAGTATGCCCAAGAAATGGAAGCGCTAGAACAATCTTTTGCCAATAATATTTTTACGGGCGAAGGAGGTTCTCATCTTACTGGTTTTAGAACTGCCTTAACCAGAGTGTTAAATGATTATGCTAGGAAAAATGGTTATTTAAAAGAAAAAGAGGAAAATTTTACAGGGAACGATGTCAGAGAAGGATTAGTTGGTGTCGTTTCTGTAAAAATAAAGGAACCACAATTTGAAGGACAAACCAAAGCAAAATTAGGAAATCCAGAAGTGAAATCAGCAGTGGAACAAGTTTTATCAGAAGGATTAACTGATTTTCTAGAGAGAAATCCTCAAGATGCCAGAGCGATAATAGAAAATTCTCTTATTTCAGCTAAAGCCAGAAGAGCTGCTAAAGCAGCAAAGAATACAGTTTTAAGAAAAGGGGTTTTAAATGGACTGTCTTTACCCGGAAAATTAGCTGATTGTTCCTCTAGTAAACCAGAAGAGTCAGAGGTTTATATTGTTGAAGGCGATAGCGCCGGAGGCAGTTGTAAAATGGCGAGGGATAGGAGATTCCAAGCGATATTACCTTTAAAGGGGAAGATTTTAAATGTAGAAAGAGCAAGACTTGATAGAATTTTAACCTCTGAAGAGATAAAATCGTTAATTATTGCCATGGGTGCCGCTATAAGTCAGGATTTTGATATAAACAAATTAAGATATCACCGAATTATTTTAATGTCTGATGCTGATGTTGATGGTGCTCACATAAGAACCCTGCTTTTAACTTTATTTTTTAGATATTTTAGAGAAATTATTGAAAAAGGATATCTTTATATTGCTCAACCACCACTTTATAAGATTCAATTTGGGAAAAAGATAGAATATGCTTATACAGATGCTGATAAAGAAGAAATATTATCTTCTTTTAAGAAAGAAAAAGCAGTTAATATAAATATTCAACGTTATAAAGGATTAGGGGAGATGAATCCAGAAGAGTTATGGGATACAACTATGGATCCTAAAAACAGGATGCTGTTAAAAGTTGAGATAGAAGATGCAAAGGAAGCTGACCATATATTTGATGTTTTGATGGGGAAAGAAGTTTTTCCTAGAAAGAAATTTATTCAAGTTCATGCCAAAAAAGTAAGAAACTTAGATATTTAAAAAATATTTACTTCTATTGACAAAATAGATAAAAGGGTCTAATCTTATATTATATAAAGCCCCTTAGGGCTTTTTAAAAAACAATGAAAATCATTAATTTCTTAGGTAAAAAATTCGAAAATATAAAACTTTTCTTTAAAGAGGTTTATGTTGAGGCGAAAAAAATCGATTGGCCAAGTCGCGATGAAACAATTAAATATACACTAATTGTTATTACAATTTCTATTTCAGTTGCAATTTACTTGGGCGGTTTAGATTTTATATTTATGAAGATTTTAGGAAAGTTCTTTGTTTAAACGTTAGAAAGAAATAATAAAATGATTCTTTAATATGCCAAAACAAGAAATACAACAAGGTAGAAGGTGGTATGTTTTACATACTTATTCTGGATATGAAGATGCTGTATCTAAAAACTTAAAACAGCGTATTGAAAGTTTGGGGATGGAAGATAAAATCTTCAATGTTTTAGTTCCCAAGGAAAAGAAAATTAAAATAAAGAATGGCAAAAGAAAAACCATCGAAGAAAAAATCTATCCAGGATATGTTTTAGTTGAAATGATAGTTACCGATGATTCTTGGTATGTTGTTAGAAACACTCCCAGAGTAACTGGTTTTATTGGAGCTGGCACTACTCCTGTCCCGGTCTCCTTAAAGGAAATCAAAAGTTTAAAGAACAGAATAGGCTCTGAATCTACTCAATATAAAATAGATGTTACAGTAGGAACTTTGGTTAAAATTAGTGATGGTCCATTTAAAGATTTTGAAGGTAAAGTTTCAGAGATTGATGCGGCCAAAGGGAAATTAAAGGTTTTAGTAAATTTATTTGGAAGAGATACCCCAGTTGAAGTAGATTCTCTGCAAATAAAAAAAATATGAAAAAAATACAAAATACAGTAAAATTACAAATCTCAGCAGGAAAAGCAACTCCTGCTCCTCCTGTAGGTCCTGCTTTGGCCCAATATGGAATAAATATATCAGAGTTTTGTCAAAGATTTAATGATGCTACAAAAGAACAAATAGGTTTTACTATTCCCGTAGAAGTTTTAATCTATGAGGACAGAACATATGATTTTAAAGTCAAATCTCCTTTGGCTTCTGAACTCATAAAAAAAGCTATAGGTATTGAAAAAGGTTCTGGTACACCAAACAAAACTAAAGTTGGAAAAATCACCAGAGCCCAATTAAAAGAAGTTGCTAAAAAGAAATTATCTGATTTAAACACTAAGGATATTGAAAAAGCAATGAAAATTATAGAGGGAACAGCCCAAAATATGGGGATTGAAATAGAAAAATAGAATAATAAAAAAGATTATAGTTCTTTTTCAATTTAATAAATTAATGAAAGGAGGTGATTTTAATGACAGTTCCGAGTTGGGATGAAACAGCAATGGAAGTAGTTCGGGCCTATCAAAAGAGGTCGCATTGCAAATGGTTTAAAGTTGCAGCTGTCTTTTATAAGGGAAACAGATTATTAAGTATAGGTTATAACGGTCCACCAAAAGGTGAGCCCCACTGTAATGAAGTTGGATGCGCCAAAGTAAAAAATGGAAAACGATTACCTGGTGGTTCAGGTCTTTGCCGTGGTGCTCATGCTGAAGTAAATGCCGTTGCTAATGCAGCATTCGAAGGAGTTTGCCTAAGGGGAACCCGTATCTACTGCACTTATACGCCCTGCTACGATTGTGCTAAAATGCTTGTCAATTTAGGGATCAAGGAAGTTATTTATGCAAAAATCTATGATGACGAAGGGAAAGGAAATCCAAAAGTTTTTGGATTATTTAAAAGACAGGGAATTATCGTTAGACAGTTTAAAGGAAAGAGGAGGTGAAAAAAATGATTTCTGATAAATGGATTTATTTGAGAAAAGGATTGTTTAGAAATACAGAATTAAAAGTTGAATTAGTTGCTATGACAAAACCTGTTAGAAATTACGGAAAAATTTGTACTTCTGAAACTTTGCCCGCTTTCACGGCTAGGGCAAGTCATGAAAGTAAGGGGACGATTGAAGATGATAAAAGATTGAATAAAACTCTAATTGAATTGGGGCATACGACTCCTCTTCAGGCAGTCCAATTTGTTTTTTATGTTGATGGAATAAGTAAGTCTTTGCAAAATCAGTGGGTAAGGCATAAAATTGGAGTGGGTTGGACGTTCAGAAGTACCCGGTATATCCCTGCTAATCAAAATACTTTCATCTATTGCAATTATGACTATATCAAAAGTAAGGAAACTGTCATAAAACTTTTAGCTATAGATGATATGGCTGCTAGGCAAGCTGTTAAAAGCTTTAATGAAAAGATTGAGTTAGGAGTTACCAAACAAGATAGTCGGAAGATAATGCCCGTTTTTTGGAACACTCCTTGCTTTTTCTATGTGAATGCTCGGGCTTTACGTCATCTCTTCTCTCTACGGTTGAAAGAAGCGGCAGAGTGGGAGATAAGGAGGTTACACAGAGCAATTCTTGAAATTGTAAAGACAGAAACACCATCCTTGTTTCATGATTTTTAAAAAAATAAAAAGCCTTGTAGAGATTAATATAAAATCATTACAAGGCTTTTTCATTTGGTCTCAATATGTTATTATGTGGTAATGAAAAAAAACATTTATCCTGGAAAATTTATTGTACTTGAAGGGCTAGATGGTTCGGGACAAAGCACGGAATCAGCATTTTTAAGAGATTTTCTAATAGAGAAAAATTATAAAGTTTTAATGACTAAGGAACCAACTATTATTTCAGAAGCAGGCAAAAAAATAAAACAAGTATTAGAAGAAAAAGAAAAAATTTCTCCATTAGAACTTCAAAAATTATTTGTAGAAGATAGAAAACTTCATTTAGACAATATTATTGTTCCCAATTTGAAAGATGGAAAGATTGTTATTTCTGACAGATATTTTTTTTCTACTTTTGCTTATGGTGTTTCAGACGGTCTTGATTTAAACTTATTAATAGAGATGAATAATGATTTTTTAATACCGGATTTAACATTCTTTCTTGATGTCAACCAAGATGTTTGTATAAAAAGGGTTGAGGAAAGAGGAGCAAAAAAAACACTTTTTGAAAAAAGAGAAAAATTAAAAAAGGTCTATGAAAATTATAAAAAAATAATGAAAAACTTTGAAAATGTTTACTCTATAAATGGTGAATTAACACTAAATAAAGTTTTTGAAGAAATTAAAAAATATGTTGAAAAAAAATGTTGCTAAAATAATTGAACACACTAACATTAGATCTTCGGCCACAGAAAAAGATATTAAAAAAACATGCGAAGAAGCTAAAAAATATAGATTTAGAAGTGTTTGCATAAACCCAGAGTGGGTGTCTTTATGCCATAAAGAATTAAAAGGCAAAGGTATAAAAATTGTGGTTCTTATAGACCCTCCTATGGGTTTGAGCTCTCATCCCAAGAGAGTTGAACAATGCAAAAAAGCAAAAAAAGATGGAGCTGATGAATTAGATATAGTTATTAATGTTATTGATATAAAATATGAAAGATTTGATGAAGTATTAGAAGATTTAAAAGATATTACTAAAATTTTGCCCACCAAAGTTATAATTGGTTCAGGCTATTTAACAGATGAAGAAATCGAAAAAGCATCTGTTTTAGTTAAAAAATCAGGAGCTTTTTGTGTTAAAACAGCAACTGAAAAAGACCCTTTAGAGCATATAGAGTTGAAAGAAAAGGCAAAACATCTTCAACTTATGAAGAAAGGAGCTCCCGGATTAAAAATCAAAGCAGCTGGGAAAATCAGAACATTAAAAGATATTGAAATGATGGTTAAAGCAGGAGCTGATTTTATAGGAACAAGTTCGGGAGTAAAAATAATGCAGGGAAAAAAGAAAAAGTAAAAATAAGATATAGATTTCAATATGAATTATTATCCCACAATTGGCTTGGAGATACATGTGGAATTGAAAACCAGGTCCAAAATGTTTTGTACTTGTAAAAATGACCCAAATGAAAAGAAGCCCAATATAAATATTTGTCCTATTTGCATGGGGCATCCAGGGACACTCCCCACAGCAAATTTAGAAGCAATAAGAAAAGTTGTTAAAACAGGATTAATTTTAAATTGTGAAATTAAAAAACATAATTTTTTTGAAAGAAAAAATTATTTTTATCCTGATCTTCCAAAAGGATATCAAATTACACAATATGCAGTTCCTTTGGCAAAAAATGGTTACCTTAAAACACCAATTAAGAACAAAAAAATTAGGATTGAACAAATTCATCTTGAAGAAGACACCGGAAGATTAATACACCCTAAGGACAAAAAATTTTCATTAATAGATTTTAATAGAGCAGGTATTCCTTTGATGGAATTAGTGACTGAACCAGATATTCATTCTGCTGAGGATGCTCGTGAATTTATAAAAGAATTACAATTAATTTTAAGATATCTTGATATTTCTAATGCCAATATGGAAAAAGGTGAGATGCGATGCGAAGTTAATATATCTTTAAGCCATAATCCAAAAAAATTAGGAACAAAAGTAGAAATAAAAAATTTAAATTCTTTAAAAGCAGCTGAAAAAGGAATTGAATATGAAATTAAAAGACAAAAACAAATTTTAGAAAACAATGAAAAAGTAATTCAAGAAACAAGAGGATGGGATGAGCAAAAACAAATAACTATTTCTCAAAGAAAAAAAGAAGAAGCTCACGATTATCGATATTTTCCAGAACCAGATATCCCGGCTTTAAATTTAGATGAAGAGTTTTTGATTAAAATAAAAAATGAAATTTCAGAATTACCCCAAAATAAAAGAAAAAGATTTCAAAAAGAATATGCAATAGATGAAGAAAGTATTAATATTTTTATTTCTAACAAAGATTTAGGAGAATATTTTGAAAAAGTAAATTCAGAGTTAAGAGTTTGGGTAAAAGAAAAAAAAGATAAATTAAAAATTACAGATGAAGAATTTAAGAAACTTACCAAATTGTCTTCTAACTATATCATTACAGATTTGCAATCATTGTTAAAAGGATGTCCTTTTGAAGAGGATAAATTTTCAATTACTCCTGAGAATTTTGCAGAATTTATTAGTATGATTTATACCTCTGAAATTTCAAGTAAAATAGCTAAAATTTTACTTAAAGAAATGTTTAAAAAAGGAGGGGATCCTTCCCAAATAATGGAGAATAAAAATCTTAGTTTAATAGATGATGAAAAAGAAATTGAAAATATTGTTAAACAAATTTTAGATGAAAATCCCAAACCAAGAGAAGACTACAAAAAAGGCAATGAAAATGCATTACAATTTTTAATTGGTCAAGCTATGGCCAAGACAAAAGGGAAAGCAGAGCCAGAAAAAGTTACGGAAATTTTTAAAAGAATATTATCTTAAATATGGAAAAATTAGTTCAAAAAGCAATTTTTAGCGAAAAAGACGAAGATAGAAAGAAGGCAATTGCAAAAATTATAAAAATGGCTAATAAAAAGGGCATCTGGCTAGATTCTACTCAAAAATTATATGAAAAGATGGCCCATGGAGATTGTAGAGGGTTTACAGTTCCAGCAATAAATATTAGGACATTAACATTTGATTCTGCCAAAGCAGTTTTTAGAGCGGCTCACAAAGAAGATGTGGGAGCTTTTATTTTTGAAATAGCAAAATCAGAGATAAATTATACATCTCAATCATTAGAAGAGTATATTGCGGTTATCTTAGCTGCGGGGATTCAAGAAAAGTTTAAAGGACCTATCTTTTTTCAAGGAGACCATTTTAGAATTAATCCCCAAAAATATTTTTCGGAAGGTAAAAAACAAGAATTAGAAGAAATAAAAGATTTAATTGAAAAAGCGATCAAAACAGGTTTTTATAATATAGATATTGATTGTTCCTCTTTAAAAGATATAAAAGAAAATGCTTGTTTAACTTCAGAACTTACTTATTTTATTAGAAAAATGCAACCAGAAAAAATGATTGTTTCTATCGGCGGAGAGATTGGAGAAATAGGGAAGGATAAAGATACTACTGTTAAAGAATTGGTAATGTTTATGGATGAATACAAAAAAAATCTTTCTAAATATGGAGAATTAAAAGGTGTATCCAAAATAGCTATTCAGGCTCGTACTGTTCATGGTGGAATTCTACTTGCCTCTGGAAAATTGGAAGAAGTAAAAGAAGATTTTTCAATTCTTAAAAAACTTTCTAGGAAAGCAAGGGAATATAAAACAGCAGGAATTGTTCAGCATGGAGCATCTACTTTACCAAAAAAACATTTTGCTCATTTTCCGGACAGCGAAGTTTGTGAAATTCATTTGGCTACAAACTTTCAAAATATAATTTACGAAAGTTCTTATTTTCCCAAGCATTTAAAAAAGGTAATTTATAATTGGATAAAAGAAAAATTTGCCAAAGAAAAAAAAGAAACGGATACAGAAATTCAGTTCTTATATAAATTTAGAAAAAAGGCGTTAGGACCCTTTAAAAAAGCAATTTATGATATCCCCAAAAAGAATAGAGATAAAATTTCAGAACAATTAGAGAGAGAATTTATTTTTCTATTTAAAGCCTTAAAAGTTTGCCAAACAAAAAAACTAATAAAGGAAATTTATTCTAAAAAATCTCGTAATAAGTTTTTTGCTTTTTCATAATTTTCTATCCATTTAATCTTTTTATCTTTTTTAAACCAAGTCATTTGTCTTTTGGCAAAGTGTTCAGTATCTTTTTGAAGTAAACTGATCATTCCAATATGGTCTATTTTTTTTTGTAAATATAATGCTATCCACTTATATTCTAAGCCAAAGCTTTCTAATCTTTTCCAACTAATTCCTTGTTTTCTCAATCTTCTTGTTTCTTCTACCATACCTTGTTTTAATCTTTTATGTAGTCTTTTTCTAATTAATGCTTTAACTTCTTGCTTTGGTTTTTTAAGACCTATTATCAGAGAATCAAACTTAATTTCTTTTTTTAATAAAGGAACTTTGCCTAATTTTTTAACAATTTCAATAGCCCTTACTAATCTCCTTTTATTCTTTTTATCTATATTTTTAGATCTTTTAAGGTCTATTTTTTTTAAAATTTTAAAAAGTTCTTCACACGATTTTTTCTCTAATTTTTTTCTTAAATCCCAATCAGGTTTTAATTTTGGAAATGTCCACCCTTCAAGTACGGAATAGATATAGAAAGGAGAACCACCAACTAAAAAAGGTATTTTATTTTTTTTAGATATTTTATCTATATTTTTTAACGCTAATTTTTGATATTGAGCTACGGAAAATTTTTTACTTGGTGAAACCACATCTAAAAGATAATGAGGAATTTCTTTCATTTCCTTTTTTGTTATCTTCCCTGTTCCAATATCCATTCCTTTATAGACCTGCCTTGAATCAGCTGAAACAACCTCTCCATTGAATTTTTTAGCTAACTTTATAGAAAGATCTGTTTTTCCTGATGCTGTTGGACCCAATATCACAACTATTTTTTTTAGATTTTTGTTTTTCATTTATAATAACCCTTAAGTCCCCATGGACTGGCATTAGTAATTTTTACTTTAATAAATTCTCCTAATAATTTTTTAGGTCCTTTTATTTTAACACTTTTATAATCAAAAGATTTCCCAAACAAAAATCCATTTTTCCATTCGACAGGAAGAATTTTTATGATTTTTCCGATGTATTTTTTATTCTTTTCTAAGGCAGTTTGTTTTAAAATTTCATTTAATATTTCCCATCTTTCTTTCTTTTCTTTTTTAGAAACATTGTCTTTAATTTTAGACGCTAATGTCTCTGGTCTTGAAGAATATTGATTGATATAAGCCATATCAAACTTAACTTTTTTCAATATTTTAGCAGTATCATTAAATTGTTTTTTTGTTTCTCCTGGAAATCCTACAATTATATCAGTAGAGAGAACAATATCCGGAATTTTTTTTCTAATTTTTTTAATAATTTCTTTATATTTTTCAATCGTATATTTTCTATTCATCTTTTCTAAGATTTCATTATTTCCCGACTGGACAGGCAAGTTCAAATAAGGAGTAATTTTTTTACACTTGGTCATAATATTAATCAATTCATCTGAAAAATCTTTTGGGTTTGAAGAGGTGAATCTAATCCAGAAATCTCCAGGAATATTATTAATCAGTTCTAACAACTTTGGAAAATTTATTAGTTTTGAGTCTTGATCTTTTAATTTTCCTTGATAATTATTAACATTTTGTCCTAATAACCATATTTCTTTATAGTTATTTTTAATAAGTGTTTTAACTTCTTTAATAATGTCTTTAGTTTTTCTATGAATAAGTGGGCCTCGGACATAGGGGACTACGCAATATGTGCAAAAATTGTTGCATCCATTTGAAATAGGAATGTAAGCTATTTTAGGTAAAGAATATTTTGGCTTAATATTAAGATAGTATTTGGTGTTTAGTATTTTATATTTGTTATTTATTATTTTAGGCCAGTTTGGTAAATTTTTTATATCTAAAATAAAATCAAAATATTCAGAAAATCTTCCTTTATCTTTTTTTAAAATACAACCGGTTAAAATAGTGATTAGTTTAGGATTATAATCTTTAAGTTTGTTAAATTTTTGCCTAAGCCCATATATTCTATCAACAGCTGATTGTCTGATAGAACACATATTAACTACAATTAAATCTGCCTTATCTATTTTAAAAGTTTGTTTGTACCTAATATTTTCTAAAACACCAGCAATTCTCTCGCTATCTGATTCATTCATTTGACATCCAAAGGTAATTATAAAGTATTTTTTATTTATTAAAGTCATTTATTTATTATTGGTTATTTTTATATAAAAGAAAAGTGCCTTAGGTTTAGTTAAAATTGAAAATCAAATTTTTACCTAAGACACTTTTTTCTTTTGCTGATATTCTTTTTCTCATTCTTCGTCTCCCAAACTATTTTTGGATATTTTCTTTTTATCTCTTCTAAGTATTCTCCAAGGATTCCCTCGAAACATAAATTAGTATCTTTAATATCCTTATTTTCAATAAAAGTCTTATGAATTGGTATACCTGTTAAAAATACGTTAACTATATCAGTATATCCTCTTTGAATTTCATTTTTATATTTAGACAAAAATTTTTTACGATCAAAAATATGCGGATTTACATCTTTGTTTTTACATATTTCAAATGTTTTTTCTAACAAATTTTGTACAACATCCACAATTTAACACCTCCTTTATCTAAATTTCTCAGCAAAAGAATTATAAAAGAACTATTTCTTATTTTCTATCCTTATTCTAGTATCTTTTATAAATTTTGTCAAGGAAATTGTTTCAATATTTCTTTTACCTCTTTGTCTCACGCAAATCTTTTTTGCTTTTAATTCTTTGTCTCCAATTACTATAAGATAAGGGATTTTTTGAATTTCTCCGTTTCTTATTTTTTTAGAAATTGTTTCTGATTCAATCTTGGTTTCAACTCTGAGCCCTTGTTCTTTTAGTTCTTTTGTAATTTCTTTGGCATATTTTGCATGAGAAGAATTTATAGGAATTACCCATATTTGGACAGGGGAGAGCCATAAAGGGAAAGCGCCTCCATAATGTTCTATTAATACACCTATAAATCTTTCTAAAGAGCCCAATAATGCTCTATGTATCATAAAAGGAGTATGTTTTTTACCATCAGCTCCGTAATATTCCATATTAAATCTAGATGGTAAATTAAAATCAAACTGAATAGTTGATAATTGCCAAGGTCTTCCTAATGAATCATTTACTTTAACATCAATTTTAGGTCCATAAAAAACAGCTCCGCCAACATCATATACAAAGTTTTTATAACCAATTTCTTTTAAAACGCTTTTTAACTCTGTTTCTGCTTTTTTCCATTCAGAATCTTTCCCAATAAACTTACTTTTATCTTTTGGATCACGAACACTTAGATTCATTTCAAATTCTTTGAATCCAAAAGCATTTAGAATATATAATGTCAATTTCAGAGCAGAGAGCAACTCTTTGTGTAATTGTTCGGGAGTACAAATTATATGGGCGTCATCTTGAGTAAATCCTCTGACGCGAGTTAATCCATGAAGTGTGCCTGATTTTTCATATCTATAAACAGTTCCCATTTCGGTCCAACGAATTGGTAATTCCTTATAGCTTCTTCTCTTGTTTTTGTACATTTGCACATGGAAAGGACAATTCATCGGTTTTAACATATATTCTTCGCCTTCAATCCCAAAAGAATTATATAAGCTCTCTTTATAAAAATCAAGATGACCAGAATGTCCCCATAATTTAGTAGAGGCAATATGAGGAGTAGATACGGGCTCATATCCTCTTTCTAAATAAGTATTAAAAGCAAAATCCATCACCAACTTTCTTAATAATGCTCCTTTTGGTAGCCATAATGGTAATCCTTGTCCTACTTCATCATCAAACATAAATAGTTCAAGTTTTTGTCCTAAAACTCTATGGTCTCTCTTTTCCGCCTCTTCTTGATTTTTTAAGTATTGCTCCAGTTCTTTTTTTGTTTCAAATGCTAATCCGTAAATTCTAGTAAGCATTTTATTTTTTTCACTTCCTTTCCAATAAGCTCCGGCAAGTTTTGTAAGTCTAAAAGCATCAATTGGAATTTCTTTAGTTGATTTAATATGCGGACCTTTGCATAAATCTATAAAATTTCCATTTTGAAAAATGGAAACAGTTTTACCAGGCAATCCTTTAATTAACTCTAATTTATAAGTCTGGTTTTTAAATATTTTGTTGGCTTCAGATTTTGTGATGTTTTTTTTCTTAAAAATTAAATTCTGCTTAATTAATCTTTTCATTCTTTTTTCAATCTTTCGTATTTCGTTTTCAGATATAGGAGTAGGGAAGTCAAAATCATAATAAAATCCATTTTCTATTTCTGGTCCAATGCCAAATTTAACTTTTGGATAAAATTCTTGAACAGCGCTAGCCATTATATGGGCTAAAGAATGTCGTATTTTATTTATTTGCATATTTTTTTCTAAAATTTAATTTAATTATTTTTCTATTATTTCTTCAATATTCTCGCAGATTATCTTTTTTGTATTATTCCAAGTATCAATTCTCCCCGTGATAAAAACAATCTTATTTTCTTGAAAAGCTGTTGGGTTTTTTTCAATAGTTGAAGAAAAAACGATTACTTCAATTTTATCAGTTAAATCTTCTAATTTTACAAAAAGCATTGGTTTGCCTTTTTTAGTTAGAATTTTTTTAACAGATAAAATTACCCCTCCAACCCTTATAGTATATGGAAAATTTCCAGTTTTCAAGTCTTTAATTGATATTGTTTTTTTGCTCAAAATATTTTCAAAATCTTTTAAAGGATGTGATGAAACATAAAGACCTAAAAGTTCTTTTTCCCATAATAATTTTTGAGACATCGCAAGGGGTTTTTCATCTTTCAATTTAAACGAAGGAGTTGAGTTAGTTGTACCATGATGAAATAAACTTTTTTGTCCATTTGTTTTTGCTTTTCTAGTTTCTCGATTAAAATCTAAAATTTCTTCCATATTTGAAAGCAGTTTATTTCTTTCTTCAAAATTATCAAATGCTCCTGATTTAATTAAACTTTCCAATGACCTTTTATTCAGATCTTTGGAATCTATTCTGGATATAAAATTAGTAATTGACTTGAATTTACCTCTATTTTTTCGTTCCCTAATGATTGCTTCAACTATATTTGAACCAACATTTTTAATAGTCAATAAACCAAATCTTATTTTTTGTTCATTAGGCACAACTGAAAAGTTTCTAAAACTCTCATTTATGTCAGGAGGCAAAACATCGATCTGCATATTTTTACATTCTTCTATTAAATAAGAAATTCTCTCTAAATCACTTTTTTCAGATGTTAATAAAGCAGACATAAATTCAACTGGAAAGTGAGTTTTTAGATAAGCTGTTTGATAAGCAATTTTTGCATAAGCTGTTGCATGGGCACGATTAAATCCATAACGAGCAAATGGTAATATCCAATCCCAAATTTTTTCAGCAATTTCTTTTTTTATTTTATTTTTAATTGTACCCTCAATAAATTTTTCTTTTTGGGTAAACAATAATTTTTCTATTTTTTTACCTATTGCTTTTCTTAGAATATCTGCTTCGGCCAATGAAAATCCAGCAATAACTCTTGCAATTTGCATTAGTTGTTCTTGAAAAATACAAATTCCATATGTATCTTGTAGAATTGGTTTTAATTTTGGATGTATATATTCTGTTTTTTTTCTCTTATTTTTTCTCTCAATATATTCTGGAATGAATTGCATTGGCCCAGGTCTATAAAGAGCAACCATAGCAACTATGTCTTCAAAAGTGCTTGGTTTTAATTGTTTCAAATATCTTTTCATTCCATCGCTATTGTGAACCAAAAAACTATTGGCAACAAAATTGTTCCCCGGTGTTTTCATCAGAATATCATAAGTTTTTTCTCGTCCGCTGTATTTTATTGTTTTAATT
>Ga0265594_1000447_pt1 | contig 34545 bp, 34 predicted proteins | sample saktaG_11_FD_190147 | JGI IMG/M metagenome (GOLD analysis project Ga0265594, IMG submission 190147) | Saline water microbial communities from Sakinaw Lake, British Columbia, Canada - sak_2011_5_24_80m | ecosystem: Environmental > Aquatic > Non-marine Saline and Alkaline > Saline ... | reverse complement strand
TGCCAGTATTGCTATCCCAATGGCGTATCCTGCACTAGAATTTATCTTAAAAATGTTTGGTTTTTTACCTCCTTCTACTGTTGAACTCCCTTTACCTGTAATTACTACAAGTCCTTTTTTAATATAGTGATTCATTATATTCATAAGTGTCGGTTTGCTTAGATTAACTTTTTTTGAAAGCTCTGATATTGATACTTCCCCTGAATTACGGAGAATATTTAATATTACTTTTCTGTTTGTTTTTTTTAGAGTCTTTTGTTTTCTAATAGTGGACATTATTTTAAAAATTTTAAAAAATTTTTAAAGTTTGTGGATATTGGAATATTTACTAAAATTTATAATAAAACAATAAAATTAGTATGTCAAGGCCTTTTTGTAACTAGCTTACAAAACTGAAATTTTTAATCAATAAATTAAAATTCTTCTTTCTCTACAGTAAATTTATTTTTATATTCTTAAGTTATTAATTTTAATGGATTAACTTTTTTACCATCACCTGTAACTATTTCTTCAATCTTTAAATAATTTCTAGGAGTTACAAATAATACATTACCATTTGATTTATATGGTCTTCCTAAAACAAACTTCCTTGTTTTTATATGTTCCTTAATTATTGAACAATCTTTTATAAAATATTTTTTTCCAGCTATAATAATGTAAAATCTTCCAGGCATCATCTTTACTCTACCATATAACACTACGGCAGGTTGCCTGAAATCTAATTCAAAATCTTTTTCGCTAATCTCATAATTATAAAAATATTTTGTCATATCTTGTGGTTTCCTGGGAAGTGATATTTTTTCTAAATCTTTCAGTAGCTGCTTTATTAAAGGTTCACTTGAGTCCCATATTCTATCATATAGGCTCGCAATAGTGTCACCTTCAAACACAGGAACTTTAGATTTATAAATAATATCTCCCGTGTCAAGATCTTCATTTATAAAATGTACTGCCATACCCGACTCTTTATCACCATGCCATATGGTAAAAAAACCTGGATGCATCCCAGCATGTCTTGGCAATAATGAACTATGGAAATTAATCACGCCAAGTGGAGGTATTCCAAGGATATCCCTTGGTAAAAAAAACTGAAAACCACATACTATAAAAACATCCGCGTTAAAATTTTTCAATATATTTATAAAATCAGGATCTTTAACATTCTCAGGACAATGTATTGGAATATTTAATCTTGATGAAACTTGGGATATATTTTCATATGGATCTTCTTTTGTAACAGTTGTTGAAATATTTTCTACAGGAGCTTCTATAAATCCAATTATATTTGCATTATACTTTAAGAATATTTGCAAATGACGGCTTGTTAATTCCCAAACTCTTGTGCCAAAAAATAGGATTTTTGTTTTATACATTTACCACCTGTATATAATAAAATACTATGGCACCCTAACCATATCTATTAAGCTCTCTGCTACTTTTGTTGCAAAAATAGGATCATTTATGTCAAGATCTAAAACATTAACGGGGATGTCTTCTCTTAATTCTTTTTTTAGTGTTTCAACATAAATATTATTAGCCTCAGGATCGTAAAAAGGCTGCCCTTTTATAGAATAAGAGCAGAAACCCTTCATTGGTATAAACCACTTTATAGGACCTTTTGCAATATTAACTCTTTTTGCCTGTTCCACAGCAAGAGCTTTAAATTCTTCAGCATTATTTTGGACATTTGTAAACATTGGGTTATGTCTTACATACCTGCGATTTTTTAGTCTTTGAGGAATTGACTCATGCGGGCTGAAAGTGTTACAAGAAATTCCACCCGGACATACCACTTGAGGAATTCCCATCTTTGCTGCATTAGTCATTCTTTCTGGTTTTGATGCTAATATTCCTCCACACATTTCCTGAATAACTTCAATAGTAGCAAAATCTAACACTGCATTAATCTGTCCCTCTTTTATAAGAGATTCCATGGCCATTCCACCCGTTCCTACTGCATGAAACACTACAGTTTCAAATCCTGAATTTTCTAAAACTTCCTTCGCTTTAACAGTCCCTGGAGTTGTAATTCCAACATTAGTTATGGCAATTAGTGATTTCTTATCTATTTCTTCTTCCATTGCACTTATTTTAACCATTCCACAAATAGCTCCAGCAGCTTCTCTTAATATTTTTCTTGTTATTCTGTTTAACCCCAATATATCAGCAACTGAATTTATCATTGTTATATCTTTAATACCAACAAAATTTAATGTATTTCCGGAAGCTATAGTTGAGACCATAACTTTAGGAAATCCTACCGGCAGTGCTCTCATTGAACTTGTAGCCATGGTTGTTCCCTGAGTGCCTCCACAAGATATAATTCCATCTATCTTTCTATCAGATGCAAGTTTGGTCACTATTTTTTTTGCACCTTCCGACATAATAGAAGTAAATTCTTCTCTTGTTGAACCTTTTTTTATCAATTTATCAAAGTTTTTCCCAGCAGCACAAGCTACCTCTTTATTTGTAATATCTGGTTTTAATAAAGCCTTACCAATAATACCGATATCTATTATTAATGTTTCTAATCCTTCTTTTTCAATATACTTTTTTATAAAAGCATATTCCTGACCTTTTGTATCCATACAGCCAAGTATAGCTATTGTTTTTTTCATTGAACTTCCCCCATAATATTATTTTAAATTAATATCTTAAAATACAATCTTTTATAAACAAGTTTATCTAGCTTTATTTCTAATCTATTTACTAAATTTTAATTTAGCAAATTTCCCAGCAATATCAAGAATTGCATTTTCAATCGGTATTCTTTCGGTAGCAGACCCTGTCCATACACCATGTGTAGAAGTATTATCAAGTATATATTGGCCATCATTTGGAGTAACAAGAGATGCACCATGAGCCATTAGAATTAAATCAGATTTAATTTCTTTTACAGCTTTAAATGCCTCTTCACATCTATTTGCAGTATCTTTAATTGTATATGGTGTGTCAAAACCTATTAATCCTCCTTTTGTAGTTCCAGCATGAAAACAAAAAATATCAGGTTTAGATTCTTTAACAATTTTTATACTGTCTTCCAAATTATATGGCATCGTAACTGTTACCATTCCCATTTCTTTTGCAAGTTTTAACATTTCAATTTCATTTTCTAAAGTAATGCCGCTTTGAGTTAAAACCTGGTATATGTGACTATCTTTGTCATAATCTCCTATCGAAGGAATATTACATATAGACATAACACCAATAGACTTAAGCTTCTCAATAATTACTGTCATATCACGCAAGGGATCATTTGCATTAACGCAGGCACAAATAAAAGCATCACCTTTTATCGCAGTAATAATATCGTGCTCAGTTGATTCAAGTAATTGTTTATTAGCATCCAGAATTGGCCACAACATTGACATTGAACCCATTCCATTACTCCTAAGTCTTCCGCCATGAAAAGTATTAATACAATCAACTCCTGCTTTTTCAAGTAATTTTGCAACAAGTCCTGTTCCACAACTTGCAAAAAATAATGGTTTCTTTTTATTTATCTTATTCAATAGTCTTTCAATAATTTCTTCTTTTGTATTCCTCTTTACAATCATTCTTCCCCCTATAATTATTGTTTATATTAAATAGGTATATTACTTCTTATCACATTTTGCAATAATTTTAGTTATGATAATTTATTAAATTATCAATCTCACTATTTTTTAATATCCTAAAACTACCTTCTTTTAATTTTCCCAACCTATAATTACCAATTTGTACTCTTTTAAGGTCAATAACTTTATATCTTAATATTTGAAATAATTTTCTTATAATCCTTTTTCTACCCTCAATAATATTAATCATAATAAGTGATTTGCCATCTCTTCTTTTTAAAACTTTAACCTTAACAGGCACAACTCTCCTGCCATCTACAATAACTCCCTTTGCTATTTTAGCCAGATCATTATCTGAGATATTTTTATTTATCAATACTTCATAAATTTTTTGTACTTGAAATTTTGGATGAGTTATTTTGTATGCAAAATCTCCATCATTTGCAATAAATAATAGTCCTCTAGAATTATAATCAAGTCTGCCCACCGGATACATACGGCTGTTAAAATCTTTTACTAAATCTAAAACTGTTTTCCTTCCAAATTTATCTTTAACTGTTGAAAGGTAACCTATTGGTTTGTTTAAGGCTATAACAATCTTTTTTTCAGGATTTAATATAATTCCATCATAATCAACTCTATTATTTTTATTTACCTTAAATGAAAGATCTATAATCTTTATATCATTAACTCTTATTTCCCCTGATTGTATAATTTTTTCCCATTTTCTTCTTGAAAACAAGCCGCACATGGCAAGATATTTAGCTAATCTAATTTCCTCCATTTTCTTTAAAATCCTCTAATGGTGGTAAATTTTTTAATCTATCTATTCCAAGAAGCTCTAAAAATTTATCAGTTGTCCTATATATGATAGGATTCCCGGGTTCTTTTAACTTTCCAACTTCTTTTATTAATCCCTTACTAACAAGAGTTAAAATTACACTTTCAGTTCTCACTCCTCTTATCTCAGCAATTTGAGTTCTTGTTACTGGCTGTTTGTAAGATATAATAGCCAGAGTCTCAATAGCTGCTTGAGATATATGGGTTCTAATATTGGATTTAACAAACTTTTTTAATATATCTCTAATTACAGGATTTGAATAAAATCTAAAGCCTCTAGCTACTCTCTTTAAAATAAATCCCCTGTTTTGTTCAATATATTCGTTTTCTAATAACTTAATAATTTTATTAATTTTATTTTCAGGAACTTTTAACGTATAAGAAATATCTGCAAGTTTTACAGGACTTTCTGATATGAAAAGTATACCCTCTATGCAAGTTTTTAACCAATTATCATCCTTGTAAAAATCAACATCACCATTGTTATTCATTTTGCCTTTATCGGTAGAATTATTCAACTTAATTACCCAACCCCCTTCTTTAATTACCTGCCTTTTTTATCAAGATATTTCCAAAACTTTCAAATTGTAAAATATCAATAATTTCTTTTTTATATAATTCTAATATTGAAAGAAAACATATAATTTTATCAATTAATTTAGTATAATTTCCTGTTATATCCTTAAACATAATATCATCTTTATCTTCTAGTATTTTTTTTATTCTTTCCATTTCTTCAAATATAGTTACACTTAAACTTTCTTTATAAATACTGCTTAGATCCATTCTATCTTCTTTATGCTGTAGTAGTTTCGATGCAAGAGAATTTATTTCTTTGATGTTAATTGTGTTTAAAAAATCAGGAATAGCATCTAAAAATTCTTTCTCTATTGGAGCTTCTCTCAAATAATATAAATTTTCTTCTTCGTATAATTTAATGAGATAATTAGATATTTTTATAAAAACCTTATACTCAGCTTCTCTTTTTTTTAATATATCTTCATCAATTTTTTCACTTTCATCTATTGTTGCACTTTTAGAAGGAATTAAAGATTTAGATTTAATTTCAAGTAAAATTGAGGCCGTATATAAGAAACCTGACAAGGTATCAAGTATAATATCTTTATTTTTTTTTATATAATTTACAAAATCTATTATTATGGAGCTTAATTTAATCTTATATATATCAAATTTTTTCTTTTTAATAAGCTCTAAAAGCAAATTTATAGGACCTTCAAATTTTTCAAGCTTAATTAAGTAACTTTGTTCTACAGTTAATTCTTTCAATTTAATCTATACCCATTTTTTTTCTAACAGATGCTATAGTTTTTGTTGATATTTCCCTTACACCGTTTTTACCATCTTCTAAAATTTTATATATATAATCTATATTCCCTTCCAATTCCTTTCTTCTGGCTCGGAAATTTTCTAAATAATTATATATAATATCAGCCAATTCATCTTTACATAGCGTGCAGCCTATTCCCCCTGCCCTGCATCTCTCTTCAATTTTATTAATTCTTTTCTCTAGATATAATTGGTAAAAATTAAATACATTGCAGACATCAGGATGTCCAGTATCAGTAGGATGTATTCTTTGAGGATCAGTAATCATTCTTCTTACTTTTTTCTTTATAGCATCAAAACCATCTGATAAAAATATTGCGTTATCATAACTTTTAGACATCTTCCTTCCATCTACCCCAGGTACTCTAGTAGCCTTTGACAGCATTTCTTTCGGCTCGGTAAAAAATTTACCATACAGGTTATTAAATCTTCTTGCAACTTCCCGGGTTATTTCAAGATGAGGCAGCTGATCTTCCCCTACAGGGATTATATCTGCATTTACAATTAAAATATCTGAAGCCATTAAAACAGGGTAAGAAAGGAATCCTAATGTTGATAAATCTTTTGCTTTTAATTCTTTTAATTGTTCTTTGTAAGTTGGACACCTTTCCAGCCATGAAATTGGCGTAATCATTGAAAAATATAGTGTTAATTCAGATATCTCAGGAATATCTGATTGTCTGTATATATAGGTCAATTCAGGGTCTATCCCAAGTGAGATTAAATCTATCACGCAATCAATTAAATTAGATTTTATTTTTTTTGGATTTTGATATTCTGTTGATAAAGCATGCCAATCAACAAGAAAAAAGAAATTTTCATACTCTGTCTGATACTTAACCATGTTTCCAATATTTCCATGAAGATGTCCAAGATGCAATCTTCCTGTTGGTCTGAAACCGGTTAGCATTTTCTTTTTCATAATTTTAATTCTCCTAATTCTTTATAATTTTCATACAATTAGATATTGCCACCAGGTAAAAATATTGTAAAGAAATAAAATTATTGGTGAAACAATTGTCCAGAATATTCTACCACCTAAGAACAATATAATAAAAATGAAAATAAACCCAAATCTACCAAAACTTAAATATTTATTCATTGCTTCAGTTGGTAAAAATGAAGCTAATATTTTAGAACCATCAAGTGGAGGTATAGGGATAAAATTAAAAATAGCCAGGAATATATTTATATATATCGCAGAATTAAACATCTGATAAATTAAAAAAACAAACTGTGAACCCGCACTTTCAGATGATAAACTAATAGAAAAATTTGATATTTTTAAAATATAAATAAAAAGCCCGTACAATAAGCCAATAACAAAAGCAATAATTAAATTCATTACTGGCCCTGCTAGAGAAGTATACCTGATTCCTTTGCGGTAATTTCTAAAATAATTTGGGTTTATGGGGACTGGTTTTGCATATCCAAAAATAATATTAGAGTTAAAAAGTATTAGTAAGAGTGGTAGTATTATGCTTCCAAAAATATCTATATGAGCCACGGGGTTAAGTGTTAATCTTCCCATATTTTTAGCTGTAGGATCTCCACTTTTATATGCTATAAAGCCATGCGCATATTCATGGAAAACAACACCAATTATAAGTCCCGGTGCCCAGGTAATTAATTGCTTTAAGAAATCAATTATTGATTGTCCAAGATTACTTAGCATATAGCTATGATTCTCCTTTCATTGACAATATACCATATCAAAATCTATTAAATTTGCAAACATTATTCAAAGAGTTGGGAATAATTAAGATATTTAACTCGAGTCCTTTTCTCTGGGATGATATTTAAAATATATATCCTTTATATATTTTCTATTTAAATTTGTATAAATTTCTGTTGTGGAAATATCACTGTGCCCAAGTAGTTCCTGAACCACTCTTATGTCTGCACCTCTTTCTATCATATGTGTAGCAAAGCTATGGCGGAATATATGTGGATATAAATTCTTGCCAAGATTTATTTTTTTATCATACTTTTTTAGTATTTTCCAGAAACCTTGTCTTGTTAATTTTTTACCATTTTTATTTAAAAAAACATAATCTGATTTAATCTCTTTTTCAATCTTGAATCTTGCTATGTTTAGATATTTTTTCAAAAATAATTTAGAAGTTTCTCCTACTGGAGTGATCCTTTCCTTTTTTCCTTTTCCAATAAATCGAATTAGTCCTTCATCAAAATCAATGTTACTAATCTTCAAATTTACTATCTCGCTTACTCTAAGCCCGCTTGAATAAAGAAGTTCAAACATTGCTCTATCCCTTATCTCTAATTCTGTTGAATAAGGAATTCCATTAAGAAATCTTTTTACTTCATCTTCACTTAAAACTTCTAATATTTTTTTTGGCTTTTTTGGATTTTTTATCTGTATAAAAGGATTTTTTTTTACTATTTTCTCCCTTACAAGAAATTTATAAAAATTTCTACTAGAGGATAGTATCCTTGAGATTGAGCTTCCACAATAATTTTCATTTAAATATTCTAAGAAAGATAATATTTGATCATAAGATACCTCTAAATAATTATCTACTTTTTTAAGAGATAGGAAAAGTTTATATCTGTTCAGATCCCTTTTGTAAGAGACGATCGAATTAGAGGCAAGTTGTCTTTCAAATCTTATATAATCAATAAAATTTTTTATATTACTTTCAATACTTAGATTTTCAAAATTTACTTTATCGACCATCAGCTTTAAATTCTTTATTTAAATAATCCCTGGCCATTAAAATACCAATAATTGTTTTTGCATCTTTAATTTCGCCACTTTCTACAAACCTTATACAATCATCAACTTTTACATTAATTATATGTAAAAATTCATCATCATCTAAATCATTCTCTATATTTTTAAAATCTATGGCAATGTATAAGTGCAGTATTTCATTACAGAAACCAGGTGTTGTGTAAAAAGAAGACAAATGAATAAGCTTTCCTCCAATTGCTCCAACTTCCTCTCTTAATTCTCTTTTCGCACATTCCATTGGAGATTCATTCTTGGATAACTTTCCAGCTGGAATTTCAATTATTACATCACCAATCGGGTATCTGTATTGTTTTACTAACATAATATCTCCATTTTTATTAACAGGAACAATTCCTACTGCTCCAGGATGTGTTACTTTCTCCCTAGTAGTTATTTTATTATTAGGAAGTCTTACCTTATCAAAATAGAGACCAACTATTTCACCATTAAAAATTTTCTTTGATTCTATCTTTTTTTCAAATAATTTCTCGTCCATAATTTATAGTAATATCCCTCTCTTTAAGAAAATATTTTTTAAAATCTATAACTGCAAATCTCCAATATTAAAGCAACTAATTTCTCAACCTGATTAATTTCTACATACTCTTTATTTGTATGAACTTTTTCCATACCCGCTGATAGATTTATTGCTATTTTACCTTTTGAATTAAAAATATTAATATCGCTACCACCACCCGAGGATTTTATTTCAGGCTTTATTCCCAGCCTTTCAATAGCTTTCTTTGCTATTATCATAGGAACCTCATCAGCTGATATTTCAAAACCATCAAATTCCCTTATAATTTCATATTCAAGCCTGGCATTATATTTTTCAGCACCTTTTTTAAACCCGCTTATAATTAAATCAGTAATCTTTTTAAGCTTTGAAAGCTCCAAACTCCTTGCTTCAGCTTCAACCTTTGTTCTCTCAGGAACTATATTCCTTCCATCACCTCCATTTATTTTTCCAATATTGCATGTTGTTTCGTTATCTATTCTTCCAAATTTTATATTATTAATAGCAGATGATGCTGCCTTTATAGAACTTATGCCCTTCTCAGGCTCTATACCAGCATGTGCTGCTTTTCCAATAAATTCTGCATTTATAGAATTATGATATGGTGCCTTATTATAAATAACACCTATATCGCCTTCAGCATCAAAAACAAAACCATAATCAGCTTTAACTTTTTCTAAATCCAGATATTTTGCCCCCAGAACCCCAATTTCTTCAGAAATTGTAAATAGAATATATATATCACCAGTAGGTATCCTCTTTTCTCTAATTATGTGCAATGCTTCCATGATGGCAGCAATAGCTATTTTGTCATCCCCTCCAAGTATGCACTTACTATTTTTATTAATTATCCTCCCATCTACAATAATAGGATTTACATCACCATTTAATTTTACTGTATCCATATGAGCCCCTAAAAAAACAGATTTGCACTTAGACGGTTGCGATTTAATTGATTTGTATACAGCAATTATATTTCCAGCATTGCTGCCAAATTTTTTCCCACAGCTATCTTTATAAACTTCAAGTCCAAACTCTCTTATTTTTTTCTCTACGTAATTTACTATTTGCTTTTCATTTTTTGACGGGCTTTTTATCTTTAGAAGCTCAATTAATGTTTTCAGTAATCTTTCTTTATTTACATATTTTAAATAAATACTTTTTCCATTCATTATTAATCCTAATTTTTATATTTTTTTCTTTATAAATTACTTAATTTCTTTTTTTATTCTAAAAAAAATTATAACAGAAATTCCTATAATAAATAAAATTATTGATATTATAAATGCAGTTATTACAATCTTAATGAAAAAGTCATAGAAGAAACCGAAAGGAAAAATTGTAATAATCAGCGAATTACTTATAAAAGTATAGTTACCCTGCGGAAAAAATATTTGATGAAAATTTTCAAATAAGTCTGGAAAGTTATTGCCTAAGAAATATAAAATTATTAACATAATTATTACTGAAGCTGAAGAAACTGTAAAAATTAAACCAATATTTTTAAAAAATTTAAGAATATTTTTTTCTATAAGTAATATTGTCAGAATAATTATTAAAAATATACTAAGATAATAAAGGATAAAAATTTTAATCAGCAGTATTCTTACATCCTCTAAGTGGCTAATTTCATTATCAGTAAAATAATCAATATTACTTTTCAGTTCAAACTTTTTAAACTCAGTACCGTATTTAAAAAAATTAAAAACACTCTCAGTAATAATTAAAACATCTATATTGTCCAGGACCTTATATACTCCATTTTTTTCATATAAGCTATTATAATGATCAAAGTTAAAAATATAATAAGATAGTGGTGAAATTAGTATTATAATTATTAGAAGTATAGAATTTATTATAACTATTGCTTTTTTTAACTTCATTTAACAGACTGTGATCTTCTTATTGCAGCATGGATAAAATCCTTAAATAATGGATGCGGTCTATCAGGCCTGGACTTAAATTCAGGATGAAATTGTACTGCTACAAACCATGGGTGATTTTCTATTTCTATAATCTCGGCTAATTTTTTTTCGGGATATAAACCAGTAATTTTAAGTCCAGCATCTTCCATTATTTTCTTATATTTATTATTAAACTCATATCTATGCCTGTGTCTTTCATAAATCATATTCTTTCTATAAGCTTTATAAGCAAGGGAACCTTTCTTCAATCTACAGGGATATCTGCCAAGTCTCATTGTCCCGCCTTTTTCATTAATACCCTTCTGCTCTATCATTAGATCTATTACTGGAATTTTAGTCTTAGAATTAAATTCAGAGCTGTTTGCATCTTTTAACCCAAGAACATTAATAGCAAATTCTATTACAGCACACTGCATGCCCAGACATATTCCAAGATAAGGAACCTTATTTTCTCTTGCATATCTAACAGCATTAACCTTACCATCAATCCCCCTTACGCCAAATCCTCCTGGAACTAAAATACCATCTACATCCATTAATATATTTTCATAATTATCTGAATTTAAAACTTCAGAATTTACCCATTTAATCTCAACATCCTTCTTAAAAAAATATCCACCATGATTTAAAGCTTCTATTATACTTTTATATGCATCCTTTAAATTAATATATTTACCAATAATACCTATTCTTACTTTGCCTTCCAAATTATTAATTACTTCTACCAGTTTATTCCAATTTTCCATATTTGAAGGCTTATACTTTAAATTTAATTTATACATAGCAATAGAATCCAGTCCTTCTTTCTGAAGCATTTTAGGTACTTCGTAAATATGTTTTACATCTATAGCATCAATAATAGCTTCTTTCTCAACATCACAAAACAAGCTTATTTTATCTTTTGATTCATCTGTTAGTTTTATTTCACTTCTACAAATAATAATATCCGGTTGTATTCCAATACTCCTTAGTTCCTTTACACTATGCTGCGTGGGTTTTGTCTTTAATTCTTCAGAAGTCTTTAAAAATGGAATGTATGTAACATGTACATATAAGACATTTTCTTTTCCAATATCCTTTTTAAATTGGCGTATTGCTTCCAGAAACGGAAGGCTTTCAATATCACCAACTGTTCCTCCTATTTCTGTAATAACAATGTCTACTTTTTTATTCTCTAAAGTCTTTTTAATACTCTTCTTTATTTCATCTGTTACATGAGGGATAACCTGAACTGTTGAACCAAGATATTCGCCTTTTCTTTCATTATCAATAACATTTTTATATATCTTTCCACTGGTAAAATTATTATACTTCGATAAATTCTCATCTATAAATCTCTCATAATGTCCAAGATCTAAATCTGTTTCGCCGCCATCCTCAGTAACAAAAACCTCACCATGCTGGAAAGGATTCATGGTTCCAGGATCAATATTAATATAAGGATCAAGCTTTTGAATAATTACACTGTATCCTCTTGATTTTAACAGTCTCCCCAGTGAAGATGCACATATCCCTTTGCCCAATGAAGATAATACACCACCAGTAACAAAGATGAATTTAGTTTCCTTAGTTTCCAATCTTTATCTGTTCCCCTATTAATTCTTTCTTTATTCTATCAGATTTTTCCAACAGTTCTTCTGCATGTAAAATGGAAATATCACTTTCTTCAGAACCACTTAACATTCTTGATATTTCTTTAATCTTTCCATTACCGTCTAATTTATTTATTTTTATTTTGGTCCTATTTTTTTCTATAAATTTGTCTATAAAATAATGTGCATTTGAAAAAGATGCAATTTGTGGAAGGTGAGTAATACATACAACCTGACAATTTTTTGATATTTTATATAATTTTTTACCAATTACTACTGAAGTTTCGCCCCCAATACCTGCATCTATTTCATCAAAAATCATTGTAGTTATATTATCTACTGAACTTATAATTGACTTTAGAGCTAACATTATACGAGAAATTTCACCACCTGAAATAATTTTCCTTAACGGTTTCATGCTTTCACCAAGATTCAGTGAAATTAAAAATTCTATGTCATCAATACCATTATTTCCAAGTTTTACCTTTTCTGAATTTATTTTTACACCATTATCTCCCTTTATGTAATTACTTAATGCTTTAAAAATAACAGATTTAAAATTCAAATCTAAAAGCTCACGACTTATGTCTTCCTCCAGACCAGCTGTCACTTTTTTCCTAAATTCAGAGAGATTAACTGCATTTTCAATCACAATATCCTTAACCTTGTCAAATTCAACCTGTTTTTTTTCAATTTCTTTATCAATACTCTCAAAATTATTAATTTCTTCTCTTAACTTTTCACACAATTTTTTTATTGATAAAAAATCTATATTATATTTTTTCTTAATCTCATTTATTTTATATAATCTCTCATGTATATAATCTATTCTTTCAGAGCTATATTCTAAATCTTCAATATAAGTTTTTAAAAAATGGCTTATTTCATCAACAAGAACAACAACAGATGAAATTTCTTCTATGTATTTCTTAAATTTTGTATCAATTTTTGATAAATCTATAAAATTTTTCTCAATTACTGAAGCGTTGTCTTCGAAAGAAGTTATGTTATCCCCGGAACCTTTAATTATATTTATACACTCTGAAGAAAGATTATAAATTTTTTCATAATTTTTCAGTACTCTTAACTCATTTTCTAAATCAATCTCTTCATTCTCACCTAAATTTAATTTCTCTATTTCGTCTAACCTGTATTTTAAATCAAATAACCTTTCCTCTTTTTCATTTTTAAGGTTTATTAACTTTTCTAGTTCCTCTTTTCTATTAATATAGTTCTTTAAACTATCTTTGTAATTTTTCTTAATATTTTCTAAATCACCTTTACCAAATTTATCTACAACTTCTATATGGGTACTTGATTCCAGTAAATACTGGTGATCATGCTGCCCGTGTATATCAATAAAATACCCCCCTAATTTTTTCAAAGTACTTACCTGTGTAAAAACACCATTAATAAACGACCTATTTCTTCCTACTCTATTTACCTCTCTGCTTATTACAATATCTTCGCCTTTATCATCTGGTTCAATTAATTTTTCTTTTATTAAAAAATTTAAAGCTTCTTTATTCTTGCTAAAATCGAAATACCCCTGTACTATTAATTTTTCTTCATTTTCCCTTATTAATGTACTTTCTGCACGCTCACCTATTAAAAGATTAATAGCTTCAATAATTAGAGTTTTTCCTGCACCAGTTTCGCCGGTTAAAATATTTAAACCTTTTTCGAACTTTACTACTGCATCATCTATTATGGCAAAATTTTTAACCTGTAGTTCTTTTAACATAATTTATAGATCTTAGATAATCTTAATTGTATATATTATATATACAATTATTATCTTTATAATAATTTATCCTTAAAGATTTTAAAAAATATATCTTTGTCAAAAGTTATTAATTTCAATTTCAAATTTGATTTTTTTATTTTAAAAATATCCTCTGGTTGTATATCAACATTCTTTCTCACTCCATCAACATTTAAACTGGCATTTTTATTTCTTGCCTTTATTCTAACCTTTAATTCATTTTTTGGACTTATAACAATACTTCTGCTGCATAATGTATGAGCACATATAGGAGTTACAATCATTACTTCATTTTTTGGTTCAACTACAGGACCACCTGCAGATAGAGAATATGCTGTGGAGCCAGTTGGTGTTGAAATTATTACACCATCAGCCCTGAAATTCATTACAGGAAAATCATTTATTATTACTTCAACTGTTATTAATTTTGCAAACATAGTCCTATTAATAGTAAACTCATTTAAGGCAATATATGGATTATTATCATCACTTATTATTTTTTCATTTCTATATATCACTGCTTCTATCAACATTCTATCTTCTATTTCATAAGTTTCTTCTAAAACATACTCTAAAGCTTTATACATATTTTCTATGCTAACTTCAGCCAGAAATCCTAAATTGCCAACATTAATACCCATTATTGGAATTTCCCTTTTAAATGAATATTTAGAAGCCCTGAGGAAAGTGCCATCTCCCCCAACTGATATTAATGAATCTACCTGCGAAGTAAAATCTTTCTCTAAATGTGCTGGAAGCTTGTATATGCCCGGCATTTTATCGCCGTCAAGTAAAAAAACATTAATTTTTTTTCCAATTAAGAAATCATAAATTTCCTTTGCAATACTTAATGCTCTTTTGTTTTTATTATTGGAAATTATACCTATATTTTTCATTTCATGTATTATTTATTGATTTAAAAAAATATGAGACTCATCTACAACTTCTGCAACTATTTTATCATAATTTTTAATTGTTTTTTTCTTTTTTATAGATTTTTTCAAATAAACCCAGTATTCAATATTTCCTTTTGTTCCTTTTAACTTTGAATAAGTTAGTTTTTTTATTTTGACTGGCTGTTTTCTAATAAAACCTATTATATCTAACAAAACTTTTGAATGTAATTTTTTATCTTTAATTATCCCTTTTTTTTCAACTTCATCCCTTGCTATTTCAAATTGTGGTTTTATTAGTATTAAAATCTCTCCATTATCACATGTAATATCTAAAATTTTCTTAAAAATTGTTTTTACGGAAATAAAAGAAACATCCACAACTGTAAAATCAGATAAAAATGGCAATTTTTTTTTATCCAGATATCTTACATTTGTTCTTTCTAAGATAATTACCTTTGAAGATTTTCTTAAATTCCAGGATAATTGTCCGTACCCAACATCAATTGTTATTACTTTTTCTGCTCCATTTTTAATTAGGAAATCAGTGAAGCCGCCTGTTGAAGCTCCAATGTCAATTGCCTTTTTCCCGCTTATCTTAAGATCCAATTCATTAAAAACTTTTTCTATTTTTATTCCGCCTCTTGAAACATAGGGAATTTTCGAAATAATTTCTACTAAAGAATTAGAATTAACAGAGGTGCCTGGTTTATCAATTACTTTTCCATCAATTTTAATTCTTCCTTCAAGAATTAATGCTTTTGCCATAGTTATTGACGGAATTAATTTCTTTTCAACAAGCAACGTTATGAGTTTTTGCCTATTACTTTTCAAGTTTTTCTAGTTAGTAAAAATTTGGCGATATTTGCTAACTCTATACAATCTATATCCATGCTCCTTAATATTCCCAAAGCTCTTTCTATATTTCCTTCAGCAATTTCTTTTGATTTCTTAATTCCCCAAATGCTTGGAAAAGTATTTTTTTTCTGTTTTTTATCTTTTCCAACTGTTTTGCCTGCTTCTTCCTTACTTGAAGATATGTCTAGAATATCATCAGTTATTTGAAAAGCTATTCCAATGTTTTTAGAAAATTCCGTTAATTTATTAAGATTATTTTTACTTGCTTTACTTAATATTGCACCACATCTAACAGAAGCTGTTATTAATTTACCAGTTTTGTTTTCATGCATATAGTCAAGTTTTTCCTTTGTTATTTTTTTTCCAGTATAAAAAACATCAACTATCTGACCAGCAACCATACCTAGTGCGCCTGTAGCACTTATAATTTCATTTAAGATTTTTAACTTTCTTCTAGGCTCGGCTTTCTGATACTCAAAAATAATATTAAAAGCTTCTGCGAATAAGGCATCGCCTGTAAGTATTGCAATATCTTCACCAAAAACCCTGTGGCACGTTGGTCTCCCTCTTCGTAAGTTATCATTATCAATTGAAGGAAGATCATCGTGTATTAGAGAATATGTATGTATAAATTCTATTGCACAAGCTGTTGGAAATACATTTTCATAATCATTACCAAGACTTTTTGCTGTCAAAATACACAATATAGGCCTAAATCTCTTGCCTCCATTTTTAATACTATAGTTAATTGCTTTCCTTAATATATCCGGGCTTTTTTCATATCTCTTTAAATAATAATTCAGTTTTTCATTAACTTTCTTTATTAATAAATTAGGATATAAATCCTCTGATGAATTATTAATTTTTTTTAAACTATACATATTTTTTAGCATTTAAATTTGTAAATTCTTTTTAATTATTACATGGTATCTGTAATCTTTTATTTTTATATTAATTAAATTAATTTTTGATATCTATTAAAATCTTTCCAAGTATTCCATTTATAAATTTTGGGGTGTCTTTCTTCTGGCCAAGCTTTTTGGCAATTTCTATAGCTTCATCAACTGATACTTTCAAGGGTATATCTTCTATGTATACCATCTCATAAATAGCTACCCTTAAAATATTTCTATCTATAATAGCAATTCTTTCAATAGCCCAATTTTTAACAACATTTTTTATAATATCATCAATTTCTTTTTTATTTTTACATACACCTAATACTAAACTGGTAGTGAAATCATCATATTTTTTACCAAACAATTTTTCATTATTTAAAACGTCCATTATATCCTTATTTAAAAGATCAGTTTGGTATAATAAGATTATAGCACTTTCCCTGCTTCTCCTTCTTGTAATTTTAACCATAATCAGCTATTAAATATATAATTGCTATTTTGCTATTCTTTGTATAATTCTTTTTCTTTATAGAATTTTTATACCTTAAAAAGTATAGTATATGATTACTTTTTAACCCTTGTGATATACTCTCCTGACCTTGTATCTATTTTAACTACATCACCTTCATTTATAAATAAAGGCACTTGTATTTTTGCACCAGTTTCTATTTCTGCTGATTTTAAACTTGAACTTACAGTATCTCCCTTAACACCAGGCTCAGTTTTTACTACTTTTGCTTTAATAAAAATAGGAAGATTAATTGATATAGGATTTTCTTTATAAAATTGTATTGTAACTTCTATATTTTCCAATAAAAATTTCTTATTATCTCCAATCTGTTCTTCATTTAATGGAATTTGCTCATATGTTTTACTATCCATAAAAATATAATGTTCATCCTTATATAAATACTGCATTTTCTTGGTTTCCAAAATAGCCTGTTCCACTTTCTCGCCTGCTCTAAATGTTTTATCAATAATTGAACCATTAATTAAATTTTTTAATTTTGTTCTAACAAATGCACCACCTTTACCAGGTTTGACATGTTGGAAATATAAAATCTCATATAATGTATCTTCATAATTTATAGTTATTCCATTTTTAAAATCATTACTACTTATCATAATTATCTCCAGAAATAATATCTATTATTATTTTATATTTAAACTTTTTAGTCACATTTATTCTAATTCTATTAATATTTTTGAAGATTTATAAAGATTTTTTATACCATTTTTTTTAACAATTACTAAGTCTTCAATCCTAACTCCGCCAAAATTTTCAATATATATCCCTGGTTCTATGGTTATAACCATATTCTCTTTAAGAATTGTTTTTTCACTTACTCCAATTCTTGGCTTTTCATGTACTTCAATTCCTACTCCATGTCCTAAACCATGACCAAAATTTCTGCCATATCCTTTTGATTTTATAAAATTTCTTGCTTTGCTATCTAAATCAGAACATGTTATACCTTCTCTGCAATTATCCAGGGAAATATTTTGTGCTTCTAAAACTATATCATAAATTTTTTTAAATCTGGAATAGTTTTTATATTCCCCGTTTAAGATAGTCCTTGTCATGTCTGAGCAGTAATTATCAAATCTTGCACCAAAATCTAAAAGTATTATTCCATTACCTATTTTTTTTCTTGAAGGTAAATAATGGGGTAATGAAGAATACTCATTATTTGCTACCACTGGATCAAATGAACCACCCTCAGCGTCAAAGCTAACCATTTTGCTTTTAATCTCGTTTGCAAGTTCAATTTCAGTAAAATCATTTAATACTGATGACTTAAAATTAATAATATAACTAAATACTCTATCAACAATACTGCAGGCTCTTTCTATTTTATATAATTCAATATCATCCTTTACTGCTCTTAAATTTTCTACTGTATCAATAACACTTATTAATTTTTTATTTTGATTACTAAAATATTTCTCTAATTTTTTAAAACCTTCATGATTTATATTTTGGCCATCAACTCCTATAATTTTTTCATTATAATCTATTAATATTTCTGCCAGTTTCTTATACTTATTTTTATTATACTGAATAACTTTTAAATTATTTAATCTAACAGTTTTTTTTGCCTGCTCCAGGTAGATGAAATTAACAATTAGATATAAATCATTATTTATAAGTAATAAGATACTTTCAGAATCTTTAGCGTAAAATCCAGTCAAATAAAATATATTTTCATCTTTTAATATTATTAAATTACCGGAACTAAAATTTTTATTTTCTAATTCTTTTTTTAACTTATATATTCTTGATTTATAATATTTTTCTACCATTAAATTATATATATTTTTGTATTAAAATAATCATGAGTTTTAAAAAAGTATACTTAGCTGATGTTACTTTTTAACTATTCATATAATTCAGCTATATAGATTAGAGCTAATTTATATACATCTAATCCAAACCCGCTTAATATGCCTATAGCTGCTGGCGAAATAACAGATTTAGATCTCCATTCCTCTCTTGAATATATATTTGAGATATGAACTTCTATGGTTGAAATTTTACTTGATACTATGGCATCATGAATGCTATAACTATAATGAGTAAGTGCACCAGGGTTTATTATTATAAAATCTATATTATTGATTGATTCTTGTATCTTGTCGACTATCAAACCTTCATTATTGGATTGAAAATAAGAAAGTTCAATATCATTTTTCTTGCTATATTTGCATAAACCAACGTATGCATCTTCAAAACTTATATTTCCATATATCTTTTCCTCGCGTTTTCCTAATAAATTAAGATTAGGTCCATTTATAATAATAACTCTTTTCATTTTTTACCCTTTATCCCCTTTATTTTAATTTTTAGCCATATTTTCACTGATACTACTAGTAATTATATCTTTATCTACATTATAATAAAAAACAGGCTTATTTAATCCCTTAAGTAAAATAAATTTATTTCCAGATCCTTTTATTTTTTTATCATGTTCTAAAGAATCCATGATACTACTCAATTCTAATTTTGGTATAATGAAAGGTAACTTTAATTTTTTATATATCTTTATTATTCTATTTTTAAATTCTCTTTTCAAAAGCCCAAGTTTGCTTGAAATATCAATTGCTATTATAATTCCCATGCTTACTGCCTGGCCATGATTTATTTTCTTTAAATTAGCAGCTTTTTCTATACAATGTCCAATTGTATGTCCAAAATTTAATAAATTTCTATATCCATAATCAAACTCATCTTTTCTTACTACTTTAGTTTTAATTAAAGCACATCTATATATAATATCGGTAAAAATTTTCTTTTTTATTAATTTCTCTAATATATCTTTACCTTCAGTCTCAGTGTTTTTATCCAATATATCCAATATTTTCTTATCAAAAACAATCCCATATTTTATTATTTCAGCTAATCCATTAATAATTTGCAATTCATCCAATGAGTAAAGAAGAACTGGATCTATAATAATCATATGCGGCTGATAAAAGCACCCAATAACATTTTTATAATTTGAGTAATTTATCACAACCTTTCCGCCAATACTGCTGTCAACCTGGCCGGTTATAGTAGTTGGGTATTGAATTAATTTGACACCTCTATGATAAGTTGCAGCTGTAAAACCAGCAAGATCTCCTATCACACCTCCCCCGAATGCAATTACTGCATCATCTCGATGAATGTTGAAAACACTTAATTTTTTATAGATATCATTTGCACTCTTTATATTTTTGTACTGCTCGCCATCTTTTATTAAAATAATTTCATTTGATACATTACACTCTTCTAAAATATTTCTTATCCTATTTTTAAATATACTATATATTTTATCACTAGTTATAAGAACAATTTTACTTGCATTGCTGAAGTTTTTTTTAAACAGCTCCGGGAATATATTAGTAATATCAGGATAAATAAATATTTTATATTTTCTTATTTTTGTTCGGGCATTTATAACTCTCATAAAATTTTTTTATCCTAAATTCCTAATTTTACCATTATATTTTTTATAACCATTTTACTTTCCTTATCCTTAGCATTTACTTTCAAGTCTGCATATTTATTATATAAAACATCTCTCTTTTTAATTAACCCTTCAATTATTTCCTTTCTATCCTTACCTTCAAGTAAAGGTCTATCCTTTGTAAATTTCAATCTCTCGTAAGCCTCGTGAGCAGAAATATATAAATATACTACAGTGCCGCTTGCTTTAATTATATTCATATTTTCTACCCTTTCTACAACTCCGCCCCCACAAGCAAATATACAATTTTTATTAGAGTAAATTTTCTTTATTACTTCTGATTCTAAATTTCTAAAATATTTTTCTCCTTCATTCTTGAAAATATCTTTAATTTTTTTATTTTCACTCAGCTCAATAATTCTATCTATATCAATAAATAACATTTTTAACTCTTTTGATAACATATTCCCAATTGTACTCTTTCCTGAACCCATGAAACCAATTAGTGATATATTTTTAATATCCATTAAATACTATCTATTTAAATTAATTAATCTTTAAAAATTTTCAAAAAACAAACATTAAATTTTATTTATATACTCTTTATAGCTATTATAATTATTTATAATTTCATCAATATTATCTTTACCAAATTTTTCTAAAATTCCATTTAAAAGCTCTATTGAAAGCATTGCTTCACCAACTATAGAAGCACTTGGTACAGCACAAACATCAGATCTTTCTTTTAAACTAATTTCTTTTTTCTTACTTTTTATATTAACAGTTTCAATACCTTTTATAGTAGTTGGTATTGGTTTCATTTTTGCACCAATAATTATTGGTTCTCCATTAGTCATTCCTCCTTCAATGCCGCCTGCATTATTTGTTTTTCTTGCAAATCCTTTTTTACCGTCATAATAAATCTTATCATGAAAATCAGTTCCCTTCATGCCTGCGGATTTAAAACCCTCACCAATTTCAACTGCCTTTATTCCAGGTATACTCATAATTGAATATGCTATTTTTGCATCAATCCTGGAACTGCCCTGATTGTATGAACCAATTCCTGGCACTAAATTAGTAGCAATTATTTTAAAGCCTCCACCAATACTGTTGCCACTTTCACTGGATTTAGTTATTTCCTGTTTCATTTCAAGGCTTTTCTCTTTACCGGGACATCTAACTGGTGAGTCTTCTATTTTTTTTACCGTATCTAAACTAATATTAACATCATTTTTATATATTACCCTACCAATCTGATTTACATAGCTATATATATTGATATCTAATATTTTTAAAATAATTTTTGCAAAACTTCCTATACAAACTCTTGCTGCTGTCTCTCTGGCACTGCTTCTTTCAATAGTATCCCTTATGCTTGATAAATGATATTTTATTAAACCTGAAAAATCTGCATGACCCGGTCTAGGATTTAATAAATCATCCTCTTTATCTATTTTGTCTTTCCAGTTTTTCCATTCTTTATTATAAATTAGGAAACTGATAGGAGAACCTGTGCTCTTTTTCTTCCTTATCCCTGAAATTATATCTACTCTATCATCTTCAATAGACATTCTTTCTCCTCTTCCAAAACCTTTTTGCCTTCTTTTAAGTTCATTATTTATAAAATCAGTATCAATTTTTACTCCTGAAGGATAGTCATCAATAATTCCTACAATGGCTTCCCCGTGGGATTCTCCTGCTGTTAAATATTTCATTTACTCTTCGCCTTCTTTAATTATAATAAACCTTACCAATAAAGATTGTTATTATTTTATTAGAACTTAAATCAATTCCAATTTAAGAAACCATAAATACCTCTCATTTCTTATTACAAAAAGCTAACATACCACTTTGAAATGTAATTCCCCCAGAAGAGGGCTGCTATACATCCCAGTGATATAAATGGTCCAAATGGTATAGATTGCTTTAGTTTCTTTTTTCTTACCAGTATTATGTATAATCCATAAATAGAACCTGCTAAAAATCCGATAAACAAACCAACTATTACATTCTTTACAAGATATGCCCCAACCATCAGACTGAATTTAACATCACCCATTCCCATCCCTTTTGGATAAATAAAATGTATTATTAGCATAAATAAAAAAGCACCTGCGCTAAAAACAAGAGGATGCCACCAATTTGTAGGAGATATTATAATATTTAATACTATTCCAACTGCAGTAAATGGGAGAACGATTGTGTTAGGTATAATCCTAAATTCTATATCAATAAAAGATATTACAATTAACAAACAGCTAAATATTATTCCAACTGCTAATTCTAAATTTAGCCTAAAGTAAAAATAGTTACTGACAAATAGAACAGCAGTTAATATTTCAACCAGCGGATATAAAAACGATATCTTTGTCTTGCAATTTCTACACTTACCCTTAAGAATTATATACGACAACACTGGAATATTGTCATAAAAGTGTATTTTATTTTTACAATCAGGACAAAATGAAGATGGTTTGACTATAGATATCTTTCTAGGAATTCTATATATAACTACATTTAGGAAACTACCAAATATTAGCCCACCAATAACAAATGCAACATACATTACTACTTCTTTTATTTCCATTTTACAATCCCGCCAAACTTCTTATTTTAATTAATACTAGTATTACTTTTAAATTATTTTTTTTATATTACTTATATTTGGTAGTATATTAAACCATATCTTAAAAGAAAAAGCAGCCTGGTTTATTAGCATATCAATTCCAGTAATAATTTTTGCACCATCCCTCATACCTTTTTTTATAAATTTCGTTTCAACAGGATTATAGACCATATCAAAAATATACTTATTTTTTAAGTTCCAATCATCCGGTACAGGTAATAAATCCTTATAGTTGCTAATATCCATCCCTAAAGGCGTGCAATTTATAATTAAATCAATATTATCTATTTTGCGCCTAATATTATTTAAATTTCTTACAATTTCTATTTTATTGTTTGAGATATTTGAAAACATATCCAATATTTTTTTAACTTTTTTCTGAGTTCTATTATATATATATAATTTTTTAACAGGTTGTTTTATAATTGCAAAAATTGCACTTCTTGCTGCTCCGCCTGCTCCGATAACCAGGCATTCCTTATTAACCCAATCAAACCCTTTGTTATTTATAGATAACAGTACTCCATTAATGTCAGTATTGTATCCTACGGAAACTGTCCCATCTTTAAAAAATTTAACAGTATTTACAGATTTAACAATAGAAGCATCCTCATCCAACTCATCAACTATATTATATATTTTTTCCTTATATGGCATTGTTACATTTAATCCAATAAAACCCAGGCTTTTCATGCCATTAAATGCTTCTTTTAAATTTTTCTCAGCAATCTCAAATATTAGATATACGGCCTCTTTTCCATATTCCTTTATAAAATAATTCTGTATTTTAGAGGATAAGCTATGTTTTACTGGATATCCAATAAGAGCTATTGCTCTTGTGTAAGAGTTTATCATTGTCCCTTTATGAATTAATAAAATTTAATATCAAAGCTATCATATTTTTGAGGTTTTTTAATTTCTTCTATTTCTATATCTGAAACTACTGAAAAAGCCGGACCCTTTCTAACTTCATTTATAAACTGTTGCAACTCTTCTTCTTCACCCTGGCAAACAATTTCTACCTTACTCGCATAAGTATTTCTTACAAATCCTTTTATATTATATTTACTGGCCCGGGATTGACTGAAATACCTAAAGCCAACACCCTGTACTCTTCCTGATAATAAAATTTTATATGTTTTTATATTTCCTGACATTTATTAATCTATAGATTTTTTTTATAATACAAAATATTGAGACAATTATCCAGAATATAGGGATTTTAACAAGCTTTTATTCTAAAAATAGAATACGGATTTATTTTACCTATATTACAAATTATAACCCTATCGTTTGGATTGGCACAGTTTGTTTCTTCCTCATTATTAAATAATAACATTTTTTTTAATATAACCTTTTTTGGTGATTTATATGGCTGAAGTATATCCAATTCCTCACCAACTTTAAATTGATTTTTTACTTTAATAACAGGACCACAATATTTTTTAGAAAATTTCTCATATACTCCAACAAACCTGTATTTTTTTACATAACCAACATTATTATTTTCTTCAAGCTCAGCACTATTCTTTAGAAACATAAAACCTGAAGTAAAGTTCCTATGTGAAGTTTTATCAAGCTCACCCATCAAATAGGATTTTTTTTCTTTATTGAATTTATTCTGTTTGATATATTCTAATGCCTTTCTGTAAACCCATGTAGTCAGGCTGACATAATTTTCTGTTTTCATTCTACCTTCAATCTTTATACTATTTACACCTGCACCAACGATCAAGTCAAGTTTTTTAAGTAAACATAAATCCCTTGAATTATAAATATATGTGCCTTTCTTGTCCTGTTCAACTGGAAAGAATGAATTTGGTCTTTCCTCTTCCATCAAGTAATATTTCCATCGGCAGCTATGCGCACATTTTCCCTTATTTGCATCTCTGCCTGTCATATATTTACTTAACATACATCTGCCAGAATATGATATGCATAACGCTCCATGTACAAATACTTCAATCTCTATATTAGTTTTTATTATAATATCTAATAAATCCCGGTATCTTATTTCTCTTGCTAAATTAACTCTTGCTGCTCCTGATTTCTCCCAGAAATTAATGCTCAAATTGTTTGTTATATTTGCCTGAGTACTTATATGAATTCTTGTTTTTGGCATGATTTTTTTTACAAGTTCAATTACCCCAAAATCTGATATTATTATTCCGTCAAAATTTATTTTTTTTATTTCATTTAAATAATCTTCAAGTTCGGAAATCTCATTATTAAAAACTACCGAATTTAATGTTAAATATACTTTAACCCCTTTATTATGTGCATAATCTACTCCCTTTTTTAAACCTGTTAAACTAAAATTTTTACCCAAAATTCTTAGATTAAATTTACTGCCTCCTATATATACAGCATCTGCGCCATAAGCGATAGCATATTTTAATACATTTAAATTATTTGCAGGAACTAACAATTCTGGCACATTAACTCCCTTTAAAGATTGATATTGATATCCCATCTCCAATTCTTAAAAAATTAGTTTCAAATAAATTAGCATCAGTTATAATTTTTATATATTCTCTAATACCTGCAACACTGTTATAATCATGTTTTGATATATTCTTTTTAAAAATCTTACCTTTGTACAATATATTATCTGCAATAATAATAGCACCGGTGTTCATTCTATCCATAAGCTTCTTAATGTAAAAAGGATATTCATACTTTGCCGCATCTATAAATACCATATCAAATTTCATTTCAAGATTAGGAATTATTTTAACAGCATTACCTGCTAAAAAAGCACATTTTATTCCTGGAAAGATGCTTTTTATCAATCTTTCAGCTGTCTTAAGCCTGCTCTTATTTAAATCTATACCAGTATAAGAATAGGCCTTCAATTCTTTAATTATGAAATAAGATGAATATCCGACACCACAACCAATTTCCAAAACATTTCTTGGTTTTTTTAGAAAACATATAACTTCTAATATTCTACCCAATGCCTCGTCTATTATAGGTATTTTCTTTAAAATAGCATCTTTTCTGATATCATCCAGTAGATTCTTTTCATTCAGGCAGGTTTTTAATTCTTTAGTTTGTATTATTTTGTAGTTGTTCATGTTCATCAAAGCTATTGGAGAATGAATGAATATGGTTTTCTTCATCAGTTATTACAAAATACAGATAATCCACATCTGCTGGATTTAGAGCTGCTTCAATTGACACCAGACCAGGATTACATATAGGAGTTGGCGGCAGCCCTGCATATAGTCTTGTATTGTATTCTGTATCAATCTCTAAATCTGATTTTGTTAATGGATCATTCCATTTATTTAAATAATAAGCTAGTGTTGCATCTATTCCTAGTGACATACCTATCTTCAATCTATTATGTATTACAGCTGATATTAGTTCTCTCTCCTCCGGTATATATGCTTCCCTTTCAATCATAGAAGCTATAATTAATATATCATAAGCTGAAAAACTATTTTCCCTAGCATTTGAATAATCAAGAGTGCTTACTTCATATTGATATTGAGCAAGCATCATTTCTATTATATCCATAGCAGTATAATTTATACTAACATCATACGTTTTTGGAAATAAAAAACCTTCTAAACTTTGGGAATCATCTAAAAATTCATAATTATAATTATTTATATTTATTGCGTCTTCAAGATCTGATATTTCAATAAAAGGTAACTCTTCGCCTATTTTATTAATAGTTTTACCTATAACATACCCTTCAGGAATAGTAACCTTATAAATTGTTTCAGGTACGCCTGCTGAAATTTTTTCTAATACTATGTTGTATTCTGAACCAGTTAATAGTTTATATTTTCCAGGAAGTAATTTTTTTTCCATCCCTTCCTGTTCAACATACAATCTAAACAAAAATCCATTACTGACTATTCCTTCTTCCTCTAAAAGATTGGATATTTCTTTTAGTGTCATCCCCTCTTTAATTTCTACTTCAACTTCAATTCCCTTTTCAATATCCTCTATTTTTTCATCAGACACTACTTTACAAGAATTTAGAACACTTGCTAACATAACAATACTAATAACTATTAATATTAAAATACTGATTCTCTTAGCTTTTTTAATACTACCTTTACTCATAGTTAATATATTTTTTGCCTTCTAATTAAATAATTTACAAAAATCAAATTCAGCTATCTTTTTATTACTTGCTTTTTCTATTTAAATAATCATCTAATATTAATGATGCTGACATTTTATCTACTGAACCATCTCTATTTTTTGCACCCAATACTTTTTTTGATATTTTTGAAGTAAATCTCTCATCAATATATACTATTTCCAATCCAAAATTTTTTAATACATCATCAATAAAACTTATAACCTTTTTTGCCTGGAAGCCTATCGTACCCTTCAATGTATATGGAATTCCCACGACAATTGTTTTTATATCATTTTTTTTTATTAATTTATCTAAATTATCTGGTGTATTTTCATTATTTTTTATTATAGCAAGTGGAATTGAAATTATTTCCAACTTATCAGAAATAGCAACTCCAATATTTTTGTCTCCAATATCAAGTCCCAATATTTTCATATAATCAAATATTATTCTTTATTAAGTCTTTAATTATATTCTTTGCAAAACTGATTGCTTTTTCTAATGATTTTTTATCTGCTCCTCCGACTTGTGCGAAATCTAATTTTCCTCCCCCACCGCCTTTTAATATCTTCCCTACTTTTTTTGCAAGTTTTGAGCAATCAATACCCTTTCCAGCAAGATCCTTAGAAGTTTGAAGAATTATTACTGGTTTATTATTAATAACATTTCCAAAAACAACAAATATATTTTTTTTATTAGCCAGATTAATTATTTCATCTCCAAGGGTGCCCATACTTTTTATATCTAAATGAAGGCTACTATCTGTACCTGAAAAATTATAATCTATAACTTTTATTTCACTGTCTTTTTTAATGTCTGGAAACTTAACCAGTACCTCCTTTTTAGCTGCATTTCTTTGAATTATGTTTATTTCTTCTTCAATTTTATTCATATAATTTTTCATTTCGTTCAACTTATCTACTATTTTTTCCTCTTCCACATCTAAGGAACTTAAGATATTTTTTACTATTCTTTCTTTTTTAGCTAAATAATTATAAGCAAACATTCCTGTTACTGCTTCAATTCTTCTATTATTTGCGCTAATGCTTACGTCTGAAATAATTTTTAAAAGTCCTATTTCTCCTGTTCTTTTAACATGTGTTCCTGCACATAACTCCCTGCTATAATTATCAATTTCTACAACCCTTACAAATTTACCATATTTCTCACCAAATAGGGCTACAGCACCAATTTCACCAGCATATTCCTTTGTAGTCTCAAAACATCTTACACTATCGTTTATTTGAATTTTTTCATTAATAATATTCTCTATCTTTCTTAAATTCGTTGTCCCCAGATTCTTATTATAACTATAATCAAACCTAAATCTATCTTCACCAACAAAAGAGCCCGATTGTTTTACATCTTTACCCAAAAAATTTCTAAGTGCCCAATGTAAAATATGAGTAGCAGTATGATTTTTACTAATATTTTTTCTTCTAACTATATCAATTTTTACATTAACATCCACTCCAACTTCAATTTTACCTTTTTTTACCTTTCCTTTGTGAGTATAGATACCTTCTAATGGAATATTGCAATCTTCCACCACAAAAATCCCCTTGTTACTGCTTATAATACCTTTATCTCCTGATTGCCCGCCTTTTTCTCCATAAAATGGTGTAATTCTTAAAATAACTTCTCCTTCCTCACCTTCAGATAAGCGTGAGGCAATTTCTGGCTGTTTATTTTCATCCAATCTTACTATATTCATTATTTCAGTTTTAACATTAAACTCCTGATATCCTTTAAATTCTACACAAACTTTTTTGTTTATTTTCTTATATAAACTCAATTTTGAATCTATTTTTTTGTCAAAAGAAGCTTTGTTCCTTGATTTTTCAGAATGTCTTTTCATTAAAGAATTAAATTCATTTAAATTTAATCTTAAATTATTTTCCATTAAGATCTCCATAGTTAATTCAACTGGAAAACCAAAAGTATCGTATAATTTAAACGCATCTTTGGAATCTAAATATTTTTTATCATTATTTTTTATACTTCTTATACTTTGATTTAATATTTCGGTTCCATCTTTTAGAGTTTTTGAAAATCTTTTTTCTTCATTGCTTACTATATCAAAAGATAGTTTCTTATTATTTAAAAGTTCAGGATAAATATTTTTGTACTTGTCTATCACAACTTTACCAATATCATTTAAAAAATAATCACTCATTCCAATTAACTTTCCAAATCTAATTGCTCTTCTTATTATTCTTCTTAAAATATATCCCCTTCCTTCATTTGAAGGCACTATCCCATCTGAAGTTAAAAAATAAATTGCTCTACCATGATCAGCCACAACTTTTATACTTTTATTAATTTCAGGATTAAAACCTTTTTCATTTTTTAAAGTTAATTTTTTCCCTGAGATTTCTTCAATTTTTTTTAAAATTTCCTTAAATAATGAAGTTTTAAAAACTGAAGGAGTATTTTCCATAACTGAATATATTCTTTCTACACCTAGGCCAGTATCTATATTCTTGGAAGGAAGTTCAATATATTTTTTACCATTAAAATTATACTGAGTAAAAACCAGGTTCCATATTTCTAAAAATCTTTCACACCCACAATCAGGATTACAATCATCTCTTCCGCAACCATATTCTTCACCAAAATCATAATATATCTCAGTACACGGACCGCACGGACCAGTATCCCCTGCAGGACCCCAGAAATTTTCTTCTCTTCCAAATTTGTAAATTTTTTCTAATTTAATCCCATTTTCTTTCCAAAATTCTATTGATTCCTTATCCTCTGGAATTTCTTTATCACCCGCAAAAACACCTATGCATATTTTTTCTTTCGGTATTTTCAAAATATCCAGTATGAAATCAATTGCAAAATTTATAGATTCTTTTTTAAAATAGTCTCCAAACGAAAAATTACCAAGCATCTCAAAAAAGGTAAGATGCTGCTCCGAATATCCCACATTATCAATATCACTTGTCCTAAAGCATTTTTGCAGAGTTGAAATTTTATTTTTAGGTGGTTTTTTTGTTCCTAAATAATAAGGTTTAAATTGCTGCATTCCTGCAGTTGTAATCAATACACTCAGGTCATTTTCAGGAATCAGGCTTGCTGAAGGAATTATTAAGTGATCTCTTTCCTTAAAATAGTCTAAAAACTTTTTCCTAATATTCATTATAAGTAAATATCTTCTGTTGTATTTTTTTAAACAACTTTATATTAATAATTTATTGATAATGCAAATAATATATCACATATACTTTAAAAATTATATTTGATTAAATTGAACTATTTGCTACTTAATAAAATGATACCCTGTTTTGTCGTAATTATTAGAAGTTTTTTATGCCCCATCCTACTAAGGTGGGTGCCCTCCTAGCTGCTTTGTAAGTCCCGATTCTATTATCGGGCATTTACGCTACAGTCAAAGTTTGAGCTTCCAAAGTTAATTTGTTGGCACAAAAATTAACTATAATTACGATAAAAACAGAGTACCAATTTGGATATTATCATAATTTAATCTTTTATACAATCAAGTTTAAATTTCTGTTTTTAGAAGAGAATTAAGATTAAAAACTACTTATTTTTATCTTTAGAAACCTTTATAAATACTTCTTTTAGCTGCTCATTTGATACTTCAGAAGGAGATCCTGTCATCATGCAAACCGCTGATTGAGTTTTGGGAAAAGCGATCACTTCTCTAATACTCTCAAGTCTCCCGACAAGCATTACTAATCTATCAAGTCCTATCGCAATCCCACCATGAGGAGGCACGCCATACTCCAAAGACTTTAAAAAAAATCCAAAATTTTCTTTCATTCTTTTTTCATCTATACTTAATAATTCAAACACTTTTTTCTGCAGTTTTAAATTGTCTATTCTTATAGATCCCCCCCCTATTTCTTCTCCATTTAATACTATATCATAAGCCATAGACATCACTTTTAGAGGCTCTGTTTCTAAATATCTTATAGTATCCTCATCAGGTTTAGTAAAAGGATGGTGAACAGGATTTAATCTATTTAATTCCTTATCTAATTCAAACAATGGAAAATCAACGACCCATAAGAATTTAAACTCTTTTTCATTAATAATTTCTAATTTTTTCCCAATGTAATTCCTTACGCTCCCTAATGCTATGCATGCTTTTTTAAATTCGTCTGCAACAATTAAGATTAAATTTTTTTCCTCTAACCCTAAAGCGTTAATTAAACCTTTCCTTTCAGACTCACTTAAAAATTTAGAAACTGGAGATTGTAGTTCCTTGTCTTTTTCTACTTTAATCCAGATTAATCCCCCTGCTCCATTTTTCTTAGCCCTTTCAACTAATCCATCAAGATCATTTCTTGCAAAATTTGAATAATCTTTAACTACCAAGCACTTTATGCAACCATTTGTATCTAAAACATTTCTAAAAATTTTTAATTTACTATTTTCAAACACATTTGATATATCTTTTATTATAACTCCAAATCTAGTATCAGGCTTATCAGTTCCATATTTCTCCAAACTTTCCTTCCAGCTAATTCTTTTAAAAGGTACACTTATTTTTTTATTTAATACATCAGAAAAAATCTTTTTAATCAAATCCTCAACAATTCTAATAACATCATCAATACTTCCAAACGACATTTCAAGATCTATTTGAGTAAATTCGGGCTGCCTGTCTGATCTTAAATCTTCGTCCCTAAAACATCTTGCAATCTGGTAAATCCTATCAAATCCTGAAAACATCATTATTTGTTTAAAAAGCTGTGGTGATTGAGGAAGAGCATAAAAACTACCTGGATTTATTCTTGAAGGTACAAGGAAATCCCTTGCTCCTTCAGGCGTGCTTTTTGCCAATATTGGCGTTTCAACCTCTACAAAACCAGTTCTATTCAAATATTTTCTTGTCGATGAGTTTATAGCATGCTTCAGTCTCATATTCCACTGCATATTTTCTGTTCTAAGATCAATATATCTGTATCTTAACCTTGTCATCTCGTCAACCCTGCTTCTATCACCAATTGAGAAAGGTGGAGTTTTTGATTTGTTCAGGATTTCAATACTATCAGCGAAAACTTCTATCTCTCCTGTAGAAAGTGTAGGATTTATTGTATCTTTTGTTCTATTTTTAACTTCTCCTATAATTTTTATAATATATTCACTTCTTATATTTTTTGCCTTATTATAGGATTTTAAATCATAATTGGGATCGAATACTACTTGAACAATCCCTGAAAAATCTCTTAAATCTATAAATATTAATTTCCCGTGGTCCCTTCTCTTATTGGTCCACCCGCATAATATTACCTTTTTTCCAACAAAACCCTTGTCAACTTCTCCGCATAAATTACTTCTCATTGAAGTCTTGAATTTAGTAAAATTTATCTCACTTCTATAATCAAAATCTTTATTCATTATTCCTTACTCCGGATCAATTTAATTATTTTATTCTTTTGACTTTTCCAGTTAATTTTATATTGTTTAAATTTATTAATATCCTTAATAGTAATATTACCAGTATTTACTTCATCTTCTCCTATAATTACTGCAAAGTTATAACTACTTTTTTCAGCCAATTTCAACTCAGAACTTAAATTCTTAATCTTAAAATTAATATCACATGCAAAATTTTTATCCCTTAAAAATTTTACCACTTCAAGGGCAAAAGACTGATAATTTTTATCCATAACTATTACATAAACCTCGGGCCCTTCCTTTTTTATATCAAAATTAATATTTTGCTGCTTCATTAACATAAGCGTTCTATCTATACCAATAGCAAATCCTGTTGCTGGAATATCAGGGCCGCCAAATTGATTAATTAAATCATCATATCTACCGCCCCCGCCTAATGCATTTTGTGCACTTTTAATATCAGATGAAATAATCTCAAAAATAGTCTTAGTATAGTAATCAAAACCTCTAACCAGATTAGGATTAACTTTATAGTTAATTTCTAATATTTTTAAGAAATTAAGTACACCTTCAAAATGATCCTTGCATTCCGAACAAAGAAAAGAATGCATCTTCGGAGAATCTTCTAATATTTCCCTGCAGCCTTCTTTCTTACAATCAAAGATTCTTAAAGGATTACTATCTATCCTATTCTGGCAATCAAAACATAATTCTCCTTTAAAAGGCTTTAAATATTTCTTTAATTCTAATATATACTTTACCCTGCATTTACTGCAGCCAATGCTATTAATAAAAAGTATTAAATTCCTAAAACCCAGTTGCTTAAAAAATGAATTAAGAAGCCAGATTACTTCTGCATCTATTACCGAACTGCCAATTCCTATAGATTCCACTCCTAATTGCCAGAATTCCCGCATTCTACCTTTTTGTGGCCTTTCATATCTAAACATATTTCCAATATAAAAAAGCTTAACCGGCAGATGATTGGAATATAGCTTATTCTCAATCAACGCCCTTACAACAGATGCGGTTCCTTCAGGCCTTAAAGTAAGAGATCTTCCTTTCTTATCCAAAAAGGTATACATTTCTTTTTGAACAATATCAGTTCCCTCTCCTATGCTTCTGCTAAATACCTCTGTATATTCAAATGCAGGGGTAATTATCTCACTATAATTATAAACAAAGAATAATTGCCTTGCGGTATTTATAATAAAATTTCTGTATTTAATATCATTACCGAAAAAATCTTTTGTTCCTCTTGGTGAATTCAAAGCCAATTTTAGTCACCATGCTTTCCCTAAATCAAATTATTAATTAATCAGCTATTTAAAAAATTATCATTTAAATAATAATTAGTGTCAAATTCAAACTTTAAAGTACTACTTTCACCATGGCCAGGATAAATAATTAAATCCTTCTCCATACTTTTTAAAATCTTTAAAGAATTCTTAATTTTCTGGCTGTCCCCGCCAGTTAAATCAGTTCTTCCAATAGATCCCTTAAAAAGCAAGTCTCCTGTGAACAAGACATCACAATATTTTAT
>Ga0265594_1000443_pt1 | contig 34787 bp, 28 predicted proteins | sample saktaG_11_FD_190147 | JGI IMG/M metagenome (GOLD analysis project Ga0265594, IMG submission 190147) | Saline water microbial communities from Sakinaw Lake, British Columbia, Canada - sak_2011_5_24_80m | ecosystem: Environmental > Aquatic > Non-marine Saline and Alkaline > Saline ... | reverse complement strand
TCAAGTAAAACCGCCGCAGATTCCCGTGTTTATCGGGCATCCGGAGTTAAACGGAGCCAAAAGGTATTCGGAGTTATCAGACAGAGAGTTAACTGACATCTATAAGGCCTTTTTAGATACAACGCTTGAGGCGGTGGAAAATTTCCAGCCCGACTTAATTCATGTCCAACATTTATCTCTGATAAGCTGGGTAGCCAAGTTTATCAACTCTTTAAAGGGTATAAAATATATCATCACCACCCACGGCAGTGGCATATCAAATATTTTAGCCAATCGCAAATATTTGTCTTTATGCGAAGACGCCATTAGAAGCGCGCGAGCTTTCACAACGGTAAGCAGCAACACAAAGGGCAGATTTTTAAAAATGTTTGGAAAACAATACGCTAAAAACTTTCACGTTATTGCCGGAGGGGTGGATATGAAGCTTTTTACGGCGCAACAAGTAGATCCCGCTCCAATTAACGAAAAATACGATCTAAAAGATAAAAAAGTTGTTCTGTTTTGCGGCCGCCTCACCTCAGAAAAAGGGGCGCGCTACCTTATTAGGGCCGCCAAAGACATAAAAGGCGAAGTGGTGATAGTCGGCGACGGCCCGGAAAGACAATTCTTAAGCCAGCTGATGGCCCGTAAAAAATTAAAGAACGTAAAGTTAATCGGCTATTTGCCTCATGAAGAAATCATTGACCTTTATTATCGGGCTGATGTTTTTGTGGCTCCCTCGGTGGTGGAAGAGGCCTTGGGGCTTTCAATATTAGAAGCCATGGCGGCAAAAACCCCTGTTATAGCTACCCGAAAAGGCGGCATACCCCTGTTGGTTAAGCAAAATCAAAACGGGCTTTTTGTGAGAGCCAGAAACTCAAAAGAAATTACCCAGGCCTGCAATAAATTATTGGAAAACGATGAGTTAAGACAAAGGTTGGGCGAAAACGCCCGTAAAACAGTTGAGGAAAAATTCACATGGACCATTATAGCTCAAAAATTTGATCGTCTTTATAAAAAGATATACACCAACGGAAAAAATCGGCCTAAATAACGGAATAAATGAAAATACTAATTTTAGCGCCCTTGGAAAGAAAAATAACCCCAAAAATAACAGCGGCTCGGCCTCGCGTTATTTTTGATTTGGTTTCAGAGCTAATTAAAATGGGGCAAAAGGTTTCCATACTTGGCACAAGAAACAGCAAGGTGGCCGGGGCTGAAATAATTCCAGTAATTGAAAAAGGATTTTATGAAATGTCGGGAAAGTTTGAAAACCCTTTCTACGCCTGGGTGTCTTTTTTGGTAAGACAAGCGGCTATGGCGCAAAAAATATCCGGAAAATTTGATGTAATCCACAATCACAGCAAACCGGAATTTATTAATGTCTTGGCCGGAAAAAACTTTAAAGCGCCTATGCTTAGCACGCTCCACTTGCCTATTACAAAAGAAGCCGACCAAACCCTGTCTTTATTTCCCGAAGCCAAGCTGGTATGCAATTCCAGGACGGCTAAAAAGGCGGCTAAAAAAACAAAAATCTTTAAGGTCATTAATTTAGGCGTAGACAGCAATATTTACAAATTATCCGAAAAAAAAGACGATTACCTTTTATGGCTTGGCAGATTAAGCCAGGCAAAAGATGAAAAGGGCGAATTTATGGACCCAAAAGGCGTTAAATGGGCTATACAACTAGCCGAAAGAACCAACTCCCGATTGATCCTGTCAGGAAACGTGGAAGACCAAAGATTTTTCAACAAAGAGGTTAAGCCGCACCTGAACTCAAAGATAAAATGGCGAGGCCGTATTTCTTTTGAACAGCCATTGTCAAAGTTAGAGGTGGCCCGCTTAATGGCCGGAGCAAGGGCCCTTTTAATGACAACTCAACTTGAAGAAACCTTTGGCTTAGTGATGGCTGAAGCAATGTCTTGCGGCACCCCGGTGATTGCTTTTAATAAAGGGGCGGTGCCGGAGGTTGTCCAGCACGAAAAAACCGGTTTTGTTGTAAAGCCAAACGATATAAAAGAGATGGAAAGGGCCCTGAACAAAATTGAAACCATTGAGCCAAAAAAATGCCGCCAATGGGTGGAAAAAAAATTTACCATTAAAAAAATGGCCGAGAACTATTTAAATGCCTACCAAGAATTAAAATGAAAATAGCAATATTCGCGACAAACTTTTTACCAACACCCCCTATTAAAGAAAAAGTTATCTACGCCCCGCTCTGGCTTACAAAGCAAATAGCCGAAGGTCTGGCCAAAAAAGGGCATCAGGTTTTTTTGTTTGCTTCTCCCGACTCAACGGTAAAAAACGTTGAAATAATCTCACTCAACCTCGGCCCTTTCAGTAAAAATAAGAAATGGAAGGACTGTTATAAAAATTCTGGGGCAACCTGGAGGTCGTATATCCGGGAAAATTATGAAATGACCCTGGCCTCCGAGATGTTTAAGATGGCGCGAAAAGGGGCGTTTGACGTTATACAGCTGCACTCGCGGCCCCGGATGATTCATTTTGCCAAATTGGTTGATATCCCCGTTTGTTTCACAATGCACGACCCCCCAAACTATCCGCCCAGATCAAAAGCCGTTAGAAGTATATTTGAAATAATCCGTTGCGGCGATATAAAAAATCTTTTTTTGATAGGCAATTCTCATGCCCAGGTCAATTCAGCTCCGGAGCTAAATTGGCATAAAGTGATTCACCATGGCATTGATACCAAGTTATTCGCCTATTCCGAAAAACCGAAAGATTATTTAGCTTTCGCGGGACGTTTAATACGCCAAAAAGGCGCTGACATCGCCATTAAAGCGGCTATAAAAACCGGACAAAAATTAAAAATAGCCGGAGAACATCCTCCGGACAGAAAAAAATATTGGGGAAGAAAAATTGAACCGTTTTTATCACGACAAATAACTTACGAAGGAATGCTGGATAAAAAACGGCTGGCTAAATTTTATCAAGGAGCAAGAGCCCTTTTAATGCCTACGCTTTGTGAAGAAACCTTTGGTCTAGTGATGGCTGAAGCAATGTCTTGCGGCACCCCGGTGATTGCTTTTGATAAAGGGGCGGTGCCGGAGGTTGTCCAGCACGAAAAAACCGGTTTTGTTGTAAAAAGCAGAAAAGAAATGGAAAAATCAATCGCCCTAATTGACAATATAGAAAGAAGGGCCTGCCGGGATTGGGTTGAACAGAACTTTTCCCTGCAAAGAATGATTAACGACTACGAGAATCTCTACAAGGAACTTATTAAAAACTCAAAAAACTAAACCTTGCGAGTAAAAACAAGTTTTTTTGAAATGCTGATTAAAATAACTTCAACTAACACCACAGCCGAAATCATCAGCCATTCAACAAGATTAAGGGATTGGGTGGCCAAAAGCTTTTGCAAAGGCGGTAAATAAACAGCCCCCAGTAACAAAATAAAGCTAATAATAACCCCGCCGGTTAAATAACGATTAGAAAAAATATCTTTTCTGAACACAGACCGCTTAAACGAACGCACGCTGAAGGCAAAAGTTAAGGAATCAAGGCACATCAAAACAAAAACCATTGTTCGCGCTTTACTAACACTGCCAAAAAAATCCCAAAAAAACAAAAATGATAAAAAGGCCGCGAACCCCGTAATAACAAAAACAGAAAACATCCATCGCCCCAAGTCCATATTTAAAATGGGCTCTTTGGGGCTCCGCGGATCCTCATCCATTACGCCCTCGGTTTCCTGCTCGGTGGTTAGGGCGATGTCGGGCAAGCCGTCTTCTACCAAATTTATCCAAAGAATTTGCGCGGGCAAAAGCGGTAAAGGCAAGCCGCAAGCCATAGCCGCCAAAAACATAAAAAGCTCTGAAAAATCATCGGCTACCAAATAAGCGAAAACTTTGCGAATGTTCGCGAAAATTACCCGGCCCTGTTCAACCGCTTCCACTATGGTTTTAAAATTATTGTCCAGTAAAACCAAGTCAGAAACCTCTTTGGCCACGTCGGTGCCCGAGCCCACAGTAACGCCAATATCGGCTTTTTTTAGAGCCGGAGCGTCATTAACGCCATCGCCAACCATTGCCACCACCTCGCCATTATCCTGCAACGCCCGCACAATGCGCAGCTTATGGTGGGGAGACACACGCGCGTAGATAGAAACATATTTTGATTTCTCTTTAAGTATTTCATCGGTCATTGCTTCAATGTCTTTGCCCTCCAAGATATTTTTATCTTCGGCCTCCAGACCAATTTCTTGAGCAATGGCTTGGGCGGTGAGCCGATGATCGCCGGTGATGATAACCGCGCGAATGCCGGCTTTTTTTGTTATGGCGATTGATTCTTTCGCGTCCGGCCTTAAAGGATCCTTAATCGCAATAAAACCAACTAAAGTAAGGCCTTGTAAAAGGTCAACCAAGCTATTGTATTTTACGTCGGCCTTGTATTCCTTACGGGCGCAAGCTACCACCCGCAAACCGTTTTCTGTTAAATCTTCTAGCTTTTTTATCAATTTGTCTGGCAAGGAAACACCCAATTTTTGTTTATGTCCGTCTACGTCCAAATTAACTGAACGAGCGATTACCTCTTCAGGGGCGCCCAAAACATACAAAACATTTTTTTTATTATTGAGACGATGCAAAGAAGCGGCATACTTAATGTTTGAATCAAAACTAATTCTGTCTATCGTAGGGTATTGCTTTTCTAAATCACGCTTTTTTAACCCGGCCTGCATACCAGCCAAAAGCAATGCCTGATCGGTGGGGCGGCCCCTTACTACCCACTCCTGTAAATCATCATCCGGATTTTCCACAAAGGCCTCATTTACCAACGCGGCTATTTTTAAAGCCGAGATGTGCGACTCTACTCCGTTGAGATTTCCATTTTTGGCCAAATCGCCAAAACCGCTCCTTAATAATTCCTTTGTGCCCGTTAAAACCTGGCTCACCCGCATTTTGCCTTCAGTCAAAGTGCCTGTTTTGTCAGTACAAATAACAGTAACGCTGCCCAATGTTTCCGTGGCCACCAATTTTCTCACCAAGCCGTTCTTTTTAAGAATACGGCGCATCCCCAAAACCAAAGTAACTGTAATAGCCGGCAACAACCCCTCGGGAATGGCTGAAACCGCCAAGGCCAAAGCCGTTACGAAAATATCAGCAAATGATTTTTCGGTAAAATAACCAACAACAATAATAGCAACAACAATTAAAAGAATAAAGGCGGCGATAATTTTGGAAAGAGAAATAACCTTTCTTTGCAAAGGAGTTTTTCGCTCCTTGGTTTTTTCGAGCAATTGGACAATCTCTCCCATTTGCGTGGCAGCCCCGGCGGCTGTGATAACTACCACCGCTCGGCCTTCTTCAACAACCGTGCCCATAAAAACCATATTAACCCTTTCGCTCAAAGCGGCCTTTTGAGATATTTTCGCTGTGGGGTCTTTCCCCACCGCCAACCATTCACCCGTTAAGCTGGATTCATTTATTTTCAAACCCTTGCAATCAATGATACGGCCGTCGGCGGGCACCTTGTCCCCCGCGTTCAAAAGCACTATATCCCCTATCACCAAGCCATCGCTGTCAATCTCTTTTTCATTGCCATCTCTTAAAACTTTTACCCTTATCTTTACCATCTTCTTTAAAAGCAGCAGCGACTTGTTGGCTTTGTTCTCCTGGTAAAATCCAACCGTGGTGTTTATAAACAAAATAACAGCAATGAAAATGGTGTCTGAATAATGTTTTAAGAAAAAAGAAATGACAACGGTCGCTAAAAGAATATACATCAAGGGGCTGTTAAACTGACTAAAAAGGAGCTTAATTTTAGAAAGCGGCTTTTCGGGCGGCAAGGCATTTCGGCCGTTTTTCTTCAAACGCAAAGCAGCCCTTTCACTTGTTAGGCCGCCCTCCTTGCTTTCTACCAATGAAAAAACATTGGCCAGAGAAATTGAATGCCAATTCTTCTGCATATAAATTATCGCGATAACATTATTTTACTTTAAAGCTTCCCGCTATCTGGTAAAATAAATCCTCGTAGGTATCCCAACTTTCTTTGAGGGTGTTGAAAGAAATCACCCAGACATCTTTGCCCTCACCGCTCACTACAAACATTAAAACATTAAAATTAACTCCTTGCTGGGAAAGCTCAAGCTCCAAAACGTCGGTCTGACGGCCGTTTATTGAAAGGGCGGTTTCGTTGGTGAAAACAACCCCGGGTATGGATTGCCTCAAGTTGCTCTTCAGAACCTCCAAGTATTGCTCTCTGGTGTTATCAACTAAGGTATCATAACCAACCGAGAGATAACTTTTAAAATTAATCTTGTTGGCGGCCGAATTGGTTGTTTGTTCTTCGCTGTTTACCAGCATAAGCGAAACGCCCACGGGAGCCCCCGCTTCCAACCACCCCTCCGGCGCTTGCAGAGAAAAATCATCTTTGGCAACCACGCGCATCCGGCCTTGGCTTTCCAGCCCGGCTGATTCCGGCGCTAAGGCCACCGACCCCTGCCGCGACTTTGCCAGATAAATTTCCACTCCAACTATTCCGCCTATTATTACAACAGCCAGAATAATAATTAAAATTGCCTTTTTCATAAATTTAATATATTAATCATTAACCTTTTTATTATTTTACCTTTTCATTTCGCTCCGAGCAAGCGAAAAAGATAAAAGAGGAAGCATGATAACCTCCTCCTTTAATTTATAATTCATAAATTACCTCCTTCCAAAAACTTTGGCAGGTCGGTGATTGAGTCCAAAATATGCGACTCGTCAAGGCCCGCGGCCAAAAATTGCTCCTTGGTTGCCCCGCCGGTTAAAACGCCGACAAATGTTATCCCAGCGCCCTTGGCGGCCTCAAGGTCCGATAAAGTATCCCCCACAAAAATTGCCTTTGACCTTGGAATACCTCTCTCGGCCAGAAGCGACAACACTGGATTAAACACGCGCGGGTCGGGCTTGGCAAATCTAAAGTCATTAACCGCCTGGACGTAATTAAAAAATTCAAACGGCACTTTAGCTTGGCCCATCTCTTTCTCTAAAGAAACACGCACCCTATTACTAATTAAACCAAGAAAAAATCTTCGGCTTTTCAGCCAAAGCACTATCTTTTTCGCGCCAGGCACAGCCGGAATTGGTTCCTTATCAAGTTTATTGACCGCCCTATCAAATGTTAGCGCATCAATGCTCGGCCAAAGCGTATTGAGAAACTCTTGCCAAGGCAAAGCCCAGGCGGCCAGAAATTCTTTTCGCGTTGGGATACGTAATCCTAAATTTTCGGCCGCTAAAAAATAGTACTTCAACGACCACTCGCGCGAGTCAAATAAGACGCCATCAGCATCCAGTAAAACTGCTTTTATCTCCACGATATCACTTCCTCTCTATTCTTTCTTTCTCATTGCTCGGAAAGGTTTTATAAAATCTCTTCCCCAGTATTTCACGAAAATCACAACACAAACTACCGCGCCGGACAAGCTACCAATCTCCGCCTCCGTACTCCTATCATTAAGAAGTAACTTTGAACTAAAATGAAACACAACAAGCCCAATCACTGCGCTGACGGTTCTCATAATAAATTCCCAACGGCTTAACTCGTTGGGCCTATGGACCTCAAGGCCGCCCGCTACCAAGGCAAAGCTTGCAATCATTAGAACAACCTTTGCAATTACTGAAACCATTCTTTATCGCCTCTCTTTCCTGTTGAAATTATTTAATTGGCAAAGAGCCAAAAAGTGTGAAAGTCTTCAAAACTTAATTTGCCCTCATCTTATGCCAATTTCCTGCAAAATCAAACTGTGCATATCATTATTAGACGAAAGCTTGTATAGTGGTATAATAAAATAACTTATAACATGCTTAACCAATATGCTCAAAAATATCTACAAAATAATTATTATCGTAGTCGCGGTCGTTGTGTTAATTGTATTAGGGGTTGGCGGTTATCTATACCGGCATAACCTAAAAAAATCCGAAGCAGCCCCTGAAATGAGCGCTTTAGAAAAGGCCGGCCAAGCAGCCGATCAAATAACCGAAAAAGCAACCCAAGGCGTTTTGCCTTCAATGCAAGCGAATCCCTTGGAAAACAAGCCCGACGTAAACCCGGCCAGTCAGGCCAACCCTATCAAAGATATTAAAACGAATCCTTTTGAATAAAATATGACTTACGTCCCTACCGTGTGTCGGATTCTTCGGCCATTAGGCCTCAGAATGACATAAACATGTAAATTCTATAAAATTTAAAAATACCATGAAAACAAAATATTTTATTAGTTTTATCGCCGTCGGCTTTTTAATAATCGGTTCCGCTTTTTTAAGCGCTAAAATCCTTGCTCAAGAAACAACAGGAGCCCCAAGCATTCAATACCCTGTCGCGGAGTTAGGCAATTGCCAAGATAAGACCGCCTGCAAAACATATTGCGACAAGCCGGAAAGCATGGAGGCCTGTTTGGACTTCGCCCAAAAGAACAAGCTTATGTCCGAAGGAGAGATAACAACGGCTAAAAAATTCGCGGATGACGAAGTTAAAAAGCCAGGCGATTGCGCGACTAAAGATTCCTGCGAGGCATACTGCGACGACATTGATCATATTGACGAGTGTTTGGCATTCGCCCAAGAAAATAATTTGATACCGCCTAAAGAATTAGAGGAAGCCAAAAAAGTGCAAGCAGCCATTAAAAGAGGTATAAAGCCGCCGGCCTGCGGCAACAAAGAATCCTGCGATATTTATTGCGACAGCTCCGAGCATATGGAAGAGTGTATTAATTTCGCGATAGAGGCGGGCTTTATGAACGAACAAGAAAAAGCCAATTCACAAAAAATGTTAGCGGCTGTTAAAAAAGGGGTAAAACCGCCCAACTGCAAGGGCCAGGAGGCGTGCGACGAGTATTGCGGGAGCCCCGACCACATGGAGGAATGTATGACTTTCGCGATAGAGGCGGGCTTTATGAACGAACAAGAAAAAGCCAACTCGCAAAAAATGTTAGCGGCTGTTAAAAAAGGGGTAAAGCCGCCCAACTGCAAAGGCGAAAAAGAGTGTGATGTTTACTGCGGGCAAGAGGAACATTTTGAGGAATGTTTGAATTTTGCCGAGGCCGCCGGATTTATGAGTCCGGAGGAAGCGGAGATGTCCCGCAGAACCGGCGGCAAAGGGCCGGGCGGTTGCCAGGGCAAAGACGAATGTGACGCCTTTTGCAACAACCCTGACAATCAGGAAGCCTGTTTTAATTTTGCCAAAGACAACGGATTAATACCGGAGGAGGACTTAAAAAGAATGGAAGAGGGCAAACAACAATTCAAGCAGTCATTAGAGCAAGCGCCCCAAGAAATTCTTGATTGTCTTAATTCCCAAATTGGCAAAGAAATGCTGGAGAAAATAAAAAGCGGCGCAGTTATGCCGCCCCGAGAGATCGGTGAAAATATGCGGGTCTGTTATGAAAAAATGGGACCTCCCGAACCGGGTGAGCCCGGACAAGGCGGCATAATACCGCCTCCAGGGCAGGCAGGTCCGGGCGGTTGCGCGACTCCCGAGGAGTGCAAGGCCTATTGTGAAACACACATTGAGGAGTGTCAAAATTTTCAGCCGATGATGCCACAAAATTCTCTAACGGGTCCGCAAGAACAACAAGGAATTCCTGAACCCGGGCAAATGTCCGCGGGACCGGGTGGCTGTAGAACACCTGAAGAATGCCAAACGTATTGCGCTTCTAATCCGCAAGAATGCCGAAGCTTCAAACCGCCTCTGCCTAATCCCGGCCCGACCGGACAAAATGGCCCAACTATGGGGCCAGACAACGGTATGGGTATGTCTAACGATGATTTTATGCAAGTCCAAACGGTTTGCGAAAACCCCGAACAATGCAAACAAATGGAACAACAAATACAGACACAAATACAAAATCAAGTACAACAACAGGGACAAAATCAAATGGCGTCTCCCCAAGCCTGCCAAGGAGATAACTGCAATTACGGGCCCCCGCCAAATCAGCCGGACGGCCAAGCGCCCCAACAATACCAGCAATATCAGCAACCCCCGGCAACCGGCGAATATCCTACCCAAATGGCGCCCCAACAACCGGCCACCGGCACTCAAATGCCATCCGAAGGCCCGATGCCCAATACGACGGCGCCGATGCCGATAACAGACCAATATCCAGACCAACCGCAACAATACCAGCAATATCAAGAACTCCAACAACCGCAAATACAAAATCAGATAATACAGCCCCAACAACCGGCTCCCGGCGCAGAGATGGCTCCTCCCCCTGTTAGTTTTCTCGGCCCGCAAAGCTTCGCCGGTTCAATAATAACGATATTCAACCAAACGCTTCGCGTTGGAAAATAATTTCGGCCAAACAAAAACAAAATTCCGCCTTTAGCGGAATTTTGTTTTTGTTTGTAAAAAAATATTTACAAATTATTCATCTTCCTTTATTTCTCTATCCGGCCTTTTGCCGTGTCCCTCAAATGCCCTTAAAACTTCCAGGGGCATAGCAAACACAATGGTGTTTGACTGATCCGAGCTTATATCGTTTATACTTTGCAAAGTTCGCAAATGTAAAGCGCCCTTTGAAGATGACAACATTTGGGCGGCCTTAGCCATATTACTAGACGCCATCAGCTCGCCCTCGGCCTTAATAATAATGGCTCGTTTTTCTCTTTCCGCTTCCGCTTGCTTGCCAATCACTCTTTTCATTTCTTCCGGCAAGACAATGTCTTTTAACTCAACGTTTAAAACCTTAATACCCCAAGGGTCCGAAGCCAAATCAATAACATTTCTTATATTTTCGGAAACCCTGTCTCTTTGGGAAAGCAAATCGTCAAGGTCAACCTGGCCAACGGCGTTGCGCATGGTTGTTTGGGCAAGCTGGGAAATCGCGTAAAAATAATTTTCAACCTCTAAAATCGCTTTTTGAGCTTCCTGTACTTTATAGTAGATAACAGCATTAACAGCCACCGAAATATTGTCTTTAGTGATGGCCTCTTGATTGGGCACATCAACCGCTTTCACCCGCAAATCAACTTTTCTGTACGATTGGAATATAGGGAAAACCAACCGCCAGCCCGGTTCCATTGTGCCGGTATACTTACCGAGTAAAAACCTAATACCTTTCTGGTATTGGTTTATCTGCTTAATGGAAATTAAAATTATGAAAATGGCAATCCCTATAACTACTAAAATTATATTTAACATAGTCAAAATTTAAAGCTTTGTTTAGCGACCTTTGTTATGTTTTGCCATTATTCGGCTTGATTCCAACTTTGCTCTCTAACTCCTTTACCTTGTCTTTAAGCTGGACCATCCTAAGCTCCCTGCCGACGGTAAGCCTGTAAAATCTTTCAAGCTCGTCCACTCTTTGCTTCAGCTCCCCTGTTCTTTCAGCAACCTTACTTTCAAGGTTATTATTCAAATCTTGAAGCTCTTTTGTTCTCTCTTCCACCTTGTCCTCAAGGAAATCTCTTGCCTCTCTTAATTCCTTAATGTTTTTCTCCAGGCCTTGAGCCATTTCATTGAACGCGGAGGCTAAATTTTCCAGCTCATCATTTGTTTTAATGTTAATCCTGTGGCCTAAATTTCCTTTTCCAAACTCTTTTGCTCCGAGAGACAAAACGTAAACCGGCTTTGTTATGGTTTTTGCCAGAACCCTTGCCAAAAACAATACAAGACCAATTGACAAAATGTCTATAACAATGCCCAAGATAATGAATGACGCAATGTCTCTTTTAATTTTATAAAGAGAAATCCTTATTCTGGCAATCCCGATAACTTCATCCTCGGAGGTCTCGCCGAAAATTCCCGTCGGCTTTACTGGAACAAAAAAATCATAATAATCCGTGCCTTCTGAATCCTTGCCTTCAACCTTAATGCTCTCTCCCGCGAGAACATCTCTTATAACATATTCGGGTATCCCATCGGCAAGCGTATCTTCCGTTTTGCTTTTCCTATAAATTGGCGCGCCTTCTTTTGTATAAACTCCCACGAAAAGAGCCTGTTCTGAATCAAAAATACCGTTAACGGTTGAAAGCAAAAAAGTCGGGTCTTGGCTGTAAATTGAAAATTCAGAAGAATGCCCCAAGCTTTCAGTAAGTAAAAAGCCCGCGTTCTCCGCATCTAACTTGGCTGTTTTATACGACCCGTATAGGTAGAAAAAAGAGAGAAACAAAGACAGTAAAAGTATCAACGAGGAAAACAGGGCTAATATTTTCGCGTGAAAGGTTTTGAACATTTATTCTAATTTTTCCCGAACACTAAGAATGAGGCCATTTGGGTGGAAAAAACATTCTCTTGCGCCCCGATAAAAGAACCAAACCCTCCAAATTCATACCCTCCAATGAAAGGAGCTCCCGATAGTGTTTCGTTTATCGCGTTTGAAATTTCGGGATAGCTTTCTTCCGGGATCGCAAGGAACGAGCCCGCGCAGAAAACCATATAACCTCCCGCAATCTCATCGGCGGTCAACCTGCCTTCGGCTCTTGCGAACATCGCGGTTAAGGCCCCTCTGTTAACAAACATACTCGGGGTTCCTTCCAAGAGGTAGAGGATTTCTCCTTCCTTAACTTCGCAAGCCACCTTGCAAACCCCTTTTTGCGGGTTATTGAAATAATGGATTAACTTATTGTAATACCCGGGCACCTTATCGTCTTCTGAAATCTTCGCGGCCAAAGGATGAAGCGCCGTGTAATCAATCACCCATTCAGTCGCGTTAATCCTGTCGCCCAAAGCGTGGTTTGTCCATTCATCATAAACTTCAGAGCATGGCCTTCCGTCTATTTCATACAAAAGGTGGCCTTCGGCTTTCGTAACAACCCCTTTCTTCGTTGTCGGAGTGAATCCTCCTAAAAATCCATATCCTATTTTTGGAGTGTCCGGATTAAGCCCTATTTTTACGTCAGTGTAGAGCAAAGCAACCGAAACAGAACCAAAGCCGTAAATCTTGTCGTTAACAAACACTTTCTCGTTGCCGGATGCCATTGTATCGGCGGCCAGCCCCCCGATTATCGGAATGTCTTTCCCTAAGACGGATTCAATGCCATCTAAAAATCTTTCTTCCACGGGATTCTCTATCGTGCCTGGATAAAAATATGTCGCCCCCGAAACCAAAACAAGCCGCGGCTTATCGTTGGCTGTTTTGTCGGCATCATCCAGGGCTCTTTGAGTAGCCAAAATGGCGGCCCTTCTGGCTGAAGCAAAAATTTCATCCCTGCTTCCATTCTCTCCGGGATAATTAACTTCATCCAAGCTACACCCGCCAACCCCGGCTTCCGCCCTGTCGGAAAACCCAAGAATTGATAATTTCTTCATTCCGCCGTTTGTTACGCTATTTTTAAAAGATGTCCAGCCGTATATTTTTGTTTCTCCCCCGAGCCTGTTGTTTATATCCGATAAAATTTTCTCGTTGTTATAGCTGCTTTCAGAATAAACAATAGCAAATTCAACTTTTTTATCTTCCATCTTGGAATTCAGCATAAGCAACGCCTCATCAACCGCCGCTGTTTCATTTTCTGCGGAGCTCCATCCCGCCGACATAACCAATGGTTCTCTAGACAGCCGGGAATTTTGTCCATTTATTGAAGAAATCCCCTCATTGCCAAACGAACTTTTTAAATAGTACCCCAAAAAAACAGCCCCGAGCAGAATAAAAATAATTAATAAAGGAACGACCGCGTAAATAATGTTTTTTTTATCCATAAAATAGTGAAAAAAATAATTATTATTTCTGACTTTTCTATTCCATTATAAACCTTTCTGAATAAAAACCCAAAACACTTTTCCACAACTAAAAAGGGTGTTGGTAATATTGCCAACACCCTTCTTTGTTTTAACGGTCTGACTATACTATTCTCTAACTAAATTAATCTTACATTTTGGACACTCCAACGTTGAGCAAGGAACGCCGCGCTCGTGAGGAATTTTATAGCCGCATTTTTGGCAGACACAATAGCCGCCAGGCCCTCCCCCCGCCGCTGCTTCAACCTCTCCTCTAAACCTGCCCTTTCTCTGCCAGCCGAAGCCCCGACCAAACTCGGGTTTATAAAATCCAGTTTCCACTTCGTGGCTGATAATTTGAATGGCAACATACTGAAGATTCTCTATGCCTTCCATAAGTTTTTCTCTTAAGCTGTTGGAAATTTTAGTTGCCTCTTCCACCTTTAAATTGCTCGGCAGCTTGATTTCCAAGTTAGCGGTAACGGCCGAACCTTTCTTCTGGGTTTTTAAGGATGAAATTTCAATGTTCTGCGTTTTAGCGATTTCTTTTATCTTTTCTTCAATTTCTTTGCCAGCGGAAACGTCAAGCAAAGAATCAACCGCTTCCTTACCCAAAGAAAAAGATTCTTTAATGATATAGGCGCCGATTAAAAAAGCCAACAAGGAGTCGGCGTAAACCCAATATTTTGTTAAAAACAGGCCGACAAAAACCGCCAAGGAAGCGTAAACATCAACCCTTGAGTGAAATCCGTCCGAAAGCAAGCTGATGGAATTCTCTTTTTTGCCGTAATAAATTTTTAATCTGGCCATTACTTCATTAACAATCGCCGAAAATATCATTGTCCCAAGAGCCAAATAGCTGATTACGGCTTTTTCAGGGTTAAAAAAGCTCCGGTAGGCCTCGTAAATAATTCCCGCGCCCGTCGCTAAAAGAATTATAGTAATAATCGTGCCGGATAAAACCTCAAACTTATAATGACCATAGGGGTGCTTTTGGTCGCTGGGTTTTTTGGAAGCCCTAATTCCAATGTAGCTAACGGCCGAGGAAAAAATATCCATAAAAGAATGTATCCCTTCCGCCAAGATAGCGGCCGAACCCGAAAACACGCCGACGGTTATTTTGCCCCCCGCCAAAACCGTGTTGGCCAATATTGAAATAATGGAAACTTTTTCTTTCATATAAAATTAAATCCACCCTTTTATTATTGATAATACCATTATACCCGCAATAACAAGCATTAGTATCCCTGCTATTAAATGCAAAATTTTTATTTTCTCTTGCCTGATTTTTTCTAATTTTTCGGTTGTAGACAAACCCTTGTAAATAATTATTGAAAGGATTATCAGGGGTGTCACAAAAATTAAATTATATAAGAGAAGATACATTATTCCAATGGTTTTTGTCGCTTCTTTCGCAAGCAGCCCCAATATCACAATATAAGGGCCCCCTGTGCATGGTAACTCAAAGAGAGACACTATAAAACCGACCAAGAAAGCTCCCAACGGAGAAGTCGCGTTATTAATTATTTTCTTCATTGCCGGCCGCCAGCTTAATGGAACCTCCATTAAGAAACCTTTTCCATACCAAAAATAATCCTTTAAATTCAATAAACCAACAATAATCGCAAGCGCAGTTACAAAGATATAAAATCCGCGGCTAATCCCTGTCGCCTGAAGCGCGGAGAATAACCCCAAACCCATTAAAAAGTAAGAGATGTAGATTGAGATGGTGAAGGCAAGTCCAAACTTTAATGCCCGTTTTTTGTCAGAAATGGATAAAGCGGCCGTCATAAGAATTATTAAAACCGCAAAGGCGCAGGGGTTAATAGCATCAACCGCCGCCGCCCCAATAACTATTGGAGCAGTTAATTTTTTTATGTTTTCTTTTGCTCCCGAACCCGCGAATAACTTATTTGTTATCCCGCTAATATTTGCCGAAAGCTCATTCGCTGTCCCCCCAACGTCTTTGGACTTTTTTTCAATAGGATTCGGACATTTTTCCGATAAACACTTTTTGATTTCATTCTCTAACAAAACAGAAATCTCTTTAGAAAACCCCACAATTATCTTGTCGTTGATGAAAGTTGTCGGAACTCCCTCTATTTCCGCATTGAATTTCTCAACCAACTTTTCAAATAATTCTCTATTATTATTGTCTTGGTATATTTCATACTTGTCAATAATTAACGTCGGGTAATAATTTTCCATTGAATCCAAAAAAGACAACAAGCTCGCGCAATGCAAGCAGCCCTGTCCGTAAAAAACATCCAGATGAACCTTATTCTCTTTGCTTTCCTGAGCTTGCGCTCCTGCCGAAAAGGAAACAAACAAAATAATCAAACCAAAAAATATCGCAGCTAACTTATATTTTTTATACTTTGAGCTTGTATTTTTCATTTCAATACATTCTTTATAATCTCTTGAAACGCCTTTTCATAGGCGGGATTAATTTTAACGACTGGCTTCATCTTTATTGTTGACTCAATAAAATCTTTTCTGTAAGGAATCTTTCCAAGAATTGGAATATTGTTCTCTTTGGCGAACTTCTCTGTTTTTTTATAAAAACTCGGAGCAAGGTCAAATTTATTTATCACAATCCCGTGTTTAATCCTAAAATGGTTAGCCAGATATAAAACCCTTTTTAGGTCTAACAGAGCGGAAGGCGTCGGCTCGGTTACCGCGACTATATAATCAGTGCCGACCAATGAAGCAATTACCGGGCATCCGATTCCCGACGAAGAGTCTATGACAATTATATCAGCTTTTATCTTCTTGCTAATTTTGTCGGAACATTTTCTTACTTCAGCCACCACTTCGCCGGAAGCGAGCTCTCCTAATTTGAGCTCGCTTGAAACCAAATTGACGTTATAACTCTTTCCAATATAAATTGTGCCAATTTCTTTTTTAGTTTCAGTTATGGCGCCGATCGGGCAGGCAACAATACAGGCCTTGCAGCCGATGCAAACATCTTTCACAAAAGCGGGAAATCTGCCTTTAACGGAAACAATAGCGTTTTGCTTGCAGACAAAAGCGCATTTGCCGCATTTTGTACATTTTGAAAAATCCCATTTAGGAATCGGCTGATAAACAGTCGTATATTTTTTTCTTTTAACGGAAAGCAAAAGGTGATCATTGGGGCATTCGGCATCGGCATCCACCAGCATCGTTTCAGTTTTTCTGGCAAACTCTACTGCCAACGAAGTCGCCACCATTGACTTGCCCACGCCGCCCTTTCCGCCAGTTACCGCGATTTTCATACTTTTTTAAAAATTAAAGAGATTAAAAAGAAAGAGGCAGAAACGATAATAATTAGCGGCCCCGCTGGAAATCCAGTTATTTTAAAAAGTAAAACTCCTAAAAAAGAACTTAAAGCTCCCAAAAAAATCCCGCCCAGAAAAAATTGAAATAAGTTTTTGCTCAAATTTCTGGCCGTAGCAGCTGGTATAGCAACTAAAGCGGCTGTTAAAAGCCCACCAACGATTTTCACGCCCAAAGCAACGATTATGGCGATAGAGAGCAAATAAAGAAAATTATATTTTTTAATATTAATTCCTTCGGATTTCGCTAAATCTTCGGAAATGTTAATCAAAGTCATTTTAAAATAAATTCTTTTGATTAACACAAAAACGGAAAGACATAAGATACAAGTTATCAATGTGTCCAAAAAACTGATTCTTGAAATGTCGCCAACCAAAGCGGTTTCCGCCTGTTCAATGGGCAGGAACAGAAAAGCAACGGCCACTCCTGAAGAAAAAACAATGGCAGTTAAGGCCTCCATTGATAATTTTGTTTTCATTTCAAAAAGCCAAATAAGGATAATCCCTAAAATAACAAAAGGAAAGGCGCCCAAAGAAACATCAAAACCATACAAAAGAGCTAAAGCAATGCCAGGCAGCGTTAAATGACCAAGCGGGCCGGCAACCAAAGCCATCTTTTTTGACAACATTAAGGTTCCTAAATATCCCGCCGCTCCTCCAATAAAAATTCCCGCCATTAAACTCAATAAGAATTGTTCCGTAACTTTAATGCCTATGATGCTCATAAAATTTTACTTCTTCGCCATAAAGCTTTCTTAAAACATCTGGAATTAAAACCTCTTTTGGCGAACCTTGACAAATCGGACACTTATTCAGGCAAATTACATAGTTTGAAAATTTGTAGACGACGCTTAAATCATGGGTTACAAGCAAAATTGTTAAATCCTTTTCTTTTTTTAATTTAGCCAGCAATCCATAAATAGTTTCCTCTCCCCCTATATCAATTCCAGTAGTTGGCTCATCAAAAAGCAAAATTTGAGGATTCAAGGACAAACTCCAAGCAACTAATATTCTCTGAAATTGTCCCGAGGACAAATCCCCCATTCTTTTACCCAAAAAATCCTCATTTAAACCTACCAAACTCAAAATTTCTTTTGCTTCTTTTTCTCCGGCGCCTTTTAATTTAAAAAACTCTTGTATACTTAAGGGAATGTCTTTAACAAAGGGCAATCTTTGGGGAACATAGCCGATTTTTATTCCCGGCATCCAATGAATTTTTCCTTGATAGGGCAGAAGCCCTAATAATGTTTTTAACAAGACCGTCTTTCCCGCCCCGTTCGGGCCCAAAATCGTTAAAACATCGCCCTTCTCTGCCTCAAAAGAAAGACCATTGATAATTTCTTCGTTTCCCAATCTCACGTTTAAATTTTTTACTTTTAGAATGGGCTCCGCCATAATTTTTTATTGAATCAAAACTTACAATCAAACTCATAGCTTATGCTGTTCGCAGACGTCTCCAGCGTTTGCTTTTTTAATTTTATCATTTTTCCACATCTTAAAAATCTCCCTTGGCGTCTCTGCCTGGCCAACATAAACGTCAATTCCCAACTGACCGCATAGAGCCAAGGCTCTTGGGCCGAGATCTCTGCACAAAAGAACGCTCGCCCCATGCTTTTTCATAAGCTCTGGCGGCAATCCTTTGCCGCCCATATGTCCGCTGGTATTGTCTATAATCTCAATTACTTCGCCTTTTTCATCAAGAAAAGTATAAGTTGCGCAACGGCCAAAATGTTCGGCCATTTTGTCGTCAAGCCCTTTTTTGTTATTAGTCGGAACTACGATTTTCATATCAATTAATTTTTTTAAGCCTCCCCTCAATAAATTGCCGCAAGACATCCCTTACAATGCCCTCGCCGTAATAAACCGCTATGTTGAATTGTTTTAAAACATCAAAAGCTCTCGGGCCTACGTTGCCGGTAATTATAATCTTAACATCTTTTTCCGCCACCATTTGAGCCGTAGAAATACCCGCTCCGCCCATCTGATCTGCGCTTTTATTTTCTATAATTTCAGTTCCTTTTATCTCCCCGTTTTCAACCTTGGCAATAATAAAATAAGGGCTCCTGCCAAAAACATCGCTAACCTCGCCATCTAAATTATTTCCTTTAGCGCTTATCGCTATTTTTATTTTATCCATAATTTTTTAACTTATTTAATTTTTACTTTGTTTGGAAAATGCTCTCTGTTATGAATATAAACCCACAATTGTGCCTTGTCAATACCCCTTAATCAAAAAACGTTTGAATCGTCATCTTAAAAATCAAACGAAAATTACCATGCTCTTAGCAGTTTTTGAGTTATCTATTGAACAAAACAAAAACTCTGGTATTTAAAAACTTAAACAGCCAAGGCATAAACAAATGTTTTGACCAAAACATCTTGTAGCGCCTTACGGAAACGGATGGCGTTACGCCTGTTCAACATACGCAGAAAACCCTTGTTTTACAAGGGTTTTTCGTGTCGGCCTTAATAACTGGCCGATGCTTTTTTAAAATTTTAATTTGAGATGGTTACAAAACTATTCCGTAGCGAAATTTTAGATTTTTGAGCGAGACAAGGAGGGCAAGGAAAAAAATTTGAGCCATAGCCCAGCTATGGTGAAAATCTTTTTACGCCAGCCCGACGAAGTCGCAGCCAAAAAGATAAAATTGCAGCAGGAATAGTTTTGTAACCATCTCTTTATACTACTTTTCTTTCCTCCGAAGACAAAGAAGTGAGCCACAAAATAAACGGCCTCCTGAATTTGTCTATAGGCCAATCATCACCTTGAAAAAGCGAGAACTTCTCCTCCTTGAAGCGAGAAAGCAAGGGCATAGTAGCTCGCAAGTTTTCGGGAGACAACCTGTTGTGCTCCTCTAAAAACTCCTCTTTTTTCAAATGAGGGTTCGCAGCCTCTACAACCTTTTTAAATCTCGGAATCATAATTTATGTTTTTATTATACGCTTTTATCACAAGGAAAACAAGCTCTATGGACAGGCCCGCGCAAGCCCCCATTACAAGAGATTTTATTTCTACGCTCCCCACGAAGCGTGATGTTTGTTATAATTACTTGAGGAGTCGGGAAGTTTTTTAATTTATGGGTATGAAATTATTTGAACAAATTAAAAAAAACATTTTACAGCGTAGAATTCCGCTTATATTGATTTTAAGCGCTTTTTTGGCTCTGTGCGTTATCGCCTTGGGCGCGCTTAACGCGCGATTATTAGCTGTTTATCGTTCTAACCAGTCATTTTTTCTTACTGACCGCGACAATAATGTTTTTTTTATTTCAAAAAACCCCAAAAATTATTACGCTGAATATTCCCAGTCGCTCCCCTTAAATTTTAAAGCCTTATTAATAGAAAAAGAGGATAAATATTTTTATTGGCATTTTGGTTTTAACTTTTGGGGAATCTTGCAAGTTATGGGAAACGAGTTAGGTTTGTCGCCAAGAAAGGCCTCCAGCACGATAAGCCAGCAATTAGCAAAAATACTTTTAGGGGAAGAAAACCAAAGAAACATTCCTAACAAAATAAAAGAATCCTTTTATACACTTGCTTTGGAGGCCTTCAACGGCAAAGAGAATATTCTGAAGATGTACATAAATTCAATTTATTTTGGAAACCAATTTCAGGGAATAGAGTCCGCCAGCCAAGGGTATTTTAACGCAGCTGCGCGAAATTTAACTACCGGGCAAATCGTTCAGTTGCTCTCAACCATTAATAGTCCGAGCGGCTATAACCCGGCGAACGGCTTAAATATAGAAAAAGCAAAAGCTTTATCCGGCTCGCTGGGCGTAAAAAATAATAGTTTTATTGAACCAAAAGAGTGCCAAACAAACATCCAAAATTATCTTTCAAATAATAAACCGATTTTAGAATTAGCCGCCTATCTTCCAAACAATCTTAATAAAAATCTCAAATTAACTATTGACAGCGATTTAACGCGAATAATACGTTCAATTGTCTCCTCTAACATTGATGTTTTAAAAAACAAAAAAGCGAAAAACGCCGCGGTTGTTATTTTGTCTGCGCCCGACAATCAAATAATCACCCTGATTGGATCGCCGGATCCAAGTTCATTTTCCGATGGTTATCAAATTGATATGTCCACCAAGCCCCGACAGATCGGTTCAACCATTAAGCCGTTTATTTATTTGCTTGGTTTTGAAAAAGGTATGCGGCCATACACCTTAATTGACGACCGCGAATACAAATATATTGGCGAGGGAGGATACCCTATTTATCCTAAAAATTATGATTTTGAATACCACGGCGAGATGACCGCGCACTACGCGTTGTCTAACAGCATTAATGTGGCGGCGGTAAAAACGCTTGAGTTTGTCGGGGTGGAAAATTTTAATCAATTTTTAATAAAAGATTTAGCGTATAATCCCGTTCAGCCCATAGACCAATACCAGCTTGGCATTGCCTTGGGCGGCTTGGAAATGAATTTGCTGGACTTAACCCATTATTTTTCAATTTTTCCGAACCAAGGAAAGCTTACCAGCTTAAAAATATTCAGCGATGGCATTATGAATGAAAGCTGTTTTCCTTACCAAGATAAAAATATAGCGCCAAAAAATTATGTTGAACTCATCAATAAAATTTTAAGCGACCGCCAAACAGGCATAGACCAATTTGGCGCTGTAAGCTCCCTGAATCTTTCGGCTGATAATTACGCGCTAAAAACCGGAACCTCGCACGACTACACTGATAGTTGGGTTATCGGCTACACGCCGGATTTTTTGGTGGGGGTGTGGGTGGGTAACGCGGATAACTCGCCCACCGATGCTGTTTCCGGGCAGGCGGGAGCCGGCAGGATTTGGCGCGAAATTATGCAATTAATGCTCAATTCAGATTATAACAAAAACAGGCAATTTGATTTCTCCGATGTCAAAGAATACCAAGGCAAAGATGGGGTGGAATTTGGCTTGGCTGATGATGATTTTGAAAAATCCCGAGATATTATAAAAAAGCAGGACAAAGCATTTATTTTAAGCCCGCACGACAACGATGTTTTTCTTTTTACGCCCGACGCGCGCATTGCCCTAAAAGCGAAAGATTCGGCCATTTGGACAATCAACGGCCAAAATTATGGAGAGGGCCAAGAGGTATTTTTTTCGCCAAAAAAAGAAGGCAGTTATAAAATAACCGCCTCCTCTGAATCGCAAAGCGAAACCATAACCGCGCGATTCATTGGTAATTAGTTGGTCACTTGGAAGCTGGCGCTGCCCGTGCGGCCAAAATTTTCGGGAGAATACATCTCTGAAACTATCGCGGGCAATTGCGAATAACTGCCAGGCACCAAAGCTCTCAAATAATAGTCAAACTCGTAAACACCGGGGCTCAAACGGCTGGTGTAAATATAGGCCCGATCATCGCGTATCTCTTTAAAATCGGGATAAATTTCCGGAGCTTTTATTTCAATCTGGTTAAACCTCAATTCCTTGCTTTCAGTGGCCAAGCTTAAATCAACTATTTCCAAGCCAGCGGGTATAAAATCCTCTATTTGAACATTCCTACGTTCAACCGGGACTACAATGGTTAGGTGTTCCCTTACAAGATCGCCGGCCTTGGCTTTTGTTAGGGGGGTGTTTCCGGCTTTATCATCTAAGGCATAGAGTTGCCTGGTAATAGTAAAGCCCTCATCTCTGGGCTGCGCGTTTCCGTTAAGAAAATACTTCAGCGCCATATCGTAATACAGCGAGCCCGATCCCGTCTTTTTCAGCTCTAAAGTATTGTAATCATTTATCTGCAAATCGCTCACCGGTATCGTCTTTTTATTTTGATCTAAAATAGTGGAGGCGTTAAGCGCGAATGTATCAACAATTTTACCGTTAATGAGAGTATCTAAAGTATAGACAGAAGCTGTCTCTTTTTTCCAATTGAGATAATCAGTAAACGCCTCCACAACAGCCAAGGTGTTTTGCGTGGACTCCCAAGCTCCATTTTTATCCCGAGAGTTGAGCAGCCACCTTATTATCTTATCCGTTATGGCGGTGTCGCGCTCGCCCAAGGAAAGCGCCTTAAGATACAAGGCAGTATCGCCGATTGTTGATTCAAAATAATCATAATAATAATTATTTTGCTTGCCTTCCAAAAACGCTCCTCGCGAGTCAATGTTTATCCTGTTATCAAGCACGTTATTTATTTTTGTTTTAGCGGACGCGTCAAACAGGCCGATGTTAGCCAACACGCCAAGCTCTCCTAACGCTTTTTGGCTTAGCTTATCATTAATCGCCGAATCATCATTTATAATTCTAATCACCATTTCCGCCAAATTACTGTTATTTTTGTATCTATCGGTTTGCATTAACACTAGGGCCAGGGAAATTTTTTCATCATTGGTGATATTTTTTTGAGGATTATTATAATACGTATATAAATAATCCATCCCTTTATTTAGGGACTCTTCATTAACCGTGTATTTGGCCTTGCGGAGAGCATTAAGCGCGTCAACAACCTTAAGGGTTACAAAATATTCAGAACTTCCATATCCCCATACATTAAAACCGCCATCGTAGTTTTGGTTTTTATAAAGATCGGCCAAACCAATGTCAACCAACTGGTCAATTGTGTAGGCCTTGTCTTGATATTCAACCTTTTCTAATTTGAATTTATCGGCTAAGTTTGGAATCTGCAAACCGTTTTTTATAATGGCAATGGCTTTCAATTTGCTGGCAATCTGCTCGGAACAACCATAGGGATAGGCGATTAAATAATTTAACGCGTCAGATAAAAACACCGCTAAAGTGGCGGAGCTTCTTATGGTTAAATCACCGTTGGTTGGCGAAACATTGCCAGGCAAATAAATTATTTCCCTGGCGTTATCCCCTTGGGTATAATTCGCGCTGGCCGTTACTTCATAGGTGGAATTTTGCCTGACAACAATGCCCCCGGCCACAGAATCTTCAAGCCCGTCGCCCTTGGCTGAAATAGTGAACGAGTGTATGCCCCCGTTAAATTCTACCGGGGCTTTAACCGCGAAATACAAAGTTTTTTGCTCTCCCTTATTCACTCTAATCTTTTTCTCCATATTATTATCCGCGGATTGCAACGTATCGCTTTTGAAAGCTACTTGGAATGTTTTATCGCCGTCAGATTGATTGAATACTGAAGCGCCAATACTAAAAGTATCTTCCGGAATAATGAATCTCGGTTTTAAAGGAACAACCATAAGCTCTTTTTTGCTTTGGAACTGAAGATAATTCACTCCCAACCTGGTATCTTGAGTTATCCCTATAACTTCCGCCTGCCAAGTAGTAAGGTTATCGGGCAATTTAAACGATATCTGCGCCCTGCCATCGTCGCCGGTTTGCGCGACGGCGCTCCAAAAAGCCGTTTCCCTAAAATCGCCTCTTGTTTTATTGTCAGCGCCCCCTCCCCCGCTGCCTCCCTTGGTGTTGTTTGATATGTCCGCCGGATCAATTCGCACAATCTTATTCTTTATATTGGAGGCGGTAGAGACCGTCAGGGGCAGGCCGTTATAAAAAAATACCAAAGGATTTTTTTGAGGGTTGCCTTTGAGCGCCAAAACGCTTAAATCAACCACGGCCACCGAGACCTCTGTTTTTAATGGATTACCGACAGAATCTTCAGCTATAATGCTTAAATTAACGTCATCTCCGGGGCTATAGAATTTCTTGTCGGAAGTTATTTCTAAATTAATTTTTGACTTTTCGCTGTTTATCGTGAATTCTTGGGAGCCGAATTTTACCGCCGGATCCGGAGATTGCAACAACACAGAAACGAAAACATTAGGAGCGTAATCGTCGGTGGCGGTAAAATTATAGCCTAATATATTGCCGGTAAAATCAACTATCTTGTAGTCAAATATCTTGCCTCTTTCAATAGTAATTAAGGCCTTGGATTTCGCGTAGGGAGATTTGATAATCAGTTGTCCTTGTTCGCCGGCCTTAAGTTCGGTTTTATCGGCTTTTAGGTCTAAGGTCGCGCTGTCGTCAAAACTAAAGCTTGCCTGGCCTTCCCCATAAATATAAATACTGGTCTTGGACTTAATCAAATTTCCGGGCCGGTCATAAGAAGTCAGCTCTATGTCGTATTGGCCCTCTTTATCAAGTTTTATTTTGCCCTTCCAATCACCGTTATTGTCCGTGCCGAAAGTTATTGTTTTGATGAGGTCTTTTTTTTCTTCCCATTTATAAACAAACGCTCCGCTTACTTCCCGGCGTTTGGCATGCAGCCAATTAACCGCGTAGATATTAGCGGTTACATTGCCAACGCCCAGATTTTCTCCGTTGACGTCAACTGTTTTTACTTTTAAATCAAATTCCTGATTTTTTCCCGCAAAATACGGGTCGGTTTTAACGCCGATATAATAATCGCCCGCGTGCGCGATAAAAGATTGCTGGTTTGCGACGGTTTGGCCTAAATTATTTTTTACCGTTGCGTCCACAATAATTATTTTGCTGCCCCCCGTTGCGCTGCCCTTGAGCATTTCCTGCAAATCAAGCTTTTGTGAAAACTTGAATTTGCCATCTTTATCGGTTATTCCGCTGCCTCGCAAAATAAATTTATCCCCATAATAATATGAATTTGAGTAGTAATAGTCGTTGTCCCACGAACCAAAACTAAACCACTCCCCGCCGCTGTATCTGTCAAAATAGTAATTCTGGCTGCTAATCGTATAGCTCACTTGCGCTGTATCAACCGGCGCGCCAAAATAGTAGTTGGCGTCAACCTCCAAGTCCGCCTGGTCTTTAGAAATATACTCGCTTTTTGAGGATGTCTGGCTCACTTGAAAGGCCGATGGCACGTATTCCAGTATGTCAAAACGCGCGCAGTCATAACTGCCTTCAACGCAAACATTGTATGACCCAAGAGGAGAATTTCTGTCTAACACTAAATCAAGGTTAAATGTTCCAAAATCATTAATATCAACATTTTTGTCTAAAATAACAGTTCCCTTAGAATCACGCGCTTTAACTTCTATTGTTTTGGTATTAAACATTTCATAGTTTCCATCATAACCAATACGCAAAATACCTTTAACATGCACCGTTTGCTCGGGCCTATACAAGGGCTTGTCTGTATATATGTAAGCTTTTTTATAGTTATAGGCATTTTGAGCCCAATACATCCGGTCATTATTCCGCGCAACCACCGTGCTGTCATTTCCCAAGCTGGCTACAATATAATCAACGCCAATCGCCGGGCTTGAAAAAGCCAAGCCATCGTTGTCAGTTATCGCTGTTCCAAGCAAATTATTGCTCTGGCTGTAAAACTTTATGGCAACTCCGGGCACGGCGTTTTGGGTTTTTATGTTAGTTACCCAATAAAGATTTTTCAAGCTATTGATTTGTTCCGTGGATAATTGTTCTCTTGACGACCCTAAATAATCGGTGGCGGGAGCAATGGATTTTTCAGCCACCGCTAAATTTGTTACTGTTATGAAACTAATAAATTTTCCGGCTTTATTATTTGAAAGCAGAGGATTGCCCACAGCAATAACAAAATTACCAATCGGGTCGGTAAAATAATCCGTTAGATTAATGGAAAAATAATTATTTATCCAATATCTTTCGGGCAAATTTATTCTTTTGGTTCTATAATCGCCGCAAACCGCCGCGTTGATGTTATTGTCTTCGTACATTTTTTCAAAGTCCATCGCCGATGCCCTGCAAATTTCTAAATCAACGTAAGAAACATTAACAACTCCAAAGTTTAAAACAGTGTCCTGCGGAGAGGTAACGCTATACCTTTGCTGCAACCCAAAAGCGTACGCGCTGTTGGATTCCATAGACCCCGTGATAAAACCAATCTCCTGTTGTATGCTTTGGCCAAAAACGTCATTTATGTCCAAGCTAAGGTCATAATTGCTGTCGGGCGCGAATCCTCCGACTACCCGCGTCATAAGCGTTCCCAGCGGGCAGGGGGATCCTCCGTACGCCCAATATGACCGAGAAAAAGAATTAATTTGAAAATCAAGATTACCGGTAACTCTTTGCTTAAATTCATTTTTGTCCGGCAAAAGCAGAGGATTATTTGAACACAAGTAAAAACCATTTAAGTGTTTTTTGCTTAAGTTATCGGATAACTTTGTTGAATCGCCCAAACTGATTTTTAAAGGAGAATATGCTATTGCTTCGTTGGAAATTATGTCTTTGTTTATCTGCAAGCCATCCGCGTTAACCATTTTTTCCAAACTAACATTTAAATGATCGCCCGGCTCAATAAGGTTAGCTTGGAAATATATATTTATCTTTTTGCTGTCCTGAACTTTTTCGCAATTTACAGTGTCATAGTTTTTTTCGTCTTGGCATTTTTGTCCATATTCTATTTTCTGCAAATTCGGAGCGGTAACGCGGCTTTTAGACAAGTCAATATCTTCAAAAAATGTTAAAGACAAATATCCTTGCGGGTCAAACAAACTCAAGCCGGCCAGATTAGTCCTTTCTGAAAACGCGGACCATTGATTAACAACACCGGCTGTGGCTACATCAATTGTTTTAGCGCTATTCAAAACTATGTCTCCCTCCAGCGGGTAGGCCTTGTTTACGATAACAGCGTAATTTTTTTCAAAATCCCAAAACTTGCTTCGGCCAAACGAATCTTTTTGAGGATAAATTTCAATAACCGCCTGGTCAACTCCCTCTTTCTGGCCGGTAGAAAGACCCGAAATGTTTGCCATTATTCGGCCAACGATATTAAAACCAAAACCGCCGCCTGTTTTATACTGCGGGTTGCTGTCTGCTTCATCTTGAGTTTTTATGGCGTATTCCGCTACAAAAGGAATTTCTTTATTGGCGCTTTTATCAATTATTTTTATTTCTGCCTTTGTTTTATCTAAGTTAACGGGCTGATTAAAATATATTCTTACGGGCTGATTATAAATTTGGCTGTAAATTTTAGTATAAGTTGCAGCGTCCGCGTATCTTAATTTTAAAACCTGAAACGCGCTTTCAAAATCAGAAACTCCCAAGCCATCTAAGGAAACAAATCCTTGTTTTACTTTAACCTTATAATTGGCTGATCTTTTTAAATAATCTTTTGGAATAAATTGCAGGGTGTTCGAGCTAATCCATTTAAATTTCCCTTCGGTGGCGGGGGTTATTTCCACGGGAATGTCTTGCTTTTCTAATTGGTCAATGGTTGTCACGGGAACCATCGGACGATTAAAAACTACGGTAATTTTAGAGTTTTCCGGAGCTTCGGAATTAATCGCCGGGAAAATAGCGGCTACCTTTGGGTCTTGAGCCGCCAGGAAATCGCCGGCTAAAATTTTTCCCTCTCCCAAATCAACTTTAACCGCGTAATATCTGTTTAAATCCAAGGAATCTTGCGGTTTAAAAACAATAAAATTGGTATTTACTTTTTGTTCCACAACCGCCGCCAACACTGTTTGCGTTTGCCACCAAACAATTGGCTTGTCTTTCACCCAGACGCCCTTTATTTCCGGATCAAAGGTAACGGCTTTTTCAGCCAACCCCTTGTCAACGCCCTTAGGCAAAGAAATTCTTATAACAGCTGATTGAGAAATTTTCTCCGGAACCAATCTATAACTATCGCTGTAATATGTGTTTTGACTAACCGGTTTATTGGCAAAAAAATATAAACCAGCCGCTGCTAACAATATAAAAAACGCTCCCACAGCCATATTGCGAAAACGCAATATCTTAGGGAACGATTTTTTTGCGGCCGGCAATCGCGGGGCCGGCTGCGGCTGAATTTCTGATGATGGAGATGTTTCGGGCATTGTTGGCATACTTTTTTTAATTTGTTAAATACTTTGCTTTGTTTATTAAATGTTGGCCTAATGTTTTCACGAAAATGGTCTCCCCGCTGGGAGCGCTTAAATAAAACCAATAATCCGAATTTGCCGGATACACCGCCGCCCTAATGCTTTCTATCCCCGGATTGCAGATCGGGCCAAGGGGCAACCCGGCATACTTGTATGTATTATAAGGCGACTCAACATTTTTATCAATTAAATTTGGATGCGCGGAGGTCAAAAAATATAACAAAGTTGAATCAACTTGCAAAGGCAAATTATTTTCCGCGCGCTTCCATAGAATTCCGGCGACAATTTGCTTGTCATTGTATGTTTTAACTTCTTTTTCCAAAATTGAGCCCATTATTATAATATCAAAAACCGTTCGTTTTTGCTTTTCTATCTCCCGCCTTAAATCCTCGGTTAATTTTTTATCAAAATTATCTAAAATTTGTTCAATAATGTCTTGCGGGACGGCGACGGGATCAATCAAATAACTGTCCGGAAACAAATATCCCTCCAACCCATCGCGCAAAACTAAATCTAAGAATTCGTCTCTTTTAACCAAACGCGCTTGCGCCAAAATTCGCGCGATATCATTAGTGGTTTTCCCCGGAGCAATCAAAATGTTTATGGGAACTGACTGAAATTTTGTAAATTTTTCTATTAAATCCTTGACAGTGGAATCTTTTCCAATTTCATATCTGCCAGCTTTCATTTTCCTAAAATTTCCCGAAGCCGCAACGTCCCAAATAAATATTAACCGGCTGGCAATATACCCCTGGCTTTTCAAGTTGCCGGCGATTTGCAAAACATTATCCCCTCTTTCAATGACAAAAAATCCCTCGGCTTGAGGGCTATCCCGGAATATGTCCAAAAAAACAAGCAAAACTATGGCTGCTAAAACAACAAGCAATGAAATTTTGAAATACTTGGCCACAAAAATTAAATACCCCCGTTATTCCGCGCGTTATTGCGAAACAGGCAAAGCGTAAACCCAATCAACGAACTCTTTGCAGTACTCAAAGCTGCCAAAATTGCCTTCTTTTTGGGCAATAAACTTTTCACAACGGTCTTGTTCGGCCTTGACGGCGCTGTCCAAAACGTCAAACTTTTGAGCGCGGCTCGCGACAGCTTGCGCTTCAAGGCGAAGCGTATTTGTTTGCCGATACCAAATGTATCCATAGATGCCGCAACCAATCAAAATCAGTATAAAAACAACACCCGCCCACAGCTTAATCGCAGATTTCTTTTTCGCGGCTGATTGCCCAGCCATATTATTATGTTCGTCCATATATTATAATTTTTTATTACTTTAAAATGATTGTAGCATTTTCAAATCGTAAAGTCACTAAAACGTTTCTGAAATCTTTGTTTTTAGACAATACCCCGTTTTTTCATTTCCCAAAAACATTTTGCCGTGGCGTTGACGTCAGCGAGCGCGTTATGAAAATCAATAAATTCCGCGCCAAATAATTTCATATGAAGCTCTGAAAGCTTAGGCCATTTATAACCGCTATGGCTGTTAGTATGCGGAATCGCGCAAAAATTTGTAGATATCTCCTTGGTGCAAATAGTTTTTTTAGAAACAAGGATATTGGGCATATTCTCCCTTAAAAATTCCGCGCCCACGATTTTTTCATCAAAGCTGATGTTATGAGCAACCAAAAAATCAGCTCTTTTTACTAAATTCTGAAATTCATTTAATACTAATCGCAACAGCGCGCCCTCCCTAGTAGCGCGTTCGGTGGTTATGCCATGGATATTTGAAGCGTCAGTCGGTATGCTGAAACCCTCCGGTTTGATTATAAAATCACTGTGGCTAACCTCAAGGCCTTCTTTATATAACACCCAAGCAATTTGCACAAGCCGCGGCCAATTTTCTAAATCGCCAGCCGGGGCTTGCCAATTACGAGGCAGTCCGGTTGTTTCCGTGTCAAAAAACAAATACGTTCCGAGATCTCCCGATTCAATTTCTTTAGTGAATAGATCTCCTTGATGTGCTTCCATAATTCATATTATACTCTTTTTAAACCTCCGATAAAACAAAACCCCTCGTTATAAGGGTTTTTGCGAGTGCACGCTATTCCATAGCTTTAACGAAAGAGGACGAAATGGACGCGCGACCATTAAAGGCCCCAATGCGAAACGCTGTTTAATAAGCGGATTAATTTTTTACCTTTAATTTCCTGATAATATCAACAACAGCCAGAATAACGCCAATACCCATTAAGCCATGGCCGATTAAACGGCCCTCGCCAAAAATAAGACCGGCAATAACAAAAACAAAAGCCAAGCCCGCCAACGGCGAAAACGGCTTTCGCATCTTCTTTCTGGTCAAAACAAGAGCGACCATAATTCCGGCCAGAGCAATGATTGATACTAAAACATAAGCTTGGGAGGTAATCATAAAATTATAATTTAATTTATATTTACTCCGTCCCCATTAAAATTTTACCACATTTAGATTCAGCAACCACGGCTATGTCTATTATATCATCAATCTTCGGTTCAACGGTAGATAGCTCTTCTCCGTTCTTAAGCTCTGCTTTCACCGCCCTGTCATGCGCTTGCCAAACACTTTTTACTTCGCAATTGCTGATAGCTTGTTTAATCAATTCCCATGCTGAAATATTGGCGAATGCGGTACTTTCAACTCTCTCAATAAGGTTTTTCCTATCAAAATCAAAAATGTCTTGCCAAATATCTTCGGGAAATATCCTTCTGATGTCTTGAGCGTAATATGAACCGTCGCCTGGCACCTCATAGGAAAACCTGTTCAAGTCATAAAAAGAAAGTTCGTTTGGATAACCTATCTTAACTGGGCCGGATGATCCGCTTAACGTTCTAAGCTCACCGTCTTGGATAATATACTCTCCGCAACAAGCCCAGACATACAGCGGGAACAATTCCTTTTCCGGTTTAAGATTCTCAATCGCGCAAAAATTATGGCTGTTATCTTTTGTTCTCCAGCTAAAATGCTTTTGGGTCAAAAGATAATTTATAACGGCTTTTTCAATTTGGTTGTTGGCGAAACCAAGTGACGCCCCCGAAGGGCACTCCGCAAACTCACAGTTAGGCCCAGCGCGGCCGACATACGAACCGTCAGGACAAAGCATCGCCTCCTGTGTGCAATAAACCTGCTCTAAATCATTGGTTACCTGCCAGACAAGAAAAAAAATCCCGGCCAATAAAACTAAAACAAAGACAACAAACAGCATTTTTTTATTTTTTGACCGGTGTTCAAAAATCATAATGCCTAAATAATAATCTGTAGGGTGATTATAGCTCCACGATGAAATTTATGAGCACGAGGACGACAATAACACCAATTGCATACGGGCTCGGAGGATATTTTCATAGCTTTAGTATAGCAATTTTTACCCTGCCTGGCTATTTACTATTATAAATGCTGAAACTGTTTTACGGCGTTGTAGATTTTTTTGTTGGTTCTATAACTATTTCTGCAATACCACCTGTTGGAATCTCTAAATTTGGATTATTCCCGTAGTGCATAGCTATCCAACGAGCCACCCCCGCGCTTGTTACTATTATTACCGTTTCCTCTGGATGTTTGAAAGATAGTTCGCTAATGAAATCATCAATGCGTCTGCTTACTTCTTCTTTGCTCTCGCCTCCCACAATAGAATAATCAAAAAAATTATTTGCAATGATTTCTTCTACTACTTTCCCTGGAAGTTCATCCCTAGTGTGTCCTTCAGCATCACCTGCGCTTATTTCATGAAGGCGTTTATCAATTATGAAATTATTACCAAGGGCTATTTCAGCTGTTTCGCGTTGTCTTTCTAAGGGACCTGCGTACACAATGTCGCCGCCCTCTAACTTCAACTTTTCGCCTGCTGCTTTAGCTTGTTCTTGACCGTGTTTGGTAAGAGCAACGTCAGTATTACCTTGGAAACGATTTTCTGCGTTATATTGAGTTTCTCCATGCCGCACTATCATTAGGTTAAAGGGATTTACTCTCTCTTTTTGCTCGAAACACCCGGACTCAAATTCATCTTTTGTTTCACCATTTAATTCTTTTTCTGCTTGAAATTGAAATTTTTCATTCATATTTTTTAAAAGTTTGCTTTATTTTAACATAAGAACCGCCTTCTTGGATGTTTGTTTCACAAGCTATTGACTAACAATAGAAGATTGGGAGCATATGGCAGGGTTGAGGGAAAAAGTGAGCGAGATCAAACTTCGCTAATAACGTCAAAGCCCTTAACACTGCCCGTAATTGCCAAGCCGACTATTAAACCGCTCGCGATGCCCCTTTCCTTAATTTGCGAAGCAATCTCATTTAAGGTAGCGCCAGATCCAATAGCATCATCAATAAGCAAAACATTCTTATAAACTTTATCTCCCTCTACCACGAAAGTTTTTCTGGCATTTTCAACCCTATCTTCTAATTTATTAAGGGTCTTTTGAGGCACCACAACCGACGTTTTAATTTTAGTAATTTTAATCTTAGTATTCTTTAAAGCTAAATTCTTCTCAAGCTCTTTCATGAATTGCACCTCTCTTTTAACGGTCGGGGGAACAAAAGCAACTGCGTCTATTTTATACATTTTAATCAAGGCCACAACGTTCGGCTTGATATCAACTGATATTTGTTTAATCAGTTTTTTATCTTGGCTCTGCTTGGCATACAACAAAAGATTCCCGAGCTTTGTTTTGCCAAACCTTTCAACGGCATAGAAATCAAGATAAAAAATGTAATCAAGATAAACGCCCTTAAATGTATTTTTCATTTTTAACATTCCATCAAGCAGTCCATCCTTTCTTAAAGCGTCATATTTTTTGAAAATACCAACATAATCAACGGCTGATCGCCGTACATCTTGTTCTCTTTTTGAACACCAGTTGACAAAAGCCATCCAGCCGTTTTCTATCTCGCCTCTGGAAGTTATGTTAATAAATCTTTGCTCAATAAACTGCTTGATTTCATCGTCTATGCCAACATATTCTTTTTCCTTAGCTTTCGTTTCCGAGATCAAATAAAAAACTTTCGGTGGTTTGCCTATTTTTTCAACTTCGCCTTGAGCTAAAAGATTATTGATTTGTTTATAGGTAGCCTGCCTTGATATGCCAAAATTATCAGCAATATCTTTTGGCGAAACTCTACCCTTTACTTTAATAAAATCTAGAATGTTTTTTGCTGTATCTGTCCGCATATCTTTGCTTTATTGAAATAATTATATATGGTTGACAATTGAGTGTCAACTGTCAACCATACTTTTATACCATAGATACAAAAAAGTTCGAATCCTTCGGCCAGCCGAAGCCCTCCCGAAATTCAACAAAGCACAAAGAAGATTTTAGATTTGAATCCCTTAGCCCGCCGTAGCTTTAGCGGAGGAGGCCTGCCTACCGTATAACCCTTAGACTATGCTCAGGACAAACAAAGAACGGCTTTACGCCATTTTTTTGTTTATCGTTTGTATTGTTTGTATTCTTCTGGCGGGAGAACAGCTTCTAAGTCCTCCAGTTCTTTAGGCGGCAGCTCGCGTAATTTATTTCTTTGCTCTGTTGACAAAGAGAGCATAAACGTAATTTCTTCTGGTGATACATTTTTCAGCTCTGGGTTTTCTTTCATAATTTTTTCCAATCTACCTGCATCTACTGTCAGAGCTTGCGGAAGCCAATACATTGGAACATCCATGCTTCTAAGCCACCTTGCTTCATTCTCGATTGTTTTTAAATAGTCGGGATTAATTATTACATCGTTTGGTCTTTCTATGATATTTTTTTCATTCTCTGGGTCAGCGTCCGCATAAAATAAATTAGCTAAAAACCTATTATAATGTTTACTCCTATTTGGCATATGTTCCTCAGATGACATAGTTGCGCCTTCTACTCTAAATTTTTCAGCCATTTTGGCAATGCGTGGCAAATGGTAAGCGCTGCTAACCAGAGCTAATGTTTGATATTTATCTTTATCCGCATCTATTATTTTATTTAAAGTGTTGGCAAAATTCTCAACAGTATTGCCAGCCTTTTCTTCTGTATCTATCCTAGCTAATAGTTTGCCCAAATCTTTTTCCGCATCTTCTTTCGTCATCTCTTTCTTGACTACTTTTCTTTTTAATTCTTGTTGATATACTTGAGCCACAAGG
>Ga0265594_1000440_pt1 | contig 34811 bp, 34 predicted proteins | sample saktaG_11_FD_190147 | JGI IMG/M metagenome (GOLD analysis project Ga0265594, IMG submission 190147) | Saline water microbial communities from Sakinaw Lake, British Columbia, Canada - sak_2011_5_24_80m | ecosystem: Environmental > Aquatic > Non-marine Saline and Alkaline > Saline ... | reverse complement strand
GATCTTAAAAAGCAGGTGGTAGCACTTGGTATGACGGACTTGTTTGCGACTCGCCGAGTTTTGAAAGCGTAGTGTACCGCAACTCCGTAGTTCAGGTCTGTATCATCCCTACCGACCCCACATTCAAGATCCTCACAATCTGCATGTAGAGCGCAGTGTAGATTTTGACAGGTATGATCTGGTGGAGCAGTACAGACCTGATAAACCCATTTCCCGGATTTATTGTTCTGCCAGTGTTTACATTTCATGCAATCACCGACGAAACATTTTTACTCTTAGAAAGAGGAATACCCATGTTAGTAACTTGGGTACATTCACCCGGATTACTACTTATAGCCAACTCGCCGCATTCGATTAGGAAGCGACCGAATCCGTAAAATCCGGTACGCTTCTCGTATGCGGTTAATGCGTCCTGTGTTATGACAAACATTTTTTCGCCAACTCGCACCCTCTATTGTGGATTTTGAAGATGCAATATCAATTTTTGGCGATTTGCCATTTAAATACTGTTAATTTATGTTATACGGGCTGTGTATTTTCGATTTTTTTAAGATAATTTATTAACAATTGGGGGTTTTGTTTAATGTAAAGCGCAAATGTATCAGCTTCAGTCATCGCATCATCGTTCAATCCCTGCCCGCAAACACAACAGTATGATGCACCCGGAGGGTTAATCTTGCTGCAATGAGGGCAGATAACAGGAGATATCGATCTGTTTTTATCAGGAGTCTGCATAGGGATGTTATATGCAGTAAAAAGGGCTGTATCTATGTTTGTGCTTGATAGATGGGCGTATGTGCGAAGTTGATCGGTTTGTATATCTCCCCACATCATGAGCTTGATAACTGATTCGTGTATCCCATCAGCGAGCAGATGAGTTATCCGACTGTGGCGAAACAGATGAGGGTATATCCGTTTGGTAATCCCTGCTCTGATCGCGATTGTTTTCATCTGATCAATCACCTGACCATATTTGATCGGTGTTTTATACCGGGAAAGAAAGACAGGCGAATTATTTGTTATTGGAAATGGGTAAAGAGCTTTCCATGAAGATACATATGGCACACACGAGAGGAGCCGGACAGTTCGCGGTTTCCCTGTCTTAAAAATCACGGTCGTCTTGATTCCATAGCTGTCAAATTCCAGGTCGCCCCAGGTCATCTGTGCAACTTCACCGACTCTAAACCCGCCCTCGTAAAGAAATGAGAATAATGCCCGGTCCCGTTCGCTCTGGCAATTATCAATAAAAGCCAAAATTTCTTCAGGGGTCAGAATGTCACCGGGTTTCAGACAGTCCTCTTTTTGTTTCGGTGCCCGTACTTTCCGGAGGTCTGCAATGGTAAGGCGTCCGAGATTGTTATCAACCATCCAGGTAAAGAATCCCTTTGTGATGGTTACGAAATCGGAAAGCGTATTTTTCTTGAACGGTTTGTTTGTGGTGTAAGATCCGATATCATATAATCCTAAAATACCGGTCTGATAATCCGCATACGTGCAGTCAATAAAGTCGACTGGCAGGTATTTTCTAAAACTAACAAGAGTATGAGTTATTTTTAAAGACCGCCGCTCACTTACATTGTGAGATAATCTCTTATCTGCAATGTAGTCCACAATGAGACGGCGGTCCGAGTTGGCGATGCCCGCTCTTTCGAGCAGGTCTTTTAGTTGTTTACCGGGTGAGCGTGGACCATAAAAACCTGAAGAATAGTTTGAAGGCATAATTCATAATTATGCTTTCAACGGTTCTTTAAAGGTTTCTCCGGCTTTATGACTCAGCCCGTAATGCTGATATGGGGATTTGAACCCCAGTCGATGGAGTGAGAGTCCAACATGATTGACCGACTACACTATATCAGCAGGTGCCTACATACTTACGTACCGCAACTAGTTAAAACTGACGATTAGCATGCGATCTTTCAGTGTCATAATCCACATCATGTATTAAAGAACTTAAATCAGGCCTTAAATTAGTATAAATTTTAGACAATTCTCTTTTCACACCACACATATATGAGCTATCCCGGAGAAAGTAATAAGGAATGGCTGGAATCGAAGATCAAATAAAGGAGCTAGAAGACGAGATCCAGCGTACCTCATACAATAAAGCAACTTCCAAACACATTGGGCGAATAAAAGCAAAATTAGCCAAATTAAAGGATGATGCTGTCAACCGTGCTCTTAAAGCAGGGGGAAGTGGAGAGGGATACTCGGTTAAAAAATCCGGTGATGCAACCGTTGTACTCGTCGGGTTTCCGTCTACTGGTAAATCCACGCTCATGAATACCCTGACCGGCACAGAAAGTGAGACTGCAGATTATGCTTTTACCACGTTAACTGTCGTGCCTGGTGCCATGGAATATAAAGGTGCCAAGATCCAGATTCTTGATATACCAGGACTCATAGCTGGGGCAGCCCTTGGAAAAGGAAGGGGAAAAGAGGTCATTGCAGTCGTCAGAACCGCAGAAATCATTGTACTGCTCTCTGATGTCTTTAACCAGCAACATGTGGATATTCTCCTAAAAGAATTGTATGATGCTGGTATTCGGGTAAATACGCCAAAACCTGATATCACTATCAAGAAGACCTCACGGGGAGGTGTCCGGTTAAATGCAGTTGGTACACTTGATCTCGATCTTGATGAAGTTCGGTCTATTCTCACTGAACACCGGATAGCAAGTGCAGATATTCTTATCAGGGGAAATGCAACGCAGGATGAATTAATTGACAGTCTGATGGGCAGCAGGGTCTACATTCCTGCAGTCTTTGCCGTAAACAAAGTGGATCTCATCTCTGATAAAGAAAGAACTCTCATTGAGAAGAATCTAAAAGAACGATATAATCAGGATCCCATCATGATATCTGCTGCAACAGGGTATCATATGGAAGAACTGAAAGATGATATCTTTGACCGTCTTCGTTTTATCAGGGTCTTTTTAAAACCTCAGAGTGGTCCTGCCGACTTAGAAGAACCACTCATCATCAGGGAACATGCAACCGTCGAAGATGTCTGCAGAAAACTCCACCGTGATTTTGTTGACCGGTTCAGATATGCACGGATTTGGGGAACATCTGTCAAACATGAAGCGCAGAGGGTGGGAATTCTTCATACGCTTGAAGATGAGGATCTTCTTCAGATAATCATTGATCGGTAAGATTCTGTAAGACCTCAGTAAGTGGTGCATCGGTCTTAATTCCTGTTCCTGTATAATGAACCCTGCTTGCAGCATACCCATTTTTTTCTAATTTTGCTATTACATGCTCAATTGGCGCTGGTGAAACCCGAATCCTTCGTGCCAGGTGATGATAATCATAAAAACTTGATGTCGGTAATTCCTGCTGCAAGAGAGAAAGTAAACGCTCAGTTCGGGTGACTGATGAAACCGAGGATGTCCCAATCATATTCCTTATCTCTTCAAGTGTTGAGAGGTTATTGATAGAGCCCATCCAGAGAGGACCGATGGGTTCAAGTGAAATATTACAATGCGGGCACACCTTAGAGGAAGGAAAAAGAGAATTTTCTTCTTCCCGATACATACAATGGTGACAATGGTGTACAAATCCAAGATGAGAAAGACTTTTATCTGCTCTCTTTGCCCCATCTGTCATAGAGAGATGTAATCTTACAAAATGCTCACGGCAAAAACAGAACAACGGATCTATGCCACGGTCATAGCGTGCTGCTGTTCGTGCGACACACCCTAGAAGGATACGAAGGCCGACCTCTGTGTGATATTCAGTATTAACAGGATTGGCACTGTAACGGCGAATTCCCGCTTTTTTATGTGCTCCACAGAGTGGTGCCGTATCAGTAGCGGTAACAAATAAATATCGTAATGCACTGGTCACCCCGGCATCAAGAAACGGTACCGGAGATCCAAATGGATCGAGGTCTACAACTGCAAAGTGTCTCTCCTGCATCAGTGCGTTCGCATCACGGCAGGTGACTTCAACCTCGCCGGTAGCAGTTGACCTATTCTGTCTGATAAGATCAATGGCAATTGGATTATGATCGTTTATCGTAACCGGAACACTGCATTCACCTGCAATCCGAAACCCACGGATACCAGAAGCTCCCATTGCGTCAAGATACGATGCCGGGTGTACGACTTTTGTCATTAAAACAGTCATATCACGGTTAAAAACCATCCTGGGATTGTAAAAAACCGGTCCGCTTCCAGGGGGAAAATGAAGCGATGTATCTGTCTTTGAGACCAGAATTCGTACGTTTCCTTCACAAACAGGTACTAACTCCATATTACGGCTCATATGTGGCGTTTCGATACCCTTATACCTATCTCTCTCACATAGCATAAGGAAGGGCGTGTGGCCTAGTCAGGATAGGGCGTCAGCTTCCTAAGCTGAATGCCGGGGGTTCAAATCCCTCCACGCCCGTTACTATCTATCATACTCTGGAACGTAAGATGATTCTTTCTGCGTACCTGACAATTACACGACCAATTAATGCTATCGTAGCAGGGTTGGCCGGTGTACTGGGTTTTTTTATTGCTACCGGTACAATAATACCGTCTGCCCTTGCCGGTTTTTTCATGATCTCTCTCATTACCGCTGCAGGGAATGTTATCAATGACTATTTTGACGTTGCTATCGATGCTATTAACCGCCCGGAGCGACCAATTCCCGCAGGAAAAATAACGGCAAATGCAGCATTATGGTATGCAGGCATTCTCTTTCTCATTGGTAATCTCATCGGTATTTACACGAATTCCCTGATACCATTCTGTATTGCTCTTGTAAATTCAGCAATCCTGGTTTTGTATGCTAATAAGCTCAAAGCCATGCCACTTATTGGAAATATTGCTGTTTCCTATCTCTCGGCAAGCATCTTCATCTTTGGAGGCGCTTTTGCAGGCCTTCCCGGAGTTACTGCCAACCTCGCCGTCAGCGGGGCAACATTTTTTATTATGATGACACGGGAGATTCTTAAAGACTGTGAGGATGTAACTGGTGATGCCGCAGCAGGTGCAGTTACACTTCCGATTCAGATTGGGATACCCTCCTGTATTATCATTGCATGTATCTTCTCCCTCCTTGGTATTGCAACAAGTTTCTATCTTTATTTTAGGTGGGGGATCTGGTATATAATGGGAATTATTCCCGTAGACTTGTTATTACTTGCAGGAAGTATTGTTATTATCCATTGCAGGGATCCATTTTGTATCAAAAAGAAAAAAAGCACAACCATTCTGAAAGCAGGTATGTTTGCATCACTGGTGGTCTTTACGATATCAGCATATCTGCTGACATGAACCGTTGACGCGGATGGATACAAAGATTTTTTTTTGGAATCATATGTTTGTATCTTCACTAGGAAGATATTCTATGATTGATTCAGGAAATAATGAAGGATCGAGTCCTAACATGGCGATTTCAAAAACTGTATCCCAGTTCACTGACGTCTCTACACACCCGTCTTTATCAGAGACAACACCCATAGCAACATATCCTGCCTTGTCTGCCATCTCAAGACCCTCTTTAATCTCTATCAGACATCCGACGCCGATGACTCCTTTTATCTGGTATTTTTTTATCATTCGTCCGATAAAAGAGGATCCGGGAACAATAAAAACCCGGTATCCAAGACCTTCTAATACCTTTAGTGCATGACCTACCGTGCATAATCCACATGACCGGCATTTTAGCCCCTCTGGTCCAAGATGAGCCGGGCATTTTGCTGATCGAAGACACTGGGGTAGAAAAATAGCACGTTTTTCAAGAGGTATTTCTAAAAAAGCCTGTCGATTCAGGTTATTCTGCAATCCTGCCATAAATCGCCAGAAATCAGTATCATTAATACCGGCTACTCTGATGAGCCACATCATAAATGTCTCAAAAAACAGTATCCCTGCCTTTAAAAACCTGGGAAATAACACAGTGCCCGTTTTAAGGGCATAGAGTAGTAATAGCACAAGAATTGCACTGATTAACAGAGATAGCAGAACAAAAATTACTGCTACAATCCCGACAATGGTAAATAATGATTGAAATGTGAACGTAAATTCAGATATCATTCGTCATCTCTTGTTCTCCGTCAGAGGTTTTTTTGATTATCTGTTGTTGTACTTGGTTCCAGTCATCAGGCAGATGCAACAGGCCAAACTCGGTAATAATGCCGGTTACCATCTGTACAGGGGTTGCGTCAAATGCAGGATTGTAGACTGGTACTCCGGATGGGATAGTTATTTTTCCGTTACAGGTCGCGATTTCATCGCGTGAACGCTCTTCTATAGTAATATCTTCTTCGCACGACTCCATATCAAAGGTGGAGAGTGGTGCTGCAACATAGAACGGGATACTATGATAAGAAGCACAGACAGCATGCATATATGTTCCGATTTTATTGAAAACAGCATCTTTTGTTATTCTGTCAGCCCCCACAATAACCAGATCAATCTTTTTTTTGCGCATCAGCATAGCAGCCATTGAATCAGTAATAACCGTCACAGAAATTCCCTCACGAACAAGTTCCCATGCTGTCAGCCGTGCTCCCTGTAAGAGCGGACGGGTTTCACAGGCAAAAACACGTATATTCTTTCTTGCAGCAACTGCTGATCTGATTACCCCAAGAGCTGTTCCCCAGGTAGAACAGGCAAGAGCTCCTGCATTGCAATGCGTTAGAATGGTGCAATTGTCTGGGACTATAGAGAGACCTGTCTTTCCTATTCCTCTGCACATCATCTCATCTTCCTCTGCAATCGCATAGGCTTCTGTTATTGCTGCCTGTTGTGCCAGAGCGACCGTATCAGCACTGACAATCCTCTTAAGAACGCGCTCAATACCATAAAAGAGGTTAACTGCTGTTGGCCTTGTCTCTTTGAGATAATCTGCATCCTGCAGAACCTGGTTCACAAATGTAGGGTAATCATCAGTATGTAATAGACATGCTGCAAGAGCTACCCCATACGCTCCGGCAACACCGAGTGCGGGCGCCCCTCTGATAGCAAGACACCGTATTGCATGAGCGAGATCCTGTACAGAACCGGCCTTTTGTATGAGATATGTCTCAGGAAGAAGTGTCTGATCGATATAGGATATTTCCGGGATATCAGAATCAAACCAGAGAGTGTAATGCTCTTTAGCTTTCTTCACGAAGAACCCGCCTCTAACGTCTCAATGACGGCTTTCATCGCTGCAGCGCCACCTTCTGCCACAGTGTCAGGGATATCTTTTGGTGCACGACATGTTCCTGCAATGAAAATGCCTGGTTTAATCGTCTGTACAATATCTGTTTTTGCCTCCAGAGATGTAAAAAACCCATACTCATCAGATGATATCCCGAATCGTTCTACTATCTTGTGAGCATCACAAACTGGTTGTATTGCAACCGAAAGGACAACAAGTTCAGGATGCAGAATCTCAACCTTTCCGGTCTCAGTATCCTCAACCTGAATAGATATCGCCTCACCAGTATCGTAAAAGTCACCTGGAATGCCTCTGAGAAAACGTATCCCAAGGTTTTTCGCCCGTTCATAATACTCTTCATATCCTTTTCCATACGCACGAATATCAATATAGAGTATCGTAACTTCAATATCGGGATCCTTCTCTTTGATGAGGATGGCATTTTTTATCGCGTACATACAACAGACGCAGGAACAGTATGGATTGCCAGTTGCACTCATGTCACGGGACCCTACACACTGAATGAACACAATGGATTTTGGTGTCTCTCCATTTGAGAGACGGCGAAGCTTCCCCCCTGTTGGTCCGCTTGCATTTATCATCCGTTCAAACTCAAGACTGGTAATAACATCAGGGATTCTCAGGTACCCAAATCGCTTCTTCTCTGTCGCATCAAAGATATCATAACCAGTGGTTATGACTACAGCACTGGCAGAAATAGTAAACTCTTCTTCACAATCTTCATCATCCCGAAGAATTGCCTCTGTACCACAGACATCATAGCACAGCCCGCAGTCAATACAGTGTATACTATCACGGATAACGCGATCAGGAACAACCTGTTGATGGGGTTTATATATTGCTTTTCTGACTCCGATACCAGCATCAAATTTATTGTAGACCTCAACCGGACAGACGGAAATACAGTCCCCACATCCATTACACCGATCCATATCAATATAACGGGGATGCCTTCTTAACTGAACCGTAAAATCTCCTGCCTCTCCGGTTATTTCAATAACTTCGGTGCAGGTATGGATAGTAACCAGTTCATGCCGGTCAACATCCACCATCTTTGGGGAGAGGATACACATAGAACAGTCATTTGTTGGAAATGTCTTGTCAAGCATTGCCATATGACCCCCGATGGAAGGCTCTCGTTCAATAAGATGGACCTGGATGCCATGGTTTGAGATATCAAGGGCTGCGGTTATACCTGCAATACCGGCTCCAACAACGACAACACTATTCATTTTTGTACCTCATTGCCAGTTTTGTATATTCGTGTGCATTTTTGATGATACCCTGATATTGTTCTTTATCAACCTCTCTAATAACCTTTCCTGGAACACCGATGACAAGGGAATGGGAAGGAATTTCCTTTCCTTCAGTGATAAGAGCACCAGCACCAACAATAGATCCTTCTTTTATGACTGCTCCATTTAGAACAATCGCTCCCATACCTATGAGTACGTTGTCTTCGATGGTGCATCCATGGAGTATTGCTCCATGTCCGACAGAAACATTGCGCCCGATGGTTACCGGAAAAGTACTGGATGTATGAACAACACAATTATCCTGAATATTGCTTTCTTCTCCGATAATTACCGCTGCTTTATCAGCCCTGATGACTGCTCCAAACCAGATATTCGCATCTTTCATCAGTGTCACATCACCGATAATTGTTGCGGTATCTGCAACAAAGACGTTGTCTGGAATAGTACATACATGAAAATTCATAATAGCATAGGAACTTAACTATTCAGGACTATGAAGGTTATGGTAGGTGGGACATTTGACCCCCTGCATGACGGTCACCGTCTGCTCCTGAATCGGGCTTTTGATATTGCAGGAGATGGTGGACATGTCATCATCGGGCTTTCGGGCGATGCGTTTGCGGCACGAAAAAAACACCCGGTGCGTCCCTTTAATGTAAGATTCAGGGAACTTACCGAATTTCTTAAGGAATCTACATTGCCTGCAACATGGGAAGTGGAAGAACTCCACGACCGGTTTGGTTCGACGTTAAACACGACATTTGATGCTATAATCGTGAGTGAAGAGACATTTCAGACAGCACGGGAGATTAACGTTATCAGGCATGATAATGGAGTTCCTTGTGTTGAGATTCATCAGATACGGTGTGTGCTTGCAGAAGATGGAAAATGGATATCAAGCACCCGGATTTATCGTGGAGAAATTGATAAGCACGGAAAAATACTTGGAAATGAAAAGGGATAAAAAATTGTATTACTCTATGATTCTCTTATTATCAGATAATTTTGAAACATTCATTCCTATGGTGTATTCAGGATATGGTTCTGATGTTGTCTTTTAGTAGTGAAAACTGCGATAAAAAGGGATAAATGGATAAGTTTAGAGAAAATGACTTGTAATATCAGATGCAAGGACCCAGTCGCAGTAGGAACAGACAAGACCGCGTGATTCCATAACAAATTTCGTCTGTATCGGTTCTCCGGCATTGGAGATACAGCCGGGATTTGGACATCTGACAATGCCAACGATAGTATCAGGAACGGTAACTCCTATTTTTTCAACGACATCGTGATCTCTGACAATATTAATTGATGCTTTTGGAGCGATAAGTGCTATTCGATCCACCTCTTCATGTGAGAGCTCCCGGTTCTCAATCTTGACTACATCTTTTTTGCCCATCAATGTACTCTTCACATGTGTAGCAACGCTGACAATCTCATCTGTACTCCCGGTAATACCAATGATACGCAGCACATTGAGTGCTTCTCCGCCGTTGATATGATCTATGACTGTACCATTTTTGATAGTTCTGATAACAAGACCCTGGCGGTATTTGGGTTGTTTCATAAAAGAACCTCCTGAAGCATCGCCATTCGTACCGGAATGCCATTTTCTGACTGTCTGAAGTACCTGGCATAGGGTAGATCATCAACACGTGGATCTATCTCATCAAGACGTGGAAGAGGATGGAGGACAATGAGATTTTCACGAACATCGGTAAAGAGTTCTGGGACTACTTTATAACTTGAAGCCACATGCAGGTATGAAGCGGCATCAGGGAACCGTTCACGCTGAATCCTTGTGACGTATAAGACATCCAGTTCGGTAATAATTTCTTCGATGGTAGGGTGTATTATTACATTCACTCCCATTTGTTCCAGATTATGAATGACCGGGTACGGAAATCCCAACCCTTCCGGAGATACCGTATGAATTGTTGCCTGGTATTTGGAAAGTGCATATGCAAGAGAATGGGTCGTCCGACCATAATTTAAATCACCAAGCATTCCGATATTAATATTATCAAGTGACATCGTCTCCCTGATGGTAAAAAGGTCAATAAGAGTCTGGGAAGGGTGCTGGCCGGAACCATCTCCTCCATTAATGACCGGGACATGAGAAAATTCACACGCCATTTGTGCCGCTCCGATACGGGGGTGCCGTAATACCAGAGCATCGACATATCCATTTATGACACGGATTGTATCTGCAAGTGTCTCCCCTTTCGATACGGAAGATACTTCTGGTCCTCCAAGATTGAGACAACTCCCCCCAAGTCTCAGCATTGCAGACTCAAATGACATCCGGGTTCTGGTACTTGGTTCAAAAAATAGTAAACCCAGAATTTTATCATGTAATGGATTGTCATGAGGCCATTTTTTCTGAATGATATCTGCCTTATCCAGCAATGAATCAATAGTATCACGTTTCAGGTCTCTGACAGAGATAAAATGTTGTACCATATCACACCACATCGTGATAGCGCAGAAATTCTGAGATCTTTTCTGCTGTATATTCACTATGCATATATGGTTTCACTTCTCTCACCGCTGAAGGGATGCATTCTTTTGAATTGACTGTAGAGACATTTGTGCTTTTCTGGTAATTTCAGGATCTGTGTCATATGTGCCCTGTTCTAAAATGTCAATAGCAGGAGCACCGATGGCTATCAGTCCGTTCCAGTCCTCTGATGCGTAAAGGTAAGCCAGCCTGTCAGTTGTATATTTCGGTACCCATCCCATGTCCTGTAAGAGTGTAAAGGCATCATATCTCACCTGACGATTCGCGTCTATTAGCATTTGTATGAGCATATATTGAGCAGGAAGTCCAATTTTTGCTATAGCCGCTACTGCAGCACTTCGGATTTCATTGTCAGAGTCCTTCATCGCGAGGAGGAGATGGTCAAGGACAGGAAGGCCTATTGATCCCATTGCAGTAACCCCCGCCAGTTTAACGACAGGCTCATCTTTCATAGCCATAATAAACAGATCAGTCCCTTCTGATCCGAAAGGTTTCAGACTGCTGATAATAACAGCTCGTATATCCGCATTCGGGCTTTTAAACCATTTCTTTAAAAGGGGTACTACCTTTGGATCACCTATTACTGAGAGAAGTCTGATGAATGGGATTACCTGATCATCTGATAATGAATATTCTTCCATCTTTATTTGAATCAGTGGAATAGCAGGTTGTCCTATTTTTGAAATAGCTGCTGCTACAATGAAAGGCAGATCTTTTCCATGTGCTGCAACAGCGTTTAAAAGTGGGTTTATAATGTCTGTTCCATGAAGACTCATCGCGTTTCCAAGAATATATGCGGTTTTTTTATCAGGGATGGCAAAGAGTTCAAAGAGTGATTGCCTTTCAGATAATCCTATAGATATGATAGTAGCAATAAGGATGGCATATTGACGTGTTGATGTATCCTGTTCTTCTCTCATTCGAAAGAGTAGTGGGGGTATTGCTGGTGCGCCAATTTCCCGTAACACTTCTCCGATGACCTTTGTAAGGGTATTATTGGAAAAAAAGAGAGGAAGAAGAGAAGAAAGAGCCGGTTCACCAATCTTTCCTAATGCAAGTCCTGCAATTGCGGCAACTGACTCATCAGGATCAGATAGCAGGGAAAGTAATGGTTCCACTGCTGGTTCTCCTATCGTTCCAAGAGCTGCAATAGCATATATTCTGATATCAGTATCTACGATCGCATGAATTAGAGGGGCAATACTTGGTGTTCCAATCTGAACGAGAATTGACGTGCAAATAAGCCCGTAGGACTCTTCACAGGAATGCATTGATTCTATGAGGGGAAGAACTACTTTTTCACCAGATGCAACGAGAAGTGATGTACTCAATTTCACAACTAATTCGTCTTCCGACTGAAGGCTTCTTAAAAGGATTGATGTCAAATCTGTAGTATCTTCAGATAAAATATTGAGGATATTTTCTGCTGCAGATGGAGAAGCATGGTGGGCAATTTCTCTGATAGTATCATCAGGGAAATTTTTAAACAACGTTTTTATTAATGTCGTCGCATGATTGCGAACAATACTATCCTGGTCTGTTATCAGCGGGAGAAGAGGAGGGATGGCAGAAATACCACTCTCTGCAAGAATATTCATAGCGGTTTCTGCCTCAGGTGAATCTTTTCTGATGGACGCAATAAGATCAGGTACGGCTTCATCTCCTATTTGTTTAATAATCCATTCAATATCTGGAGAACCTGGTTTTATCGGGCCTGATATCTCTTGTAATAAATAGGGAACTGCCGGTCTTCCCATTTTAATGAGAAGAGACTGTACACGCATAACGACATCATCAGAAGGATCAGAGAGGAGTGAAACCAGACGTGAAATGACAGATGATCCCATTGAAAAAAGAGACCTTGCTGCTTCATCCCTGACATCATACGAAGAAGAATGAAGCGCTTGTACCAGAATATCTTCACGTATTAGAGGAGCTATATTCTGTATCATACCAAGAGCAAACACGGCACTGTCAGCATCATCCTGCTTGATTACTTCCTGTAGTATCGGTACAGCATCTTCTCCTATCTTTTGAATGACATTTTTAATAGGTTCAGTATAGGATGCATCTTTTCCCATTCCATCCAGCAAAAGGCGTTCGACAGAAGGGGAACCGATTCGAGCAAGAGCTTCTGATGCAGTCTTTACTACTGCTTTATCCGGGTGGTGTATGAGTCGTATGAGGACCGGCACCGATGCATCACCAATATCCTCCATAATAGTGGCAATAATCGTCCGCGACTCGGTATCTGATGAAATAATCTCCTCTGCAAGAGGGTTAACCGCATCAGAACCAAATCGTATGAGAACTGTGCCGGCAGCATGTCTGCTATCAGAAGTCCCGTGAACCAGCTCATGGAGAAGAGATGGTATAACTGCCGGTCCATATCCGATAAACGCATCTATTCCCATGGATCTGGTTACCGGGTTGTGACTTACAATAGCCTCGAGAAGGGGTTCAAAGACAGTGTCACCTATCTGTTGTAAGATAAAAAATGTGAGAGATCGGTTTTCTTCAGTATCATCCGGCATTGCAGCAATCAGGTATGAAACCACATCCTGTTCTTTAAGGATAAGGATAGTTGCAGACCGGGCCTGTATCTCTGTATCTGCATTTTGCAATCCTTGAATAAGGTATGGAATTGCGGGTTTACCTATCTTATCAAGGGCTACTTCAGCAAGATCCCGGATTGTCTCGTCTTTATCTCCGAGAGCATGCATCAGTGACGGGATTGCCGGCTCCCCAATCTCAACCAAGGTAAATACTGCCCTTTCTTTTCCAGATATCGGTAAGGCAGAGAGTGATAGGATAAGTTTCACAACTGCAATCTCTCCCATTCTGACAAGCGTCTGATGACTCATCTCAGCTATAATCTCTGTATCAGTAGCATACAGTGCGATAAGATCGTCAACTGCATATGATCCTACCATAGCCAGACTCTGTGATGCTGCATCTCTGATAACTGGATCAGGGTCTGAAAATAGTTCAATTGACACCGGGACAGATTTTGAGGTTTTTAAATTGCCCAAAGCCAGGAGTGCTTCAACCCGAAGGGGTCTCTCTTTTCGGGATTTGGCAAGTTTGATGAGCCCGTTATAATCTCCCTTCATGCGCATAGCTTCTGGATCAGGCCTGAATAAACGTTTCATCTAATAATGTAGCCCCAGATTTCGGTTTGATTTCAGTGTTGGTAATTATGATAATTCTGGATAATTGTGTGCCTCATAGAATATGCCTTACTGAACCTATCAGGCAGAATAAATTAATCAATCGTATTTCCCTTTTAAGTTTGACCAGCCGGTATATCCACAATACAAACAACCAATTCCGTTACAATGTCTACACATACGGGGTGGATGCTCTACAAATACATACCCCAGTGTATCACAAAAGCAACACCCTTCCCCTTCACAATGGTTACAGATTACTTTTTCGTATTCTTTACTTTTATCAGTCATTACAATCTAACAGGAACTATTATGCATCAGATAATTAAAAACTTCAGATCTGATTCTGTTATTAAAAAAGTACGGGCCTGAAGGGATTCGAACCCCTGACCTACGGATTAAGAGTCCGTCGCTCTGCCAGCTAAGCTACAAGCCCTTGTGCCTACATACTTCATCATTCTTTAATATATAACTAACGGAATGTGATTTTATATCGACATTCAGAAAAATGCTCCTTGACAATCATAGTATGGAGAAGAAATATGAAATTGTTAATTGCATAACTTTTGAAAATTTGCCTTAATCTATTTACTGCGATTAGGTTGCACATCTTAAAATATCCTCTTTATCACTTTGATTATTCCCAGGAGTTTTGCTGTGCATTATACTATATGTCCTGTCACTTTCATTCAATATCGCAGATTTTGTATAATTTTGCCATTATCTATAATATCTCATGAATTCATATCTACTGGTATATGCCTGAGCATGGCACACGGGGGAGATCTGATTCGAAGACGTATCTCATTTGTGGATGTGGAAGTGTAGGATATCTTATCGTTGAACAGCTCAAAACAGATCATGTCCGTCTTTTTATTATGGACAAAGAAGATGAACGTGTCCATGAGTTGCGTGAACAAAACCTTGAAGCTGTCCGGCAGGATATGAATGATCCTCTTATGCTCTCAGGAATTCCCCCTTTTGATGCTGCATTTCTCGTCAGCGACAACCATGAGGCAAACTACAATGCGGTACAACTCATAAGAAGGGAATATCCTGATGTGTACCTGGTAGCACGTGCCATTGATCCTATTAGTGAGCGGATCCTGCGTGATGCAGGAGCAGACCTGGTATTATATCCCCAACAGGTTGTAGCAGAGACCGCGGTGAAGTGCCTTAAATCATTTCAGAGAAACCGGCTCTCTCAAAATCTCGTATCGGCTATTAATGAATGCAAAGGGACTCTCTGTATTGTAGCACATACAAATCCGGATCCTGATGCTATATCCAGTGCCATGGCTCTTGAAGCGATAGCATCCCATGTAAACCCGGATCTGAGGATACGAATCCTGTATGATGGAAACATCGGTCACCAGGAGAACCGGGCACTGGTCAACCTGTTGAACATAAAAATGGAGCGTCTTGAGGCGGATACAATCTCAACCTGTGAACATATTGCCATTGTGGACAGCTCAGGGCCCGGCATTAATAATGGACTTAATCCCAGGAGTACTGTCGATATCATCATCGATCATCATCCGGAACCAAATACCGAACTTATCTGGGGACGATTTCGGGATGTCAGAACCGGAGTTGGAGCATGTGCAACCATCCTTACTCATTATCTGCAGGAACTTCAGATTGAACCTGATGTGCGTATCGCAACAGCACTTATGTACGGGATTCGTTCTGATACAAAACATTTCAGAAGAAATGTAACAGATAATGATCTTGATGCATCAGCGTTTCTCATTCCGTTTATTGATAGCGATCTTCTGGAGAAGATAATGTCTCCTCAGTTTTCCCATGAGACGATAGATATTCTTGGAAAAGCCATACTGAACCGTAGATCAAAAAATGGATATCTCTTCTCAAATGTCGGATATGTCCGAAACAGGGATGCCCTTCCCCAGGCTGCTGATCTATTAATTAATCTTGAAGGTATCAGTACTGCCCTGGTATATGGGATATCTGATGATGCCATTATTATATCAGGGAGAAACAGGGATATGAGACTTAATCTGGGAAATGTCATGAGTGAATCCTTTGGCAGAGTGGGAGATGCCGGTGGGCATATCAGTATGGCTGCAGCATCGATTCCCTTGAGTATCTTTTCTGAGGTAAAAGAAAAAGAGGAACTCTTAAACCTCATCATAGATCCTATTCTTCAAAAGTTTTACCGTCTTGTCGGGCTTTTAGAGGATAAAAATGGTGACTTATAGCAGGTGGGAACCGGTATATCAGGAAATCCTTGAATATTTCTCTTTTGATCGCACTGAAGACGAACGCGCAGCGAGTATTTTGTCTCATCTGACTGACAGGGATGATGAGGAAACACTTGCATATCTTATCAAAAATAAGGATGTTACCATCTGTGGTAATGCTCCAGTCTTGTCTGACGAGCTCGACGTTGCAGAAAATATTGATGGGACCATTATCACAGCCGACGCTGCAACTGATATTGTAACAGCACACGGAATCATTCCTGATATTATTGTGACTGATCTTGATGGAGCTGATGATATTGTGGCAGACTTAAACAGGAAGGGAACGGTAGTCGTTGTTCATGCCCATGGTGACAATATTTTCCTGTTACAAAAATGGATTCCACTGTTGACCGGTCCGTTAGTCTGCACGACCCAGGCAAAACCCTTTGCAAATCTTCATAATTATGGTGGATTTACCGACGGAGACCGGGCAGTATACCTTGCAGATGCACTTGGGGCATCTTCGATACGCTTCCTTGGATTTGATTTAGATGATACTGATGTAGATCCAATAAAAAGAGGAAAACTCATATTTGCGCGACGTCTTCTTGCTGATATTGGGTATATCCTGTAATGAGATGAGTGAAAAAATGAGATGAAAAAAACAGCATATATTATTGACGGGTATGTTGACGAGCCTGCATGTCTTGGGGTTCCCCCCTATATTTCTCCTTATATAAGAACCGTAGCTGGGCTTCTTACTGAGGAGACATATGATGTCAGATACCTCACCATAGATACTATTCGAAGTGATCCTACCCTATTACTTGGTCCTGCAGATTCAGATCTGGTAATTGTTATTGCCGGAGTAACCGTTCCCGGCGCTTACCTTGGAGGGACACCTGCTACAAATACTGAAATCCAGCAGATAGGGGCTATTTTAACATCACCCATAACCTGCATCGGGGGACCCATTGGATTTGGTTATTCAAGTGGTGGTGGTGTTCCTGCAACCCGTGCCGAATTTCATGGTTATGATGTTGTCCTTTCCGGAAATCCTGCTACATCACTCTCTCATATGCTTGCTGGTGATGAGGCGGCAGGAGAACTAAATTATAGTCTGCTTGATCCCTGGGCAGTAACCGGTGCTCCTATCATCAGGCAGCATCCATCATTTCCCAGAATAATGTGTGAATTAGAGACTTCACGGGGATGTTCACATGCATACACCGGGGGCTGTTCTTTCTGTACAGAACCGCTCTATGGAGAACCCGTCTTTCGTGAAATATCAGCTATTTCGGAAGAAGTATCTGCACTCTATGATGCAGGAGCACGGCATTTCCGTCTTGGTCGACAGCCTGATCTCTTAACGTATCAGAGTCATGGTGGGGAATTTCCAAAACCTAATCCTGACATGATACAGAAACTCTTCTCTGCTCTCAGACAGGCAGCCCCAGACCTACGGACACTTCATATTGATAATATCAATCCAGGGACCATTGCCAGGCACCCTGATGCCTCAAAAGAAGCCCTGGCCGCTATTGTTGCAGGCCACACGCCTGGAGATGTTGCTGCATTTGGGATGGAGAGTGCCGATCCCGCAGTAATTAGTGCAAATAACTTGAAAGCAACTGCTGACCAGGTTATGGATGCTATCAGGATTGTCAATGATATAGGTAAAAAACGTCGGAATGGGGTACCGGAATTGCTTCCTGGATTGAATTTTATTGTCGGGCTTGCAGGTGAGTCAGCTGATACATATCATCATAATCAGGTATTTCTAGAGAATGTCCTTTCCAAAGGTCTTCTGGTAAGAAGGGTGAATATCAGGCAGTTAATGCCATTTATCGGTACTCCCGCATTTACTAATAATACTCTTTTAAAGTATGACCGGTTATTCAGGACCTTTAAAGAATGGGTCAGAACTAAATTTGACCGTCCAATGCTTGAAAAGGTCTTTCCTATCGGTACTGTTCTTACTGATGTCATGATTGAAGAGAGTAGTACTACATCATTTGGCAGACAGATGGGATCATACCCTATCCTTGTGGGAATCCCACAGTCTCTTCCAAAAAATACTAATGGAGATGTGGTCATCACAGGATATGGGATGCGTTCTGTGACTGGTTTTATGACTCCTATATCGATTAATGAACTTTCAGTTCATGCTCTTAAATATCTGCCAGGCATTGGAAAGAAACGACTCTCATCATTGCTTGTAAAAAGACCGTTCTCATCTCTTGCTGAATATGAGGCGTTGGTTGGAATAACTCCTGCTGATTCTCATTATGTATTTACATCTCCTTAAGTTCCATCACCTTCATGATATCAGTTCTGGTAATTATTCCAACAATATTCTCATCTTTAATGATAGGAATGCGACCGATTGCATGATGCGTCATTAATCTGAGTGCATCTATCACCGGAGCGAAAGGAGGAAGAACAATGCAGTCTTTACTCATCACATCTCTAACCTGCATCGCTTCCCGATCAATTGAACTGGCACGGGATAAATCAGTGAGTGTGACCATGCCAATGAGATGACCGGCATCGACGACAGGAAATCCGAGATGTTTGGTCTGATACATCAGATCAATGACATGTGTAACAGCTTCTGACGGACTCACTGTCATAACCGGTTTTGACATAATATCTCCTGTTGAAACATCTCTTAAAAGAAAATTATATCGTGTTGCTTCAGACTCCTGTCCTGCTCCGATATAGATGAAAAATGCAATAAGAATAAGAAACGGACTGAAGAAAATACCTATTAGAGCAAAACAGACAGCAAATCCTTTTCCGATAACTGATGCTATCGCAGTTGCCCTGTAAAGTGGCATCTTTGTTGCAAGATATGCTCTGAGAACTCGTCCTCCGTCCATAGGAAATGCAGGAAGCAGATTAAAAAAGAAGAGAATGATGTTCATAATAGCCAGATAACCAATGCAATAGATAAGAAGACCTGCAACAGCTGTATTTGTGACAATGGCATTGATGAGAAATACTATAATAATGCAGAGTATTCCAATTCCACAGCTTAGTAAAGGCCCGGCAGCAGCCATCCTGATTTCAACCTGTGGATGCATTTCTGACTCTTCCATAGCAGCAACACCTCCTATCATCAGGAGTGTTATGCTCTCTATTTGTATTCCTGCCCGTAAAGCAACAAGTGAATGAGCAAGTTCATGAAAATAAACTCCGATAAAAAGTGAAATGGCAACAATACCTCCGAGAATATATGGCATAAAAGGGAGTGTAATCAGGGATGTTTCAATAGGAATATGAAAGACATCGCTCACAAAAGCAACACTATATTCAATATTTGTCCCAATTAACCAGGCAAAAAGGGGAATTATCAACAAAAAAGTAAAATGAATCATTATTGGTATCCCAAAAAGATTCCCGATACGAATAGAGCCCTCCATAAGCAGTACATTTTTTACTTATCTGGTATAAATGTTCAAATGGTATCATGAGGACACAGATAACGGATCTTATAGGGTTGAGGGTATACACAGAGAGTGGGTTATATGTTGGTGAAGTGGAAGACATCATTCTGGATATCGATGCAAAGCGCATTGATGCCCTGGCAATAGGCACATTAAATAAGGATCTTATTGATGTAAAGAAACATAAAGGGATAAAACTTCCATACAGGCTGGTAAAGAGTATTTCAGATGTGGTTGTTCTTCGTAATATTCCTAATATGTTTAAGGGAACTCAGATGGAGTAATAATGCAGGTGCCCGGAGAAGAGATCAAAAAACGCGAGATCTATACCGATATACGGGCACTGGGGCCTGTAATTATCAGGCTTGATGGCAGGGCATTTCATCAGCTTGCACAAACAATGCAACTAAAAAGACCGTTTGATGAGCAGTTCTCATCAATAATGGCGGGAGTCTGTGAGTATTGTATCAGGGATAGTGGTCTGGCGCCAGTCTTTGCTTACACTTTCTCTGATGAGATTAGTCTTTTTTTAAATACACTCCCCTTTAATGGCAGGATAGAAAAACTGGATACAACATTTGCCTCATATGCGGCATCTGTATTTACAATTCTTGCCCGGTTACAGCACCCGGTGGCATTTGATGCACGGGTTATTCCCATTACGATGGATATTATACATCCTTATCTTATCTGGCGGCAGAATGAGGCATGGAGAAATCATATCAATGCATATTGTCAACAGGCACTGGTGAAAGAAGGATTTTCTACATCTGAAGCAGCAGGTATGCTATTTGGGATGCCAGCTTCTAAACTCCATGAAATGATGTTTCAGCGGGGTGTCAACCTTTCACAGACTCCGTCATGGCAACGGCGGGGAATTCTTGTATCTCGTGAAATAATACAAAAACCTGGCTACAATAAAAAGACTGAAAAAGAGATTGTTACTACCAGGAGAATAATACAGACAAATCGTGATCTGCCCCTCTTTTCTTCGCCTGAAGGAGAAGAATACATAAAAAAGCTCTGTGTCTAAAAGGTGAGATTGAACAGTATCATATTGTAAGACTGTGGGATATCACACAAATGGATGGCACATCATCACCTCTTCTATGGTAACATAATCCGTTATGATGTAATTGGGAAAGAATACAGATTCATTAATCTGCATCATATTACACAGTTATTTTTATAAAAATTCGCCAAATAGCAACCTATAGTATTTATCTAAAAAATGGTAATACTATTTACCATGATAAAAAAAAGTATGCCTACCTATGAAGAAGCTGTTCTGTTTCATGGACACAGTTGTCCGGGTCTTGCCATTGGATACCGTGTTTCTGAACTGGCATTACAAGAACTCGTAACCGGCAGATCAGAAGACGAAGAGATAGTGGCTATTGTTGAGAATGATGCATGTGGTCTTGATGGCATTCAGTTTGTAACCGGATGCACTATTGGAAAAGGCAATCTCATTTTTAATGATTATGGAAAACAGGTTTATACTTTTGTACGGCGTGACGGGAGTGATGCTGTTCGAATTGTTCAGCACCCAAAAGAAGTCACAAAAGAATTAGAATCAATGCAGGATATGACTGCCCGTGTTTTTGCAGGAACCGCTACACAGGAAGAGAAAGAATTATTTGCATCCCGTCGGGAGGACGATATCACATTTCTTCTTACAGCTCCTCTGACTGATATTTTTTCATATACACATATCACTCCAAAAATCCCGCAGAAAGCACGTATATTTCGTTCTGTTCCCTGTGCAAAATGTGGGGAAATGGTATCTGAATCACGTGCACGGGTAGAGAATGGGATGATTGTCTGTATCCCCTGCTTTTCTGCTTATTCACGTGGCTGGTAGCGAACATAATGTTACTTTTTTTTTAAAGATAATAATAACAATATTCTTTATGTAGATCATGTAACACTATTACATGATTTTTTGGAAATCAGATCATAATGTAAGAATTATTATTGCATTGTTATGTATAGCCATCCTAATTCCTGTATCTTATGCTGACGACTCTACACGTACTATCACTGATGCCCTTGGCCGGACTGTCATTATTCCACAAAATCCTGACTCGGTTATCTGTTCGGGTTCAGGATGTCTGCGCTATCTTACCTATCTGCAGGGTCTGGAGAAGGTTATTGGTGTTGATGACATAGAGATTAAAAATTCTCCCTTTGAGTCCCGCCCATATGCATTAGCTCACCCGGAGCTGGCGACTCTTCCTGTTTTTGGAGAATTCCGGGGAATTGATGATCCTGAAAAGATTGTCATGTTAGATCCGGATGTTATCTTCAAGGTAATGACAACTGAGGAGGATGCTGACGAACTAGCAGCAAAGACCGGTATCCCAGTTGTAGCCTTAAATTACGGAGATCTATTTTTACTTCGTACCGATATGAACCAGGCATTACGTATTATGGGAGATGTTATCGGTGCCTCTGATCGGGCAGAAGAGGTTATAGCATTCTTTGAAGAGCGGATAGAGGATTTAAACTCCCGCACTGCTGAAATCTCTGAAGATGATAAAAAGAACGTATATGTTGGTGGTGTTTCATATGCAGGTGCACATGGTATCGTCTCAACAGATGCCGGGTACCCGCCCTTTTTAATGGTAAATGCAAAGAACCTTGCAGGCAATCTTGGTATAGGACATGTAGATGTAGCAAAAGAACAGGTTATTGACTGGAATCCTGATATTCTTTTTGTTGATCTTGGCACACTACAATTGCAGGGAGAGCGGGCAGATGTGATATCTGAGATAGCTGATGATCCCTCCTTTGCTATTATAAATGCGGTATCAAATCATGAGATATTTGGATTACTTCCCTATAATTACTATAATACAAACCAGGGAAGTGTCATTGCAGATGCGTATTATGTAGGTAAAATCCTGTATCCCAAACAATTTGAAGATATCAACCCTGAATCTGAAGCAGATGAAATTTATGAATTTCTCGTTGGAAAAAAAGTATTTTCACAACTAAATCAGAACGCTATTGCAGGTCTTGGATTTACTCATATAGATCCTGCATCGGTATGATTTATGCAGGATGTGAATAATGCATCTGGATCATGGTTCATTACCAACAGCTTACATCAGGCATACCAAAAAGAAGTGTGCGATTATTATCCTGGGGATTCTTCTACTGTTTCTCCTTTTTTTATATTCTATTGCAGCAGGTGCTGTTTCCATCCCGGTTAGCGATGTGATAAAAGCCATGATAGGAGCAGAAGTCTCTACAAAATATGATATCATCATCAGAAACATCAGACTTCCCCAGGCACTGACTGCCATTGTAGCCGGGGCCGGGCTTGCTGCTGCCGGTGTTGTCATGCAATCGATTCTGCGTAATCCCCTTGGGTCACCGTTTACTCTTGGAATTTCCCATGCAGCTGCTTTTGGAGCTGCTTTTTCGGTTATTGTTCTTGGATCTGGAACCATGCAGAGCACTCAGGCACAGGCAGTTTCTATCACAAGTCCGTTAACAACAACAATGATGGCATTTCTCTTTTCCATGATAGCGACTGCCTGTATCCTTCTCATATCACGCCTGAAACGTGCATCCCCGGAAGTTATGATCCTTGCAGGTGTGGCAATCGGTTCATTATTCACCGCAGGAACGATGTTTTTACAGTACTTTGCAGATGATACACAACTTGCTGCAGCATTATTCTGGACCTTTGGGGATGTTGGACGTGCTGACTGGGAAGAACTGGGTCTTATAACCTTAGTGGTTCTGCTTACCGGGATTTACTTTTACTGGCACAGGTGGGATTATAATGCTATTGATACTGGTGATGAGACTGCAGCAACACTTGGTGTTCATGTACAGCGCCTGCGCCTTGTTGGTATGATATTAGCCTCCTCTGTTACGGCATTCATCATTGCATTTTTAGGTGTTATTGGTTTTGTTGGTCTTGTCGGGCCGCATATGGCCCGCAGGGTCATCGGTGAGGATCACAGATTTTTGTTTCCGGCAACAGTTGTCACCGGAGCTATCCTGCTGCTTGCATCTGACACGATCGCACGACTGATTCTTGCTCCTCATGTTTTGCCGGTAGCGATTATCACCGCATTTTTAGGAGCTCCGGTATTTTTAATCCTGTTGATTCGGGGGTATTCATAATGATTTTATCTGTTGATGGAGTATCATTTTTGTATCAAAGCAGATCTGTCCTTAATAACGTCTGTTTTGATCTTGGGAAACATGAGGTTTTGGCAATTCTTGGACCAAATGGTGTTGGCAAGACAACGCTTCTCAGATGTATCAATACCGTATTGACTCCGAATATGGGAACGGTATGTATTGAAGGAGATAATCTTAATTCCCTTTCTCGAAATGAGATTGCACGCAGACTTGGATATGTGCCTCAAAAATGTGAAATTGGACGTATTACTGTTTTTGATGCTATTTTAATGGGGCGAAAACCTCATTTGGGTTGGCAGGTATCAGAGAAAGATCTGCGAATTGTTCAGGCAGCGATTGAGCGGCTTGAGCTCTCCACACTCTCGCTTAGATACCTTGATCAGATGAGTGGTGGAGAACTTCAGAAAGTCGGTATCGCCAGGGCCCTTGTTCAGGAGCCACGTCTGATGTTACTTGATGAACCGACAAGTAGTCTTGATCTGAAAAATCAGCTCGATATTCTAGCGACCATTCGATATATAACACAAAATCATGATGTATCAGTGGTAATGACGATGCATGATCTCAATCTGGCATTTCGGTACCTGGACAGGTTTATCTTTTTAAAAGAAGGATCAATCTATGCTGCAGGAACCAGGGAAGAAATAACCGCGGAGATAATAGAACAGGTCTATAATGTGCCAGTTGAAATTGGAATTATCGCAGGTCAGCCGGTTATTGTACCCCTTATAGCTTCATAACAATACAGATCATCGTTATATCGTATAAAATTTGATGAGGTTATACAAATTACACATCTAACACCAGGGTACCTGTATTGCATGAAAATTACTAAAATGAAAATATGACTGAAATTACACTTACACCAATAGGTCAGATTCATTCTCCTTATAAAGAGAAAGGAGACGCACCTCGTCAGGGAGCAGGGTCTGATAAGAAGATGATAATAGAGATATTTCCTGAGTATGAATCAGGTCTTGGTACCATGGATGGTATCAAATATATCTATGTTCTCTACTGGATGGATAAAGCTGACCGGACACGCCTCAGCGCTCAGAGGTCTGACTGGAGCAGTCCACGCCCTGTTTTTACCATACGTTCTCCGGATCGACCAAATCCCATTGCCATTAGCATTGCACGGATCTATAAGGTATCAGGCCGGATGATTGAAGTTACCAGGCTGGAAGCACTTGACGGGTCATATATTATTGATATCAAACCATATGTTCCATCTATTGACAGTATTCCCAATGCCTGAAACGATTGTATCGTATTTTATTTGATAAGAGGTACGCAGGGCAGGGATTTTCCCAACCAATCAAACACAATTTTCTCATTGAGTATATCGAACTTTGTTTCCATACTTAGCTTTTATCTCATTTGCGTAGTTCCTTTAATTATGATGGTGATTCATGATCTTCCTATGGTAGCCTGCATTCACCACAGATGTATCCTTCCTAAAGATAGGCGGGTATATTGCACTCGGGTTTTTGAGAACCTTTTAATCATGAGTAATTTTTAATTCTCCGTTCTATCTGTATATGATCTATCCATCTGATCATGACTCATAAATACTCACCTGCATAACATCTATATTAATTTAGGTGACATCATGATTGACTGGTTATGTATAGGATTAATCGGACTCGGTTTTCTGTTTACAATTGCCAGATTATCATTGATATTTGAGGTTCCTCTCATTGTAAGTATTATTAAGAAGTTTTTGGGAATCATCCTGTTTCTCATCGGGGGCAAAATAGGGTACTTCGGTTATAAACGGGTCAAATTAGCAGATGGATAATTCACTTTCCGGACACACAAAAAAATGATAACAACAACTGAACGATCCCGGTTTGTAATTCTGGCACTTGCAGTCGTAGCTTTTTTTATGGATGGTATTGATGGTTCCATCATTACCATCGCCCTGCCACAGATTACCGAATCATTTAATGCGGGTGTTAATATTGCTTCATGGGTTGTTCTCATCTATTTCCTGGTCATCTGTTCATTCATTCTAATCGTAGGCAAAATCATCGAAAAAACTGGAGCCTCACAGATATTTCTTGTAGGATTTGCTATTTTTACCGTGGGATCACTTCTCTGTGCTCTTGCTGATTCTATATTCCTTCTGATTGTGTTTCGAGCCCTGCAGGGAGCAGGTGCCTGTTGTTTGGCAGCTGCTTCCCCTGCGCTCATAGCCCTGTACCTCCCTTCGAAAAAACGGGGTGTTTCGTTTGGAATTCTGGCAGCATCCTCGGCAGTTGCCTTTGCAATTGGTCCGGTTATTGGAGGTGCTATCCTGGAGGTCACAACCTGGCACTGGATTTTTTTAATTAATATTCCAATTGGTATCAGTGCGGTTATTGCAGGATATATTATTCTTCCCCGTGAAAAACCAGAACTCAGATCTCTATCCTTTGATTATCTCGGTGCGTTGCTGATTTTTTTAACGACCATTCTATTGTTCCTCTTCATTACCAGTGGAATCATTGCAGGACTGCCAGTCGCCCTGACCCTCTGTGTAGCAGCTCTTGTTTCCGCAGCAGCACTCGTCATATGGGAACGGCGGACAGATGATCCGGTACTTGATATGGATCTTATTACGAGACGACCTTTTTTCTTATCTACACTTGCGTTCGTTTTTTTAGGCGGGGCATTCGGAGGCATTCTGTTTATTCTGCCATTTTATTTTGATGTTATTCTCCATGCAACACCCGGCATCACCGGGATGTATCTCCTTATCCCTGCGGTTTTCTGTGCGATATGCAATCCTCCTGCCGGTGCTACCGCTGACCGATATGGAACCCGAATTGTCACTATCATCGGAGGAAGCCTTGTAACACTGTCCTTTTTCCTGTTTTGTGGATATACCACAACAGAAGAGACGATTCTTATCTTTGGATCCCTTATACTGATAGGTGTGGGAAGTGGCATATTTCAGGGACCGGGAGCCAGCAGAATCATTGAAAACAGTCCTGAAGAAAAAAAAGTAATTGCATCTGCCATTCTCTCAATGGCACTTTATATTGGTGTTGCCTGTGGAACGGCACTTTTTTCTGCAGCATTTTCCTGGTTTGTCCCGACAGGAGAACATGCAACAATTCATGGAGCCATCTTCATGCAGGGATTTCATGCAGCAATGATAACCGGATTGGTAATGGCAGGAATTGGCCTCATTCTGACAATCGCTGTGCGAAACCACTCACCACAGAAAAAATACGACACTAATTCATCAGATTACAACTGAGATATCCCCTGTTCGGACATCTCTATGCAACAGGTTCCATCGGTTGTAACCTGCCAGTGAGTGATATGATAATGTAATGAGTGGTTCATACTCTTTTTTCGTTCCTTTCTCCCTAATTTGCAATCAAATTGAGGATATCAGACAGTATTTAGACAATTGTCCTGAATATGAACGGAACCCGTTTTCGAAGGACGTAGTAGTGACTGAAGATTTGTCATGAAAATGGATACTCATTTTCATAGGTTGAGCCTGATGTCTTGCATCATCGCGTTTAATTAATTGAACGAGAACATTCCACTCAGGGATGGGTCAGAAACGAATGAACCATATGGATCAGTTTTGAGTGAGCGAAAACACTTCTCTCAAAAATTATCATTAAAAAAACAGAATCAGTGAATATAAGATAAAATACATAGTTTTCCCGGTTTATTTGGCTTTATTACAGGGGGGTAATGTCACTGGAAGGGTTAACATGTTTTTTGGAGGGGATACAAAATATACAGGAAAATGTCTGGCACAGATATACATTATAGTACCAGGCATAACGTCTTGGAATTATCGAAGTGAAACGGCGGACATATCAAAGCGTGCACGCTGATTGCGCTATATAGATTAAAGCAGCTTTTCAGGAAGTTTGCCATTAACTATAATTATTACGCGATGTATTACAAAAGCGCGGGAACGATATTATTTCATATTTGGAATGATATGAGAAGGGATAAGGAATACCTTGAATGAAATGAGGGTATCTTTTTATCTCAGCATTTCTAAATTTACCATACTGAAATTCATTTGTCGAAAAGATATTGTATATCAAACTCCCATTTCAGTAAAATCAGAAGATGAACAGAAGGAATGTTCCATTATTTCAGGTATTATTTTTTTTCAGCAAATGATGATGCAAGATACATCATGGTATAGTATAACGAGCAAAACAAAATTTATCTCTGGGGATATCAGAGAAGAGATATGATTTCTTATGATGTCCTGCCTGGGTTGATACTCTTAGTGGCAGCATCTCTTACCGCAGGGGGGGGAATCCTTTGTACACGACAGATTGTATATCGGCTCTCTGTTGTGTTAGGTGTCCTGGGCTCTTTCATCCTGGTTATCTCTTCATTATATGCGATCTTCTCAGATACTATGGTATGTCTCTTTACATATCATGTCTCTCAAACGATATGGTTGTATTTTGGCATCGACCGGCTCTCAGGGATTTTCATCCTGCTTTTGTCACTCGTTTCCTGCGCAGGATCTATCTATATTTATGATGAATTTAATCAGGATACAAAAAAAATCAGGCTGATGGTCAGAAATGCACTGATGTATGCATTTCTCATCTCTATGATCTTTGTCCTTCTCGCACAGGATAGTATAGGGTTTATCACATTCTGGGAACTGATGGCAATTACTTCATTCTTCCTTGTTATGTATGAATATGAAAAAGCAGAGACCAGAAAAGCCGGGATGTATTATATTGCCATGACTCAGTTGTCAACAGTTTTTATCATGGCAGGGTTTCTGCTCCTCTTCATCTCTACCGGGACATTTGATTTCATCCAGATGAAGATGATACAAATAGAATCTAATGATTTGGCGTTTCTATTGCTTTTTATTGGATTTGCTATCAAAGCTGGGGTAATACCAGTTCATAAATGGCTGCCGTATGCACATCCTGCTGCACCATCCGTAATATCAGCCCTTATGTCTGGCGTAATGCTAAACATTGCAATATATGGCCTGCTTCGGATGGTTCTTTTCATCCAGTCGCCTGCATTCTGGTGGGGTTTTGTGATACTTATATTCGGTCTTGTATCTGCCATTCTTGGTATTATGTATGCGATGAAGGAATCAGACATTAAAGTCCTGCTCGCTTATAGCAGTATAGAGAATATTGGTGTAATTCTCATTGGAATTGGGCTCTCAATTATATTATCATTCTCATCTCTCCCCTATATGGCAACGCTTGCTCTTGTCGGATCACTCTTTCATGCCTTCAGTCATGGTGTCATAAAATCGCTTTTATTCATGTCAGCAGGATCTCTTGTGCATAGCACCGGAACACGAAATCTTGATGAAATGGGGGGGCTTATTCATCGAATGCCTAAAACAGCAGGTATTTTCTTTACCGGTTCGCTTGCAATTTCTGCAATACCGCCTTTGTGTTGCTTTATTGGAGAACTGATGATTTTTGAGGCTTTATTTTTGTCCTTTCATGAAGTGGCTCCACTCATGCGTTTTATACTCCTAATTGTGCTCTCAATATTAGCTTTTGTAAGTGCTATGTCAGCAGCGTGTTTTGTAAAAGCATTTGGAATTGCATTTCTCGGCCTGCCAAGAACCAAAGGTACAACAATATCTCATGAGGTTTCGATAAGTGCTCTTCTCGGTCCCGGGATGCTTGCTATAATTGGGGTTGTGTTCGGGGTATTTTCATACCAGATTCTCTCTCTTCTCGGATACCCGGATCTTATCCCGGACATGAGTGGTATCAGTCTCGTTCTTTTCTTATCAATTGGATGTGTGTATCTTCTCACCCGTCTCTCAAAAAATACTCCTGATCGGGTTACTGATACCTGGGACTGTGGTATCCGGACTCCTGCTGCACGGATTGAATATACTTCTGTAGGTTTCTCTGAACCCCTCTTAACCATTTTTTCAGCTCTCTTCAGAACAAAAAAATGCATTACTAAACAGTACCAGGATCCGGATCATTGTATCTTTCAGGGAGGGACTGCAGAGATGCGACTTTTCCGTTTCTTTGAAGAGTACCTGTATATCCCTGTCTCAAAAATGATTTACAGGACTGCAGAGATAATCTCAAGGCATCAGAATGGAAGTCTTGATACCTATCTTATGTATCTCTTCATCACTGTTGTGATAATAATTCTTATGATGGGGTGTATTGCATGATAGGCACCTCTTTTTTGTATTGTCTTCTCAATACTGCACTGATAATCCTTGTCTCACCTCTCTTTATGGGAATTATCAGAAAAGTTAAGGCACGGGCTCAGGGGCGAAGAGGACCCCCCATCTGTATCATGTATTATAATCTGGCAAAATTATTCAGAAAAGAAGTCGTTTACTCATCAGCTTCATCATGGGTGATTCGGATTACTCCTGTTGTTTGTATGGGTGTAATTATCCTTGCATGTTTTTGTATCCCTGTGGTGGCAATTCCAGAATCTTTTTTTGGAATTGGAAATATTATTCTCTTTCTCTATCTTCTTGCCCTGTACCGGGTAATGATAGCATTATCTGGTCTTGATGCAGGAAGTAGTTTTGGTGGAATGGGTAGTTCACGGGAGATGAGCCTCTCTCCTGTCATTGAACCAACCATTATCGTGGTTGCAGCAGCTCTGACATCTGTCCTTGGTACGCTGAATATTTATGAGATGATTACGGTTACATCACAGGCGGGAATGGGAGCTATACCCACTCTGATATTAATTGCAGTCTCTCTTTTTCTGATTCTCATCATTGAAACATCCAGAATTCCGGTAGACAACCCAGAGACCCATCTGGAACTAACAATGATTCATGAAGCCATGTTGCTTGAGTTTTCCGGAAGAAATCTTGCCTTAATGGAGTTATCACATGCAACAAAGCAGGCAATTCTCATCGGATTTTTAATAGGAATCATCGCACCGTTTGGTATTATCAGCGAAGGTTCTACTCCTGCCATACTAGCTCTTGGAGCACTATTATTTGTGATTAAGGGATCATTTATCTCACTAATTATAGGTGTATTTGAGTCTTGTTTAGCAAAGATGCGTTTTTTTAGTATTCCCACTTTCTTTATGCTGGCATTCTTTTTCTCGGCATTAACACTCATTATAGAGGTATTTTCATGATTCTTGACATCTCTGCAGAAATGATTCGGATTCTGCTGGTTCTTATTATGATTACAGCAGCACTGATTATCTCAACAAGATCCCTCTCAACACTCATCTCAGTCTATTCAGTTCAGTCTTTTATGATAGTGGTTGTTGCTTTGATCCTCTGGCTGATAATAAAGGATAATACCCTTTTACTGATTGCTGTCATTACTCTCATTGTGAAGGTCTTTATTATTCCCGGGTTTATCAGAAGAATTCAGAGAACAATCCATATCAGAAGCGATATAGAGTTTTGTTACCTCAACCCTGCCGGATCCATTGTTATCTCACTGATAATTATGATCCTCTTATATCTGGTATTTTCCCGTATCCTTCATGAATTTGCAACAGAAAATCCTCTTTTTTTCTTAGGTGGGATTACCGGTGTATCAATCATGCTGATGGGCCTATTGGTTACATTCAGCCGGAAAAAGGCAATTACGAAAGTAATTGGATATCTTTCTATGGAGAATGGTGTACTTCTCTTTGGATGTTTTACTACCGAACTTCCCTTTATTATTGAATTTATGATACTCATCGATCTTATAATCCTCGTTCTTCTGACGACCATCATGACCATTGGGATTGATTCTTCACTTGAAGAGTATCATAAGAGTCTTATTACACACCATCTCTGGCCTTCAAAGGAGGCTGACGAATGATAGCACTTTCGTTTTTCTTTGTGGGGGCATGTGCCGTACTCCTGATGCTTCTGACAAAGAAACAGACTGCAAAGAGGATAATACTTGTATTACATGCATCTGTAAATCTGTTGATAGCGACTTTTTTGTATGTCAATCACTCCATCCCATCGACATCTGGTTTTTTCAGGATTGACGCCCTTGCAATTTTTGAAGTGATACTATCCTGTCTAATCTTCTTTGCTGTCTCTATCTATGCAGGAGGATATGTTTCACGACTGGTTGAGACCGGGGAACTAAGTAAAAAAAGTCTGAACTTGTTTTATGGGGGATTTAGTCTTCTTATGGCTGTAACCCCGGTTGTCTTTTTATCAGACAATCTTGCTTTATTTTGGATTCTGGCTGAAATTACGACGGTCATCTCTGCGATGCTTGTTGCAAGCCTCTCTGCACGGGAGAACATCGATGCAGCTATCACATATATTTTTATTGCATCAACAGCCATGCTTTTCTCATTTGTCGGGCTTATTTTCTTATTTGAACTATCAAGACACCTTATTCCTTCAGGAACACTTAACTGGTCCTCACTTATGAATATTGCATCCGGTTTTGACCCGGTTCTTGTATTGGCTGCTTTTTTCTTTGTTTTTATAGGATTTTCCACAAAGAGTGGTATTGTCCCTTTTCATACCTGGTTGCCACAGGCACATGCAAAAGCACCTTCAGCAGTGAGTGCAGTCCTCTCCGGAGTTTTGTTAAATATTGGAATATATGGTATCATCAGGGTCTTTGCCATCGTCAGGCAGGTTCCGGGAACAGAAATAGGGGGTACTTTTTTACTGTTCTTTGGTCTTTTAACTATCAGTATTGCTTCTATGATGATGCTTCGTCAGACAAATCTTAAAAAACTGATAGCATTTTCCAGCATTGAGAATATGGGTTTTATCCTCATTGGTATTGCATTATGGACTCCTGTAGCTTTTTTCTGGGTTCTGTTCTATATCATTGCCCATTCAGTAACGAAAGCAGAACTCTTTCTCTCTGCTGGTATCCTGCACCGTCAGTACCGGTCCGAAATTCCTGATGAAGAAGATAGAATTGTCGATGCTTTTACGATGCAACCAGGTGCATCCCTTGCTCTTCTTGTAGGGGCTCTCGCAATAGCCGGTACACCCCTCTTTCCTATTTTCCTTCCTAAATTTTTAATTATAGCAGATATTTTTTCCATAATGCCCGGGATAGGGTTTTTCATCTTATTTCCGTTAGCAATAGCTGCATTTGCGTTCATCCGGTTTATTTTCACTTCATTTTCTCTCTCTTCTCATGGAATCAGACCAGAGCAATATAATGTACCGATGGGGATGTATTTCTCTCTCTTATTTCTCCTTCTTTGTATGGTACTGATAGGAATTGGTATTCCACAAGTTCTAGAGGCGATGATGAATACAATCGTAGATGAAATTGGATTACATGGAGGTGTATAATGAATTGTGCACGCTATAAGGAAGGTACTGATATATCAACGTTTACCGAACATGAGCACCGTGTAATCACTGCAGAGGATTTATTGCAGCAGATGAATAAATGCAAGTCCCAATCACAAGTGCTTATCTGTCTCTTCTGCATTGAAGGATATCGCGAGGATAATGATCTCACTTTGTTTTACCTTCTGGAAGATCAACGATTAAATCTCTTTTTTTCATTCGTATTTACATCAGATGGTTCTGCCCCTTCAATTGCAGGCATTTTTTCGATTGCAGTATTATACGAACGTGAGATATCAGATGGTTTTGGTATTGAATTTACTGACGCATATGATACAAGGCGTCTCTTTCTCCATGAATCATATCCTGAGGATTTTCATCCGTTACGAAAATCATATCTAAATGGACATGTTGATGCAAGACTGGATATTCCCGAAGCAGGCCGATATACATTCAAAAAAATGGATGGAAAAGGTATCTATGAGGTTGCTGTTGGTCCTGTTCATGCAGGTATTATTGAACCTGGTCATTTCAGGTTTAGTGTCTTTGGAGAGACCATCTGTAATCTTGAGATACGAATGGGTTATCTTCACCGTGGGATTGAAAAGACCGCAGAAGGAGAAGAACCTAAAGACGTTCTTGCAATTGCAGAATCGATATCTGGTGATGAAAGCGCTGCTAATACAGCTTGTTTCTGTATGGCTATTGAGAAGATTCAGAAGATAAACCGGTCACTTCGCAGTCAATCTCTAACCGGAATAGCTCTTGAGATGGAGAGGATATCATGCCTTTTATCCGATTGTTCAGGAATGCTGATAGATGTTGCATATCCTGCAGGTGCAGCACCGTTTCAGATTTTAAAAGAAGAATGCATGCGGATGAATAAGAAGATCTTTTCACATCGATTCATTCGAGGTTATATTCGGATAGGAGGAGTTTCCCATGATATCAGTTCAGATGATCTCAACCAGATTCAGTCTTTTCTTGAAATGCTGAAATCAGTGGTAACGAAACCGTATGAATCTGTAATCTCATCTCCAATAGTCCTGGATAGGTTTTCTACAACCGGCATTATTGAACCACGACTCATTTATCCCCTTAATCTTACAGGACCAATTGCACGGGCATCCGGAAGCAAACGCGATACCAGGGTGGATTACCCATATGGTATCTATCAGCATATCCCATATCAACCCCAGTCCCATGACGGATGCGATGTTCTTTCCAGGTTTATTGTTAAATATGAAGAAATAATGGCATCCTGTGAATATATTCAGACAATACTACAGAATCTTCCTGATGATGGAATTACTCCATTGGAATGTGATTCAGAAGTGAATTCTGGTGTTGCCTATGCTATGGTAGAGGGCCCACGGGGGCAGAATATTCATTTTGTCATGCTTCGGGATGGAAAAATCTGGCGTTATAAAATCAGAACTGCATCATTTTGCAACTGGATAGCAATAGAACATGCAGCAATGGGCAATATTGTTCCTGATTTTCCTCTAATTAATAAGAGTCTCAATCTCTCATATGCTGGGAATGATCTCTAGGGGTACTATGATAGAAATACTCAGTCAATTATTAAAAAAGCCGGTAACTGAAGATTTTAATCTTCTTCAATCTGAATTTG
>Ga0265594_1000437_pt1 | contig 34993 bp, 27 predicted proteins | sample saktaG_11_FD_190147 | JGI IMG/M metagenome (GOLD analysis project Ga0265594, IMG submission 190147) | Saline water microbial communities from Sakinaw Lake, British Columbia, Canada - sak_2011_5_24_80m | ecosystem: Environmental > Aquatic > Non-marine Saline and Alkaline > Saline ... | reverse complement strand
ACTATCAGTAAACATAATAATCCACATTCCAATAAAAAAAAACCGCCAAAAATCAGAAAAACGAATCAGTTCCGTCTGTGTTTATTGAATCTTTAGGAAATTAGTGCGTTTTCTTAAAGGCACTAATTAGCGTTTATACAGATATTAAATTGCCATTTGGATTTTCTTATTACGCGAAAGCATCAGCCAATAAGTTGGATGGCTTTCAGTCGCGATTTGTCCCTGAAATTTATATATATAATAATAAAACTTTTGCGGCAAAAAAACTTGTTTATGATTATACAACTAGTAAAAACAGACACGTAATGAACAGGGATAGTGAAAACTTGAATATTACAACATTTCATACACTCACATGGGAAAACTCATTTAAAGAAATGCATAATATTTCTGTTTTACTTGGTAACAGTTATGAAAAATATTCATCAAGGTTCTTCGATGCTATGATTGAAGGTTTTTCAGGAAATGATTTATATGAAATAAATGCAGGTTCGACAAATCCGAAAACAAATGGGAGTTCAAGTGAGCAAGTTCTTATAAGTGGTTTTGGCAGAATCAATTATGATTTTATGCAGAAATATTTGTTTGAAGCAAATTTTAGATATGATGGTTCGTCCAAGTTTGCTAAAGGAAATCGATGGGGGCTCTTCCCTTCGTTTTCAGGTGGCTGGCGGTTGGAACAAGAAAATTTTATGAAAAATATCAGCTGGTTATCCGGATTGAAACTGAGGGCTTCCTATGGTAGTCTGGGTAACGAACAGGTTGGAAATTTTAGGTATGTTAGTTTAATGAATTTAGAGAAGCCATATATATTTGGAGGAATAGTAAATTCAGGAGCAGCTATTGTCAATTATAATGATCCAAATATTAGTTGGGAAACTACAGTAATTAGTAATATTGGATTAGATGCATTATTGTTTAATAATAAACTAAACTTTTCATGTGAAGTATATAACAAAAAAACTAAGGATATTTTAAGACCAGTCAATCTGTCTGCACAAGTCGGTAATCTTGGAGGCCCATTGAGAAATATAGGAATTCTTAGCAACAAAGGATATGAATTGAATTTAAATCATCAAAATGAAATTAATGAGTTTTCTTATCAAATTGATGCAGGAATTAGTTATAATGTAAATAAAGTTGAAGAATTGGCTGGGGACGAAATTCTTTCATCGAGTCAGGCAGGACAATGGTTTGGAGGTGGTTCTTTTATAACAAAGGAAGGTTATCCTATTGATTCTCATTACCTTTTAGAGGCAATTGGAATCTTTCAAACACAGGAGGAGGTCGATAATAGTCCATTTCAAAATATGAAAACCAAACCTGGTTATTTAAAATATAAAGATCAAAATGGAGATAAGGTTATTGATCAAGATGACCGGGTTATCACAGGAAGTACATTACCCAAATATTCTTATAACTTTTCCTTATCCTTGTCATATAAAAACTTGTCATTAAGAGGATTTTTTAATGGAGTTCAGGACATTGATACTTATCCTAGTGGAATTGTTGCGTTTCCATTCTGGTATGCTACTTCCGTAACAAAAGAATGGGTAAACAATTCTTGGACTTCTAAAAGAACTGATGCCAAACTTCCTATTATGACTGTATATGAACAGTCAGTGGATGATAATTACAGGCCATCGGATTTTTGGTTGAAAGATGCCTCCTATTTACGACTAAAAAATCTTCAAATTTCGTACTCTTTCCCAAAGCAATTTATTGAAAAAATTGGTCTTAAAGATTTATTACTTTTTATAAATGGTCAAAACATATTTACAATTTCTAAAATGAAAGAATTTGATCCGGAAATGAATATTTTACAAGGCACTTATGCCGCATATCCAACATTAAAAACATACACAATGGGATTAAACGTCACATTATAAATTAAAAATCATGAAAAATATATTAATTTTATTTTTATTGTTAGTTGGGACAACTTCTTGCGACAACTTATTAGATGTTCATCCTACTGATCAATATAGTGCAATAACGTATTGGACAGACAAAGAAAATTATGATGCTGCCCTTACTGGTTGTTACGAGAGTTTATATGGTGTCTATAGCGTTTGGGGAGGGTTCTATTCTTTAGAAATGATTACTCCAAATAGTCACGATTATCATGGAAGTTTAACTGAACTTGGCAATGGATCTGCTCTTTCTTCAAATACAATTTTTTTAAATTTTTGGAGAAGATTATATGGAGGAATTGGTCGGACTAATACTTTTCTTGATCAAATTGAAAATGCTCCATTTGATGACACGGATAAAGCCCAGATGAAAGGGCAGGCTCTTTTTCTACGTGCATTATTTTATTCACAGTTAATAGACTTGTTTGGTGATTGTCCATTAATCACACAAACGCCCAATATGGAAGCACATGGGAAATTGCCCCGAACTCCAGTAGAAGACGTAGTAACTAAGATTATTGCCGATTTAGATGAAGCTGCCGGCAAACTGCCTGTAAGTTATTCATCTTCTAATATCGGACGTGCAACAAAAGGGGCTACATTAGCATTAAAAGCACGAATCTTACTTTTTAATAAAAAATGGATAGAAGCAGCTCAAACTGCAAAGGAAGTTGTTGACCTTGGAGTTTTTGACTTATTTCCAGATTATAGGGGAATGTATATGCCTGCAAATGAAAATAATGTAGAGATAATATTTGATGTTCAATATCAATCTCCACATAAAATGCATAACGCTGATAGTGACCTTAAAACGTTAAATAGGAATGCTCCATTGAAAAATCTAGTAGATGCCTATTTAATGATCGATGGAAAATCAATTACTGAATCAAGTTTATATAACCCTGACCATCCTTATGAAAACAGGGACCCCCGGTTACATCAAACTATAGTTTGCATAGGATATCCTTATAATGGAAAAATTACAAAAGCAGAAGATGTTGTTACTACAGGCTTTGGTCAAAAGAAATTAACAAGTTATCCAGATGACCAAACAATTAATATAACAATGAATAATTCTGAATTAAATTTAATTGTAATTAGATATGCTGAAATTCTTTTAACATATGCTGAAGCACTTAACGAGGCAGGCGCTTCTCCCAGCGATGAGGTTTATTGGGCAATTAATCAAATAAGAAAGCGTCCGACTGTCAATATGCCTGAAATAGACCCTGGTTTAAATAAAGAACAGATGAGAGAAGTAATTCGTCTTGAAAGAAGGATTGAGTTAGCTGGTGAGGGTCTGTATTATGCTGACATCAAAAGATGGAAAACAGCCGAAATAGTTAATAATGGATCAGTCTATAATTACAAAGGAGAAGTAATTGAAGTCCGTGTATTTGATAAGGATAAGCATTATTTATGGCCAATTCCTGCTGATGAAATTCAAATAAATGACAAGTTAATTCAAAATCCGGGATGGTAATATATAGAATTACTTAAAAATAAAATTATACAGCAAAGATATATTCAAAGTAAAACAAAACATTAAGATGATGAAAAAGAAATTCTATTTAATTTTATTTAGTGTGATTCTGTTTTTTTCTTGCCAAAAAGGAGGTGAAGATATTACGGTTGGTAAGAGACCAAATATTATTATTCTTTTTGCCGATGACTTAGGTTACGGAGACTTGGGTTGTTATGGTCATCCAACAATAAGAACACCCAACCTTGATAATATGGCTAAAGGAGGCATCCGTTTTACCTCATTTTATGTTGCATCTTCTGTTTGTTCACCTTCAAGAGCAGCTTTGCTTACCGGGAAATATCCTTCAAATGCAGGAGTAAACAGAGTTTTTAATAATAAAAGTAAAGATGGTTTAGCACTATCAGAAATCACCATTGCAGAAGGTTTAAAAACTGTGGGTTATAACACTGCAATCATAGGTAAATGGCATCTGGGAAGCCTTCCGGAATTTCTGCCTATGAATCAAGGTTTTGATTATTGGGTTGGTGTGCCTTACAGTAACGACAACGATAGTGTTAGTGCTCCTGATAATTTTTATTTGAGTGGGCCTCCATTGCCGTTGTATGAAAATAACAGAATAATTGAGCATGGTGTTTCTATGGAAACTATTACTAACCTTTACACAGAAAAAGCAATTGAGTTTATAAAAAGAGAAAAGTCCAATCCGTTTTTTCTATATCTTCCATATACCATGCCTCATGTACCCATAGATGCCTCACAAAACTTTAAAGGAAAATCAGCTGCAGGTCTATACGGTGATGTGGTGGAGGAATTGGACTGGAGCGTTGGAAAGATTATGCAAACGCTGGATGAATTGGGAATTGAAAAAAGTACTTTGGTGATATTTATTTCGGATAACGGGCCTATGATTCATATGGAAAGGCCATCTTATAATCCTGCTATTATTAAGAGCTGGCATCATGGAACAGCAGGACTTTTAAGAGGAGGAAAATATGATGTTTATGAAGGGGGGTTTCGTGTTCCAGCTATTATTCAATGGAAAGGGAAAATTGAATCCTTCCGGGTTACTTCTGAAATTGCAAAAAGTATAGACCTAAAACCAACGATTTTTAGTTTAGCGGGCGTAAATCATTTTGATAAAGACGAAATTGATGGAAAAAACCTGGCAGATTTACTTTTAAGAAATGACAAATCACCCCATTACGATATGGTTTATGAACACCGCGAAAAAAAATTGGCTTATCGACAAGGTGATTGGAAAATAGTAATAGCAACGACAGAAAATGGAACTATTATAGAGTTATTCAATTTGAAATATGATATTTCCGAGCGATATAATGTTGCAGAACAAAACCCGGGAATAGTTATGGATTTATTGAATCACGTGGATATGTAAATACAGGCGATAATTTCATTCAATATTGGATTCATATGTTTTCATGATTGATTAATAAAATAATAACAAATTCATTTTATAGCTTTATGGAATTATTTAGTTGTCTTTTTTTTCAAGGTCAGACAAGATCAATTCTGTTTTCATTAGGTATGGTCATGGCTCCTTCGCTTACCGGGGCACAAGACAAAACATTAAAACCGGATACACCCAATATTCTTTTTATTGCAGTAGACGATCTTCGTCCAGAACTTGGCTGTTATGGACAAACTCATATTGTATCACCCAATATTGACCGCCTTGCCCTTGAGGGCTCGGTTTTTTTAAAAAACTATTGCCAATATGCGCTCTGTGGTCCTTCGCGCGCCAGTATTTTAACCGGAATGAGGCCTGACGCATTGAAAATCTGGAATAATAAAATTCACATTAGAGAAACAGTACCTGATATTATAACCCTGCCCCAACATTTTAAGGAGCATGGGTATTACACAGTGAGTTATGGTAAAATCTTTCACAACAAAGTTATGGATGATTCACTTTCATGGTCTGAACCTGGCCTAGCAGTTGAAAGTTTTCATTTTGAAGATTATAACAATTCCAATACATTGGCCATGTTTGAAAAGATGGGGGAGAAACACGAAGGAAATAATATTGTTGGTACTCCTACTGATAGTGCTAATGTTCCGGATAATGCCTACTCAGATGGTCAATTTACTGATATGGCCATTCAAACCATGAAAATGTTGAAGAGTAGCAGAAATCCTTTTTTTCTTGCAGTTGGATTTGTCAGGCCACATCTTCCATTTAATTGTCCAAAGAAGTATTGGGATTTGTATGATCCCGAACAGATACCTCTCTCGGAGAATAGTGTACTTCCAGCATATTTCCCGGATATTCCAGTTTACAATTCCAATTGGATGCGCCATTACATAGGGATGCCCAAAGAAGGACCATTCTCGGATTCTCTATCCAATCACCTTAATCATGCCTATTCAGCATGTGTAAGTTTCGTCGATTTCCAGGTAGGACGTTTATTAGAAGCCTTACATGAGTTTGGATTAGAAGAAAATACAATTGTGGTGCTCTGGGGTGATCATGGATATCTGTTGAATGATCATGGGATATATGGAAAACACTCAAATTTCGAGAAAGCTGTTCATTCGCCACTAATTATTCGGTTGCCATGTTCTTGTGGGAATCAGCGGATTGATAAATTAACAGAATTTGTGGATGTTTATCCCTCTTTGTGTGAATTATCGGGATTGCCAGTACCGGATCATTTACAGGGTAAAAGTTTTGTCCCTCTTTTGAAAAATCCGGATCAGGAATGGAAACAAGCAGCTTTTAGCCAGTACCAGAGTGGAGAGCATACAGGCTATTCCTTACGAACCAATCGATATAGGTATACAAAATGGATTAACCGAAGAACTGGAGATACTTCAGGGCTTGAATTATATGATTACCATAAGGATCCCAATGAAGAAAGGAACCTTGCAGCTAGTGATTCTCATCAATCCATAGCATATAAGTTAAGTAAGATGTTAAATGTGGAAAGCAATTAAAATCCAAAATAATTTATTTTATGAAAAATTTAGAATTATTAAGATGTTCTTTAGCCCTGTCTGCTCTTTCATTAATTCCTCTGTCTGGTTTAGCACAAAATCAGATAAGGCCCAATATTATATTTATTATGGCAGACGATATGAGGCCGGAAATAAAGAGTTACGGGATTGACAGGGCAGTTACACCAAATTTGGACAGACTTGTAGCAAAAGGTGTATTATTTACTCGAGCCTATTGCCAACAGGCAGTTTGTGCAGCCTCAAGAGCAAGTATGTTCATCGGAATGCGGCCCGATGCTGCAGGAGTTGATTATCCGTATAGTCAATACTATGTTAATAGCTTGCTTGCCGAGTATCCAACTTTGTTTTGTACTTTTTCAAAAAATGGGTATCATCTTGAAACATTGGGAAAATTGCACCATGGATATGTGGAATCAGTTCAAGGGAACCATCGGGAATTTAGAACAAATGAATACTACGATCCTGTAAATCAGAAAATTTATAATAATCCAATCATAGAATCAAGAAGAGCAAAAATTGCAGAGCTCTTACCATATGAGTTGGCAGATTTATCTGATAGCCTCTATGATGACAATCAAATGGGCGATGCAGCAGTGGAATTTATAAAAAATTATAATAACAGTGGAAATGACAAGCCTTATTTTTTAGGCGTTGGATTTTGGAAACCTCATGCGCCATATGTAGCCCCGGCAAAATATGCAGAACCATTTAAATTAGAGGATATTGAATTATCAGTCAGTAAAGATCATATGCCTGACGTTGAGCTTGCACTTCCTCATGTCTCAACCCTTCCACGATATAAGATGGAAGATGGTGTGCCAGGACGCAAAGGGAATCAAGGCTATGATTGTTCAGATCAAAGAGCTAAAGAGATCATTCGGGCATATTTAGCATGTACAAATTTTATTGACGCCCAAATTGGAAAAATTATTGACGTCCTTTCTCAAACTGATCAATTATATAACACAATAATCATATTTGCTTCTGATCATGGTTACCACTTGGGGGACCATACTCATTGGGGAAAAACAACAAACTTTGAATGTTCAGCTAAAACCCCCCTTATCGTGGTTGATCCCCGGGTACGTCAAAAAGGGGTTAAGTGTAATGCATTAGTCGAGCTTGTGGATATTTACCCTTCTCTTATTGATATGGCTGGTTTTGATGTTCCTGATTTTATCGAAGGGATTAGTTTCAGACAACTGATAAGTAACCCCGAGAAAGACTGGAAAACGGCTGCGTTTTCTCAATTTCCAAGAGGGGGTAAAGTAGAAGGTTACAGTATTCGGACAGATTCTTTTCGCTATACTGAGTGGCGTGAAAAAAATGGAACAGAGTTGGGTGAATTAATTGCTGCTGAACTTTATGATCATGTTAATGATTCACTCGAAATGTATAATCTGGCGGAGACGATTGAGTTTAAACCTGTTCGGGAACAGTTGCAAACTAAGTTAAACCTAGGATGGAAAAGGGCACTGCCTAAGGAAATAAAAAATAATTCAAATAACCCGGTTGCGCCGTTTCCTGATGCTTGGGGACCAGAAGCAATAAAGAGATTGGAATAATGTATAACAGACCTTTAAAAGTAAAATTAATCAACCTTAAATAAAAACAAATGGTACAGATAATTTCAATAATCTTAACTGCCTCACTAATAGATAGTTGCAATTATGAACTAGTATCATATAAATATGAAATCCAAAAATTTATTAGCCATGCGTAAAGGTATATTCTCATTAATTATCCTGGTTATATCCTTACATGTCAGTTTTGCTGAAGGCTCTTTAATCGTACACCCTTCATCTAAAGGATATACAGTGTTGGATAAATATTCAAACAAGACTATTTATAGTGATGAAGAAGCAGGCGAGGCCATACAATTTGCTATCGAAAATACGGAAAGAGGCGAGGTCGTATTGTCCAGAGGGTGCTATCATATTAACCGTCCAATATACATAAAAAGTGAAGTTCGTTTAGTAGGGCAAGGTAGAGGTACTGAGTTGCGTCTTGCAGGCGGAAATAAAATAGTAGTAGTTTTTCAAGATGTAAATCAAAGTGCACTCTCATATCTGGCGATAAATGCGGGAAATAGTTTACAGACTAATTCCACGGGTATCCTCGTTATAAATTCAGCAGAGATTTTGGTAGAAGAGGTTTTGGTTGTAGGTTTTAAAGATTATGGTATTGATGTATATTCATGTGCAGGATTCAACATAGAAGGTAGCTATATTATAGGCAATAATTTATCAAATATTCGTTTTGCTGATTTAACATCTGGACAAAATGGAAATGCTGTTACAAACTGCATATTTTTATGGGGCAGAGCTGGCCTGATATGCGAAAACAGCAATGATTTAACAATACATTCCTGTGTTGTACAACAAACTAACGGGATTCCTTTGGATTTGAACGGGAACGATATAACTGTGACCAAATGCCGTACTTTTTATTCTGAATCATTAGATGCAGATGTCATCCTTAAGGGGGCAGATATTCAAGTATCAAACAATATATTCTGCTGGGGTAGAGGTAATGGCATCTTAGTGGATGAAGCTAAGCAAGTTATAATTACCGAAAATAATATTATTGATCACGGTACACCTCCCGGTAACAATATTTTTAAGTCAGGTGTGTTACTTATAAACGGTTCAGAAAAAGTAGAAATTGTTGGTAATTCCATTTGGAACTGGGATGATATGACTCAAGGTCCAATGCTCTACGGTATTGAGGAGAGACCAGGTTGTAAGAATAATTATTTTGCGTACAATACTATTCAATTTTATAAAGAAAAGGCTGTTCTCGCTAAAGGGAAAGGAACATTAGTGGAAAATAATTCTTTCGATCCCGGAAATGATGATTTGAAGGAATTACCTGATTTTGATGTGTGGAGAGTTTACATTAATGATTTTATCAATGAAGAATTGCTTAATACTGAAGTGACAAATTGGAGCGGGAATGATTTTATTGTTTCCTTAGATGGCGAAAATATAATTGTAAAGTCAGGGTTGAGTCAAGATACAGTATTTGCAGCAAACGATGCAACCACAGCTATACAGTGGGCCATCGATAAAAGTGCCCTTTATGGCGGTAGCATCGAAATAGCAGCAGGTAGTTATACCATTAATAGAACTATCGTGGTAAAGAAAAATATCTGGCTGAAAGGACAAGGGAAAGCTACTGTCCTGAATGCTGCAAGCTCAATGGGTCCTTGTATCAGAATGGAAGATGCTCCACAGTCCAGAGTGTCTGATATGAAATTGGTGCAAGCAGGCAACGTATTTACTGGAATAGAGATTTATAAATCAATTACAGGCAAGGTTACCAATGTGGTGATTGACGGATTTAGGAAGTACGGTGTCGACTTTGTTATCGATTATAATTTACCGGAAATCACTTGGGGCAATAAAGCTATATCTTCTTTGGTTGAAGTACGTAATTGTTTGATTGCCAACAGTGGGGAAGTAAATATAAATATCCCTCATCATGGTGGGTATATTGGCAATGCAGTCCCTAACCTTATCTCTAAAAATACCATTATAGGAGGAGGAATAGGTATTGATTGTAAAGGAATTTGTACAAATCTGATAGATAATATAATTGTTAATACGAAGGGAACCGGTATTGTAATGGATGCTAACAGTATATTAACCTCAGGAAACATTTTGTATCGGTGTGGAGGATCGGCTATTGTAGCTTTCGATGGCAAACAATCTTTCCATTTTCATCCAACATATGATAGACAAGATAACAATAACAACAAAGAATGCAACATTACCCAAAACTGGATCATCGATACCAAAGGTCATGGTATTGAAGTGTCAGAACAGTGGGGTACGGTCAGTGATAACCTGATTATCAATTCAGGTATTAACAGTGGGCAAAGATATGGGATATGGTTACATGAAGACAGTGAAACGTATTGCATATATAATAATATGATTTTCAATACCAACTCTAACTACCTAATGCCTTATGGTATTCGTGAAAATGGTTTTAATAATTTGGTTGCTAAAAACGTAATTTCAGGTGTCAGAATTGATGGTGTGCGATCAAATGGCATTAAGACAATTGTGCAGGATAACAAGGCAACCATTATAAATACTTCTCATAAAGGTGAAGAGTGGAACTTTGATAAAGCTGTGACCTCTGATATGGAACGTGAAGCGGTTTTAGAATACATAACTAATAAAATAAAAATTTATAAACAAAGGTTTAATACATGCTCGAAAAACAAATTTATTTATTAAAAATTTAAAAAATGAATTATTCAATTCTTTCACTTACTGCCATATTACTATTACAAGGTATATTCATAAACTGCACATCTGGGAGGAGGTCTTCGGAAAACAACGTGGACAGACCACAAAATCCAAATGTTTTATTTATTGCGGTAGATGATCTTCGTCCGGAACTTGGCTGTTATGGCATTAAAGAGGTAGTTTCACCAAATATTGACTGGGTTGCAAACAAAGGACTGCTTTTTGAAAGGGCCTATTGCCAATACCCAGTGTGCGGACCGTCACGTTGCAGTGTACTTACCGGCCTTTACGCGACAAAAAGCAGATTTTCAAACAATAATGCTTTAGTTGACAAGGATGCACCGGATATTGTATCCTTGCCCGAACATTACAAAAACAATGGGTACCATACGATTTCAAATGGTAAGATATACCATGACCATGGCAATGTGATCGACGGGTTGGACTCTTGGAGCGAAATCCCGTGGGAGGCCAACCCCGGGTTTTGGGTTTGGCTGGAGGATGAAAACAGGGAGTATACCTATAAAGGGTACAAGTACAGGAAGGAATATACCCAAAACTCCGGCCCATCGTGGGAAGCAGCCGATGTTCCAGATGATTTTTATCCAACAGGTATGTTAACGAACAAAACGATTTCTGACATTGGCAGGTTGAAAAGTATGGACAAACCGTTTCCCCTTGCCGTTGGTTACCGCAAACCACATTTGCCAATGAATGCCCCTAAAAAATACTGGGACTTGTACGATAAATCACAATTCAAATTGGCCGATAATTACAACCAGTTGTTTAACCTGCCACAGGAGGTTAATACTAATAGCAGTGAATTGAGGGTATATCGAGATATCCCAAAAAATGGTCCAATAGAAGAAGAAAGATTGTTAACACTTCTTCATGGATATTATGCCTGCGTAAGTTATACAGATGCGCAAATTGGCCGGCTGCTCGATGAACCTAACAGGCAGGGTTTGTCAGATAATACGATCGTTGTTGTCTGGGGCGATCATGGGTATCAGCATACAGAACTCGGGATGTGGTCGAAGAGCAACACGTTGCATGTTTCGATCAATGCCCCTTTAATTGTTTCCGTTATAGGAAAAACGAATGAAAAAAAAACGAAAGGTTTGGTCGAGTTCATTGATATATATCCATCCTTGTCAGAGTTGGCCGGGCTTTCATTGCCGGACCATTTGCAGGGCAAAAGCTTTGTCCCTTTGATTGACGATCCGGATAGGAAATGGAAGGAATCGGTTTTCACCCGGTGTGGAAATGCTGAAACCATTATAACTGAGAAATATGCTTATACAGAATGGCAAGACAAGGAAGGTGCAATATATCAAAAACATGCTCTTTGACCATACTCGGGACAAGAATGAGAATAATAACCTGGCACAATTACCTGAATATACAAAGGTCATTCAAAATTTGAGCGATTTACTTGAACAGCATATTGAAAAACGATAAATATATTTACTAAAAATTTAATACATAATACTATGAATTTAATTGGTATTTTTTATGCAGTTATCACAGTTCTCGCATGGGGAACTTGGCTTGCACCATCTCAGAACGTTCCAATGAAAGGACAACAGACCAGGACATTTTATGTAACATTAGCAGTTTTATTAATGGCTTTTATTGCCACCTTCTTTGTCGGTTTTGATGGGCTCAATGCGACTACTTTCTGGTTTCCCTTTATAGGAGGGATTATTTGGACTCTCAGCGGATGGAGTGCATTTATTGGTACGAATAAAATAGGTATGGCCAAAGCTTTTGGTATTTGGGCACCAATGAATATCGTTGTATCCATCATTTGGGGAGTAGTCTTATTCGGTGAATTTCTGGATACTGATTTAAGCAATTTATTAATGGCTGGATTGGCTTTTTTGATCATCATTGGTGGTATTTTGATGATTATTTTTGCTGGCAACAGCGATAAGAAGAATAAGAAAATAAGCACTGCCGGATTACTTGGTGCAATAGGTGCAGGGATAGGATTTGCCAGTTATTTTATCCCTATACAGATTGGTACAGCCAACACTCTTGGCTTTAATATGTGGATAGGCACCTTACCCTTGGCTATTGGAATGGTCGTGAGTAGTACTATCCTTATGTTAGTAACGGGTTCATCTTTCAAACTTGAAAGGCCGAGTCATTATTCCAAGGTAATGAGCTCCGGGATTCTTTGGGGAGCAGGAAATTATGGAGCACTTGCAATGATGGAAATCATTGGTACCGGCAGAGGATTTACAATTGCCCAGCTTTGTGTTGTAGTTAATGCTCTGGTAGGTATTTATATTTTAAAAGAGCCCAATCCAAAATCGAAAGCTGCCAAACTGACTCTTATAGGGGTTATCATTGCAATTGTTGGAGGAATAATTCTGGGAAATATTAAATAAACGCAGATGATACAGAAAATTTTCATTATCCTGGTTATCTCATTAACAGTGAGTTGTAGTTCTGAAAATAAGATTGATTTTCAGAATTTTGAAATTTTTCCAATAAAAGATCAATATGTTGTAAGAGGTGCTGTTGATCAAAAAAATCATTACCAATCAGGGCAGGCAAATGAAGCTATTCAATGGGCAGCTGATCAGTTTGATGATGGAGGGGAAGTATTTCTTCACAAAGGTAATTATTTTTTGAAGGATGAAATTTCACCGCCGTCTTATGTCACAATAAAAGGGAGCGGAATGGGATCTGCTTTTATTATTGATTTTGACCATAGGACAGGAGTAGGGCTTAATCTTATTGGGAAAAACAGGGTAATATTAAAAGATTTTGCTATAAAATCGATAAAATCCGACAATAGTTCCAAAACAGGCATAATATTCGATGATTGCGGTGATTGTCTTATTGATGGAATTTATATTGCAGGGATGAAAGAGAATGGCATTTTATTTATTAATGAAACTTTTTTAAGTGAAGTGACAAATTGCAGAATTATTGCCTGCGAAGGAAGTGCCATTAGATTTGAGAATCTTGCCGGACAAGGCAGGGGAGGAGATTTTGTGCCGAACAACATCAGTAATTGTATTATTTATCATGGCAATTATGGGATTACATGCAGCAATGCTATTGTAGTAAATATTTCAGATATAACTGTTTATCAATCTAAGAATGTAGCATTTTACCTTATGAAAAAAAGCAATAGTGTATTAATCACCGGTTGCAGAACATATCAGATACAGGACGACGCTGTTTTAGTGGAAGATTCTCACGAGATAAATATAAGCAGCAATATTTTTTGCTGGACTGAAGGACATGGTATTGTTCTTAATGAGGTGAAGTGGGGTACCGTTAGTGCCAATAATGTAATTGACAATGGCAGTATAAATCCCTTTGATCCCGTAAAAGATTCTTTGAAAACTACACAGGAAGTTAAACAAGTATTAAGATCAGCCAACGATCGCAAAAGTGTTAAAAGTGGTATTGTAGTAGAGAATATGACACAGGGAGTTACCATAACAGGTAATGCTATATTTAACTGGCCTGCCACTCCCAAAATGAAGTACGGCATTGTTGAAGATGTAACCTGTGAAAATAACAATATTATTTCCAATAACATAAATTTCTATTCCATTGCTGATGTACATTCAGAAGGGAAAGGCACAAAAGTAATGGGGAATGTTGGCTTTGGAGATGTGCCCTATACGGGGAACATAGGGATTGCCGGAATACAGGCTTTTAACCTTCGGTTAATGGAAGATTTTATTAATGATTTTTGGTATTAATAATTAAAAGATATATAATATGAAATCAATACCTGAAAATCCATTTCAATATAAAATATTTATAGATGGGAAATGGGGAAATGCAATTGAAAGGAAGATTTTTACCAGAGAAAGTCCTGCGCATGGTAAGATTGTAGGTGAATATCCTCTATGCACCAAAGAAGATGCAGAAAAAGCTATTAAAGCAGCACGTAAAGCATTTAAAAAAGATTCGTGGACTATGATGCCAGGGACAGAAAGAGCAAAAATTATCAATAATGTTGCCTTGTTAATTCGCCAAAATGCGGATGAATTGGCTTTGGTAGAAACTCTTGAAAGTGGCAAACCAATTAGTCAGGCCATTGATGAAATGGAGTGGGCTGCTGGCATTTGGGATTATGCAGCCACACTTTGCAGACATCAATATGGAGATGTGAATAACAATTTGGGGAAAGATATGCTGGCAGTGATGTACCGGCAACCAGTAGGGGTTGTTGGGATGATTACACCCTGGAATTTTCCATTGTTAATAATTAGTCAGAAGCTTCCCTTTGCTTTAGCTGCTGGCTGTACTGCTGTTGTAAAACCATCGGAATTAACCCCTGGTAGTACCCTAATACTTGGAAAAATTCTGCAAAAAGCTGGTGTTCCAGATGGTGTTGTTAACATTTTATCCGGATATGGTGATCCGGTAGGTAAAACGATGTGTGAAAGTATGGATGTAGACATGATTTCTTTTACCGGCTCTACTATGGTTGGGAAACAAATTGTGGCCGCATCCCAGCATAATTTGAAAAAATTATCTTTGGAATTAGGCGGGAAGAATCCTCAAATTATTTTTCCTGATGCCGATTTGGATGCGGTAATCGATGCGGTTGTATTTGGTGTTTATTTTAATATGGGGGAATGCTGTAACAGTGGCAGTCGTGTGCTGATTCATGAACATTTAGCTGATAATTTCATAGAACGAGTGATGATACATTCGAAAAAAGTCAAAGTGGGTGATCCCCTTGATCCTACAGTGAAGGTTGGAGCCATAATTAATGATAAACAGATGGAAAAAATTCTTAGATATATTCATTCAGGAAAAAACCAGGGAGCAAAACTGATATTGGGTGGCAATAAGATGAAAACAGATCTTGGAAGATTTGTAACCCCTACTATTTTTTCTGATGTAAAACCTGATATGGATATTGCAAAAGAAGAAGTTTTTGGACCTGTTCTTTCAATAATCAGGTTTAAAACTATCGAGGAGGCTGTGGCCATTGCAAATAGCACTGTATATGGACTTTCTGCAAGTGTTTGGACAAAAGATTTAGATACAGCACTTATTATGAGCCGTAAAATCGAGGCTGGAACAGTATGGATAAATAACTTCATGACCGGATTGCCTGAAGTTTCCTTTGGTGGTTTTAAACAAAGTGGATTAGGTAGAGAACTGGGGCGTTTCAGTATTGAAGAATTCTCGGAATTAAAATCAGTGCTGATACGAGTTGGTCCTGGTGGAGAAAAATGGGTTGAATAAATACTTATGGTTAAGTTAAAAGTTGCCATATTGATTTTTTTCTGTATAGCATTGCATAATGCCTGCAAGCATAAACCATTTTCATTGGATCGTTGGAGCTATATCCTTATTGATAGCACGCGGTCCGGTAATGATATAGTGAAAAATTGGGGATGGTTTGGGATGGATTTTGCTGATGGAAACCATGATGGATTTGGGGATATCGTAGCCGGGAAATGGTTTTATCTTAATCCTGGTGGTGAAATGTCTTCCCAATGGCTGCGTTATACAATTCAGGATACTGTTGACAATATGTTTATTGTTAATGTTGATAATGACCAATATACAGACATCATTGGACTACGCTGTAATGAACAATTTTGGTTTGAGGCTGAAAACAAAGAACACACCAAATGGAGAGAGGTAAGAATTGGGAATGAACCTATTTGTAATCACAAAACATCCTCCATGGGATTTTGTAAAGCCGATATATATAAAGGGGGAAAACCTGAATTGCTTTTTACTGACAAACCGGGTAAAATATGGTGTTTTGAAATACCTGAAAATCCGGATACATTGTGGCCAATAACAATTATTTCGGAAAACAGGGCAACCGAAAAATTCATTTCAGCAGGTGATATAGACGGAGATGGTGATCTGGATTTGGCCACAGGCTATAAGTTCAATGATGGGAAACTCTATCAAGGTGTTTGTTGGTTTGAAAATCCGGGAACAAGGGTTGGAAATTGGAAACAGTATTTAATAGGACAGGTAGATTATACTGCAGATCATTTTGCAATTGCTGATTTTAACTGTAACGGGATTGTCGAAGTTCTTGTAACCGAGAGTCGTGCACCTGAAGAATATCCTGCCGGTATTTATCTGTTTTCACCGCCTGATGGCAATATTTATAGTTCTCATTGGAATCGATCTCAAATTGTTGTTCAATATTCAACCAATAGTCTTGAAGTGGCAGATTTAGATGGTGATAGGGATTTGGATTTTATTACAGGGGAGCACAAAGGTAGCTGTCGATTGCAAATATGGGAAAATGACGGTCTGGGAAATTTTAGAGAACATGTGGTTGACAGTTTAAAGGAATCTCATAATGGGACGAAATTATTTGACATTGAAGGAGATGGAGATTTGGATATCGTTACTACAGGATGGTTTGATAGAAATATACACCTATGGATTAATAAAGCTAAAGATTAATAATTTATTCTAGTTAGAAAATAAAAATATGTTTAAAATAGTAAAAGCAAGTGAAGCAATAGAAGTTATAAGGGATGGTTCCACTATTGCTATTGGAGGAGCGGGTGCAGGACATGCTGTGCCAGATAAAATATTAAGAGCCTTGGGTGATTATTATCTTCAATCAGGTCACCCCCGGAACTTAACAACGATTCATCCTTCTGGATTAGGCGATAATGATTCACGTGGATTAAATCACTTGGCTCATGTAGGTTTAATAAAAACAGACATAGGTGGTTTTTGGGGGAATGCCCCGAAAATTGTTAAGCTCGCTCAATTAAATTTAATAAATGGATATAATTTTCCACAGGGTGTTTTGAGCCAATTGATGGGTGCCGCGGCATCCGGAAAACCTGGTGTAATTACTCAGGTTGGGCTGAATACTTTTGTTGATCCTCGTTTAGAAGGTGGCAAGATCAATGAAATTACAAATGAAGATTTGGTTGAGGTTATTAAAATTTCAGGGAAAGAATATCTTTTCTATAAATCTATTCCTATAGATGTTGCAATAATCAGAGGAACTTCTGTTGATTGTGAAGGAAACCTAACAATGGAAGAAGAAGTGGGATTTTTTTCCATGTTATCTATGGCACAAGCGGCAAAAGTAAATGGAGGAATCGTAATTGCGCAGGTAAAAAATATTTTACAGAGTCATTGTAATCCCGGACAAGTGAAAGTTCCCGGTGTTTTTATTGACTACATAGTTCAGGAACCGGATCAGGGGATGACTTTTATATCTGGTTTTGATGCTGCTTTAGTAAAAAGGGATGAACCATTTAAGCAAAATGAGCTAAAACTGGATGATATCAAAAGGATTATAAGCAGAAGGGCAGCTATGGAACTGAGGAAAAATGCTTTTGTGAATCTGGGATATGGTAATCCTGATGGTGTTCCTATTGTTGCCCAGCAGGAAGGAATAGCCAATCAACTGGTTTTTATGATTGAACAAGGAGCTATAGCAGGGATACCTACCACAGGTCTTAATTTTGGGGCTATGTACAATCCATCAGCTATTGTTGATGAAAGATATCAATTCGATTTTTTCCAGGGAGGGGGGCTCGATATAGCTTTTCTTGGATTTGCAGAAGTTGACCAAAAAGGGAATGTTAATTCAAGTAGATTTAGCAATATAATTACCGGTTGTGGAGGTTCAATTGATATTTCGCAAAATGCAAAAAAAGTGGTTTTTTGTGGTTCATTTGCTGTAAAATCTCAGCAGGAGATTTCGGAAGAAGGGATAAAAATAATTAAAAGCGGTAAATATAAAAAATTCATAAATAAAGTTCAGCAGGTTACTTTTTCTGGCCAATATGCGATGGAAAAAAGACAAGAGATATTATATATAACAGAGAGGGCTGTTTTTAAACTAATACCAGAAGGACTAATTTTAACAGAAATTGCACCAGGAGTGGACTTGCAAAATGATATACTTGAAATGATGGACTTCTCTCCTATAATTAGCAATTCTTTAAAAAAAATTGATTTTCGGGTATATTCCATGAATTTATTAGGGTTGGCCGAATTATTTACGTCAACCATTATGGAATAATTTATAACTTTTAATTTTAAACAAAATGAATTTTAAAATATTAATACATGTAATTCTTTTATTAGGATTCAACTTGGTTTTTCAAGCTCGTGCAACTGAAAACTTGATTGTTTCAGAAATAAATGGTAGCTACAAAGTTATTGGACAAATCAGTGGTCAAGACTTATGTTTAACAAATTTTGCTGACGAAGCCATTCAATTCGCAATTGATCAATTGCCAAAAGGAGGCGTGGTTAATTTGCAATCGGGTAAATATTTTGTTAAAAAACAAATAAATCTTAAAAGTTTTATAACTCTTACTGGAAGTGGCACATCAAGTGTGATACGAATACAACCTGGTCATGATACAGGTATAGCAATACAAGGTGATTCGCTTGTTAAGGTCATTATAAGTAACTTTTCAGTAGTAGCATCCAAGAACGATTCTTTGGCTTTATCCGCAATTAAACTCTCAGGGTGTGGTGACTGTCTGGTAAGTGATATAACATGTATGAGCATAAAACGTGCAGGTGTATGGTTTAATTCCAGCACGTATTTATCCGAAATTCGAAGTTGTAAATTTTTAGATATTGAAGGTGCAGGTGTTTTTCTTGATAATTTAGGAACTGGAATTGGTGGAGAATATCTGCCTAATTTAGTAAATAGTTGTATCGCTTATCGATGTGGTATTGGTTTTTTACTTTATAGGGCTATTGTAGCAAATCTTAATGGATGTATAGCTCATCAGTGTAGGAATGCATTTAATTTACATAGGAGTAACAGTATTTGCATTACTGGAGGGCGGAGTTTCCAAATTGAAGAAGAAGCAGTTATTGTTAATGGTTCACATGAAATTAATATAACAGGAAATATATTCTGCTGGAGTGTAAAAGAAGCAATTAAAGTTACTAATGTTCGATGGGGGACAATCACAGGCAATAATCTAATTGATGTAGGCAGTATAAATTACTACACTCCCGAACTGAATCCTGACAAGAAGCAACATCTTGTATTTCCTCCGCTTGCGGATGTCAAAATACCTCTATATAGTGCCCTCACACTTGACGATGTTAAAGGGATTACAATAACTGGCAATGCTTTATTTAACTGGCACGTATGTCCAAAAATGCTTTATGGGATTTATGAAAAAGATAATTGTTCGAGTAATCTCATTACATCGAACAATATAAATTGGGTGCAGAATGAAGGTGTTAAGAGTTTAGGGGGAAATACTATAGTTGCTAATAATTTAACCGTTTCTGATGAAAACCATTTAACTCCTCATAAAGGAGTTTATCAAGTTTTTGATGTGAAAATTCTTGATAAAATTATTGAAGATATGAAAGATTATACAGACTAAATATCATGTTGATTTTGTAACTTTAAAGATTCATTAATCATTTAAATCCTAAATATGAGTTCATTTAGCTTTATAGGGATTTTTAAAAATGAAAATAAATTAATCATAGCAATATGGATTCGAAAAAAATTATCTATAAAACTGAAAATGATGTAGCATTTATTACCTTAAACAATCCAACTAAATTAAATTGTATTGGATTTCAGATGCTAAATGAATTAAATGAAGTTTTAATAAAAGTTGAAAGAGATCATGAAGTTAGGGTAGTTGTTTTTAAAGGTGCCGGAGAAAGGGCTTTCTCTACAGGAGCTGATTTAAATGAGTTTCAATCGTTATCTGAAGAGAATGCTAAAAAATGGATTCAATTTGGTAATAAAGTATTTAATAGAATTGAAAATTTAAACAAATCCACCATTGCATATATTAATGGTTATGCATTAGGAGGCGGTTTAGAGCTTGCGTTGACTTGTGATTTTCGCATGGGAAATGAAACAGCTATTTTTGCTAGTCCTGAACTACAGCATGGTTGGTTGCCTGGTTGGGGTGGTATGACCCGTTTGCGTAGACTTTTGGGCGAAGTAAAATCTAAGGAAGTAGTTTTGCTTAGCGAGAAAATACAGGCAGATAAAGCTCTTGAAATGGGACTAATTAATCGTATTGTTCAAAGTGAGGAGGATTCGTTGTTTATTGATATGATAAATCATTTAAGGAAAATAAAGCCCACGGCATATAATCTCGCCAAGGTTATCTTAATGGATGAATTTCGTACCACCAGAGGAGCTGATATTCAATTTGATTTACTGGCCATGCAAATTGCTAATAGAAGTGACTAAGAAAAATACCAGTCTGTAAAAAATTAAACTAAAATGAATATCATATCCAAAATTCATAGCTTTTTATTGACATTTGCTATCTTTCTTTTTTTTATATATATATTTCAACATTGTCAAAAGCAAAGTTCAAATGTGTATGAAGGCGACATAATCATTTATGGAGGCACTTCATCAGCTGTCATCGCTTCTGTTGAGGTTGCCCGATCCGGCAAGACAGTGATCATGGTTTCGCCCGACAGGCATTTGGGAGGGTTGACCTCGGGCGGACTGGGATGGACCGACACGGGAAGAAAGGAAACCATTGGCGGACTGGCCCGCAACTTTTACCACCGGATTTACAACCATTACCAGCAGGATGACGCTTGGAAATGGATGAAGAAGGATGAATACGGGAACACCGGACAGGGTACTCCTGCAATTGATGGGGACATGCGCACCATGTGGATTTTTGAACCCCACATAGCCGAACAGGTCTTTGACGAGTTGATCGAAGAGAACAACATTCAGTTGTACCGCGATGAGTGGCTTGACAGGGAAAACGGCGTAAAGAAGGTGAATGGCAAAATTACTTCTATTACTACTCTTTCGGGTAAAACCTTTCAGGGTAAAATGTTTATTGATGCTACTTACGAAGGGGATCTGATGGCCGCAACCGGAGTAAGCTATCACGTTGGCCGTGAGGGAAACAACGTATATGGAGAACAGTGGAATGGCGTGCAGACAGGCGTTTATCATCATGAACATCATTTTAAAAGACTCGATCAGCCCATTGATCCCTATTGGATACCCGGAGATCCGTCAAGTGGACTTTTACCTCGCATCAGTCCGGATCCGCCGGGAGAAAAAGGACAGGGCGACCATAGGGTACAGGCATACTGTTTTAGGGTTTGTATGACTAACCATCCAGAGAATCGTATTCCTTTCCCCAAACCGGAAGGTTACGATTCTACCCAGTACGAGCTCCTGGTGCGCATTTTTGATGCCGGATGGAGGGAATGGTTTGGAAAATTCGATGCCATTCCTAACCGGAAAACGGACACCAATAATCACGGGCCATTCAGCAGTGACAACATTGGCGAAAACTACGATTATCCCGAAGCCAGTTATGAACGGCGTCGAGAAATTGTGAAAGCGCATGAAACTTACCAAAAAGGACTACTTTGGTTTGTTGCCAACGATCCGCGTATACCGGAAGAAATTCAGGCAGAAATGAAACAATGGGGACTTTCCGGAGATGAGTTTACGGACAACGGACATTGGCCTCATCAAATACGAAAAGCTTCTTATTTAAAAAATCCAAATTATATTCGTAAGAAGTAACAAATTCAATATAATAATATGAAAACAAGAGTAATGAAAGATATATTTTTAATCTTCTTATTTATTCTTCTCACAAGTAATTATTTGCCAGATTTTAAGATTAAGAAAGAAATAAGTACGATAAATCTTGATAAGCTTGAGTTAACCATTCGTGATCTGAAAAATGATTTTTCTGAAATTTATGATGTAAAAGATGAATATCTTAAAAAATTGGCTCTTTTAAAAAAACGAAAGAATGAGATTTTATTTCAAAATGCCAGTGAGAAACAAATAGATGATTTAAATAATGATTTTGAGGCTTTTAAAAAAGAAGTATTATTTAATAATCCATTACTTAGTTTTGATACACTAATAGTTGTTAAGCGTCGTTCGGGCAGGAAAACCGGACAAAACATGATCTCCTCGGGTTTCGCTTCCAATCATGAAAATCATACATCATTACCAAAAACCGGTTGGGATAATGAAATAGCAGTTTTATCCCCGGTAAAACCTGAAGGCAATTTAAATACATTCTTCAGACCTCCTGATAAAGGATATGTTGGAGAAGTTGATTTACATTGGAATGCAGACAAATTAATGTTCACGGTTTCTAACCATCAAAATTGGAAATTAATTGAAATGAATATTGATCAAAAAAAAATACACGAAATTTCGCCTGCCATTTCTGAGATTGATTTTTTTGATGGTTGTTATTTGCCTAATGGTAAAATTATATTTAACACAAATGCCATGAATCAATCTGTGCCCTGTTGGCACGGTCAAAAGCATAGTTGCAACTTATATAAGGCTTCTGCTTCAGGAACTGAAATGCGTCAAATTTGTTTTGATCAGGATCACAATTGGCACCCAACTGTCATGAACAATGGACAGGTTATGTATGTGCGTTGGGATTATACCGGGACTGCGCATGCTTTTCTTCATCATTTATTCGTGATGAACCCTGATGGAACAGGTCAACGGTCATTATATGGTACAAATACATATTGGCCCAATTCAACGTTTTATCCTAAACCTATTCCTGGGAGTAATCATAAAATAATTGCAGTGATCACAGGTTATCATGATTATCCTAAATCCGGTTTTCTTGTAATTTTTGATCTTTCAAAAGGATATAGGGGATTAGACGGGATTACAGCACGTATTTCCGGTAATGGGGATACTTTACAAAATATTCTTGCAGATAAAGCAATTCAGGGGACATGGCCTATTTTCACTACTCCCTATCCTCTCAGTGATAAATATTTTCTTGTTTCCAAACTGGATGGTATTCAAGACGATTGGACTATTTGCCTTGTTGATATATTTGACAATGTAATTGAACTTAAAAGTGAAAAGGGGTATGACTTACTGGAACCAATACCTCTTTTAAAACAAAAAACACCTCCGGTTATTTCTGAAAAAATCAGTTATAAGGATAGTTTAGGGATCGTATATTTACAAAATGTTTACACAGGGCCAGGACTTGAAGGAATACCCTACGGTACAGTAAAAAAGCTAAGGATATTTTCTTGGAATTATGGTTATGTTGGATTAGCTGGCCCTGACAAAATCGGTTATGGAGGTCCATGGGATGCAACTTATCTGTTAGGTACTACACCTGTTTATGAAGATGGTTCAGCAATTTTTAAAGTCCCTGCAAATATGCCCATTGCCATTCAACCGATTGATGAAGAAGGTCGGGCATTACAATTAATGAGGAATTGGTTTACAGTAATGCCTGGTGAAATACGTTCATGTATTGGATGTCATGAAGATCCACGGATGGTTCCACATGTCGGCAATTCTATCGCTTCAAAAGTGAGACCAAATAGTATAGATGAATGGTATGGCCCTATGAGAGGATTTGATTTTGAACGCGAAGTGCAACCTGTTTTAGATCATTATTGCGTTACATGTCATGATGGAAATAATGCTTCGATCCCGGATTTAAGAGCAGAAAAATATTTCCCCGATTATGAGGGAAAAAAATTGGCCCCTCTTGCACAAAGGAGAATACATGAAAAAATGAAATATCTTAATGGTAAAATTAAGTATACCCCGGCTTACGACGAACTTTTAAAATATATAAGAAGAGATGGAATTGAAGCTGATGTGGAAATCTTAACTCCGGGTCCTTTATATACCACCACCAGTGAGTTAGTTCAAATGCTAAAAAAAGGTCATCATGGAATTCATTTAAATAAGGAAGCATGGGAAAGAATTTATACTTGGATTGATTTGAATGCACCATGCCATGGAACTTGGGGAGATGTTCACGAAATTCCTGATGATGCCTATTCAAAACGCAAAAAAAATGCACTGGTTTATGGGAATCAGAAAATTGATCCTGAAAAAATCCGAGAACCAGATCCAGTCACTTTTCCAGATAAATATATAAGTCCAGTGCCCCCTAAAGCTGATATTACTATTGAAGACTGGCCTCTGACATCAGAATTAGCAAAAACAACACAAAATCAATTGGGAATGATAGAAAAGATCCTTGAGTTAGGACCTGGGATCACGCTTGAGTTAATTAAAATTCCTAAAGGAAAATTTATTATGGGCGACAATGATGGAAAAGAGGACGAAAGACCACTTACCCCAGTTCATATAACAAAGCCTTTCTGGATTAGTAAGTATGAGATAACCAATGAATTATATAATCTTTTTGATAGTGAACACAACAGTAAATATTATAACAAACGTCGGGAAAGGGAAAACGATGAAGATAAGGGAGCTTCATTAAATGGACCTAAACAACCTGTGGTTAATATTTCATGGCAAGAAGCTATTGCTTTTTGTAAGTGGTTGTCAGCAGAGTCGAATCTGGATTTTATTCTTCCAACAGAAGCCCAATGGGAATATGCCTGCCGTGCAGGAAGCAATACATCTCTTAATTATGGAGCGATAGGAGATGACTTTTCTAATTTTGCTAATATGGCAGATTTAAGTTTTTCAAATGTAAAACAATTAGAAAAAGGTCTTAAAGTGTCAGATTTTCAGGTTACCGGGGGCTTAACACACTTATGGCTTGAAGGAGCAGCACTGTCGGACAAAAGATTCAATGATAATGGTCATGTTACTGTGGCTGTTGGAAAATATCAACCTAATGAATGGGGATTATATGACATGCATGGTAACGCTGCCGAATGGACGCTCAGTTCATATCTGCCATATCCATTTAAAGAAGAGGAGAGAAATAGAAACAAGGAATTAAAAAATGAAAAAGTTGTTCGGGGAGGTTCTTTTTATGACCGGCCTGTTAATTGTCGAGCTGCCGGCAGGTTATCATATCCGGAATGGATGAAAATATTTAATGTCGGATTTCGAGTTGTTTGTGAGATAGAAGATTAGATTTTATTGCTTAATTATCAGTAATTTGAGAATCTTATAATCTTTAATTTTAAAACGATGAGTAAATGAGAATAAAAACTACCATAATCAGATTATTTCTATTTATTCCAACATTTTTTGTTTTTGAAAGTCACTGCATTAATTCTACCTATAACCCAAACAGGATGAATAAAAAGTCGAATCTTGTTTTGAGACAGAATCAGGTTGATGGCAGGGAAATTTATTTGTCCCCGGTTGACTTAGAATATATTGAAAGTTCCAATATGCTAATAATAGCACAAAGTAAGGGAAAGCGAATCGATTTTTTCGATACTCGTTATAAAAGAATTGTAAATTCTGTAAAACTGCAATTCGATCCTACAGGAATATGCTTAAGTAGCGATAAAAAATGGTTATATGTTACTGCCGGGATATCTGAGGGAATGCTTTATTCCATTGATATTGTTAATGCTAAAATCACATCAGTTACCAATATTGGTCATTCCCCATGTAGTCCGGTACTAATAAGTAAAAATAGGATTGCATTATGCAATCGTTTTTCAAATCAGATAAGTTTTATAGATGTTAAATCCCAAAAATTACTGAAAAAAATAGAAACAAGCAGAGAGCCTGTTAGTGTTGATTTTTGTGAAAAAGAAAAACTTTTAATTGTTGCTCATCATTTGCCTGATGTTGCTTCGACATCAAAAGTCGTTTCGGCCAAAATTAGTTTTATTGACACTGAAGAAATAAGAATTATTAAACAACTTACTTTGCCTGATGGAAGTTCTTCATTAAAGAATATTAAAATAACTCCGGATGGCAGATATGCTGTTGTTTCTCACATTCTGGCAAGATATAATGTTCATACATCCCAATTGGAACAAGGATGGCAAAACAATAATGCCCTTACATTTATAGATATTAATAATAGGAATATATTCCAAACCATCTTGCTTGATGATTTGCATCATGGTTATGCAAATCCATGGGCATTGACATTCGATGATACCGGAAAATTACTGATTGTAACACATGAAGGAACAGGCAGCTTAAGTGTTATCAATTATCCAAAATTACTGGAAAAATTGTCTAAATACCCATCTAACAGAGGTAATTATCTAAATATTGAAAATCCAATAAACATACTCTCATTTATAAGTGACTGCAGAGAGGTTGTTTATTTGAAAGGTGAGGGTCCAAGAAGTATGGTGTTAAATAAAAATTGGTTATTTATTGGGCAATATTTTTCAGATGCCATCGAGATTATTGAAATGAAGGATGAGATTATTACAACTGATCTTGTTTATTTTAATAATATCAAACCGGATTTGGTCAGACAGGGAGAAAAATTGTTTTATACCAGCAGGTTGTGTTTTGAAAATTGGCAAAGCTGTGCCTCTTGTCACCCTGACGGAAGGATCGATGGTTTTAACTGGGACCTTTTAAACGATGGTATAGGTAATCCCAAAAATGCACTTAGTTTATTAAATTCGCATCAAACCCCTCCTTCAATGTCCACAGGTGTCAGGGAAAGAGCTGAAATTGCAGTGCGTTCAGGAATTAAATATATTCTATTTACTGAACCAATGGAAAACGATGCACTTGCTATTGATGCATTCTTAAAAAATATGAAAGCAGTGCCAAGTCCCTTTCTTAAAAAATCAAAACTAACAAAATCGGCAAAAAAGGGCCAAAAAATTTTTAATAAGGCCAACTGTATTAATTGCCATAGCGGACCTTATTTCACCGACGGAAAGCTTTATGATGTTGGGACCACAGGTGAATTTGATATTGCAATAAATAAGGACAGCAACCCAATCCCTCAAAAGGCATTTGTGACACCTTCTTTAATAGAGCTATATCGCACTGCACCTTACTTGCATGATGGACGGTATTATACACTTGAAGAATTATTTGAAGAAGGCACCCACGGTCAAATTAGAAAAAGCACTGAGAAATTAGAAAATGAGGAAATCAGACAGTTGATCGAATATTTAAATTCACTTTAAATGGATAATTTGTAAGTAGTGCAAGCATTCGGTATCCCCTTGGAGAAATGAATAAATGACTTGGAACATAATAAACAGACAAAAAAATGATTTAGCCGGAATAACGGTTGTCCGGATTGGTTTGCCGCAGTGAATGAAGAACTGACCCGGACAGTGGAAATCATTATCACTTCCGGTGACGATCCCGTCAAAGCCGTCAAAGCAATGGAACATCAGTCAAAGGAATTGGGATTTCCTCTTATCCCTGTATTTTACGATGCTTTTAAGAATCATTACAGTCCGTCTGTAAGAAAAGAGATCCCTCTTGACACCGTCTTCCCTTATATCATCCGCTCAATGGATTAATCAGGATTAAAATATATCCAAATCCAACCGGCAGGAACCTGCAAATAGAAAATTATTCCGATGAAAAAATTTCCATTAAAGGCATTGATTTAAACGGTCGTTCCATGATTGAACACCAATTCAATGGAAAAAGAATGAATATGAAGTTAGATGTTCCTCCTGGTATCTATAATGTTTTGGTAATAAATAAAAATGGACGGATTATATTCACTCAAAAGATAATAAAGCAAATTTTTAGTGTAAGATGCTCAAGGTTAAAAATATGCAAAAAACCAAAAAATAGAACTACAAAATAAAAATAGAAGGGGTAATATTTTCCTATCCATTCGTTTATGCGGTTTTCTTTTCGATTAATAAAATCGGGAATGTATGGTAGGGCAGCTATCAGTATTGCAAGGGCTATGGCGGGAACTATTCCTGTGAAATTTTTGATTATTGCATAAAAGGCAATTGCCAGCGAAATAAAAATATGTTTAAAAAAATTGCGTAAGGGCAATCGAAAAAAAAGTTCTTCAATAATTGGTGCATAGAAGATAATCCAAATAGTATCAGCTGGATGATAACGGGGCATTTCCGGAATTAATTCGAAAATTGAAAGTGAAAAAAAAAAAGGGTACAAATGAATAGGATAATAAAATATAAAATCAGAAAATTTACAAAGATCATTCCCATTTGTTTAAGAGAAAAAGCAACCGTAACATTTAGCTTCGGTTGCCTTATAAATTGAATGAGCATTTTGACCAAAACATTTAATCTTATTAGGTTGAAGAAAATGATTATCTATTTAAAAATTTCAACAACCCTGTCCAGCATTCCGGCAATTTTCCCAAAGAATTTTCCTACTTCGTAACCAGTGTTATAGGTATATTCATTTCAGTAAATTCTTCTCGTCTGATCCATGTCGATGAAGTAAACAGAGTTTTGCAGTTTGATTTCAAAATTTCTTTCATAAAAGTAAGTCTGCCTTTTCCGTGAGTATTTTATAGGAGCCCCATCGATTTTGAGATCTTCTATCAGGTTGAAAAGATGACTCTGACAAATGCCCAGTTTGCCGGCAAATTCAGGGCAAACGCATGAAAAAAAAATCACCGGATTTTGGATAGCCATAGCTGAGCGGTTCTCAGGCTTATGTTATAGCTCCACTGTTTTTTGACATAGTCCTGTATCAGTAACCCGGTCCATTTTTTATTTTTATACCCCAGGCTTGCCGGTGGTTTTTTGATAATTTTCTTCAGTTTATTTTTGCTCTGCTGATTTAATTTAGATCGTTTTCCCACTTTTCCCTGTTTCAGCATGCCCTTTAACCCTTCCTTGCGGAGCTGATTTTTCCATAACCGTACACCTTCTCTTGTTATATCCAACACATTACATACTTCCGTCATTTTAGCTCCCCTGTCTAATGCTATCATAGCTTGACATATCAATATCTTTCTTGTCATCTTATTATTTTTCATCCAATCGTCTATCTCCTTTATGTTTACACCTGACAGGTCTACCGGCCTGCCTGTTTGTTTCTTGTTCATAACTAATTGGTTTAAAGTTATTATACAAAGATATAAATTTTATATATTAGTCAATATATATAATGCATATTAATTTAAATTAATTGCCATGGATATTGATAACATAAGAGATAAAGATGTATATGATGTGTTTAATGAATATTTTGCACATATTGATGATCCCAGACAGGCACATAAAATCGACCATCTACTAAGTGAGGTATTATTTATAACGGTTTTAGCCATTATTGCCGGAGCAGATGATTTCAATGAAATAGCAAAATATGCCAAAATGAAATATCACTGGCTTGCTTCGTTTTTGAAGCTCCCCGGGGGAGTTCCTTCGCATGATACTTTTAACAGGGTATTATACCTGATTGATGCAGAACAGTTTCAACAATCTTTTGTGGATTGGGTAAATGATATTCGGAATAGCATTAAACTTCCTGATATTAACGAAGGATCATTAGAAAACAAAGATGTTATAAGTATTGATGGCAAGACAGCTTGCAATTCCAGGGACAATGTAACCGGTAAAAAAGCTATTCACATGGTTAGCGCTTTATCATCAAAATATGGATTGGTATTAGGACAGCAAAAATGTTATGAAAAATCAAATGAGATCACTGCCATTCCCCAACTTTTGGATATGTTTCTTATAGAAGGCTCTGTGATTACCATCGATGCCATGGGGTGTCAAAAAGATATAGCAGCGAAGATATTGCGCAGAAAAGCGGATTATATTCTGGCCCTTAAGGGTAACCAGGGAAATTTATATAAAGAAGTGACAGATTTATTCGACAAAGTAAATACACGGGAATTTGAAAAATACATACATCAAAGGGACACTCAACTGGAAAAAGACCACGGGCGTATTGAACAGCGCGATTGTGTTACCATTGAGAACCTGGACTGGTTATATGAGATTCAACAATGGCCGGGGGTTAAAAGCATTGCAAAAATAACAGCTACTGTTATAAAGGGGGAACAACAATCTACAGAAGACCGCTATTATATATCCTCATTGCCCGGTAAGGCTGATTTTATTAACAGGGCAGTCAGAAAACACTGGTTTGTTGAGAACAAGCTGCACTGGATTTTGGATGTAATATTTAAGGAAGACTATTGCAGGGTAAGAACCGGGAATGGAGCTGAAAATCTTAATACAATCCGTAAAATCGCTTTGAATACTATTAAAAGGGACAATACGGTTCAAACAAGCTTTAAAAATAAAAGGAAGATGTGCGCATGGAATGATAATTTTGCCTTGAACATTTTAAAAAACATGAAAGCCTGAGGATACAATTATCCGCGAGCGTGGTATTCCGGCACGTGGTATGATTTTAACCCGGCAGCTGGTGCAGCTTTTAACCGGCAATGAAAAGAAACCTGTAAAAAATCGGATTAATCAATGACAAAGTCAATAAAAATAAAAAAATACAAAGTACCTTGCACCCTATCTAAACATCATTTTTTAACGAAAGGGTGACGGTTATAATGAAAATAAGTACCTGACTGAAAAAAATAAAACACGTAAGTGTTATAGGGAGAAAATAAAAGTTTCATGCGTTTGCCCTGCCGGCAAATTCTTTCGGATTGCCAGTGTGTTCCGTTTTAATTAACTTGTCCATTTTTTCCATTCTTTCCAGTTGTGTAAATACTTTCATAATGTTTTAATTTTAAATTGTTTGTGTTTGGATGTTATGATTATTACTCATATATTCTGTTTTTATCAATGGGGCTGACTCTGTCAATAGGAATGAGTTTTTATCGGGCAGTTGTTTTTGCCACAGGTGGTAGTAAGTACCTTTCTGTTTCCAAAGCTGAGAGTGAGTGCCCTGTTCCGCTATCTCCCCGTTGTGAAGAACAATGATCTTATCTGCATGTATGATGGATCCCAGCCGGTGCGAAATAATCAGAAGTAAGCAATCGGTAAACCCCGTATTGTTTTATTAAAGATAAAAACTCACTCTACTATCAGAGTTTCTCCTAAACGTTCAGATAACTTTGAGAGATTTAAGATATAGAGGTAATCGCCTTCGAGGTGTTTTTGGCAAAATTGTGAGGGAGCAGATCGGCCAGATCCATGCTGTAATCGTTATCGTAATTATGGACGTTGTTCAGAAAATAAACCAGCCAATCCCTGAAGTTTACTCCGGACGCTTTGCAACATCCCAACATAGAATAAACAATGGCAGCATTTTCAGCGGCCTCATGATTTCCGCAGAAAAGCCAATTTTTTCGACCTAATGTTGGCATTAAATTTATGTTGGCATGAGATTTTAAACATCTCATATTTAGAGTTGATTCAAGCCCCATTACCAACATAAATTTTAAGGATTATAAATTAGTTAAGAAGTCCATAAGCTTCTTGTTTGTCTTCCAGGTTTTTTGATATTTACTCTTATTTTCAATTTCACATGTCTTCAGAGCATTCGCTTTCATCTGTATATTTATTTCGGCATAGATGTTAGTTGTGTTGACAGATACATGACCTAACCAGGCTCTAATCGTATTAATATCCACACCTGCTTCCAGAAGGTGAGATGCGGTTGAGTGTCTTAATAAATCCAAACGTTTGGATTTATGGCGTTATCCAAACTTATGCAAAATCCAAACTTTTCTGAACTAAACACTATATATCAGATATATACTTTGAGAAAAGTTTGGATTTTATTATACTACACAGCAATTAGCTAAGACCACATAGTGCTATAAGAGAGTTTTCCTTGCCTTTCCATTTTTTAGGCATTTTCCTCTCTTTTTCATCTTCAAGGGTGGCGAGGGCTTTTGATTCCTGTTCTGTTGTGACATCAAGATACTGCATTGTTGTATGAACAGTTGCATGCCCTAACAGAAACGAGATTTGCAGTATATTCATGCCATCTTCCAACCAGTGGGAAGCCTTAGCATGTCTTAACTGGTGCGCATGGAGGTTCAATGGAACATCCGTACAGATTTTGTTAGCCTCCTTGGCATATTTTTTCAGTTGCTTGTCAATAGCTGGCTGAGATAATTTCACGTCTTTACCTTTATTCCTGGAATAGAACAGTATGCAACGACCATCGCTGTCTTTATGGAATTCAACCAGATATGCTCTTATATGGGCTACGGCCTTAGGCAACAAGTACAGAGTTCGCATTTTGGAGCCTTTCCCTATAATGGTAGCATAAGGTTTGGCTATTTCGAGGTTTAATTGACCAACCGTCATGGAGAGGACTTCGTCAAGTCTGGCTGCAGTACCGTACATGAGAACTAATAAGGCAAGATCCCTTCGTCCTGTTTTTGTTTTTGTATTAGGCATCTTCATTAAAGCCTTCACTGCATTCTTGCTTATTCCCGACACCTTTTTTCGCACAGTTTTTTGCTTTGGAATTATAGCCGCTTCCTGGCTTAGATAGAGATATGTGATGTCACGACTCCCAACGTATTTCAAAAAAGTTTTCATCGCAGCCAGCCTTATATTACAAGATGTTGGACTGCATTTGCGTTTTTCCTTCATCCATTTTAGCCATTCTTCTATGTATTTATGACTGAAGTGTGAAAATAGCAATGTTGTGGGCGTGATCTTTTTCTCTTCCTCGAGAAAGACCAGATATAGCGATAGTGTTATTTTGTAACCCTTAACCGTACATGCACTGTAGTTCATGATGAACGGCACGTACTGTTCCAGCCAATTGTTCATATACTTGGCTATCCGGATGGCATCTTTACTCGGCTTGTTCGTCTTCATAATTTATCTCTGGTATTATTTCATTGAAGGAATCGTTTGTAAAATTGAGCATGATATCGGCTAAGCAAGGTACCAGCGTGTAGTAGTATCTCGTACATTCAAGGATGCAATGGCCCATACTTTTGCTGAGATAGAGGAATCGCGCATTGAACTCAAGGCCGCAGCCGACCCAACTGTTAAGATTACAGGTCGCATAATGGTGACGTAACTCATAGGGAATGGCCCGTCCGTAGCTCCCTTTATCCCAAAGCAGCTTAAAATTGTCGCTCACCCAGGTTCTTGAATGAGGGCTTCCAATATGTGACGGGAAGAAATAGACTCTGTTTGGTATAATCTTTCGTATCGCTGCATCGTATCTTCTCATAAGATCGGACATGGTATCATGCAATACAATATAATGCTGGCCGTGACCCTTTGATTCTCTTATATCAAGGATGCCATCCTTCAGATTAACATCTTCCACGCGAAGCAGTCTCGCTTCTGTCGTACGGATTCCACTGCTGTACAGTAACCGGAAGAATGTCGGTACTTCAATTTTCCTCAAACGGCTCACCTTATTGGAGACCGGCACGGTGATACTGTCGCATGCATCAAAGAACGCCTTCAGTTCCTCATCGGTAAAGGCATGGGGTATATATGTGCTTGGCTTTTTTTGTGGCATTGCTGGCTCAGTCAGATTACATAATCCGCGTGCCCGCAGATATTTGATGCATGTTGCAATAACCTGAATGCGGCATCTGTTGGAATTGCTGCCCTCTGTGGCTCTTTTTGCACACCAACCGTCTATCATGTTCTGCGTCAGAGCTGTCGCATAAGGATAGTCCTTATGACAATATTTATCAAAAAGCTTCAGGTTTAATTCGTAAACAGTGACATTCCATTTCCATGAGGCTCTCTGATATGTTTCAAACCGTTCAAACAGACCAGCTGCACACGATATATATTTACTCATCGAAAACCTCCTTTCTGACAGGGAATTTTTCAATGCTTATGCCGCATTGCTTCAAATGTGCAAAGTCAGCCCGCAAATACGTTTCAACTGAATCCGGGCTTGTATGACCAAGTGTGCTTGTAATGACCTGTTGCGGGACATCGTTCTCCAAGAGAGTTATTGCCAACAGGTGTCGGAAGATGTGTGATCCTCGTCTGTCACCTTTGTTTTGTCTGATTCCGGCCGCATCGAATATCTTTCCTGCAATATGGGTATTTATGACACCCGGGCTAATCGATCTATGAGGACGAGTTTCTGACAGGAACACTGTGTTTTCTGCGTTTCGGGGGCGTTCTTTGGTGATATAGTCATACAATGCATTACCCACAACAGCTCTTAACGGAAGCGTCAGGTTTATACTTGTCTTTTGTTGTGCTATCGTGATGATATCCTCCTTCCATCTTATATCCTCCAGTCTGAGTTTTGCTATATCACAGCTCCTTAAACCAGTGTACATGAGCAGAGCGCCTGCCGCTCTGTCCCGGTAGTTCAGGCTATTGTTATAGTCCGATAATGCATCTTTTATTTTTTTTGATTCATCCGTGGTCAAATACTGGATATTTTTACGGGTTTCACGTAAAGCGGGCAGATAAGACATTATGGAGGAACATTCCTCAAAATGCGGAGAACAGGCTTTAAAAACAGCCTTCAAATTCTTTTTGAACGAATAACCGTACTTGAGTTTTCCGTCATTGTAAAAAAAATCCAAAATGTGTTTTTCCTCTACCTGTGCAAGAATAGTAATATCCAGGGATCGGAGATGCCTGAATAGAGAGGCCGTGTTTAAAGATGACACATGAAGTGTCGATTCTTTGATTCCCCGATCAGTTTCCGTAGCAATATAAGTCTCTATAACTTTCTTAAATTCCGACGAAAGCGATTCAAAAGGATCTTTTTGACCGAAGTGAGTATGTATCCCGGGGCCTCCAGGGTATATATCTTTAGTATCAAACTG
>Ga0265594_1000436_pt1 | contig 35017 bp, 30 predicted proteins | sample saktaG_11_FD_190147 | JGI IMG/M metagenome (GOLD analysis project Ga0265594, IMG submission 190147) | Saline water microbial communities from Sakinaw Lake, British Columbia, Canada - sak_2011_5_24_80m | ecosystem: Environmental > Aquatic > Non-marine Saline and Alkaline > Saline ... | reverse complement strand
GACGAATACTTCCTGAAAGACTATTTTTATAACGAATATACCGAAACCGCGCTAATTCCGCAAAACTATATTTCCCTTACAAGCGCGCAGGAAAACTATTTATTCGAAATTTCCGCTAATTGCCGGTTTCATAAGTTTGAGACCATTACCCAGCGTATTCCCGAAATGAAATTCACCATTCCTCAGCAAAAGATAGGGAGTCTGCCGCTTTATTATAATGCCGAGTCTTCTATGGTGATGTTTGATAAACAGTACGCGAATAAATCAAGCCCGTGTGAAATTGTGAACAGGTTTGATTCTAAGCACGAACTAACTTTACCGATAAATTTAAAATTTTTTGAAGTGACGCCTTTCGGCTGGTTCAGAGAAACGGCGTATAGCCGTACAATAAAAAGTCAGGATCTTACATGCCGTAACGCGGTCGGCGGAGGGGTTAACGTCTCGACGCGTTTTTACCGAATATTTGACCTTGACACGAATTTTTTAGACCTTGACATAAACAAATTGAGGCATGTTGTCGCGCCCAGCATCAGTTATAACCATGTTGAACAGCCTAATATTTATTCAAGTGAATTAATGCAGATGGACGCAGTGGATTCCATAACAAAATTGAACAATGTGACTTTTTCTCTGGAAAATAAGATACAAACTAAAAAACATGTCGGAGACGCGTTAAGTTCGGTTGATCTCGCGAGGCTTATCATCAGTTCGGATTACACTTATCATCTGCAAAAAAACAAATGGGAAGCGGTTAAAGACGGTCCTTACCGAAAGCACGGCAGATTTAGTGACTTTACTTTTGATTTGGAAGTTGACCCGTATAGTTGGCTGTTTCTTGACGGTCAAATGGTGATTGACCGCAAAAGTCTGGCCGTCAAAACAGGCATGATCGAGGCTTCCGCTCAACCCTCCGATTCTTTCAGTCTGGCTATGGGGTACAGATATGAAAAAAAACAGCCGAATCCAAGAAACGCTTTTACTTTTGACGCGACCATAATCCCAAACCCAAAATGGAAATTCGGAATTTACGAAAGGTTTGACGTTCAGACCAGGATAATAGAAGAACAGCAGTTTACCGTTACCAGAGACCTTCATTGCTGGGAAGTTGAACTAAGTTATGATGTGGAGGGAAGCCGATTTTTTAAAGACCAGTATACCCTATGGCTGGCATTCAAAATAAAAGCCTTCCCGGATCTTCCGATTGGTCTGGATCGTTCGTTCAGCAGGCGTAAACCCGGCTCAGAGCGTCCCGGATTAGAAGCGTTATAATGCCGTGTACTTTGTGTAAATGTTCGTAAGGGCGGGTTCCAAACCCGCCCTTATTGTTTAATATTCGTTATATTTTAGGGCAGGTTTAGAAACTGCCCCTACGATTTTGTTCAAAAAAGGCTTTTTTGCGGGTATGCCTTGCGGGAGATTTATCTATGTGATATAATCACTGATTCCTACTCAGCTCAACGGTTCTAACCCGCGGAGTCGGAATTGGTGGAGATTTGGAGCGTTTTTTTTGTAAAGAGGAGTTTTGTTTGCTATGCGGCTTACGATAATAGGGGCGGGATATGTTGGTTTGGTAACAGGTACATGTTTCGCGGATTTAGGCAATGAAGTTATTTGCGCGGATAACGACGCGAGGAAAATTGCTCTGCTTAATGAAGGCGGGATGCCTATATATGAGCCGGGACTCGCGGAACTTGTAAAAAGAAACCGGCAAGACGGACGCTTGACTTTTACAACCGATATCGAAACAGGCATTAAGGATTCTGAAGCTATTTTTATATGCGTCGGAACACCATCCAGAGAGGATGGGAGCGCGGATCTTACCTCAGTCGAGAAAGTGTCGCGTGTCATTGCCGAACACATTGATTCATATAAACTTGTTGTCGAAAAAAGCACAGTACCAGTCGAAACAAGCGACTGGATAAAAAAAACGATAAATACGTTCAAAAAAAATGGATGCGAATTTGATGTGGCGTCAAATCCCGAATTTTTGAGGGAGGGTTCGGCGGTTAAAGATTTCATGAATCCGGATAGAATAGTGATAGGCGTCCAATCAAAAAAAGCGGAAAATTTATTGAGAGAACTCTATAGCCCTATTGAAACAAAGATAGTGGTGACGGATATTAAAGGCGCTGAGATCATTAAGCACGCTTCCAATTCTTTTCTGGCGACTAAAATTTCTTTTATCAATGCTGTCAGTAATTTGTGTGAAAGAACGGGTACGGACATAAACGCGGTTGCCGAAGGAATCGGCATGGACTCCCGCATAAACAAACATTTTTTGAAAGCGGGCGCCGGGTTCGGCGGGTCATGTTTTCCAAAAGATTTGAAAGCGTTTATTCATATCTCGGAAAAATTGGGGTATTCTTTTGATCTTTTAAAAGAAGTTGAGAAGATCAATGACGAGCAAAAGAGCCGTATCATGGTTAAAGTTAAGGATCTTTTGTGGAACCTTCCGGATAAAACCGTGGCGATATGGGGATTAGCGTTTAAACCTGATACCGATGACATCAGATCCGCGCCTTCGATGGAAATAATAAAGCGCTTAATAAAAGAAAAAGCTAAGGTAAGAGTTTTTGACCCGAAAGCTATGGATAAAGTCAAAACGGAAATTGGGGAAGATATAACATATTGCGAGGATATCTATGACGCGGCGCGCGAGGCGGATTGCGTGATACTTATGACCGAATGGAACGAGTTTAAAGAAATAGATTGGCATAAAGTTAAACAGGTTATGAAGAATCCTGCCGTTTTGGATGGAAGAAATATTTATGATCCTGAAAAACTTCGCCAGTTAGGTTTTAAATACACGGGTATAGGACGGCGGTAAATGAAAATAAAAAAAACAAGTGTTTATCTTGAACTGAAGAAAAAAATAAACAGTAAAAAAGCGGTTGTTACGGTTGTTGGATTAGGTTATGTGGGGCTTCCCATCGCCATTGAATTTGTTAAAAAAGGGTTTAGAGTAAACGGATTTGATCTGGCCGAGGCGCGAGTAAAAAAACTTAATAAGGGGATCTCTTACATCAATGATATATCGTCGGAAGAGATCGGAAAAATAAAAAAAAGCGGCAGGTTTCACGTTACAAAAGATGAAAAAGTTTTATCTGTCTCCGACGTGATCATTGTCTGCGTTCCAACGCCCTTAAGAAAAGTGAAAGAACCGGATATTTCTTTTGTTTTGGCGGCGTCGAAAACTTTAAAACGTTTTCTCCGCCGGGGACAGATCATCATACTGGAAAGCACAACATATCCGGGTACGACAAGAGACGTTATACTTCCGGCTCTTGAGGAAAGCGGGCTTAAGCCTGACGAAGATTTCTATCTTGCTTTTTCTCCCGAAAGAATTGATCCGGGCAACCCGAAATATGATTTTACCAATATTCCGAAGGTTATCGGCGCTTTCACAAAACGGGGGACGGAACTCGGAAAGTTGGTTTATTCCAACGTGGTCAAGAAAGTTGTCGGAGTTGAAAATCCGGAAGCCGCGGAAGTTACGAAACTTCTGGAAAATACGTTTCGTATCGTAAATATCGGTCTTATAAATGAATTCGCGACACTTTGCCACAAACTGAATATAGATGTGTGGGAAGTTATTGAAGCCGCGAAAACTAAACCGTTCGGGTTTATGCCGTTTTATCCGGGTCCGGGTATCGGCGGGCATTGTATACCGGCGGATCCCATGTATTTGTCGTGGAAGGCGCGTAAAGTCGGGTTCCAAACCAAGATGATAGATCTCGCGGCTAAAGTTAATCGTGAGGTTCCCGCGCATATTGTTGAAAGGGTAAAGGAAATACTTTCCGCCCGTGGCAAAAAACTTAAGGGCGCTAAGATCTTTATATTGGGTGTTACATATAAAAAAGACGTAAACGATCTCAGAGAGTCTCCCGCTTTGGAGATCATCGAGATGCTGAGAAAACGAAAAGTGGCCCTTAAGTATTATGACCCGTATATCCCGTATATAGACATTGGCGGAATTAAAGAAAAGGCATCTTTTGTCACAAAAACACTTCTTAAAAAGCAGGATCTTGTTTTAATTGTGACCGATCACAGCAAGCTTGATTATAAGATGATCGCGCTTGAAAGTAATTTGATATTTGACACTCGGAATGTTCTTAAAAGAAATAAAATTACGGGAAATAATATAATCAGGCTTTAAAAGGAATGGTTGAATGACCGAAAAATACTTAGTTACAGGCGGCGCGGGATTTATCGGGTCGAATATCGCGCGGGAACTGTTAGAGCGCGGAGCATATGTTCGGATCCTTGACGACCTGAGTACCGGCCTCGAGGAAAACATCAGGGGACTTAAGGGTAAAGTTGATTTTATTAAGGGTGATATTCGTGACAGGCTTGAGGTAAAAAACGCGGTTAAAGGTGTGGATTTTGTTATTCATCAGGCGGCTTTGGGAAGTGTGGCGCGAAGTATCGAAGCGCCGGGTGAGACTAATGATGTTAATGTCGGCGGCACGCTGAATATGTTGATTAACGCGCGGGAAGCCGGGGTTAAGCGGCTGATTTACGCTTCAAGCAGTTCTGTTTATGGAAATTGCAAGATTTTTCCTCAAGACGAATCGTTTAAACCGGATCCGATCTCGCCCTACGCGGTAAGCAAACTTGCCGGTGAGCATTATTGCAGGGTGTTTACGGAGACTATGGGTTTTGAGGCGGTCAGCTTGAGATATTTTAACGTTTTCGGGCCGAGGCAGAATCCCAAATCAAAGTATTCGGCTGTGATCCCGATTTTTATAACAAAATTACTGAATGACCAGCCTTGTGTTATTAACGGAGATGGAACACAGTCGCGAGATTTTACGTTTGTTTCAAATGTTGTACGGGCAAATATCGCGGCGTGTACTCGCGCCGGCGCGGCGGGTAAAGTTATTAATGTCGCTTGCGGTGAAACTCATTCGGTTCAGGACGTGGCGGACGGGATAAAAAAAATTCTTAATAAAGATATCGATTCAATACATGGCGTCGAGCGCGCGGGAGACATTAAGAAATCGATCGCTGACATTAAAATGCTTAAAGAAGTTCTATCGGTTGAGACAGATGTAAAATTTGACGAAGGGTTAAAAAGAACGGTTGATTGGTTCTGTAAATTCGGTTTATAATTCAAAAAAGTTTCGGTTTTTATGAAGATACTCATTACAGGCGGCGCGGGGTTTATCGGGTCACATTTGTCGGAAGAACTTTTAAAAAAGGGACATTCTGTTATATGTGTAGACAATCTCATAACGGGCCGGAAGGAAAACGTCGCTCATATCGCGGAAGATCCGAGATTTAGATTTATTGAACATGATATGTCTAACCGCGTGGAAATCGATGAAAAAATTGATTATGTACTAAGTTTTGCTTCTCCCGCGAGTCCCGTTGATTATTTGAATTATCCGATAGAAACTTTAAAGGCCGGCGCGTTCGGCACACATAACGCGCTTGAACTTGCCGTCAAACATAAGGCTTCTTTTCTTCAGGCATCGACATCTGAAGTTTACGGAGATCCCGAAGTTAATCCTCAGCCGGAAACATATTGGGGGAACGTGAACCCTATTGGACCCAGGAGCGTATACGACGAAGCGAAACGGTTTGCCGAAGCGATGGTGTTCGCGTACCAAAGAAAACACTCTCTTGACGTAAAGGTAGTGAGAATATTTAACACATACGGGGAAAGAATGCGTTCCGAAGACGGCAGGGCCATACCTAATTTTATTCACCAGGCGCTTAATGGTGAGGAGCTTACCGTGTATGGTGACGGATCTCAGACGAGAAGTTTCTGTTATGTGGGGGATATGGTAAAAGGGATACTGAAACTGATGGAATTTCACGGCGCGGGGCCGATCAATATTGGGAATCCGGCCGAAATGACGGTTCTTGATCTGGCAAAAAAAATCAAAAGGATAACCGGCACCGACAGCTCGATTGTTTTTAAAGACCTCCCGGTGAATGACCCGAAACAAAGGCGTCCTGATATCACGAAAGCAAAAGACGAACTTGGTTGGACTCCCGAAGTTGATCTGGAAGAAGGCCTGAGGAAAACAATTGAATGGTTTAAAAACAACAACTAACCCTCCCCTAAACAACCTTGTAGGTTGTTTAGGGGGGCGTATGTCGCATATCGCATATCGTATGTCGTAAAAAATTTCCGCCAAAGGCGGATTCGTTCATGATGGGTGTTCTTAGCGATATACGACATACTACATACAACATACGAAATCCCTAAATAGGGACGTCTCCCATTTAATTAAGCGACTAAATAGGGACGTCACCTGATTAATTAAATGGGAGACGTCCCTATTTAGTTGGTGTTTTGGGATGGATATCAAATAAAGCATAAGGAGTTTAATATGGAGATACCGCTTTTAGATCTTAAGGCGCAGTACGAATCGATAAAGGATAAGGTTAATAGCGCCGTTATGCGGGTTGTTGAAAGCCAGTATTTTGTTTTGTCAGGGGAAGTTGCTTCTTTGGAGAAAGAAGTAAGCGCGTATTGCGGGGCGATAGGCGCGGTGGGAGTAGCCTCTGGAACAGACGCTTTAATTCTCGCGATGAAAGCTTTAGGAATAAAAGAAGGGGATTTGGTCATTACTTCGCCCTTTACGTTTTTCGCGACGGGTGAAGCTATTTCAATTTTAGGGGCGCGTCCGGTGTTCGCGGATATAAACGCGGAAACATATAACCTTGATCCCGTTAAAACAGAACAGATCTTTAAGGATATGGATATAGAGACCAGATTAAAGGTTAAGGCTGTTCTTCCTGTGCATCTTTACGGTCAATGCGCGGATATGGATTCCTTTATGGCTATAGCGGAGAAATATGACGTCAAAATTATTGAAGACTCGGCCCAGGCGATAGGAGCGACCTATAAAGGAAAAAAGGCCGGGAGTTTCGGCGCGGCCGGAGCTTTAAGTTTTTTTCCGAGTAAGAATTTAGGAGCTTTTGGTGACGGCGGGATGGTAGTCTCGAACAACGAGAAAGTAATTGAAAGAATAAAAGAGCTTCGTGTTCACGGTAGCCGCCAAATGTATATTCATGAAGAGGTTGGATACAATTCACGTCTTGACAGTTTGCAGGCGGCGGTTCTCAGGATTAAATTGAATGAACTTGATTTGTGGCTTAAGAGAAGACGCGCTATAGCCTCTCAATATAATGAGGCATTCAGGGGATTTGATATTATCACCCCCCGCGTCGCGGAAAATAATGAACATACATATCACCAGTACACCATCTCATATAAAGAAAGGGATAATCTTATGAGGCACCTTGAAACAAAAGGCATTGCTTCCAGAGTTTATTATCCCGTGCCTCTTCACCTTCAGCCGTGTTATAGGTCTCTTGGATATTCAATAGGGAGTTTTCCCGCTTCTGAAAAAGCGGCGGAAGAAGTTCTTTCTCTTCCTATTTATCCTGAACTTACCGATGAAAATATAAATTATATAATTCAAACTGTAACCGATTTCGTAAGATCCTGAGCGAATTTAGTATGAAGAATGACCCTGCCAAAATTGTTATTATGCGGACTGACCGCATAGGAGAAGTTCTTCTTTCGACAGTGCTTATTGACGGGGTAAAAAAACTGTATCCTGACGCGGAGATTTCGTTTGTTACGTCGGAATATTCCAAAGACATTCTGGGCGGCCGGGAAGATATCGAGGAAGTAATAATTGCCGATACCCGAAAAAATTCAAATTGGCTTTTAATGGCGGTGAAGCTCGCTGTAATTTTGAGAAAAAGACATTTTGATCATTCAATAGTGCTGAACGCGCATAAAATCCTGCACTTGGCGTCTTTTCTTGCCGGAATTCCCGATAGGATGGGATATCGGCGCAAATGGAGTGTGTTTTTAAACAAAACAATAGAAGATGAGCGGGAAAAAGGGGATAAGCATGAGGCGGAATATGCTATGGATTTCGCCCTGTTGCTTGGGTTAAAAGATTTCCCTCAGCCTTCCCCGCGTTTAGTTTGTGAAAACGCCTCGAAAGAAAAGGTAAAGAAACTTTTTAAAAAAAACGGAATAAAACTTTCTCGGAATTTAATAGTCATACATCCTGCCAGCAGTAATCCCGCGAAAATGTGGGGAAAAACGCGTTACGCGGAGCTTATAAAAAAGTTAAAATCTTCTTTGGAACGCGAAATTATTGTTATAGGGAGCGCGGAAGAACATTCCCTTGCTGAAGAAGTTATAAACAAATCCGGGAAAAAAGTTTTTAATTTTTGCGGCAATTTGGAGCTGAAAGAACTAACGGCCTTATTAAAAAACGCGGATCTCTTTATCGGCAATGATTCCGGGCCTATGCATATGGCCGCGGCGTTGGATGTGCCTGTTATCGCGATATTCGGACGTAATATTCCCGGGACAGGACCCAAAAGATGGCGCCCTTACGGTAAAAAACATACAGTATTTCATAAAGATCCGCTCTGCCGGAGATGTTATGACAGAGCGTGTCCATTTGACTATAAATGTCTCTCGGCAATAACGGTTGACGAAGTGTTCAACGCGGCCAAAAGGTATTTGGTGGATCGTCCGCCACCAACCTCGTAGGATGGTAGCAAAGAGCACTACCAACCTACGAGGATATTGGCGGGGTTTGTTGGCATTCGTAGGGGCGGACCCATGTGTCCGCCCTTAAATGGTAAATGGCGGAGGGATTACAGGTGTAACTGATTGAACATGAAAAAAATTTTGATTGCTAATATATTCGGGATTGGGGACGTTTTGAATACTACGCCGCTTATCTCGAACCTTAAAAAGGCATATGATAATGTGCGAGTGGATTATTTGTGTAACGGGCGTGTTCGTGAAATCGCCGATGATATTCCCGGAATAGATTCGATTTTTGTTTATGAAAAAGATGCTTTTGTAAAATTATGGAAAAGATCAAAAAAAGAGTGGTTTAGCGCGCTTTTCGAATTATTTTGTGATATAAAAAAGCGGAAATATGACGCGGTTTTTGACTTTACTTTATCTCGCGAATTCGGATTTTTTTTTGTGCTTGCCGGGATTCGTTCAAGAATAGGTTTGGATTATAAAGGGAGAGGGCTTTTTCTAACAAAAAAACTCCCGTTCGCGGGGTTTAAAAATCGTCATATTATTGAATATGATCTGGATCTTCTTAGAGGTATGGATATCCCCGTTACGGAAAAAGAAATGCGCCTTTTCGCTGATGAAAAAAGTCTCGCTTACATGAATGATTATTTTGAAAAAAATAAAATAAACTCGAAACGTTTGATTACGATTGTTCCGGGCGGCGGGGCGAGCTGGGGGCTCCAGGCGTATCGAAGGCGCTGGAACACGGAAAATTTTTCATGTGTCGCGGACGCGCTTTCAGAAAAAGGTTTTCAGATTGCCGTTATTGGAGACAACGCGGAAACAGAACTTTGCCGGAGTGTCGCCGGCGGGATGAAACACGCGCCGGATATTGTCCGTAACGATTTGTCCCTTAAACAATATGCCGCGTTTTTAAAAAAATCACTCTTAGTTGTGTGTAATGACGGCGGTCCTCTTCATATTACGGTCGCCTTAGGCACGAAAGGTGTGTTTGTTTTCGGCCCTGTGGATGATAAAGTTTACGGACCGTATCCTGTAACGGATAAACATAAGGTGGTTTTGGCTGAGCAAGTGTCCTGCCGGCCGTGTTACTATAAATTCAAACTACCGAAATGTGAGGATAATAAAAAGTGCCTTAGCGAAATAAGTCCGGAACGGGTTTTGGGAGTTTGTTTAAAGCTTTTAGGAAAAGGTTGAAGGGAATAGAAAAAAATGGAAATGAAATATGTTTTTATAGATAGAGACGGAGTAATAAACGCCGATCCGGGTTCGCGTACAAAACATGGTTATGTTACGGAATGGAAAGATTTTCATTTTTTGCCGGGAGTTTTGGAGGCGATGAAAATACTAACGGATAACGGATACAAAAGCGTGATCATTTCAAATCAGCAGTGTGTCGGAAAAGGATACCTCAGGGAAGAAGTTCTTGAAGAACTAACATTACAAATGACAGAGGAAATAAAAAAAACCGGCGGGGGAGTGGTCAAGGTGTATTATTGCCCGCATTTAAAAGAAGAAAACTGTCTGTGCCGTAAACCAAAAGATGGTCTTTTTTTTAAGGCGAAAGAAGAGCTTAAGATAGAACATTTTCAAGATAAATTTTATATAGGCGACAGTAAACATGATGTCGAAGCGGGAAAAAAAGCGGGACTAAAAACCATTCTTGTACTTTCCGGTAATTCCAAACGGGAAGATATCCCGAAATGGAAAATAAAACCCGATCACATATGTGAAAACCTGTTGGAAGCGGCGCAATTTATCGTACGGGAGGATTCAGGCGTCCGCTCATGAATGATGGATTACAGGTTGCAGTGTCAAGTTACAGGTTTCAGGGTTCAAGTTTCAGGTTTCCCGCCGAAGGCGGGACCGCCTTCGGCGGAAACCCTGCAACCTGTAACCTGTAACTTGAGTTTTTTGATATACTCTTGACGAAAGGGGAAACATGGACAAAAAAAAGATAATTATACTTTATTCAACGGCGGGAATGGGGCATAAAAAAGCGGCGATCGCGATTTATAACGCGTTTAAGTCTCGCGGGGAGGATCTGGATATTGAGAATGTTGATGTGCTTGACTACGCGAACAAAATATATAAATATTTGTATCTTGATCTGTATGTTTTTATGATGTCTAAGGCAAAGTGGCTTTGGGGCGCGTTATATTATTTGTCGAATATTCCTTTTGTTGATGTCTTAACCCGAAAAATAAGGGCAATAATGGATTATTACAGTCTGGCCGGTGTTGGCGAAATGCTGAGGCGGAAAAATCCGGATGTAATTGTCGCGACACATTTTTTTCTTCCAAGCGTGATGGGGATATTAAAGAAAACAAAAGGGTTTAAAGCGAAAACATTTGTTCTGATTACCGATAATGGACCTCACAGTTTTTGGCTGTCACCTTATATTGACAGATTTTTTGTCGGGTCGGAATTTGCCGCCGGAGAGGTGGCCAAGCGCGGTATTCCCAAAGAAAAGATCGATGTAACCGGAATCTCGACGATGGCGGAGTTCCATCAAAAGTTCGATGTCCCTGAATTAAAACGAAAATATCATTTGGACGAAACCAAAAAAACCATTTTTTTAATGAGTGGAGGATTCGGAGTTGGTCCGATGGAACAGATGCTCTTGTCGCTTAACTCGTGCCGGGCGGAGGTGCAGGTGATCGTGGTTTGCGGTCACAATAAAACCGCGTACAAAAATGTGGCAGAATTAAAAGAGAAGCTTAAGTTCCCGATCATTCAGTTCGCCTTTACTGATGAAGTCGCCAAACTTATGGCGGTGTCGGACTTGATGATAACAAAAGCCGGAGGAATAAGTGTGACCGAGGCGTTAAACGCGCGTCTTCCGATGATTCTTTTCGGATCGATCCCGGGGCAAGAGACATGGAATGAAGAATTTTTAAAAGAATCCGGCGCGGCAAAAAAAGTTGAAAGTGTTAAAGAAATTCCCCTGGTTGTAGACGAAATATTATCATCCGAGGAAGTGTATAACGCGCTTAAAAGTTCCATCGATAAAGTAAGACGCCCATACGCCGCGGAAGAAATAGCGAAAATAGTTAGTCAGTCCATCGATTAATTCATTCCGTAGGGGCGGCCCCCCGTGGCCGCCCGTTACATATACCCAATTGCACCTTGTAGGTGCAATTGAAAGGATTGATTAATACGTAGGGGCGGACCCAAGTGTCCGCCCGTTACCTGATGTTACATAGGAGACAAATGGACAGAAACAAAAAAGAAGTTTTGATAAACAGCGTAAAACAGATGGTTGAATTGGAAAAGCTTTCGGGTGCTCGGGAATTTTATGTTGCAAGAGGTAAAATGAAAAAAACGGCAAAACGAACAAAAAATCTTTCGCTGGGAGAATACGAAAACAGCATTTCGTCCTGCCAAAAATGTCCTTTAGGTAAAACGCGTATAAATTTCGTTTTTGGCGCGGGATCTCCCAAGGCACCCCTCTTGTTTGTCGGAGAGGCTCCGGGAAGGGATGAAGATCAACAGGGACAGCCATTTGTCGGCCGCGCGGGACAGCTTTTAACGAAAATAATCGAATCTATAGGGCTGAAAAGAGAAGATGTCTTTATTGCCAACATAATTAAATGTCGACCTCCGCAAAATCGAAACCCGCTTCCCGAGGAAATCGCGGCATGCACGCCGTATCTTTTAAAACAAATCGAGATCATAAAACCAAAAGTGATTTGCTCTCTCGGCAAGTTTTCCGCCCAGACACTTTTACAAACAGAAACCACCATAAGCCGCCTTCGCGGCAAGTTTTATGATTACCACGGAATAAAACTAATGCCAACATATCACCCCGCGTATCTCCTGCGAAACCAAAGCGGCAAAAAGGACGTGTGGGAAGATATGAAGGCGATCGCAAAGGAACTGGGATTAAAACTCCCGCAAAAGAAATAACAACGTAGGGGACAGGCCTGCCTGTCCCTTATATTCTATAAAAAATGACAAATCCAAGCTTGTCCCCGCAAGCTTTAAGCGGGGATTACAGATCAAAATGTAGGACTAAAAAATGACTAGATCTTTTCAAAAAGTAGCCACGTATGTCGGCGCTTCTCTGTTAGTAGGCTTATTAATGATTTTCTTAACGAATTTTTTTAATTCACCTGAAATAGAGTTGCTAATAAGAGACAGAGATATTGTTAGTATTGGTGGTGAAGAATATCAGAGCTCGATACTTCTTATTAATAGGGGTGGTTCTGTTGATTTTGTTCGCGTTCAAATATATGTTCCAGGAAAATATGGTGATTGTATTGAACTTAGGCATAAATGGGTAAGAAAAAGTGTTGAAAAGGATGAGGTGCGTTATCAAATCGATCTTAGGGGGAAATTGAGTTTTAATGCGCCGATAAGGTCTTCTTTGTTAAAAATTAATCTAAATTTTTCAAAATGTGATAAGTTGGATTTTAACTATAGAATTACTGCAGAATCAATGGCAGATCGTGTTGGGCGGTGCATATATGAACGTAAGGACGGGGAAAAACCTTACATTGTGAGAGAAGATGAACGAAAGATCTCTCCAATAGGGTACTTAAACATAAGGGGTAAAATCCTTTCTTGGATTACAGGTAAACATATTAGATAACGCAGATATGTCGGTATAATATATCTTTTCGCATTTTGATTTGTCATCCTTGTTTTTGCAGTGACAAGTTTTGATATTTAATTTTTAATCTTTGATTTTGTGCATACGGATAAAAAATTACGGGAATGGGTCCCAACTTTCAAGAAAATCTTTGAATAAAGAAACTGCGATAGATGCTTATCCTACTGTGGACAACTAAACGGATTAGTGGAGGTTATTAATATATGAAAAAGAAGAACGCAAATAAAATATTAATTGAAGATGTCTTGAGTATTTCTTCGGAATCTCAAACTATTGAATTTAAGCGTTTAGCTAATGAAAAAGTTGTAGCCAAAGTTATTGAGACGGTTGTTGCGATGGCTAATACTGAAGGCGGATGTATTGTTTTAGGGGTTGATGATCCTGAGAAGACAAAATTGAAGGGAATGGAACGTGTTTTTGGGATCGATGAAAAAATCGATATATTTGATGCCATAAGTAGAGAGATTCAAAGAATTATTCCTCCTTTGTCGGAGATATGGCCTCCCAAAATAATAGGTGTAGATGCTGATAAAAGAGTTGGATTGCTTTTTATCCCTAAGGCTGTTATTAATTTTCATTCAATTAACAATCATGTCTATGTTCGTATTGAAAAAAGTAATAAACGATTGAATCCGCATGAAATTGCAAATTTTGCTTATGCCAAAGGTTTTAAAAAAGCAGACAGAGAATTAGTTGATGTTGATTTTTGTTTGTTAAAAACATCATTTTTTCAGGAATGGAAACAGACTCGAAATATCAAAGGAAGTTCAATAGAGGTCGTGTTAGAAAAAACCGGTCTCGCTCGAAAACAAGACAATGGCAAGCTACTGCCTACTCTGGCGGCTCTTTTACTTTTTGCGGAATATCCTAGCGATTTAACTGAAGCAAAAGCCGCTATTCGTGTTTTTCAATATACAGGTACGATTGAAACCATTAACGAAACCCCCAATTTAATTGGTATTCCAAAAACAATTCAAGGACCTATTGTTAAGCAAATTCACGACGCACACGATTATGTTTTAACCCTTTTAAGGGCAGGAATTAAAATTCCTTCTGGATTCAAAAATGTTTATCAAATACCAGAACGTGCGGTAAAGGAAGCTATTACAAATGCGGTTATTCACAGGGATTATCATATGAAGAGAGATGTAGAAGTTAAAATATTTGAAGATAGAGTTGAGGTGGAAAGTCCCGGTTTGTTTCCTTACAACATAACTCGAATGAATATAGGCTTGGTAAGGGCGGAAGGATATCGTAATGATCTTTTGGTAAAACATTTACGTGAATTTCCGTCTCCTCCGAATCTGGATCAAAATGAAGGTGTAAAGGCTATGAGACAAGAAATGCGCGTGCAAAATTTATATCCGCCGATCTTTTTTACATATCCTTTTTATCAAGATTCGGTTAAAGTTGTACTTTTAAATGAGTATCGACCTTCTGAATGGGAAAAAATAAGTGTTTATCTTTCCGAAAATAAATATATCACAAATGAGCAAGCACGAAAACTAACCGGAATAGTTCAAAGAGATAAAATGGCAAGAATGTTAAAAAATTGGGCAAAGCAAGGGCTGTTGATTCAAATTATTCCTCACTCTGGATTTGTAAAAGGAACTAGATATAAGTTATCGGATAGCTCAGAAGTAGTAACTACAATTTCTTAAAAAAGTACTTGTTTTTAGCAAAACAAGTAAAACGTATCTTTTTTATTTGTAATGAGTTATGAGTTTTTTACCCGTTTTTGAGACGTGAGGGGGTAGTTGTGTTTTTACGTATGAGTGTAAAAGTGCGCAAAACCTAACCCATTGCAGATAAAAGAGTTATAAAAAGGAGGGTTTTGAAAAAGTGACGAGACAGTTGCAATAGTAACTTGAATTCACCCTACAACCAAAAAAATGAACAAATACATAGAAATCATAACAAACCTCCCCATAGACCGGACGTTTCAATATAAGGTTACCGGCAGAGAAACTTATCCTCCTGAAATCGGGAAGAGGGTTTATATTCCGTTTCGCGGGGTCAAACGTGTGGGGTATATCGTCAAGATAGAGGATGATCCTGTTTGCGAGGATCCTAAGGCGGTTATTGACATTATTGACGAAAAGCCGATATTTACGCCGAAAGCAATATCTATGGCCGAATGGGTGAAAGACAATTATTTCTGCTCATGGGGCGAAGCGCTTGAGGCGATGATCCCGAGCGTGTTAAAGCGCGGTAAAATATCGATGTCTTCCCGCGAGGGAGAAATTCCGGAGGAAGTGGTTCCGACATTGCCGCACGTGCCGAACCCGGAACAGGAAAAGGTGCTTGAAGATATTTTTGAATGTATGGATAATCGAAGGCATGAAGTTTTTCTCCTGCATGGGATAACCGGCAGTGGTAAAACCGAAATATATCTGCGGGTAATGGAAAAAGTTATTGCTTCAGGAAAATCAGGGATCATGCTTGTTCCTGAAATTTCACTTACTCCACAGACTGTGGAACGGTTTATGTCCCGGTTCGGGGATAAAGTCGCGGTTTTTCATTCCAATATGCTCCAGAGCGCGAAGTTCAAGGAATGGAAAAGAATACGAGATAATGAAGTGAATGTTGTTGTCGGCCCGCGTTCGGCGGTTTTCAGTCCTTTTGACAATTTGGGAGTGTGTATTGTTGACGAAGAACATGAACCGAGCTATAAACAGGAAGACGTGCCGAGATATCACGCCCGTGAAGTGGCAATCGAAAGAGCTCGGAGGCAGGGAGCGCCTGTTATTTTGGGAAGCGCGACTCCATCACTTGAATCTTATTATAAAGCCAGAAACGGCGAGTGGCGGCTTGTCGAATTAACTCAGCGTATTGAAGAAAAAAAACTTCCAAAAGTTAAACTGGTAGACATGCGTATGGAGTTTGATACCCGGGTAGGAAAAAAAGTCATATCACGCGTGCTGGAAGAAGCGCTTAAAAAAGATATCGAAAAAAAACAGCAGGCTTTGATTTTTTTAAACCGCCGCGGTTTTTCGACATTTGTTATGTGTCAAAAATGCGGGTATGTGCTTAAATGTTCAAAATGCGATTCACCAATGGTTTTTCACCAGACAAAAAAAGAGCTTATATGTCACTATTGCAATAGACGTTTTCCTCCACTTGAGAAATGTCCATCCTGCAAGGAAGAAACTCTTCTATACAAAGGCGCGGGAACTGAAAAGGTAGAGAGAGATCTAAGAAAACTATTGCCAGAGGCGCGTATCGCGCGTATGGATTCGGATACAATGTCCAAAAGAGGGGCTCATGCAGGTGTGCTGAAAGATTTTAAGGCTCACAAACTTGATATTATAGTAGGAACTCAGATGATTGCCAAAGGCTTGGATTTTCCCAAAGTTACTTTGGTTGGAGTTATATCCGCCGATAGTAATCTCAACCTGCCTGATTTTAGAGCGGGGGAGCGTACATTTAATCTTATAACTCAGGTTGCCGGACGCGCGGGACGCGGAGATCTAGGTGGCGAGGTGATCGTCCAAACATACACACCGGAACATTATGCTATACAACTTGCCGCGAAACACGATTATAAAAATTTTTACTTAAGAGAAATAGATGCCCGCCGCGCGCTTTTTTTTCCGCCGTTTACAAATCTTGTCAAAATTACTTTAAGAAGCCGTATTGAAGAAAAAGTGATCAAGACCGCCGAAAAACTCGCGAAGCTTCTCGGGGAAGAAATATCCGAAAAAGATATGCTTGGTCCGGCCCCGTCGCCGATGGTAAAGCTCCGTGGTTATTATCGCTGGAACATTTTAATAAAATCAAATTCACGAGAAGCAATCGTAAAAAAACTAAAAACAACACTAAAAGGCTTTCGCAAAGGCTCCGACGTCTTTATGGCGGTAGACATCGATCCGATGTCGCTGTAGTTGTGAATGGTGAATCGTCCGCCACCCCATCGTAGGGGCACGGCATGCCGTGCCCGTACAACGGGGGTGGAGGATGCTGGCGGGGTAAGTGGTTTTTGGTCGTTCGTAGGGGCGGACCCATGTGTTCGCCCGTGAATCTTTTTTTTTGTGCTTTGATATTTTTATTTATTTTGTTATTTGAATTTTGTCATTAAATAAGGTGAATCGTCCGCCAACAACCTCGTAGGATGGTAGTAAAGAGCACTACCAACCTACGAGGTTGTTGGCGGAGTGCATGGTTGTTCGTAGGGGCGGACCCGTGTGTCCGCCCGTGAATGGTCTCTCTTGCTGTTCTCTAAAAATAAAAGGAATGACTTATGAACATTATATTTTTCGGAACCGGTAACTTTGCCCTTGAAACGTTAAAAAGGCTTGTCGGTAGTCATCACAACCTTCTATCGGTTGTGACGAGGCCGGATAGAAAAAAGGGGCGCGGTTGGAAAGTTGAACCTCAGCCGATAAAGGCGTTTATTCAAGCAAATTGTCCGAAAGTTCCTATCTTTCAACCCGAAAAAGTCTCCGATAACGATTTTATAGAAAAATTAAAAGGACTATATACGGATGTTTTTGTCGTAGTAGATTACGGGCAAATTCTATCGGAAGAAGTCCTGCGTATCCCAAAAAAATATTGTATAAACCTTCATCCGTCACTCCTTCCGAAATATAGAGGCGCCGCGCCTGTCGAGAGAGCTGTACTCGCGGGTGAGAAAAAAACGGGGAACACCATAATCGTTATGAACAGCCGTATGGACGCGGGAGACATAATCGCGCAAGTAGAAACAACAATAGCGGAGCGAGAAGATGCCGTTCGGCTTTCCCTCCGGCTTTCCTCCGAAGGAGCTGATCTTATGATCAAGGTATTGAATGAAATCGCCTCCGGGGAAAAAAAGCCCCGCGCGCAAAACGAACAAGCGGCAACATACGCGCCTAAGCTTAAAAAAGAAGAAGGAAAGATTGATTGGTCAATTTCAGCCGAAGAAATCGAGCGAAAAATAAGAGGACTAAAACCCTGGCCCGGAGCGTTCACGTATCTGGACGGAAAAATGCTAAAGATTATTGAAGCAGAGATTGTAGTATCCGCAAATGAGGATCATTCGCCGGGAGAAGTTTATGGTGAGAAGGAAATATTCGTTTCCACAGGCAAAGACAGTCTCTTAATAACAAAGCTTCAGATCGAAGGAAAAAAAATCATGCCCGCGGAAGAATTTCTCAAAGGCCGCAAGCTCAAAAGCGGCATAATATTGGGATAATCCGTCTTATTCTTTCCCCTTTACCCAAAATAACAAAAAGTGCTTGAATATTCCCGCCTGTGAGTATACAATATGGGTTCTAAAAGTTGGAAATTGTAGAAGAAAGAGAGTGAGGGTGAAATGCGAAATCCCCCTAACCCCCTTTTTCAAAGGGGGGACTTGGTGTTGGGTTTTAGCTGGTAGGGTGCAGGCCTGTACCCAATAATTTATCAAAAAGGGGAGGACAAGAAATGGCTATTAAGGTTGGGATTAACGGGTTTGGGAGAATTGGGAGAATGGTGTTTCGTGTTATGGAAGAGCGCGGCGGGTTTGATGTTGTCGCGATAAACGATCTGACGTCTGCTAAGACGTTGGGACATTTGCTTAAGTATGATTCGACTCACGGTAAGTTTAAGGGAACTATTGAGGCCAAAGAAAAATCTTTGGTTGTTAACGGTAAGGAAATACAAATTCTGAACGTAAAGAATCCTGCCGAACTTCCGTGGAAAGCGGAAGGTGCCCAGGTGGTTATTGAATCAACGGGTGTTTTTCGGGACAGAGCGAAAATAGCGCTTCATCTTACAGCTGGCGCGGGCAAGGTAATTCTTACGGTTCCCGCGAAAGATGAAATTGACAACATGATAGTTTTGGGCGTGAATAATGAAGCTTTAAAAGAAAGCGACAAGATAGTTTCTAATGCTTCGTGTACTACCAACTGTCTTGCTCCTATGGTTAAGGTTTTGAATGATGAATTCGGGCTTAAATATGGTCTTATGACTACGGTGCATGCTTATACCAACGATCAAAGTATACTTGATCTTCCGCATAGCGATCTAAGAAGAGCGCGTGCGGCGGCAGAAAACATAATTCCGACGACGACGGGCGCCGCGAAAGCAGTTGGGAAGATCATTCCCGAACTTAAAGGTAAACTTAACGGAATGGCTATGAGGGTACCTGTTAAAGACGGATCTGTGGTGGATTTTGTTGCCGAAGTTGATAAAGAAGTAACCGTGGAAAAAGTAAACGAAGCTATGAAAAAAGCCGCGGAAAGTTCTCTTAAAGGAATAATGGAATATTCGGATGAGCCGCTTGTGTCGCTTGATATCGTTGGCAATCCGCATTCTTGTATTTTTGACTCGCTTTCAACCATGGTGATCGGTAAGAATATGGTTAAAATTATCGGTTGGTATGATAATGAGTGGGGTTATTCAAATCGTGTAGTGGATCTTATCGTAAAAATCGCGTAAGTTTAAGAGCAACCTGTTATTTCACCTTGTAGGCGGAATAACAGGTTGTTAAATTTGGTTTGGAGGGTTATATGAAGAAAACTCTTCGGGACATGGATATTAGCGGCAAGAGGGTTCTTATGCGGGCGGATTTTAATGTCCCGCTTGATGAAAACGGGGTTATTACGGATGATACGAGGATACGCGCGGCGCTTCCGTCGATAAAGTATATTTTAGACAGCGGCGCGAAGCTTATTTTAATGAGTCATTTAGGTCGTCCGAAAGGGGAATGTAAAACCGAATTTTGTTTAAATCCCGTAGCCGAAAGACTTTCAAGCCTTCTCGATAAAGAAGTTAAGAAAATGGATGATTGCGTCGGAGAAGATGTCGAAGAAGCTGTCAGGGATATGACTGAAGGAGATATAATTCTTCTTGAAAACTTGCGGTTTCACTCTGAAGAGAAAAAAAATGATCCGGCTTTCGCGAAACGGCTCGCATCTTTAGGGGAGGTTTTTATTGAAGACGCGTTTGGCACTTGCCATAGAGCGCATGCTTCAACGGTAGGAGTGGCCGGATATCTTCCATCGGCGGCGGGATTTCTTGTCGAGAAAGAAATCAAATATTTTGAGAAAGTCACAAAAAAACCGGATAAACCTTTTTGTTTGATACTTGGCGGCGCTAAAGTCGAGGATAAGATTCCGCTTATTGAAAATATGCTTGATAAAATTGATTGTCTCTTGATCGGCGGGGCTATGGCCTATACTTTTCTGAAATCACGGCATAAGGGGATCGGCGCGTCAAGATGTGAAGATGGATTGGCTGAAACTGTTAACCGAATTTTTAAGCTGGCCAGCGAAAAAAAAGTAAGTATATTTCTGCCGCGGGATCATATTGTAGCGAAAGAAATTAAAGAAGACGCGGAAGTGAAAACTGTGGATGAAAATATTCCGGATAATTGGATTGGGCTGGATATTGGGCCTAAGACAGTACGGAATTATGAAGATGTGCTGAAAGAGGCAAAGACAATCGTTTGGAATGGTCCGGTCGGTCTTTTTGAAATGGCTCCTTTTTCCGCGGGTACGCGCTCTCTCGCGGAATTTATTTCAAAACTTTCCGCGACAACCGTGATCGGCGGCGGGGACACAGCAAGCGCTATCAATCAGATGAATTTGGGAAATAAAATGTCGCATATGTCTACCGGCGGCGGCGCGTCTTTAGAATATCTTGAAGGTAAAGATTTGCCGGGTATCGCGGTGTTGAACGATAAGTAGGGAATGGTTAATGGTGAATCGGCCGCCACCAAACTCGTAGGATGGTAGTAAAGAGCACTACCAACCTACGAGGTTGGTGGCGGAGTTTGTTGTTTCTTCGTAGGGGCGGCCCTTGCGTCCGCCCGTAAATGGTGATTTGCGACCAAGGTCTACCCCCCCCCACTGTAAGGGCACGGCATGCCGTGCCCCTACGAAAGGGTGAAGGATGTCGGCGGGGTTTGTTGGTCGTTCGTAGGGGCGGACCATGTGTCTGGCTCGTGTATGGTGAATCAGTGAAATGGAGTGAAAAAATGAGAAGACCTATTATCGCGGGAAATTGGAAGATGTATAAAAATGTTAAAGAGGCGATGGCTTTGACAAACGAGATAAAGCGTGATGTTTTTGACATAAATAATGTCGAGATCGTTATCGCGCCTTCTTTTGTGAATCTTAGTGATGTCGGAGAAATGCTGATCGAAACTAATATCGCTTTAAGTTCCCAGAATTGTTATTGGGAAGATGAAGGGGCGTTTACCGGAGAAGTTTCGGTGGGTATGCTTAAAAGCGTTGGGTGCGGGTATGTTATTATCGGCCATTCTGAGCGGCGGAAATATTTTTCGGAAACAAACGGAACTGTTAATAAAAAAATTCGCGCGGTGATCGACGGCGGGCTTATTCCAATCATGTGCGTGGGTGAAACCCTTGAAGAAAGGGAAAACGAAAAAACGTTGGAAATCGTTAAAACTCAGGTGACTGAAGGTCTCAGCGGATTTCACGAGAAATATTTGCAAGCGCTAATAATCGCGTATGAACCGGTTTGGGCGATAGGAACCGGCAGAACCGCGACTCCCGAGCAGGCTCAGGAAGTACACGCGATGATTCGAGCTTTACTTAATGAATTATATTCCGAAGAATTGTCTTCTAACACGCGCATATTGTACGGTGGAAGCGTGAAACCCGATAATATTGAGTCCATTATGCGGGAAAAAGATATCGACGGCGGTTTGATCGGCGGAGCGAGCTTGAAATCAGAGAGTTTTGTTGGTATGATCAAAACCACATCGGAAATATACGCAAAAAAAGGGATTGATGCCTAATGTATATACTCTTAATAATTTTTCATATGGTTGTGTGTCTAATTTTAATCTCTGTGATATTGCTTCAGGCGGGTAAGGGGGGCGGTCTTACGGAAACATTCGGCGGCGGAGAGGCGACCCAATCAATTTTGGGTACGCAGGCTCCGGTTATTCTGAAAAAAGCGACTACGGTAGCGGCTGTCGCGTTTTTAGTAACATCGTTAGTTTTAGGTATGGTAACGTCCAGGCGTGGCAGGTCTCTTTTGAGCGGGATGCGAATGCCGACAGTTTCAGAGACCGCGAAAAAAGAAAATGCCGATTCCGCCAAGGCGGGTAAAGGTATCGCGTCCGAAACCGGGGTCAAGGTTACGCCGAAAAATGAATCCGATAGTAGTACTCCAACGAGGCTTTGAAGTGTATCGATAAAAAAATTCTACCGTAGTTGTCATTCTCGCGAAGGCGGGAATCTTTTAAGGTAATGGAGTTAGAGATTCCCGCTTTCGCGGGAATGACAGATGGGGCGGGGCAGGAAAGTAGAACACTTGTGCTGAAAATTGATAATATTATACGCACTTTTAAAAGACCACTATTTTGTATAGTGGTCTTTTTTTATGCCGCGGGCTTATTTTTTTTCGGGAATCATGTTTTGGCGGCGGAATATGTTCCGCGGGACGCGTATGTTTCTTCCGGCGCGGCGGACGCGAGGATATTGATCCCGTTTTTCGCGGATGACAGCGCGTCAAGTTCCATATGCTCACTTATTTACACGGGTTTGGTAAAAGTCGATAAGGATCTGAATATTAAAGGAGATCTGGCCGAACGTTGGGAAATCTCTCCGGATGGGTTAACTATAACATTTTATCTCAGAAAAAAGGTTAAATGGCATGACGGGACGCTGTTTACCGCGCGCGATGTCAAATTTACGTATGAAACTATCATTAAACCTGAAACAGGGTGTCCCTACGTATCGAGTTATAGTGATATTTACAAAATAGAAACTCCGGATAAATATACGGTTAAATTTTATTACCGAACGCCTTACGCGCCGGCACTTTTGAAGTTTGGTATGGGTATTGTTCCGAGTCATTTATTCCGCGATGTAAAAAATATCCGGAAGGAAGCTTCCGGAAAAGTTCCTGTCGGGACAGGCCCTTATATTTTTTCCGAGTGGAAACGCGGAGAATATATCGCGCTTCGGGCAAATTCGGATTTTTATGAACACGCGCCCGGTATAAAGCATTATATCTACAAAATTATTCCCGATGAGTCTGTGCAGTTCCTTGAACTGATTTCCGGCGGCGCGGACGCTATGAATCTCACACCGTACCAATTTTTTTACCGCAGTGATACACCTATGTTCAAATCGGAAATAAATAAATATTCTTATCTCGCGCACGCGTATTCATATATCGGTTATAATACGAAAGATCCGTTGTTTAGTGACAAAAGGGTTCGGCAGGCGTTAAGCTACGCGATAAACCGCAAAGAAATAATAGACGCGGTGCTTCTATGCGCGGGCGAGGAGTGTACGGGGCCGTTTTTAAAAGGCACTTCCTATTATGACGAGACCGTTCCCGGATATGAGTATGATCCGGCGAAAGCAAAAAAACTGCTTAAAGAAGCGGGATGGAACGACTCCGATAACGACGGTGTTTTAGAAAAGGACGGACGAAAATTCTTTGTAAGGATCTCCACGAACCAGGGCGCGAGGATACGAGAAGACGCGGCTGTGATCGTCCAGAACCAGTGGGCGAAAGTAGGCGTAAAAGCGCGCGTCGAGACGGTCGCGTGGGCGGCGTTTCTTGACCAGTTTATAAACAAGAAGAATTTTCAGGCTGTAATTTTAGGTTGGACAATTCCGATTGATCCTGACCTTTTTTCGGTATGGCACACGGATTCTATCGGAGAAAAAGGACTTAATTTTATTTCCTATTCGAATAAAGAAGTTGATAGTCTTATTGAAGCCGGACGGCGCGAATTTGATCCCGAGAAAAGGATAGAAATGTACAAAAAGATACATCGGCGTTTAGCGGAAGACGCCCCTTATACTTTTTTGTTTTTCCCATACGCACTGCCGGCTGTTAATAAACGTTTTAAAGGGATCGAGCCGGCACCGGCCGGTATTTCGTACAATTTTATTGATTGGTATGTTCCGGAAAATGAAATAAAATACAAGTGTTAGAATGACAAGTGAGTTTTGTCATTCTAACGCTTGTCAGGGGAAGCGCCGGGGGGATAGTGGGAGTTCATCCTCGTGCGGCCAGAGCTCTATCCATCCTACGAGGTTGAACTCGGGGTATTTTGTTAATGGTGGCCGTTCGTAACAAACACCACCAACCTCGTAGGTTAGTGGTGTGAAGAGCCACCACCAACCTACGAGGATGGTGGTGGCAGAGGCTGGTCGGAGGCGAATGTTAGGAAAAAACATCTTTAATTTAACGAACAATTATCCCCTCCTGAACTTATGGGTAATGGGTAGCCTTTGAAAAGGGGAGTAAGGGAATTTAATTTTTGGAGAAAAATTTTGAAAAAATATATTATTAGAAGAGTATTGCTGATCGTGCCGATGCTTTTGGGGATATCGTTTATTATGTTTATCGTCATGCATCTGGCTCCGGGGGACCCGACAAGCATGAAATATGGGATGAATCCGGAAGTATCCCAAAGCGCGCGGGCGAATTTTAATAAAATGTACGCGTTGGATAAACCCGTATTGACGCAATATGTCCTCTGGTTGAAGCGCTTTTTTTCTTTGGATTTTGGTACGTCATTTATCGACGGAGAGAGTGTTATCTCGAAAATATTATCGCGTCTCGCGGCGACCCTTCTTTTACAGATAGTTTCTCTTCTGGCTATTTTCGCCTTGGCGATTCCGATTGGAGTATACGGCGCTCTTAATAAAGATTCATTGTTTGACCGAATAAGCACGATATTAGTGTTTATCGGCTACGCTCTGCCGGGTTTTTGGCTCGCGCTTATTTTAGTTTTTATTTTTGGTTTTAAGTTAGGGTGGTTTCCGGTTTCGGGGATGACTCCGTGGTATGTCGAATATTTGTCAGGGTTTGGTAAAATAAAGGACCTTCTTTGGCATTTGGTTTTACCTGTTACGGCTATAACGCTGGGTTCCTTAGCCGCGTTATCGCGGTATACTCGGTCAAGTATGCTTGAAGTCAAAGGTGAAAATTTTATTATTGCCGCGAGGGCGAAAGGCCTTACGGAACGATATATAACTTCGCGGTACATATTGAGAAACGCGCTTTTACCGATCATAACGATTGTTGGGCTTACTCTGCCGGCATTAATCTCAGGCAGTTTTATTTTTGAAACGATATTCGCGTGGCCGGGAATGGGCCGGCTCGGGTATGAGGCAATAATGAATTATGACTATCCGATGGTTATGGGCGTGGGGGTTATCGCGGTTTTTTTAACGCTTTTGGGGATATTGATTTCGGATATACTTTACGCGGTAGTTGATCCGAGAATTCGGATGGAAAAATAGTTGGTCGGTTTGCCGGTTCGCCGATTTGCGGTTAATTTCGAGGTGAATTAGGCGGGAGGAAAACACCTTTTATGAAAAAAATATGTATCGGCGCGGCGATAATAATGGTTATAGCGATTTCCGCTATTTTCGCGCCGGCAATCGCGGACTATAGCCCTTTAGAAATGGATCTTTCCCAGCAGACAATTCTTCAAAAACCGTCTTTGGAGCATTTGTTCGGGACGGATAATCTTGGACGTGACGTATTCAGCCGGATGTTATACGGCGCGCGGGTATCTTTAAGCGTTGGGTTTATCGCGGTTGTAATATCTCTTATCATCGGAGTTTTGTTGGGAGGGCTAAGCGGGTATTTTGGCGGATGGGTAGACGCGATCATAATGCGGGTGGTCGAAGTGATGTATTCTTTTCCGACATTTTTTCTTATCATGATGGTTGTAACATTTTTAGGTCCAAGCATTGTTAATGTAATGGTTGTCATCGGTTTAACCAGTTGGGCGGGTTTGTGCCGGCTTGTGCGCGCGGAATTTTTAACTTTGACCGAACGGGATTTTGTACATTCCGCGCGGGTAGAGGGAGTTTCAAACTTACGCGTAATGTATAGGCACATTTTGCCTAACGCGATGGCGCCGGTATACGTAAGCGTGACACTTTCGGTGGGAAGCGCGATACTTATAGAAAGCGCGCTAAGTTTTTTAGGGCTGGGGGTGCAAATGCCCGAAGCAAGTTGGGGAAACATCTTAACTATCGGAAAAAATTATATTGATTATGCCTGGTGGCTTACGCTTTTTCCCGGGCTGGCAATACTTATAACGGTTTTGAGCTTCAATATGATAGGAGACGGGCTCCGGGAAGTCTTGGATCCGAAGGCGGAGAGAAAAAACTAATATGAATTTTAATTCTGAAATACTCAAAATAAAAAATTTAACGATTGAACTCGGCGGGAAATGTGTTGTAAAAAATGTGGATCTTAGTCTCAAACGCGGGCGCGTTACGGCGTTGGTCGGTGAATCCGGAAGCGGAAAGACCTTGACCGCGCGTTCCGTCTTAAAACTTTTTCCCCAAGCCGCGCGCGTGTCCGGCGAGATGATCTTTAAAGGAAGAGACCTATTTAAGTTACCGGCGGAAGATGTTCGAAAAATTAGGGGCCGCGGTATTGCGCTGGTGTTTCAGGAACCGTCTACATCTATGAATCCGGTTTCAAGTGTAGCCCGGCAAATAGCCGAAAGCATTCGCGCGCATCAGAAAAAAACAAAAAAAGAAACAAACTCCCGGGTTATAGAACTTTTAGATATGGTAAAATTGTCTAAGCGTACATTTTCAAGTTATCCGCATGAACTTTCCGGGGGAGCTCTACAGCGCGTAACGCTGGCGATGGCGCTCGCCTGTGATCCGGAAGTTCTGATCTTGGATGAGGCGACTACCGCGTTGGATGTTTCGGTGCAAAAAGAAATACTTGAACTGGTGGTAAATATTCAAAACGAGAAAAATTTAGCTATTCTGTTTATCACACATGATTTTTCAATAGTAAATATGATCGCGCACAATGTGTGCGTGATGAAAAACGGCGTCATTGTGGAAAAGGGAACAAAAGAAGATGTTCTCCATAATCCGCAAAATGAGTATACCGGAAGCTTGATAGCGTGTGTTCCTAAATTGGGCGACACGCGCCGGCGTTTGCCGTTATCCGATTATTCGAATTGTTTGTAGGGGCGGCCCTTGCGTCCGCCCGTTATCTCGTGGATGTTTTATGAATATGATGATAGAAGTTAAAAACCTCAAAAAATATTTCCGCAAAAAAAGTACTTTTTTCAGGACAAAAAGGGAACCGGTAAAAGCGGTTGATGACGTAAGCTTTACTGTCCAAAAAGGTAAAACTTTTGGACTGGTCGGCGAGTCCGAATGCGGAAAGTCGACTCTCGCGAAGATCCTTGTCGGAATACTTACCCCGGATTCCGGATTCGTATCGATTCGAGGCGATAAAGATATAGTTTTTCAGGATCCTTACAATTCTTTGAATCCCCGGATGACTGCGCGTGAGATCGTAGGGGAATCGTTGTTTGTTAGAAAGGTGGTAAAAGAAGAAATAGAAAAGCGGTGCCGGAAAATCTTTGAAATGGTAAAATTGGATTATTCTGTCTGCAAGGATAAGTATTCATATCAATTTTCAGGAGGAGAGCGTCAACGAATCGCGATCGCGAGAGCGCTCATTAGAAACCCGGATGTGCTTGTGCTGGATGAACCTGTTTCCAGTTTGGATGTTTCGATCCAAGCGGGTATACTCAATCTTTTAAAAGATCTTCAGGAGAGTCTTGATATTACGTATGTGTTTATATCTCATGATCTTAGAATCGTAGAATTCATGGCGGACACAGTTGGCGTTATGTTGAAAGGACGTTTTGTTGAAATCGCCTCAAAAGACGAAATATATTCTTCCCCCAAAGATCCATACACAAAAACCCTCATAGCCGCCATCCCAAATATATAAATAGGGACGTCTCCCATTTGATTAAACGATTAAATAGGGATGTCACCTTTGCTATTAAATGGGAGACGTCCCTATTTAAAAAATGTGACCAAAGATCAAAAAGTAAGGTCGCGAACTGATTTAGGCATTGATTTTATGGGCGAAATTTGGTAGACTGCTTTCTGAATTTTTGGGAAGATAGTACTGCTGATACTGCCGGGAAGTTTTTTCGTCTTGTTTCACTTCGTAGGTGAACAAGGGTAAAGCGGCCGTTAGGTTCTTGAAAGGGTCTTGAAAAGGAGCTTTTATGGGATATACCATAACAGAGAAAATATTGCTTTCGCACGCTCGAGGTGTTAAGAAAATAGTGCCGGGAGATTTTATTAAGGCGAAAGTCGACTTGTGTTTAGGAAATGATATTACAAGTCCCATAGCGATAAAAGAGTTTCGCGCGCTATGCAAAAAAAAGGTGTTTAACCAAAAACGAGTTGTGCTGGTTCCTGATCATTTTTTGCCTGCGAAGGACATGAAAAGCGCCAATCAGGCAAAAATCCTTAAAGATTTCGCGAAAGAATTCGGGATCACGAATTATTTTGAATTGGGAGAAATGGGAGTTGAGCATGCTTTGCTTCCGGAGAGAGGTATTATTATGCCGGGGGATCTGATGATCGGAGCGGATTCTCACACATGTACTCATGGCGCGCTTGGCGCGTTCGCGACAGGTATGGGGTCGACGGATCTTGCTTACGCGATGGCGTTCGGTGAGTGCTGGCTGAAAGTTCCGGAAACGATTCAAATTCGTTTTACCGGCCGGCCAAAAAAATGGGTTGGTGGAAAAGATCTTATTCTTCATGTGATCGCGGATCTCGGCGTTTCAGGAGCGCTTTATAAATCTCTTGAATTTACGGGAAGCACAAGTACATATCTTTCAATAGAGGATAGACTTACGATATGCAATATGGCGATAGAGGCCGGGGCGAAAAACGGCATTTTTGAAGCGGATAAAACGACTGAGCAGTATGTTAAAAGCGCTATAAAAAAATATAAACCTGCCAGGACAGCCTATAAAATAGTAAAAAGCGATAAGGACGCGGTTTACGCGGATGTCAGAGAATATAACGTATCTAAGATGGAACCGGTTGTGGCGGCGCCGCATCTGCCGTCAAACGGAAAAGGTGTGAGCGCTTTTAAAAATATCAAGATTGATCAGGTTGTTATCGGGTCTTGCACTAACGGCAGGATATCGGATCTTAAACAAGCGGCGTCAGTCCTAAAAAACAAGAAAGTTAACCCCAATGTAAGGCTTGTAGTTATTCCGGCTACTCAGGCGGTTTATCTGGAGGCGGTTAAGGAAGGGTATGCGGAGACCTTTGTTCGCGCGGGCGGAGTGTTTTGTACGCCCAGCTGTGGACCTTGTTTGGGCGGGCACATGGGCATTCTATCCAAGGGAGAAGTTGCTATTTCGACCACCAACAGGAATTTTGTAGGCCGTATGGGGCATCCGAAAAGTTCTGTTTATCTGTCGAACCCGGCAATCGCGGCGGCAAGCGCCGTTAAGGGGACGATAGCGCATCCGGCGGATCTATAAACTCAGGGGGACAGGCGAGGCCTCTCCCTTGATCCAAATCCAAATGTAGAGGACAAAGGAGGCAGATGAAGCTTAAAGGTACGGTGCATAAATTCGGAAATGATATCAACACGGACGAAATTATTCCGGCTCGTTATTTAAATACGTCCGATCCTGTTGAACTGGCAAAGTATTGCATGGAAGATGCGGATCCGGAGTTCGTGAAAAAAATAAACCCGGGAGATATGATTGTCGCCGGTGAAAATTTCGGATGCGGTTCCAGTCGAGAGCACGCGCCGATCGCGATAAAAGCGGCGGGTATTTCTTGTGTTATCGCGAAAAGTTTTGCCAGGATATTTTACAGAAACGCGATCAATATCGGCCTTCCGATTTTTACAAGCGCTGAAAGCGCGGAAATACTTAAAGAAGGAGACCAAGTGGAAGTGAATGTGAATAAGGGCGAAATTTCGAAAGCCGGGCAGAAAAAAGTTTATAAAGCGGAGGTGTTTCCGGAGTTTATAAAAGAGATAATGGAAAGCGGCGGGCTTATTGCTTCCGCGAAGAAAAAAAAGTAAAAAAAACAAAAATACGGAGGAATGAAAATGTATAAGATAGCAGTTATCCCGGGAGATGGAACCGGCCCGGAAGTGATAAATGAAGGTTTAAAGGTTTTAGACGCGGTCGCGGAAAAGACCGGCATAAAATATGAGAAGATCATGTATGATCTGGGTGGTGAGAGGTATAAAAAAAACGGAGAAATTCTGCCGGATAGCGTTCTCAAGGAGCTTAGAACCGTAGACGCGATCTATTTGGGAGCGGTAGGTCATCCCGATGTTAAACCGGGTATTTTAGAAAAGGGACTCCTGCTCAAACTCAGATTTTCATTGGAGCAGTATATTAATCTCAGACCGGTTAAATTATATCCGGGAGTTTGGACTCCGGTCAAAGATAAGGGTCCGGAAGATATCGATTTTGTGGTTATCAGGGAAAATAACGAGGGTCTGTATGTCGGAGAAGGTGAATTTATCAACAAAAACACTCCCGAAGAAGTGGCGTTGCAGGTTTCAAGGAATACGCGCAAAGGTGTGGATAAATGTCTAAAGTACGCGTTTGAATATACCAAAAGACGCAACAAAGATAATAATCTCAGACTTGTCGGAAAAACAAATGTTTTAACTTACGCGTTTGATCTTTGGGAAAGAGCGTTTACTGAAATGGCAAAAGAATATCCGGAGATCAAAACGGATTACGCGCATGTTGACGCGACCTGCATGTGGATGATCAAAAATCCGGAATGGTTTGATGTTTTGGTGACGGATAATATGTTCGGTGATATTATTACAGATCTTGGCGCTATGATACAGGGAGGAATGGGTATCGCCGCCGGAGGAAACATAAATCCGGACGGAGTTTCCATGTTTGAACCTATAGGCGGCAGTGCGCCGAAGTATACCGGAAAAAATGTTATTAATCCGTTAGCGGCGATATGCGCCGGAGGCATGATGCTGGAAATTCTGGGTGAAAAAGAGGCCTGCGAAAAAATTGAAAAAGCGGTTATGGCCGTTACAGCCGGCAAGTTAAAAAGTCTTTCAGCCGGAAAAATGGGATATTCTACTTCTGAAGTCGGAGATCTGGTAGTCAAGGCGTTGAAATAGCTGAAGGTTATTATGAAAATAGGAGTTAAGGATGTTTACACCGAAGGAAAAATATAATGTCGCGATTATGGGAGCGACGGGTGCTGTCGGGAATCAATTTTTAAACATACTTGAAGAAAGAAATTTTCCGATAGATGAGCTTCGTCTTTTGGCGAGTGAACGCTCAAAAGGTAAAACCATCACGTTTCGCGGCGAGCCGCGCGAAGTGCGGGTTTTGACTAAAGATTCATTCCGCGGGATAGATATTGTTTTAGCTTCCGCCGGCGCTTCAAGAAGTAAAGAGTTTCTTCCGCGCGCGGTTCGTGCCGGAGCGGTATGTGTGGATAACTCAAGTGCGTTTCGGATGGATGAAGATGTGCCGCTTGTTGTTCCCGAAGTGAATCCTGAAGCGATAAAAAAACATAAAGGTATTATTGCCAATCCGAATTGTTCAACAATTCAAATGTTGCTTCCAATAGCGGCCATAAGGAAAGCGGCGTCCATTAAAAGAATTGTTGTTACAACTTTTCAGTCGGTTTCCGGCGCGGGATTACAAAATATCTTGGAATTGGAAAAACAAGTTATGGAGCTTAGCGGCAGGGGCACACATTACGCTTTAGGAAAACATGTTGTTCCGAAGGAGATGGTAAATACATTCCAGCATCAGATAGCGTATAATCTTATTCCGCAGATTGACGTGTTTAAGGAAAATTTTTATACCAAAGAAGAAATTAAAATGGTTGAAGAAACACGTAAAATTTTAAGTGAGCCGAATCTCGCGGTCACCGCCACATGCGTTAGGGTTCCAGTGTATTACGCGCATTCAGAAAGCGTGAATGTCGAAACCGAGAAAAAGATCACTAGACGTGAAGCGATCACGCTTATGGAAAATTTTCCCGGTATTCGAGTGATTGATGACCCCGCGAACAATAGTTATCCCATGCCTGTTCTTGCGGAGGGGAAAGATCAAGTTTTTGTCGGACGCGTAAGAGAAGACGAATCGGTAGCGAATGGCCTGAATATGTGGGTTGTCGCCGACAACCTTCGTAAAGGCGCCGCCCTCAACGCGATTCAAATCGCGGAATGTCTTATTTGACGTACACGTATTCTCTCCCCCTTTGAAAAAGGGGGTCGGGGGGGATTTTGATTACTACCACGAGCCCACGCTCACAACTCTACCGCAATATAAAATTAACTATAGCTTACGACGGTACGGATTATAACGGTTGGCAGCTGCAAAAAAACGGCAGAACCATTCAGGCGGAAATTGAAAAAGCCGTAGAAAAAACGTTTGGTGAAAAATGCCGTGTGAATGGAGCCGGTCGTACGGATTCCGGGGTGCACGCGAAAGGGCAGGTCGCTAATTTTAAGAGCAAAGGAAAGCTTCCTGTAAATAAAATTCCTTTCGTTCTTACCGCTCTTCTTCCCCGGGATATACAAGTGGTTCGCGCGGAAGAAGTTCCCCTCAATTTTCATTCCCAGTTTGACGCGAAATTAAAACATTATGAGTATCATATATTTTGTTCGAAAGCGCGGGATCCTTTCATCGAAAGATACGCGTATCGTGTGCCTTATAAACTTAACGTTTCTCTCATGAAAAGGGAAATCAGAGTTCTAAAAGGCGAACATGATTTCAAATCGTTTCAGGCCGCGGATAAAAGAGCGCGGTCTTCCATAAGAAAAATATATTCCGCGAGAGTAAAAAGCCGAGGACCGTCTATTTTTATTGATATTGTCGGAAATGGTTTTTTATATAACATGGTGCGAAATATTTCCGGCACTTTGATAGAAATCGGTCGGGGGTGTTTCTCTCCGGGCAGTATGAAGAAAATCCTCGGCGAGAAGGATAGAACTTCTGCCGGTCCCACCGCTCCTTCTAAAGGTTTATTTTTGGTTAATGTGAAATATTAGCTCTCAATCTTGACTATACGCGGCTTATCCTTATACTCATTTGTATGAAGTGAATGTGCTTACCCTTAACAATTAACAGAAAACTAACAAAAGTTTTTTAAAAGCACTTCATTTGCAGAGAAAACGATAGTTGGGGTGGGGATGCGTTCGAACATATTTCACTTAGCAGTGGGAATTTTGATCATCACGCGTCGCGGCAAAAGAAAGTAACGGCCGGGGGGAGACAATGGGAGAAAAAGTAATTGTTATAGTGGATGACGAAAAAGAAATCGTAAATACCATTTCGGAATATCTTACGAATAAAGGTTTTACTGTTCATGGATGTCGGGACGCGGAAAGTTTATATAAATTTTTAGACCATGAAATGCCGAATCTTATAATTCTTGATTTAACCATGCCGGGAATAGACGGATTTGAAGTGTGTAAAAGTTTGAAGGGGAAAGAACGTTTTGAGGCAATTCCGATCATAATCGTTTCCGGACATGGTGATGAATCGAACAAAATTTCAGGGCTTGATTCCGGCGCGGATGACTATATGGTGAAACCGTTTTCGTTAAATGAACTGAATTCCCGTATCAAATCGGTTTTGCGAAGAAAGAACACCAAAATTGTCGAAGAAGACAAGAAAATTACAGCGGCGGGAGGTATTTTAGAGATTGATTTGAGGCGATATGAAGTTTTGGTTGATCAGAAAAAAATAGAATTAACCGTGACGGAGTTTAAAATATTAGAACAACTTTTGACCCGAAAAGGGCAGGTTTTCAGCAGGGGCAGTATTCTCGAGTATTTGTGGGGAGAGGAAAAGATCGTTATAGAAAGAACGATTGATGTTCATATTCGCCATCTTAGAGAAAAATTAGGAAAAGTCGGGGAATTTATTAAAAACGTTCGAGGAATCGGTTATAAGTTTGACGAAAAACCCGCGTGACGCGAAAAAAATTCGTACGTAATTTTAAAATGTTTAGCTGTCCCTCATACGTAAAATAAAAAAAACAGGGACGTCACCCGCAAGGGAGATGTCCCTGTTTTTTTTTAATTCCATAGAAAAGGTGAAAAGTCTTCAGTTTTATCATGTTAAGATTAAATTTGTAGAATTTCCCGGAAAGAACACTTTCATATCAGCTTTATTTATAATAAGTTACACGAAACACGGAAGGAGCGAAAACTGGCTATAATAATATTAAAAATTTAACACTAAATTAACTTTCTATTAATATGATTATAACATCAAAAAGGCACACTTTAGGCGAACGTAAAGGTAGAATATTTCGGGAGGTTCGCCATGAGATCTGGAAAAAGCTTTTTGATGACAGTTAAAATCGCGTGTAATCTGATGATGCTTTTTACCCTTTTGTTTTCAAGTACGGTTGGATCTGCTTCTTGCGCGGCAGTTTTCGCGGGAGATTTTGTGATACGCCAGGAAACTGTTAGGTTAGGAAGTGTGCTTGTCGCGCGCCCGTCTGAAATTGATACGCAAATAGCCGGATTTTTAGGAGCACACAATATCAACACTCCCGATGAATACGCGATGTGGCTGGCGAAAAACATAAAATATAAGGCGGATACCGCGGGCGATATTTGGTCTTCCCCCAAAGAGACTCTTGATCGGCTTTATGGAGACTGTGAAGATTACGCGCTTCTGAGCGCGGCGGTTTTGCGAGTTTTGGGATACGAATCAAAAATAATGGTGCTGGGAACATCCGGACAAGATCACGCGATATGCGTATTTGAAAATGATGGACACTATTTATGGTTTGATAATAACGAACTTAAACGGACAGATATTTTTACGATGCGCAAGTTCGGGGAATATATTTTTAAAAAATACGCATGCTCACGCATTTCGGAAGTTAATGTTGAAAACAAGAAGTGCCGCGTGCTCTACATAAAAAGCGCGTAAGTAGTATTGAGTGGAAAGTGAATCGTCCGCCAACAACCTCGTAGGATGGTAGTAATACCAATTACAAAAAATAATTACCCAAAAGGAGAAGAGATCCCGGCTCAAGGTCGGGATGGCAACTTGGGTGGCCAGGATGGCAAATTAGGCGGTCGGGATGGCAATATTTTTGAGGTTATGTTTT
>Ga0265594_1000435_pt1 | contig 35020 bp, 47 predicted proteins | sample saktaG_11_FD_190147 | JGI IMG/M metagenome (GOLD analysis project Ga0265594, IMG submission 190147) | Saline water microbial communities from Sakinaw Lake, British Columbia, Canada - sak_2011_5_24_80m | ecosystem: Environmental > Aquatic > Non-marine Saline and Alkaline > Saline ... | reverse complement strand
GGGGCTGCTACCGGTATTGGCGGCGTGGTTCGTGACCCTCTTGGTACCGGGTTAGGAGCAAAGCCAATCTTGAACACTGATGTCTTCTGCTTTGCCCCGCCTGACTATCCTAACGAGAAGCTACCGACAGGAGTTTTACACCCAAGGCGGGTATTTAAGGGTGTTCGGGCAGGCGTGGCTGATTATGCCAACCGTTTAGGGATCCCCACTCTTAATGGAGCCATACTTTTTGATGACCGCTATGTTGCCAATCCCCTAGTCTTCTGTGGCACACTGGGAATAATGCCTAAAGACATGGCGTATCAGGGCCAGCAGCAACCCGGTGATTTAGTAGTAGTGTTGGGGGGTAAAACCGGGCGTGATGGTATACACGGTGTAACCTTTGCTTCAGAGCAGCTTACCGAAGAATCTGGCGCCGTTTCTTATAGCTCGGTTCAGATTGGTAACCCCATCGTGGAGAAGAAACTTATTGATGTCCTTATTCAAGCAAGAGACCGCCGGCTGTATCGCCGCATAACTGACTGTGGGGGTGGTGGGTTGTCATCGGCGGTGGGCGAAATGGCAGAAGAGACCGGGGCCCGGATTTACCTGGATAGGATTCCTCTTAAATATGCCGGGCTGTCATATACGGAAATATGGGTGTCTGAATCGCAGGAACGAATGGTACTGGCGGTTCCGCCGGACCGCATTGATGAATTGCTTTCTCTTTTTGCCAGTGAGGGTGTGGAAGCCACCGTCATTGGTGAGTTTACCAGTGACCAAAGACTAAAGCTAACTTATCAGGGGAACCTGGTGTGTGATATGAGCCTGGGATTCTTACATCACGGCCGGCCCCAGTGGAAAGCAAAAGCAGTATGGGAACCACCGCATTATCCGGAGCCTGATTTTTCTCCACCATTAGATTTAAGTGAAGATTTGCTGGCTATTCTTGGTTCCTTTAACGTGTGCAGTAAAGAATGGGTGATACGTCAATATGACTATGAAGTGCAGGGGGGTAGCGTGCTCAAACCCCTGGTGGGAAAGAATAACGATGGACCGGGTGACGCTGCTATCATCAAACCAACCCTGGATTCAGAAATGGGGGCCATCGTCGCCAATGGCATAAACCCCGGTTACGGAGAGATAGACCCTTACTGGATGGCAGCCTCGGCTATTGATGAAGCGCTAAGACAAATTATAGCTGTTGGCGGTAATCTGAAGAGAGTCGCCTTGCTGGATAACTTCTGCTGGGGTAATACCAACCGCCCCGATATGTTGGGAGCTTTGGTTCGGGCATCCCAGGCTTGCTATGATATGGCGCTTGTTTATGAAACTCCCTTTATTTCCGGTAAGGATAGTCTCAATAATGAGTTCGTCTATGAAGGTAAGACCATTGCTATCCCACACACCCTGCTTATCTCGGCAGTCGGTGTCATGGAAGATGTAGGTCGTACTGTATCAATGGATTTTAAGAGGGCTGGTGACCTGATTTACATCGTGGGCACTACGCAGAATGAGCTGGGAGGCTCTGAGTATTTTAAACTTCACGGCTTCATTGGCAATAGTGTACCTGAAGTAAAGCCACACCAGGCCAGAGAACTTATGGAAAGGTTAAGCGTGGCTATGGAGAAGGGTTTGGGCAGGGCTTGTCATGACTGTAGCGACGGTGGCATTGGCGTTGCCGTAGCGGAGATGGCATTCGCTGGTGGATTGGGGGCGATAGTCAATCTAAAAGAAGTGCCGTTGGGTGAGACTATAGACCGGGATGATTTCATTCTCTTCTCGGAATCAAATAGCCGGTTCCTGGTTGAGGTAGCTCCTGAGAATCAGGCTGAGTTTGAAAAAGTCATGTTTGGCATCAGCCTGGCTAATATCGGTCGGGTTAATGATTCTGAAGACCTGGTGATATACGGGGTGGAAGGCACTAAGATACTGAAGGCTTCTCTAGCAGAATTGAAAGAAGCCTGGCAGAAACCAATACGGTGGTAAAAGATGAGTAAAGTAAGCACTCTGGTGCTGCGTGCTCCGGGAACAAATTGTGATGCTGAAGCTACATTTGCTTTCCAGCAGGCTGGAGCGGTAGTGACCCCGGTTCATATTAACCAGCTAATCTGTGGTGACCCACGGCTTACCGATTACCAGATATTGGTTATCCCAGGCGGCTTTACCTATGGTGACGATATAGCTGGAGGTAAGGTGCTGGCCAATGAGCTTAAATTGAAACTGGGTGGGGATATACAGCGGTTTATCGAGGCTGGAGGGCTAATCTTGGGAATTTGTAACGGCTTCCAAGTGCTGGTAAAGGCTTGTATTCTGCCGGAACCAAGCAGTGGCAACTCACCATTATTAACGCTGGCAGCTAATGATTCCGGCAAGTTTGAGTGCCGTTGGGTTCACCTGAAGGTGAATAAAGAGAGCCCTTGCGTCTTTACCAGGGATATAGATGGTATGTACCTTCCTGTTGCCCATGGCGAAGGCAAATTTGTCGCTGATCCTGAAATCTTATCAAAGCTAGATGTAGTCCTTTATTATACCGATGAGCATGGTAATAGCCAGACTGGCTATCCGCACAACCCTAACGGCTCGATAGGTAATATTGCCGGCATTTGTGATAGTTCCGGGCGTATCTTTGCCTTAATGCCCCACCCGGAGCGCTATATCAGGGGTACCCAGCACCCGCAATGGACAAGACTCGGCGCCAAAGAGTATGGGGATGGCTTTAAGATTTTCCTCAACGCAGTCAAGTGGGCTAAGAGCTTATAAAGAAACACCCCCCTCCCTTCCCAAAGTCCTGGTTACATTCTGTAATTCAAGGAAGCGGGGACAATCCTATCAGGGTGCTGGCGAGTAAATGGTGGACCATAAATTGATAGCCCCACTCCCTTAACCAGCAAGATGACAATGCCACACCCTATGGTCAGCGTCCGCTACCGAAAGTCTTTCCTGTTGACCTTCATCTCGGCGAGAAGTTTCTTACTTCTTGGGTAAGTATTCGGTTTACCTGTTGTCCTTCACGGTGAACTCGGGGAAAGGAACTTTGGGTTTGGTTTCAGTGAGAGGCGGCACTACCGGGGAAGGCCGTTTCTTTCTCCTGAGCCCCAGAGCTTGGGATGCCATCTGTCTTTTGAGTAGCTGAATAGCTAAAGCCGGGTCCAGTCCCTTGGGGCAGGCTTCTGAGCAGGCACCGGCAAGATGGCAGTGCCATGCCCCGTGGTCAGCGTCCACCACCGAAAGTCTTTCCTGTTGTCCATCATCCCGGCTATCAGCACAGTAGCGGTAACACTGAGCTAAGGCTTGTGGCCCGAGGAAAAGCTTATCACTGGCTGAGGTGGGGCAAGCTGAAACACATATGCCGCACTTTATGCAGTAAGTAAACTGCAGGAAGGCGTTTACCTCTTCGGGTGTCTGGGCAAATTCAGCGGTGGGGTTTTCCGTTTCTTTTGTATCATGACGGATGATATAAGGCTTCATTGATTTGTGAACATTGAACATAGGCATTAGGTCAACCACCAAGTCCTTGATAATGGGTTGGTTGGGTAGAGGCTTGACGGTCAGCGTATTGGAGTGAAACTCCTCTATTTGGGTGTGGCAAGCGAGGTGAGGGTAATTGTTAATCAGCATACCACAGGAGCCGCAGATTCCCATGCGGCACGAGGTACGAAAGGACAGAGTGCTATCTAGGTTCTCTTTAATATATATCAGGCCATCGAGGACGGTCATACCCCGGCTGGATGGTATGGTGAATTCCTCAAGATATGGGGGGTTACTATCCTCCGGGTTATATCTCTGAACTTTAAAAGTTATTTGTTTCAGGCTACTGTTTGCCATAATACCTCCTAGCTGGATAACAGGGCTATTGGTACGTAAGAGCCCCAGATAAAGGTGACGATGCCAACAATTATCAGGGTCCATGTGACGATTCGCGTGGTTTTGGCTGAGGTGGTTACTTCTAGTATGACACCTCGCAATCCATAAAAACCATGATAGAGAACAAAAGCTAGCAGGGCTATATAGATGCCGACCCATGTTCCCTGACCAGCCCTTTCTATCATTGCTTGCCAGGAAGTAGTGTTGGCGGTATTAGCACCGAAGAAACGCAGAATAGAGTCAAGGTGTATTACCACCATATGTATACCTAACAAGACGGCTATCACTGCGCCGGCAAGCATATGTACGAGACGGAAGCGCGTAGTTCGCATCATCGACCTCCTAAACTATAATGTCAATAAGAAAGACTAGAGCAATGATAACGACGACAGAGACCATAGCTATTGTCCAGGGACGCTGCCTTCGGAGCGAGTCCTTATACGGATAAATTGGTGGAGTAGGCTTTCCCAGAGCAAAGCCAAACTCCTGCAGGAGAAGACGTAAACCATTCAAGGCATGGTAGACAAAGGCAACCGCTACCAGGCATATGCCAACTTCAAACCATGGATTCTCAAGTAGTGTCATGGTAGCTTCCCACATACTTTGACCCTGGATACGGAAAAAAGTTGTCTCAATCATATGGAATAGAAAGAAAAGTAACATTCCCAAGCCAGTTATTCGGTGGAGAAGATAAAGATAACGTTCCAGTTTATAGTTACCAGCCCATACCCATCCGCTAGCTCCTAAGTAATTCTGCCGAGGTTTTGTTTGTTTCATAATCAACCCCTAATATTTTCTCTCTACTGGCTGCCACATGGTAATGTTTACTGGAATATAACTAATCCGTGGTCCGGTGGGTGTGTAGTATGCCAGAGTGTGCTTAAGCCAGTTGACATCATCCCGCTGGGGAAAGTCTCGCCGCGAGTGAGCCCCACGGGATTCAGTGCGGGCTAGAGCCCCAGTGACAATAACTTCAGCTAGGTCAATCAGGTTTTCGGCTTCCAGGGCACTGAGCAGGTCAGTGTTGTATACACGCCCGCGGTCTTTGACTCGGATATCAGGCACACGCTGCTTCAATTCCTTTATTTTATTGAGAGCCGCTTCTAGCTCTGGGCCAGTGCGGAAAACACCAACCTGACTGTCCATGGTTTTCTGTAGCTCATGACGCAGGGCATAAGAGCTTTCCTTAGCTTCTGAGCTAAACCTGCTGAAAATCCGAGCCTCTTCATCTTGCAATGCTGTTTCTTTGGGCAATGGGGCAAACGTCCTTTGCTTTGAGGCATACTTGACGGCGCTCTCCCCGGTGATTCTACCCCAGAGGAGGCATTCGGCAGTTGAGTTACAGCCAAGACGGTTGGCACCATGAAGAGATTCGCAGCCAGCTTCTCCGGCTGCCCAGATGCCGGCTACCGGGGTAGCTCCATCTATATCAGTATGTAGCCCACCCATGAAATAGTGTGCCGCCGGCCGAATGGGGGTTGGTTGGTAGATGGGGTCAATGAAATTGAACCTCATGGCAACCTCGCGAATCATAGGCAGCCGTTCGTTAATCTTATCGGCACCGAGGTGGCGCAGGTCAATATGAACATAATCAAGACCATCAGGTCCGGGGAACCCTCTACCCTCTTCAATTTCACTCATCTCGGAGCGGGAGACTATATCCCGTGGAGCCAACTCCATCCTAGCTGGAGCATACTTTTCCATGAACCTTGCGTCTTTGTTGTTACGCAGGTAACCACCTTCACCCCGGGCGGCTTCGGTAATCAGGATACCAGAGGGAACCAGGCCAGTGGGGTGAAACTGGACAAATTCTAAGTCCTTGATTGGTAGTCCAGCCCGATAAGCCATAGCTAAACCATCGCCAGTGGCGGTTAGCGAGTAGGTGGTAAAACCGAACATTCGGCAAGCACCACCGGTAGCGATAATTAGGGCTTTACCCTGAACGAGGAAAAATTCACCACCAGTTGAATCCCAAGCAGTTAGCCCACAGAAAACGTTATCTTTTGTTAGAATGGAGGTAACGTAACATTCATCGTATCGGCTCACATTGGTATATTTTTGCAGAGTATCGTAAAGGGCTTGCATCTCAAAGAAGCCAGTTTTATCAGCCGCGAAGACAGCCCGATTGAAGCTATGGCCACCAAACGGCCGTTGGTTAAGGTGTCCATCAGGACGGCGTGCCCAGGGAATTCCCCAGTGGTCTAACATCAGGATTTCTTCAGGCATTTCTTCGGCAAAGCGCATGGCTACATCCTGGTCACAGAGAAAATCACTGCCTTTGACTGTGTCCCAGGCGTGCAATTCGAAGCTGTCCCCTTCCTCTGGGTGCATGACAGCGGCGGTACCACCTTCGGCACAAACCGAGTGTGAACGCATTAGTTGAACTTTGGAGACGATAGCAACATCAACCTCTGGGTTTTGAGCGGCTTCAATAGCTGCTCGCAATCCAGCAAGCCCGGAACCTACAACTATAACATCGTGTTTTCTGTTCATAGAAGATCTCCTCTGTTTCGTATGTATCTATACCCTAGAGACTACTAGCTGTTAGGGGAAAGAGAGGGGCTTATATAACGAGCTTGAATCGCCCCTTTCGTATGAAGAGAATTTTTGTCAGCATCAGAATAAACAGCAACTGTCTCTATGTCCAACTCTCTACATGCACCTCCGGAGCTTTATTATGCTCCGGAGGTAACAGAACATACTAATTCCATCCTTTAAGTTTGTAATAATCGGACAACATCTTATTAAATTCGGCTCTCGGAAGCACTTTACCACTGTCACTCAGTTTTTCTTCAAAAAACCTTATTGGTAGGGTATCATCCGCTTCAGACATGCCCTCACGTAGATTAAACTCTCTAACCTTGTTTGAGATACGTAAGGCTAGCCTCTGTAGCTGCTCCTTGTCCAATTCCATTCCTGTGGTTGCCTTTATGATTACGGATAGCCTTTCCCAAGGATACAGGTCCCTGAAAAACCGGCACAGTATCAGGGAATCGAAAAGTGTATGTCTATCCTCAAAGTCGATGAGCATCTCCGCTTTACCCTCAATCTGGTCCGGGGCTATCATTCCGGAAAGTTCTGCTTTATAAAAAGTGGCTCTTAAATGGCAGGCTCCTCTATCCGAAGTGGCATATGCCAGTCCCATTCCTTTTAAAACTCTGGGTTCATAGCCTGGGGGCTCCAGCCCTTTAACGTGGATAGCCAAGTCTTCCAATCCCCACTCTTTACTGGCATATTTTATACCTTCAGCCAGAATAGCCCCAATGCCCTCTCTTTCAGCAATCTTGTACAGCAAAGCAGCAATACCATCAACATCACCATACTCAATCTTCTCACCTATTGATTTTCTATGAGAAGCCTCTATAGTGAAAGCAGCAAGATTACCAGCTGTTATTGTATCCATACCCAATCTATCGCATATGTCATTGAGGTAGGCAATCTCTGTAATATTATCTATCATGCACTGCCCACCAAAAGTATTGACGGTCTCATATTCCGGACCCTCAATCTTTAACCCTTTGTGTCTCCCGTGAGTGACCTCTGATAATTTTCCGCAAGCCATAAAACATTTTGGGCATGCCTTAGATTTGACTTTGCACTTCGCTCGCAGGGCATCTATAGTTAGGTTTTCCCACTTATCATAGGTTCCTGAGGACCAATACTTTGTTGGGAAGGCGCCGGCTTTATTTAGTATAGGTACCATCTGGATTGTTCCATCAGTGAAATACTTCTTAACTCCAGGGTTTTCCTTGCCTATACCCTTGATTTCCTCCCAAAGTTTATTAATCATATCGGGCTGGGCCACATGCCTCTTTATGTTTCCGTAAAAGGCTATACCCTTCACTTTCTTTGACCCTAGCACAGCTCCAGGCCCGGTCCTACCCAGCGATCTCCAGTAGTTGTTTTCAATTACGGCAAACCTTACCAGCTTCTCACCGGCCGGCCCGATAACAGCGATGCCGGCATCTTTCACTCCAACTTCCTCCCGAATGGCATCCTCAGTTTCATAGGTATCCTTACCCCAAAGATGGGAGGCATCATGGAATATCACCTTCCCGTTGGAAATCTCAAGATAGATGGGTTTCTTAGAAGCCCCCATTATTACAATTGCGTCATAGCCAGTCCGGCTCAACGGCTCGGCTACGCTGCCTCCGGCATAGGATTCGCAATACAAGCCGGTTAAAGGTGACTTAGTAAATACCCCATACCTGGATGACCCAAAGACCTTAGTATCCGTAGTCGGTCCTGTCGTAAAAATAATTACATTGTCTTCTGATAGAGGGTCGAGTCCAGCTTTGGTATTGTTCAGTAGAAGATGGGTGGCAAGTCCTTTGCCGCCCATCAGTTTAGAGTAAATCTCATCATCAATAGGTTCTTCTTCAAATGACCTCTGGCTAAGATTGACACACAGTATTTTGTTATGAAAGCCTTCCATTCTCCCCCTCCTCTCATGCGATTAAAAGTCTATTATTTCCCTCACCTTCTCAATAATCTCAATATTTAATCTGCATTACTTTCTTTGCGGGCATAAAAAAAATTACCTTAAGTAATTTGCCCCTATAGTGTCCCCTCTTAACTTACTGTAGTATGTTAACACTGAGTTATTTTTCCTGTCAATAATCAGTGTAAATCGTCAGCGAAAATGGCACAGTTTTGGGGTTTAAATTAACGGACACTTCAGGGATTTGGACAAGCTTTCCTCAACACAAGTTATTCCTTCTTGGGCAAAATAACTACCTTGCGAGCTTCACCCATGCCAGTGCTCTCGGTACTAACATCAGGGTTGTCAGCTAAGGTAAGATGGATAATACGCCTTTCATAAGCCGGCATTGGTTCTAGGGTAAATGGCGTCCGCTTAACCTTCACCTGCTCCGCCATACGTAACGCTAAACTCCGCAGAGCCCCATAGCGGCGCTCCTTATACCCATCAACATCAATGAATATAGGTAGCCAGGACTCTCTCTGATGCGCCATAATGAGCCTAACTATGTGCTGCAAACAGGCAAGTGTCTCCCCACGCCGCCCAATCAAAATCCCAAGGTCATCACCTTTTATGTTGAAAGCAATATTAGCGGCTGTTCCAGCTTCGCCCTCCTCAGCAGGCTGGGTACAGGGTATAACTGATGCCAGCACTCCCATTTTGCTAAGAAGCGCCTCTAAGACACCCTTAGTTGCCTCAATAGCATCACTCTTTTCTTCTGACGCAGGCACTAGCGGTCTCACTCTAATCCTGGCATCTTCAGTACCCAGACCCAGGATGCCCCCACTCTTACCTTCGCTTAGGACGGTTACTTCCACCTCGTCCCGACTGACGTTTAATTGCTCTAAGGCTTTGTGGATAGCCGCCTCTACGGTCTTGGCTCTTATCTCCAGTTCTTCCATAATCACCTGCTTCCGAATTTGCTACTACAATATCAGCCTCAACAGGGGTCTCCGAGGGAGTTTGCTCGACCTGGTTAATACGCCTCATATATTTCTTATCTCTACCCGATGGCTGTTTGGCTGCTGCTGGAGCTAGAGCTCCCCAACCAGTAACATAATATTGGATAACGATGGTGATAATATTTGAAAGCAGCCAATAGAGAGATAGACCACTGGGAAAGGTTAGACAGAAAAAGCCAAACATGAGTGGCATCATCCACAGCATCATCTGACTCTGCGTCTTTTGCCTTGGGTCAGTGGTGACAGGTGTTACCATCTTCTGCTGCACCCACATGGTGCCCCCGACCAGAATTGCCAGTACGAAATTGGGTTCAGCTAAGTTCAAGCCGAGAAAATCATTCCCCAAAGGCAGCATAGAATATACTACCGGCCAGGAGTAAAGATATCGCGACAGGTTTAATAAAGCCTCGGGAGCTACTGCCAGAGCCAGAATAATTGCCTGGTAGAGGGCTATCCAGACGGGCATTTGGACTAACATAGGCAGCAGGCAACCAGCAGGACTCATGCCCGATTCCTTATAGAGCCTCATCTGCTCTTGTGCCATTTTTTGCCTATCTTTACCGTACTTTTGCTGAAGCTCCGCAAGTTTGGGCTGAAGTGTCTGCATACCTTTGGTAGCCCGAAGCTGCTTGAGAGTGAGTGGCAGTGTTACGACACGAACAATAATAGTCAGTGTAATAATAGCCAGCCCAAAGTTGTCAAGCAAATAATGAGTCAGCATAATGAGCACATTAATTACTGGCTGCAGTATGATTGCTTCCCACGGATTCAACGAAATCTACCTCACTCGCTACTCTTTAATGAGATGGTCTCCAATTTAGTCCCGGTGTTAACCTCCACCGGGTGAACAGTCAGGTCTGGGGTATGAACGTATACAATCTCTCCACTAGCCGAAAGCGGGCCATACGCATCCTTTTCAATATCAACTAGCTGTCTAATTTCATTGTTACTAGTGTCCACAGCATATACCACGCCCTGCCGCGAAGCAAAGATGACAGAACCATTGACTATCACTGGCGAAGAAGAAACCGAGCTTCCCAGGTCAAACTCAGCTATCTTATCTCCACTTTCAGCATCCAGGGCGTAAACCTTACCGTCAAGACAACCAGCATAGAGGACATTATCATGAATTACCGGCGTTGCCCAAAACCAATTCTCACCCATGAATTTCCACTTAAGGTTGCCGTTTGCGGCATCCAGAGCATAAAGATACCTATCAAAGGAGCCAATATAAACTGTGTCATTATAGACCAGAGGGGTAGCCGCAATAGCTCCTTCGGCTTCAAATTCCCACTTTTTGTTACCATCAGTAGCACTCAAGGCATAGAGTTTATTGTCAAAGGAACCGACATATAGTGTGTCCGCATCAATAGCTGGAGTTGACCAAATCTTATCACCAGTTTGGAATTCCCATTCTCTATCACCGGTCTCGGCATCCAGGGTATATAGCTTTCCGTCGGAACAGCCAATATAGAGTTTACCCTGAGCTACCACCGGACCGCTAACGATATGTTCGAGGTAATCCTCACGGGGGTATACCCATCGTAGTGCCAATGAGCTAGAATTATAAGCATAAATTTTACCATTGTAGCCACCCAGGTAAACTAAACCATTAGCCACGGCTGGGGTTCCGTATACTGCTACTCCGGCTGGTGCTGCCGAACAGCTACCCCCAGCAGTTGGTGCCATACATCCAAAACCCGTAGATGTATCTTGTTTAGTTAGAGCCTCAGACCATTGGCGACTACCATCTGCTGTATTAATAGCTACCAGCCTGCCTTCCTCAGAACCTACATACAGATTACCATCAGCTACCACTCCTCCTGACCAACCAATAGGCTGTAAACCTTTAATACAACCTAAGCCAGTGAACCCGCTCACAACCATGAGAAGCATAACAGCAAGTAGTACTGCCTTCCCAAATAGCACTTTATTGTGTTTAAACCACACTTACTTTCTCCAAAAATCCAGTATCATGGCACAGGGTCATAGCCACCAGAATGCAAAGGATGACAACGGGCTAGCCGCTTGGTACCCAGCCAAACACCCCTGAAAAAACCAAACTTTGAAATAGCTTCGTAAGTATATTGAGAACAAGTCGGCACAAAGCGACAGGACGGCGGCGTAATTTGTGATATGGTTACCTGATAAAGCCTGATTAGCTCTAGGGCAAGCTTTTTCATAGCACTCCCAGCTTAATAGTTTCTTCGGGCACTCTTAATAAATGAGCTCGAGACAGCAAATTATTAATAGATTTCTCCAGACCATTATAACTGACGCTTGCCATCAAAGGGCGAGCAATAAATATAATATCCCATCCTGGCTCCAGAGGCTGTGATCGTAAAATCTCACGAAGCAACCGTTTTACTCTGTTTCTAGTCACTGCTTTGCCAACACGTTTACTAACCGAAAAGCCGTATCTGGATGAAACAAGGCCGTTGAGCATTGCCTTCATCACAACCAAATCACTTCGCCATGACCTACCTTTATTGTAGACCAGTGAATACTGGTCTGACTTAGTAAGATGTTCTTCTCCCCGCATTACCTACCCCACCCTTAACCGATTTTCTCGTCAAGTGTACTTTCTCAGATTAAACCACGGTTAAACGCTTACGGCCCTTGAGCCGCCTAGCTTTTAATACAGCTCGCCCGCCACGGGTACTCATTCTCGCCAGGAAGCCATGCTCGCGTTTCCGTGGAATCTTTTTCGGTTGATAAGTTCTTTTCGGCATTGTAACTCCCTAACTGATAGACTGGAACAAATTATACTTCTACCACTACTCAAGTGTCAAATAAGGGGTTGGAACCTTCATCTCCCTATGCAAACAATATTTGAAGAGAAACTCAAGAGGGACTGGTGTGAAATCCATCAAAGCCAGAGCAAAGGCCTCAAATCAACCACCTGCGTGCTCTTTCATTAGCTAAGGGATTTTTAGTGGGGAAACTCTCTCTTTGATATGAGCAAGGGGGTTGGGGTTTAACCACGTGAAACTAGTCCCGTCTCATAATGCCCTCTGTTTTGTGCATGTGACCTGGTACATAGGGTAGGAGGGCTAAATGCCGGGCTCTCTTTATAGCTACCGCCAAGGCACGCTGATGTTTGGCACAAGTACCGGTTCTGCGACGAGGTTCGATCTTCCCTCTATCCGATATGAAGCGCGTCAACTTCACTGGATCCTTATAGTCTATCGTATCATTACTACCGGTGCAAAAGGAGCAAAACTTACGCCTAGCCACGTATCTCGGTCTATTTCCTGTCTTCGCCTTGGGTTTTCCAAATCTTGATACAACCACTCTAGTTTACTTCCTTACCTTTCCGGCTAAGCCTACTTAAGTTCTAATTACTACTTAAAATGGAATATCCTCTGGCTCTAACTCCCCGACGCCAGCCTCTTCAGCCATCACCTCACCGGCACCAGCCTCTTCAGCAAGGGGAGCCGCCTCTCGCCTGTCAAGAAACACTACTCTATTAGCCACTATCTCAGAGCGAGAATGCTTTTGTCCATCCTGGCTCTCCCATGTGCGAGTATGTAATCTGCCCTCAGCGTAGACAAGCCGCCCTTTGGTCAAAAACTGATTACACTGCTCCGCTAGTCTGTTCCAAGCAACTACGGTAAACCACTCTGTTTCTCGTTTGCGCTCACCATCAGGAGCAGTATATACCCGATTAGTAGCTACGCGAAATGAGGTTACTGGATTACCATTAGGGGTAAAGCGCATTTCAGGTTCGGTCCCAACATTACCTATAATCATTACCTTATTTAAGCTTACCATCGCCCTAACACTCCTTGCACCATTTCCTCATTTATAGGGAATAGCTGCTCCTCTTCGTTTACTACTCATTTCGTATTAGTAAATGTCGCAGGATATCCTCGGAAATTAGTAGTTTTGCCTCTAGCTCTTTTCCTAAGTCTGGTTTAGATTCGAACCGGGTCAATACGTAATTACCCTCCGAAAAATGACCTATGGGATAGGCAAGCTTTCTTTTGCCCCACTGATCTACGCTAGAAATCGTGCCGCCTTTTTCAGTGATAAGACGGCTTATTCTATCCACTGTTGCATCAAGTGACTCATCCATGACCTCTGGACTAACAATTAACATTAATTCGTAACTACGTAACTGCTTGTCCTCTACATCGACTATTTTCTCTGGTGCCTTTTTTGCTGTCATATATTTTCCTAAGAATTTTATTGTTTATTATACCATACCATAAGAATACAAACAATATCGTGGTATTGGTAACGAATCTCTTATGAATAGCGTGGCTGACGATCTAACTAATAGCTTGACACAGTATATCACTCCTGATAGACTTTAGCTAAGTAAGGGTACCTTTTATTAGAATGGCCCCGTGGTGTAGTGGACAAACATGCCACCCTGTCACGGTGGAGATCGGGGGTTCGAATCCCCCCGGGGTCGCCATCCACTCGTAAAAACAGCATTCCCCCCATTCCCCTTTGCGGTAACCCTGTACGATAGTATCGAAAAATCGATACTAAAGTCGCAAATACCAAAGTATTGCACGCCACGATTCCTAACCCTGCGGCAGTGCCCGACCACCCCTCACCAAAGTATCGGTGCAACTCCCATCCTGTCTTATAGTATCGACACTTTTAGACCTGTCACATCCGTGGAACTGATGGTAACCTCCTTAATGTCTGAGGAGGTATCACCATGAGGACAGAGCAGGCAGTCCGCGAGTTCCTCGCCAGCCGGATTGCGGCTAACCTGAGCCCCGCCACCATAGGGTGGTACAAGAACAGGCTCCTTCCCTTCGTCAGATCCTGCCCTACCCTGCCGCGCCGACCGGAGCCGGTCGAATACTTCATGGCGGAAATTCAGGGCAGCCCGGAGACTAAATACGATGTCTACCGGGCGCTGAAGACCCTCTTCAAATTTATCAGCAGCCGCCGCCGGCTGCCCAATCCCATGGAGCAGGTTCAAGCACCTCGCTGCCCCAAGACCCTCATGCCGACACTGGAGATCGGCGAGTTGATGAGACTTCTACATTCAGCCGCAAGCCCCCGCAACAGAGCAATCATAACCCTCCTGGTGGACTGCGGAGTGCGTGCCGGTGAGGTGTGCTCCCTGCTCAAGCACAACATCAAGCAGGAGACCATAATCGTTCACGGCAAGATAGGCTGGCGCGAGGTCCCCATTTCCGAGGAGACCAGGCGCCTTCTTCTCCATGTTGCCACTCTCAGCCCCGATGCCCACGTATTTCACGGACAGAAAGGCCCCATCACCAGACATCTTATCTACGCCATTGTCCGCCAGTCCCTGGAACGGGCCGGCATCAAGGGGCCGAAAATGGGGCCCCACCGCCTGAGGCATGCTTTCGGCAAGAACTTTCTCGTCCAGGGCGGAGACCTCCGCTCCCTGCAGGAGATAATGGGGCACGCCGACATAAAGACAACCGAGAAATACGCTTCCCTCAACCTGACCGACATCATCAAGAAGCACCAAAAGTTCAGCCCGCTACGGGCTGCTCATGCCGCGGCTCAAGAGACCTTTTTTAAGGTCGAAGCCGTAAAAGAAGCTGAAGAAATACTGAAAAGGAGTTCGCAATGACAACAGAAGTCCAAGTCCAAGGGCTAGGTGAATTTGGCCGACGGGGATTTACACTAGAACATCTTGGCTGCGAAGTCGTGCTATTGCTGCACGCAGGGGAACTGGTCAGCAGGTTCTACCAGACAGGAGCAACTGAGAAGAGTCTGCAGGTTGAGTGCGCCAAACACCTGGTTATGAAACACGGTTGGGATGGTTGTCTGTGAACCAGAAAGGAGGGGAACCACGCAGGTCAGGGAAATAGAGGAATATCGAAGGAGGTGATAAAGATGGACTTTGGAAAGGGTATTGTTTTTATGTTGACCAGGGAAGACATCGTTAATTTGGCCAAGGAATCGGATATCCCTGAAGAGGTTATTGATGACCAATTCCTCAAAGAAATAGAGGACGGTGTGAACTCCCTGGTAAGAACTCAGGTGAAGAAGTTTATGTGTGAAATAACGAGGACACCAGGAAGAAAGACGTAACTGAGGCACGGGTATTCTGTGATTTGTGTGAGGAGCCCGCTTGGGATCAATGCCTCGTCTGTGATAGAGGTAAGGCATGCCTAATATAAAGCTCGATAAAGAGATCATAAGGGGGTTGCTTCAAAAAGCCGATGATAGGTGGTTTGCCACTCACAGCGGGCAATTTAACTACCAGGAGCACCTGGAGTCTACCGCGGACTATCTGGTGAAACACTACAAGGGAGGAAATAATGCTGAGAATAAACTTCACCACGCACGTTCTAGGTCCCCTGGCCGTCTTGAGGCTAAAGCAAGAAAAGGTCACCCAGACACTCCGAGACAAGGACTCCTTAATCACTGAGGCTATTCTTAACGGGGAGGTCAAGGTCGGCGACCAGATTCGCATCGCCCTCAACAACCGTATACTTGGTATAGCCAAGCTATCTATTTTTGACCGAGTTAGCTGGACTAAGTTAGATATTGACGATGCTCACCGGGGTGGTTTCGATAGCCTTCAGGAGCTAGGCTTAGCTATCAAGAGAGCCGGATACCGATTCCGGTCTCTTGATAGCTATACTTTTTATCGGATTCAGTTTCAGTGGTTGGAGAAGGTTTATGCCTAAACTGACACTCCCCAGGACTAAAGTCCGGGGGTTCTCAATTCAGGGGAGGAGGTAGAAAGTGCCACCACAAGTTACAAGATACCACGGGTTTATTATCAAAGTAGGGGACTCAAGTGTCAGAGAGCCTAATCTGCCGGACTGGTCGCTTGTTTACGTTGAGTATCCCCCCGGAGAGATGGAAGTCTATCGGGCTGCCCTCCAGTACGAGCGGGTTAGAATTATTAAGGTAACGAAAGAGAGGATCTATTTCGAGCAGGCAGTATGACCAGACTGTCGAAAGGAGGTAACCATGGTTTATGAAGTAAAGCAAGGTGAGGCAACTCAAGAGCAATGGGAGGATATGAGGTAATGCCTATTGAAGGGGTATCCAACATTCGCCGTTTTCCTAGACTCGGAAAGATACGCTTGGGGATTAAAAAGGAAGGACAGAAGGGTCCATATCCATCGGCTACCGACTATTTTGTCTGCCCTGATGAAGTAAAAGCAATCCACGGTGGTGACCCCAGGGAGCTGCCCATAATGTTCCCCTCGGACGACCTGGAGCTCATTGCCCCGCAATGGTATAAATGCTACTCGTATACACATGGCCTGATTTGCAAGGGCAACGGTAAAACCTGCCGGCGCAAGGTGGACGTTGATACCGGCGACTTCGCCAACCGCGACACAAAGGAGTGGGAAATGGCAGAGGGGATTTGTGAGCCGGAGCACTGTCCCATGCTCGGGAGCAAGCAGTGTAAGAAGATGATGTCGCTGCTCTTCATCCTGCCCGAAGTTCCAGGTTTAGGAGTATATCAGATGGATACCAGCTCCTTCTACTCGATAGTCAACCTTAACTCCCAGCTGGCCCCAGATGGTTTTCTGAGACCCTTTACCAGGGGCAGGATTGCCTTTATCCCCTTTATCCTCTCCATCGAACCTCGCGAGGTCACACCGCCTAGTGTGGGCAGAAAGGCAATCCATGTGCTTAATATCAGGGCTGATGTGAAGCTGGCTGACATTATCCGTATCTCACATCAGGCACCAGCGCAAGTGCTTCTACCCACCCTGTCTGAAGAGGAGCCGCCCGACGACCTGTTCCCAGATGAGCTTATCGGCGGGCCACAGGAAATGGCTGGCACAGCGGCTGACGAACCAGTTTCAGACACAGACAAAGGAGTTACCTGGGAAGACTTGGAATCAGAGCGGGGAGAAGAACCGTCCCCCGAAGTTGGTGCTCGGGATGCCGAGACAACGCCGGCAGAAATGAAACTGGGGGAGGGGAAAATCGGTGAGACATTCGCCCTCGACCCAACCTGGCTTAAAGAATCTCAAAAAGAGCTAAAGTGGACTGACTCTACCTGTAAAACCTTCCTGGTAAGTCAATACAAGGTTAGCCCGGAGGGCACTTTGGAGGATGTCATTAAAAGACTCACTCGAAATCAAGCCGAGGAGTTTGTTGAGGAAATCCAAAAGAGACTTTCCGACAAGCAACTCGGTCTATTTCAATAAGGAGCCGAAATGAGACGAGCTATTGCCAGGGGGAGAATGCTGCCACAGAGCAAAATATGAGGTAATTATGGATTCCGAAGAATTTGTAGCTCAACACTTTGACCAGCTCCCCGGCAAGCCTAAACTTATTTGCCACCAATTCAGGATACATGGGGGCACTCTGGATTTCCTCGCACAATACCCGAACGGGGATTTCCTTATAGTCGAGGTTAAAACCGGCATCATATCGGAGTATGGGTGGATACAGCTACTTAGGTATTGTGGCGCCCTGCTGGAACATCTGCGGCTACTTGGTGATAGCAGACCAGTCAAGGGGCTGTTAATCGGTAAATCTCTGGATGAACGAGCCACCTTTATCTTCAAAGCTCTTCCTCGTAAGATCTATCAGTTTCTACCCCTCACTGAACTAGGCTGGGAGGAATGACATGAGAAAGGCAACAGCAAGAGGACGCGTATGGCCCCAGAGTTTCTCTACCGACCGGCGGTATGGGAGGCTGTCCTTAAAGGCATGTGCGCTCTTCCCTCTTATGTGGGCAAATGCCGATGACCAAGGAAGGCTTTCCGGCGACCCTGAAGAGGTTAAGTATGCCTGCTGCCCCAACATTGATCATATTACTAAGGCCAATATCCCAGAATTACTGGAAGAGCTGGACAAAAACCAACTGGTAAAAGTCTACACCACCTCAAAAACGATGGCTATCCAGATCCTGGACTGGTGGGATATCCACAAGCCCCAGTGGGCATGGCCATCAGACTATCCCCCGCCAGATGGTTGGCAAGACAGACTGCGCTACAAAAGAGGCGCTAAAGAGGTTGTCAAGGAAAACTGGTTTTCTCAGGTGAGCGAAAATAATGCCTCAGGTGAGCAACATACTGCTACTCAGGTGAGCAACGAAATCGCCTCAGGTGAGCAGGCTTCTCAAAGGTTCTTAACAACTCCAAAGGAAACTGAAAAAGAAAAAGAAAAGGAAGAAGAAAAGGAATACGGAAGAGGAAGAGGAAGAGTAAATTCACCTGAGACCCCAAAAGGCTCTCAGGTGAGAAAACCCTCACCCTCACCAGGCACACAGACAGAGATTTACGACAAATTCGTTGAATGTTTTGAGAAAGGCTGGGGGCTTAAAACCACTGGCAAGGTACTTGCTCAGATACGGGATTTTTCTCAAGATTTATCCGCCGCTGGCTGTCCGATTTCGTATGTCCAGGAGGCCTTCAAGGAAGCGGCCGGTGCGAATAAATTGCATCTGATCTATGTTCGGGGGATGCTGCTTGACTGGCTGGGCGCGCCCAGGGCGCCACCTGAGTGAGTGCAATGCACATTGCAGTAGGGAGGAGAAAAAATGAAATGCTCTGGCATTAGAATAACCAAAAGTGATAATGGACAAAACTTACTGACAGTTGTTTTTGAGGATGGTGATGAGGGGAAATGTTGGATGCCCAAATGGGATGACCTTTGCCACGGCTTAAGGTCGGCAATAATCACCGAGGTAGTAAATTCCAAGGGTGATTGGAATAAGGAGATGGGAGAGTTTTGGGAAACTGCAGAATTTTTAAGACGGGTTTGCTATATCATAGCTGCTATGAATAAGGTGGACTTGAAATGAAATACGGACATATGGTGCAGCGATGACTGAGAATTTAACCAATGTTGCCTGGAAGTGTAGGACGTGTGGTGAGATAACCTATCACCCCGATGCCGACAGGAAAGCCAAAATTGAAATAAGGACAGGGACACAGTGTTTGAAATGCGTGCAGGAAAGAAGATGAGGATTGAGGTAACCCAGCTCCCCCCAGTTTCATCATCGCCTAACTGGAGGGGATTTTGGCCAGAGAGGCACAAGACGGGTAAGGTCTACCACGACGCCGTATGCTACTCCTGTATAGATGCCAGAAATAGAGGGCTACTGGTGGACATGTCCCTGCCCCTCTTCACCAAGGCTAGGCTCGATCTGACCTTTGTTTTCCCCGAGCAGCGGCGCCGCGACCGAGATAACCTACTTAGCCGGGCAAAGCCTTGTTTAGATGCCATAGTGGATGCCGGGTTACTCTTGGACGACGACAGCGAACACCTAGAGATTGGCAAGGTGGATATCCTTGTCGACCCTGGGCGGGCACCGCTGACGATTATTGAGCTGGAGGAGGTGAGGTGATAATCCATCCCGCACTTAGAGATGTAAAACATACCCCGCATGGCTACAGTGCGAGATTTAAGAATCTAGTATTTCTCGTTACTGAGAGATTAGAGGCAGATGGGAAACACTGGCTACATGCCTCAGCAAGCAGGCGGGATCATAATATGCCCAGCTATGAGGATTTAATGGAGCTCAAGAGGCTGTGTATAGGTGAACATCGTATGGCTTTGCAGGTCTTCCCCCCGGCAGAGCAGCATGTCAATTGGGCCGGCAAAAGGGGTATTGAAGTCCTGCATCTGTGGAGTTGCCTTGACGGGGATGTAATTCCAGATTTCAGAGTCGGGGGGATGATTTGATGTGGGGATGAGATAAAGAGACTGGAAGGAGGTTAGAGAAATGGAACATTATCTGGAGCATGTTACTGAGGATAGCCGAAGGGAGTTTTTAGATAAATTCCCTGCTTGCTCACCTAAAGAATGGGCGATAATGGACAGGTTCGACAACCCTGCGGAGTTTTATGATAGCCAAGAGGCAGCCCTCGCTCACCTTGTCATATATAACATTGATGACAAATATGATGAGTTCTGTGACGCTACTTGCTCGGAGCTTGGTGTTAGCAACGAAATTATAAGAGAAGCCATTCGTGACTACCTATTATCCCCAAGTGAAAAGCAAAAGCTGGCTGGATGAGATAAAGAGGCTGGAGGGAAAGAGTGATGGATATATCAGCGCTGATGAGTGATTTGAGGAAGATTGACCCCAAAATTAGGGTATCAGTGAAAGTGAAACGGGATGAGGGAGCAGAGTTAGTAATACCGGTATTGAGGCGAACCATTAAATATGATGCTACCGGTCGCAAGGTTGCTGATACTGTTACCAACCTTATAAATAAAACCGACTTAGAGGAGATAGCAAAGCGTGGACGAGAAAAAGCATAAGTGCCCACCACACCACTGGGCAATAGACTCCGGTAATGTCGGGCGCTGTAAATACTGCCCGGCGGTTAAAGATTTCGGCAAGGAGCTGAGAAAATGGTCTAAGGGGCACAAACAATTGCCGCTTGTTATAGGGGAGGCAAATCGAGGGAGGAAAGATGGCTAGCTTCTTTGAGAAACTGTATGAGAAACTGTGGCGACAAGTTGGTGGCAAGCCCTGGACTAATATTGTCCGTGAGGACCAGAGGCGGACCCCATTACTCTACATGCTGATATTCCTGGGCCTGGGGATTTTAGTTAGCAAGCTAGCCGGCAAGTACTGGTGGCAGGTATTGCTGGGGTTTATACTGGGCGTTATTGTCGGCCATTTCTTTTGGTGAGCTAGGCGTGTAGTGACATGCCGAAAAGTGAGCCCAGTGGAATGTATACCATCGCCCTTCCTGCCTCATCTAATCCTGGTACTGGCACTGCGGCACCTAAGACCCAGCAGATAATTCCAATGATAATAACCAGCACCGAGCCGTACCAGGGGACTGGGGAGTCCTCCTTACGTTCTGGGGAGTGTCCTACTTTATCGCCGCACTTGGGGCAGGCTGTTAAGTGGTCAGGGAATCTGACATGGCAATGATGGCAATAGTGATAGGCGACCTTCGTTTTGGGATGCAGGATAGCGCTTTTGGTGCAATAAAAAATGAAGTGAAGCATGGGTAAGGTTTTCATGGCTTCCTCAGCAGTTTGGCGAATATCATGCCTCCGACAGCCACAATGCAGGAGCCAGAGGTTATCAGTAGAAAGCCCAAGTGAGCTCTCATGCTTACCTCAATAGCTATTCCCGTCAGAATGATAACGCAGCCAACGGTTTCCAGAGCGATCGCCAGTGTTTTGGAAAGACGCATTAAACTGCCTCCATCTTGTTGTTACTCTCGATTACCCCGGCGACATCTGAATATTTAGTTGGTTATCACCCTCGTTTATTGTGACATGCTCATCGGTAAAGTCATGGTAGCCGTCGGCATAAATCACCATGAGATTCTGGTCTGCATCGTCAATCATGCCGATAATCTCGTAATAACCTTCAGCGTTAGTGACAAAGTCATGGTCCCAGGTTTGGGTGTCTTTATCCTGATAGACAGTTCCAACAGCATCGGCAATTGGCGCACCGGTGATTTTATCAGTCACACGACCAAAGAGTTTAGTCGTAGGAGGCGGCTCTGGGGGTTCGGGGAGTTCACCGACCCCAAAAAACTCAAACTCGCTTACCCTAAAGGTATAGGGTACTGAACGCGAAGGATTATAGTAGGTAACTCGAGCCTGGCTTATTAACTGTGGGCCACCTGGAATGCTTATTTCAGTCCACTCATACGCAGGAAGGTAGTCTTCATAGATGCTATACCATGTTCCATTGTAAAAGACTTCAATGATGGCAGTATGCGAACTCCTCCACCGGGACCAGATGCGTACTGCGCTAACTTCAGTAGGTGCAATGGTGAACGCAAGAGGTTGACTCCAACTCTTTGGAGATACGCTTTTTGACTCAGCGTAGGTGTCCGTCCAACCATCGTAGGCTAACCTCTCATCATTCCACCCATTCCCGGGGTCAATATGCCCGGTTGGGCGTAGCCAGTAAAATGGGGGCTCACTAGCGATAAAACTCCCTGTCAAGCCGTCTACCAAGACCTGATATGTCCTTGCCTCACTGGGGGTTGCTGAAAAGGAGACTACCCTCGATTCGCCAGGGTTTAGAGTCACGCTTTGCTCAGCCATAATTCTCCTACTTTAAGTTACATTACAGGTAATTTTCTTGGTCCCGGCTGCGGTGCCGTAGTTTGTTGCCGTAACGCTAATAGTGACCGGTTGGCCAACCATCACCTCACTGGGGGAAATCACCAAATTTTCCACCCTGATGTCGGCTACCGGCACTGTGGTTGCCTTGAAGGTGCCAGATAAGCCATCAACCGTGACGGAGTAGGTTCTAGCAACATCAGGTACGACCTCAAAGGAAACTACCTTCGATTCGCCAGGAGCCAAACTCACCGTCTGCTCAGCCATGAAATCACCTCCCAGTGTTACTGTGTAATCGCCTGCCTGGTAGGTCATATTGGTTACCGTGCAGGATATGGTTACCACCTGCCCGGGATTGACTACCGTGGGGGAAATGACCAGGTCACTCACCCTAAACTCAGCAGGCGGCTTGCAAAATTTGTCAAGGATAAATCTCGGCAGGGGGAGTATTGCGCAGATGCCTGGATACTCAAACGGAAAGGCGGGCAGCCAGCCCCATATTTCTTCCGGGATCTGCTCTGGCCTCTCTATGAAAAGCCTTTCCTCTTGTGGCACCGTGTCCTCCTTACTCCTTAGAAGTACCCTATCTCAACCGTCCTGAAGTAAGCGTTAGTCTCAACGTCAGCACCTCCAGCAATTTCGTGCAAGACCTTTACTTCTATACTGTCGCCAGCACTCAAAGCTAATGTTTGTAATTCCTTGAGATATTGTTTCTTTTTCCATTATATCAGCTTCCCCGCTATCATCTTGGCCGCCATGTTGGCCGACCTTTCGCCTATCCACCTGTAACCTCTATCAACGGCTGAGATTTGTTCAGCCGCTCCATCAGCATTTAAGACACACCTATAATATCTGCCTTGACCATTAGCGGGAGCACCAGTATCATTATAATTTTCCGTAGTAGCTCCAATGATGTTTCCGTAAGCCGCATCGCTATCTGCCGCACTTCTTTGCCATTGAAAACCCAAGGCGCCAACTAAACGATAGCCCGTGTCGGTTCCACTATCTCCGCTTTCGCCAGTAGCATTTTTGGCTCTTACCTTATAGGTATGGGTAGTGCCATTGTTTGCCGCTTCACCAGCTAAACTCAGGGCTACATGGGTAGAATAAGTCCCATCGGAGGCAGCAGCAGCACCAGGAGTAATTGTGGGTGCATCTGCTCCGTTATCATCGAAAGTGGCAACATCCCCTAGCCATCCCAGAGGAGCGCCATCCCTGTAAACCTGGTATCCTGTAGCTCCAGTGCTCTTGTTCCAGGTAACAACCACTTTATCAGGCTGATTTTCTGTAGCACCAATTATAACAGGAGCCGCCGGCTTGGTGAGGAAGTTGACCTCTGCACCATAAGCATATCCTGCTGAATTGTGGGCATAGGCACGGCAATAGATTGTATCTCCAGTGGGCAATCCTGTGAGGCTTCTTGTAAATGGCCCTATGCCAAAGCTGTCGGTCTCAGGTACATCATTGGCGTATCCACTGGCACCAGGCGCTACGTTCCCAGGGTCTCCATGACTTGCTAAGTCCCAAACGATACCTCGTATATCACAATTCTCCCCACCTGTATCGGTGATGTTGCCATTGCCCCTGGCTGTGGTGGCTTCTATAAGGTCGGCTGCTTGAGTCGTGACTGTGGGGGGGTCTGCTGGTGCTGCTATTTCAATAGCATTATCGGTATTACAGAATATATCTTCAAGGTCATCGTTATACCAGATTGGCATGAAGTGTCCGCCCCACTCTTCCTTTACAGCACCGCAACTTATCCACTTTTCATTATCTTCTGCGTCAGCTTGCATAGCTGTTTCGCCACCCCATGTACCTCCCCCATCTTCAGACTCCTTGTAATATACCTTCACTGCACTTCCTACTGACGTTCCTCTAGCATAAGCAACATAAATATCATCTGTACTTTGGTCAATGAGCATTGAAACCAAAAAACTCTCTGCGGAATTGGTTAGCACATTAGCCTTAGCAGTAATACTTCCTGCTCCGTTTATATCCCAAACCATAAGGTCAGCACCAACATCGTCAAAGAGATTCCATGCAGCAAGAATGAGATGACCGTCACTTAGGCGGACAGCGCCCTCCATTTGCTTATAATCCTTTTCAAAAGCCATACTTCCAGAGATAGATTGTTCTGACCAACTATTCCCGGAATCATCATAGGTTTTTAGGGATATTTCACTTTCACTTTCATCCCAAAAGACAGCCCATATATCTTGATTATCAGCTTCGTTACCAGGAAATAACAGGATATCGTCATTAGAACTTTCCCAAGGGTTGTCCCTTTCTGTCCACGTAGCTGCATCAGGAGATGTGTAAAAGCGGTAATGCCTACTCGTATCTTCATCCTTGTAACGATAGGCGACTGCAATATTACCACCCCTAGTTTTAGTTATTGATATTTGTTGGTTTGGCCTTCCCAGTGAATATAAAGGACCTGCACCAGCGATTTGGTCTTCACCAGCTACTGTATCACCATCCGTATCAAGATAAACATACATTATATTTTCGCCAGTGTCATCAATGAGAGCTACATGTATTTTAGTTCCAGTATCCCCTGCTGTTTGCCAATCAGCCCAACAATCGTATGTATAGTTATTACCAGTATAGATAGTGACGGCAGCAGCCCAATTATCTCCACCGTCTGATGTCTTCCTATAGACTATATCATAGCCGCTATTAGCAAAAATGACATAACCAACAGAGGTTGATGTCCAAAAGGGGCCTCCTCTCACCGCAATCATCTCCTGGACCGAGCTTACAGCACTCTCAATCTGTATATCAGCCATTATACGCTTCTATCTCCGCCCTTAATTCTGGCTTCTCCAACCAGTCATGTATATAGGAAGGATGCTTGAGGGCAGGAAGTGGTGTCTTACTATCTAGGAAACTCACAACTTCATTATTGTCTGGCCAGTCCCTCTGGGCAGCCTTAAGGTGCAGTTCCCAGTGGGCTCTTTCCATTAGTGAAAAATCTTTTAGTATTTTCCCTTTATCTACCATCAGTTAATCCTCAGTCTCGCTACTTTACTTGTCATAACCTTTAAAGCGCGTTCCTCAGTCTCGCTACAGACTGCTTACACCGAGTATAAAATATCCAGACCAACCTGACAGTCATCAAAGTTGATGAAATCAAAGTCTGCCTTACCTAAAAGTAGCCGAACATTATAGGTGTCATTCCCATCCACGACGCTGGCTACGCCTACGTTTGGTTCGCCTATAATAACATCGCCACCCTCTCGGACCTCACTGGCCAGGGTAAAGAAATCATCTACAAAGTTGATACCATCAGCCCAGTCCCCGCCACCATCATCCTGAATTTGTATTACTTGGCTCGTGAGTGCCACCGTAGCATCCTGCAGCTTATTTACGCCGGCATATTTATTCTCTATCATCCGGAACTTGAACATAAGGTGAGCCTCAACTATCGTGGCACCATCAGGTAAGTTTTCTATGGTAATAGTAGGTAGGCCTACTGTAGCGCCAGCATCGTCTATTTGCACCTGGACTTTCCCCGCGCTCCACTTGACCATACGGTCGAGCTGCCGGCCTTGGCTCGTTATTATGGCAGTTATCTCATCGTCTATGTATCCAGCAATGGTAGTAAGGACCGCCTTGATATCTGTATCGTGGGTGCCCAGGGCAGTATTATGAGCAGTTAGAGCTGCAGCAGTGGCGACTGCTTCGGTTATCCTCGTCAGTAAGGTGTCAATATCTGCCGGAATATTAGCACCGTCAAGCTCTTCCATCCTGGCGGCGGTAATCTCATCAAGGAGAAGTGCCCTGGCAACGGTAAGTTTATTGTGAAGAGATGTGGCCCCCTCAATGGCGCCAATAGCTGCTTCAATGGCTGTCGTATCGACAAGTATCGCTGCAGTGTCCACTAATAAAGCTGCGGTATCAATAAATACCGCTACCAGTTGAGCAGCGACGGCGGCAATATCAGCAGGTAAATTCGCTGGGTCAAGCTCCGCCATCCTGAGAGCGGTAATTTCATCAAGTAATAACGCCCTGGCTGCCGTAAGTTTGTTTGCAAGAGAAAGTGCACCCTCGTAACCAATACGGGTAGCAAGGTCTTGGCCAGCTGCGGGGTCACCAAGAATGCCAAAGAGGGAACCAAGTACAGCAGTTGAAGCGTCGCCCACATCCAGCATCAGGGCTTGCACAAGAGCGGTAAGAGCTGCTACTTCAGTAGGGACAAACCTGAAGGTCACTATCTTATAGGGAACGCCAGCTGGTATCCGTCCGCCCTTGTAGTTGTGGTTAAGGGTGACCTCTCCTGTGACATCGTCGAAGGCAGTAATATCAAAGGAGTCCACCAATTGGGCATTCCCGGGGTGAACTACAGCCAGCATAGTAAAAAATGAGTTTGCCCCAAAGCCTTTAAGTCCCGCATCAATGAGGCTGTTTCCAGCAACAGCTCCGGGACCGGTGGTGGTGCCCTCTCTGGCAACTTGAGACTCGAACAGAGCCTTTTCCTCGTCTAATGGCGGTCTCTTACCGTAGGTCATTTCTCCCTCCGTTACGAGCCAACGACCGATATAACCTTTACATCGGTCACCAACTGTGCCCCATCCTGGTTCTCAATGAGCACTTTCAAGTATCCCGGGCTCGTATCATAGTGCTTTGTCTGCCTTATGCTAGCCCCAGCGGCGAAGTTTGCGGCCCATGAATCCCAGTCCTCAGTATCGTAATGGACATTATCGTAGGAGGTTCTCAGATGCACCCTGATGCCCAGAGTGGCAGCAGGGTTGTAGGTCGCTTCTATTGTCAGGGTCAGTTTCCCCACCCCACTGCTCAAAGAAACAGCATCACAGTCGGCCAGCACTGTGGTGGCGCCAGCAGCTATAGAGGCCTCATTCAATATAGTGGTGGCCTCTTTTGCCACGAGTGAAATATCGACAGGCAGCGGGTTCGCAATGCTTACACTTGTCCCGTAGACTGCGGGTGTCGTACTGTAATCAGGCTTGCCTACCCCTCTAAGTGGGACCGTAAAAGTTTCTGCCATTATTATTCGCCCTCAATGACTACTGTAGCGGTTATAGTATGGGGGTTCACCCCATCGCCATTTCTAACTATCATCCAGATTTCCTCTCCCTTCTCGATAGGCTCATCAATGGTGAGAACCGGGGTGGCATTGTTAAGAGCTACGTAGTTATCAGTCGTGTTGGGGAGAACCCAGGTGTCTTTGTGGCCAATAGCCAGGTCGACATTTCCGTCGCAACCGTCCGGCCAGTGCCTCACAATCTGGACTATCCTACCTGTGAGTGGTGAAGGCCTTGCTAGTCTAGTTCCCGTCAGCGGCTGGACTGTTACTCTTAGCACGACTTCCCTTGTTACTGCAGTCATAGGCGGCATACCCTCCTTTTCCAAGAGTTGGTTTAGTGCGAGTTGAGAGGCAACGAGCTGATTGTGGACATAATCTACTTGCTCATGGACGAAGTCCACTCGCTCGTCAATGCTGGTTAGCGCCTCAAAGGGGTGTTTTTCTGTTGGGTAAACCATGTCCCCTCCCTTTAAGAGCTACTTAAAACCCCAGGATATGGTTACGATGGTGCCCGCATCAGCTACGTCGATGGTTACTTGCAGCTGTCCGAGAATCTCAAGTTCCTTGAGCGCCTCCGCCGCTATTGTTGCCCAGCCGGCATTGTCGACGGTGATGATAAGCCGGTCTACCGTGGTCAGGCCCGGAGCCGGGTCACCATTACTGATGGCCGGTGTAAATACATCCTGGATGGTGATAACTCTCTGTGCCGCGCCAGCCTCATTATCAACGATAATCTGCGATGGTACAATCTTAGCGTTCTGCTTCTCAGTAGCAAACACCCGTGGCGTTGCTGCCATTGTTTGTGCTAAACTAGGCATCTTTTACCCCCTCTATTAAAATCACCAGCGTAATTGTGAGTAATACAAAATTTCCTTACTTCTCGCCAGCTGCTCCGATGTTGGAGTCCTCATCTCCTCCAGGTAGCACTTATTTACGGTGATTCCGAAGACACACTTGCAGAAATCGCAGCCGGTGTCGACGAAGGTCCTGGCAATCAGTGGTTCCAAATCCTTCACAAAATAGAGGAGGATTCTCTTATCCTCGTAGGGGCTGTCTTCGGGCTTGAAAGCGCCGAGATACTTGCGGGCCGCTACCGTGACATCGGGCACCATCCCGGCCTGCTCAAGCCTGCTTACGAATTCACCAGCGGGGATATAGAACTGAACCTGGTAATTGCCTTTTTTAAACCCCAGGGCTACTTCGTAAAGCGTCCTGGTATTCTCCGGGTAGAGGTTCACGCCGCCAGTCTGGTTGGAGAAGTCGAGGTCACGAAAGTCATTTGAGGGCAGGATATATGAGAGGTCTTGGTTGACCTCATTAACCCTGGCGATTTTGAAGAACTTACCCTTGACGTGGGGCAGTGTGTCTGGCCATTCATCGGTGAACTTGACGAAGAACCCCTTTTGCAGGAGTTTGGGCAGGGTTGCCCCTACAGTAGCTTCCGGTGTAGGCAAATACTGAATCATCTTACACTCCTTTTCTCTCCTTATCGTCGGAGAGTAAGTATTTTATTCGCGGGGGGGGGGCAGCAAGCCACCCCCATTATTCAGTTGTTAGGTTTCTTCAGGCTCGGTCGGCTCCATGGGTGGCTCAACCGGACCGACAGGCTCCTCCGACATGGGCTCCCGCGGCACTACGCTTTCATCCAGGTTGCTCAGGCCCATTTTCGGTCCTGCCGGCATTGGAGGCTTAGTCTTAACGGTTTCTTTAGTCATCTCTAACCTCCTTCCTTACGCACTGAGCTCCAGGAATACGGCGCCGGAACCATAGTTGCCTGACCCCATCACATGACCAACCCTCTGCGGTGAGACCGTTGTCCCGATGACCTCGCCAGCTGAGGAGTTGGTTTCCCCCGCTACGTGGTAGTAGACGTCGTAGAAGTTGGCCACCGACAGCGGGAATGCACCCGTCGGCCCGATCCAGCACGGCCCGTAGGTCTGCAGCCAGAAGAAGTAGTTTATCTGGACCGGGATGGGCGGTACTCCGATGGCGGGAGCAAAACCGGCCAAGGCAGCGGTAACTGGGTCGGCGACTTGCCTGTAGATGCTGAAATGGATGGAGAACTGGGAGTCGATGGCGAATACGGCGCGGAAGGGGCGGTCAACCGTGATGGTGACCGTGGCGGGGGTGCCAGTGTACTGGGTGTTGGCTACTATTCTCCTCCAGGCGAAGAGTCCGGCGGCATTGCACTCGACATAGCCGCCTACTAGGGCATCCGCGGCGAACGCGGGGAAAGGACCACCCGGGCCGTCTTCTAAGGTTACCTGTGTCCCGAGAATCGTGGTAGCGGTTGTGCTCCGCATATCGTTGATGACCAGGACTTGGTCGGTGGAAACGGCCATATGGAAGTGGTACGGGTATACGATGGCAGCGACAGCCTGGGAGTAGTAGTAAACCCTGTCGTCTACCTGCATGCGGGAGCCGATGGTGAAGTGCCGGGTCAAGCTCTCCTCGTCATAGTACTGATCAGCGCCGGTAAGGGATACGCATGGTGCCATTATTCGCCCAGGCAAGCGGCTTTTGGGGTCGAGATTGATCGGGCCGATATCGCCCTTAATCCTTCTTCCATAAAGTCTTGATTTAGCTTGCATTTCAAGCCTCCAAAAATAATATTAGCTGATTCCTCCCATTTTCAGGGGGCGTCACCTCCCGTCAGCCCACGGTACTTAGTTTTCTCTTTAGCCAGTTATCAGGCTACGAATATTCTGGCTCATCTTTATCCAGAGCCCTACCGGCTGGATTTCATCCGTGGCGTTCTGGTAGTAGCGGGCTTCAATCCGGATTGTCTCCCGCGGGTAGACAATCAATGGCTCCTTCAGCTCAATCAGCGGGAAGTGATCCCATACCTGGGCCAGGTCGAAGTCGGCGTTCTGGATGTTATACTGCCTTGCTATGTAGGTAATCTGGAGGGCGCTGGTGGCTGGTGTCCAGGAGGGATTGGCGAAGCCGAAGATACAGATGGCTTCAGTCGTTCCCATGGCCAGAGCGCCGTGAGTGTCAACAGCATCTCCTGCCACAGCCGGAGCGCAGATGATCTCGCCGGTGTACCCAACACCCACTCCTGGGACAAGGGCCATAGCCCTGGCCCACGTAAGCCTGGCCTGTACAACAGCAGCCACTGCCGGGTCCTGGAACTGCTCCGGGCGGAACCTCAGGATATCCAGCTGGCGGCCACCGCCGACGGCACCCTTAAAGCCCGAGCCGCTCTCCATGTTGACGCAGCGGACGGCGTTGGCAATCGCCACCGCGTTCTTGGCAAGGAGTGCCTGAATCCAGGGGTTCTCCTGTTCGATCATAATATCGATCTCGTCGGCCATGGTCACCAGGTCTGCATAGTCAATCTCGGCCATCACGTGCTCGGTGACCTGGCCGTCAGGCAGGATGGTTTTGAGCGTTTGCTCAGCCATGCGGCCACTATCTTTATAGAGTCCAGCCGCTTTTAGTGTCGCTACAACAGAGTTGTTCATGGTTACTACCTCCTTAATTAAGGCTATTTTTGAAGAGGCTTTACATTCCCCTTCTTGATGTTACTGTGCCCACTACCCCCTCAATGGGCTGAGTGTAAGCCTGCACCAGAGGGGTTACAGTTGGCCTTGCCGCTGCTCTAACCGGTGTCACCTCGACCCCGGTGACATAGCGCCGCAGTCCGGCACCCACAGGTGGTGTTGGCATCTCAGGTAATTCGGGTGGCGCCGGCAGGTCAGGGATTTCCATGGGGAAGTCAGGTAGTGCCGGTACCTTAGCTGTGGCATCTGCCAGCATCGTTGACACCTTTGGTGCCCCCGCAGGCAGCTTTGCCTCTACAGCCGTTGGGAACTTGATAGCGTCTAACAGTAAGTCCTTTGGATTCTTGTACGTCATCTCCTCCTCCTTACCCTGTTACTCTTCGAATTTGACTTTTGACTCCTTCAAAGGTGTCCATAACACCCTGTCCGAAGCCCTCGACCATGCCCAGGCCAGCCTTGACCGTCTGCCCTACTGCCTTGATAGCAGCATCAGGTATAACTGAAGGGTCATCAGGCATCTTGGACTTGACATTGTCCATGTTGGCTTTCACCTCAGAGGCGAAGTTATCAGCTACAACAGCGACATTCTTGGCCACCCTGGCTGGTCCCTCAGCTACCTCAATCGCACCATCGGCGATACTGTCGACTAACACTTTGGGGTCGGGAAGTTGCATATTATTACCTCCTCTTTTGGGGAAGCAACCCTGCTAAAAAGAAAACGGGGCAAGCCGTTAAACCTTCTTAGCGAAGGTTGCTTGCCCCGTTTTTTGCGGTAGCAGCCCTGAAATAAAAGAGGCGGGTAGCCCCAGGATTACTCCCGAACTGCTACCCGCCTCTTAATTTGGCTAACTATTCAATTGGTCAACTACTTCTCTATATTACCACCTCCCTACTTAAAAGTCTATGTCAACTTTTTACCTTTGTCAAGCTCTCAGGGGCATCACTAATGGCGGCGGAGGAATTAGCTTGAAGGGCAAGGCTAAAGAAGGTCTAGCTCTTATAGAAGCACCTCCATCACCCAGCAGCACAGCATTGCCGCGATTAAACTCAATGCAGGATTTTATTAGCTCATCCTCCTCTAGTTCCGCATAGCAATCATATTGGGTAAGTTCAGTGTCAAGCGCTTCTTGTGCTGTTTTGCCATCAAGTAGAACATTTAGCCCCGCTACCACTGGCAGCAGACACTTGCCGGCAAATTCCTTATCAGCCCAGGGGACTGAAGCAAGGTCGGCATCCATTACCCATAAATAATCATCCGTATAGCCCATAGCACAGGCTGCCCCATTCTCCACTAAATCTGGCACAAGCTCAACCCCACACTGGCACGAAAGCAACTTTATTACCTTCCCCTCAATCTCCCTGGGGTCATACTTGCCAACCTCAAGGATTATGGACTCATTCTGGCCGGTGAAGACATCGACGTCGCCATGGCCGGTGCCGATAATTATATCCGACTGGGGGGCGAAAAGGACAAAAGCCTGCCTGTGGTCCAGAACGGAGAGCAAATGGACCGGCTCCAGCCTTGGCACTATCCACCTTAAAAGGTAGCCCGTGGCGGAACGTGTGGGCAAATCAAAATCTGCGGCGGCTAATACTGCCGGCATTATTTCTCCTTCGTCATCGCTCTTTTCATCAGCTCAAAGAACTCTGGATTTTTCTCCAACTCCTCGGGAACTCTATCCAAAGGTATGGCATTAGGGTAGGCTTTGGCTTTGGTACTGAGGTTAACCAAAGTTGGCCTGGAATGTCCCTTACCCTCCAGCCTCTTTGCCTCCTGGTATCTTCGGAAGGCTTCAGCCGCGGCTTTTCTGTCTCCACTGCGCAGTGCTTCTTGATATCTTTGCCATTCGTCTTTGCTACCCAATTTTGCTTACCCTCCCTAAATCCAGGTCATATTGATAGCGTCCGCCATCAACAGCAGTAAAACTGGGGCTGGTGAACTGGCCAGACATAGTTGAGTCTTCCAATAGAAATACTGCCAGATAGCCACCGGGTTCAACATTGCTAAACCCTATATCCTGAGATGGGTAATGCCAATTGTTATCACCAACAAAGCCACTAATAGCGGGGTCGTAATAGAAGCACATCCACTTATCATAGTGGCCAAAACCACCAGTACCCCAAATCATTACATCAAAGGTGACTGCTGTTGGAGGTGAGGCCCCAGCTACAGTGCATAAAGTCCCATGGTAATCATCAACACAAACCTGGTCATCAGGATTCATAAATAGCTCGACGTCTATGGTGTAGGTTCCTGCTTTATCCAGGTCAAAACGGCCGCCAATGAACTCTTGAGCATTACCAGGCTCAGTCCAGTAAGCCTCCCACCTGGAATATTCCTCTACCACCACGCCATCGGGGTCTTTAACCTGCCACCAGATACCCATTTTTTGGTTGCTGGTCATGTCATTTCGGCCCCAGATGGAAACTATGCCACTTTTATCTTGGGGTACACTGCTAACTGGGATTGACCTGATAGTTCCATTGTATTTAAGTTGTTTCTTGCTTATTGTCCCTTCATATTCTGGGGGTGGAGGAGCCGCAATGGATACATAATAAATATCATCCCACTCATCCTGTACGATAAGTGTTCCACCAACATAGACTTCAACCTCTACATCTCGCCTCTCAGCATCAGTCCCAATAGCGGTATGATAGAAGGTAACATCCTTTGTCTGGCCCGGTGAAATAGTGGTGTTTTTAGAAAGCTCATCTAATTTATCACCATGCCCTGGCAGGGCAGAGCCTTCATAAATCTTGGCCTTCACGGTAATAGTTTGGGATTCAGTGCAAAGAGATGTTATTGGACAACGAATAGTAACGCTATCACCTGGGTCAACATGGCTTGGGCTGGCAGAGGGTTTTGATAAGTTAAAATCTACAGTTGGGGGCACTACCCCCCCAATAATGGTGATGATATTCTGCAGATGCTCACTTTCTGCATCCACCAGCATACAGGCAACCCCATGGCAGACCTTAGCGTATAAATCATAGGGGCTCCCAGCCGGGTCTATCGCGGAGGTAATAGGTATCGCTACCTCATCTTCATATGTTTTAGGCGTATCATCTGGCCCTACCGTTTTAGATTTCTGGCCTTTACATATCTCATCAAAACCGGCAGCGCCATTATTGCCTATGGCGGCATAGAGGTTTCTCGTAATACTTGGTCCCTGGTACTCAAATTTGGTGGCCACGTGGCAGATACCACCAATAGCTAAATCCGTCTCATAGCTAACGATTCGTAGGTTCTCAAATACCCCTTCAACGGGAACACCGGTAATAGTTATCACATCCTCCAGGTAACTGGAGAATATGTCGGCACCGGGGATATCCACTATCTTGCCATAGAGGTCATATCCTGAGCCGGGGCTTATAGCTGTGGTTATTGGAATATCTACATAACCCCCAAAGGTTTCCCAATCAGTGCTTGATTCCACGCTAAATGTCTTCTCATTGGCGATAATCTCATCGAAGCCAGCAGCACCATAATTGCCTATGGCAGCATATAACCTGCCAGTCTCAGCATCACCCCTGTGTTCAAAACTAAAGTTTACCCGGCATCTATCTCCAACCTCTAATTCCAGGGCACCAGATGGTGTTACCGGTGTGCCACCATTCTTGCTATAGGAAAGTATCCTGAGGTCTCTGAAGCCTGCTGGTGGCGCCTCACCAGCAACCATGAAGGTAGTCTCTTCAGTAGCAAATGCTGGGGCTGGGGGAAAGACAATTGAGTCAAGCGGAAATGTTGGTCCAGGATAAACCCTAACTGATAAGTCAAACTCGCCCTCGCGTATGAAGCCCCTTTTGAAGGTAATCTCAAAGTCGCTGCCAACCACTATTGACGACTCCCTGACTTCGGGGGCGCCAATAATGGGAAATATCTCTTCCCACCACGTAGAAGGGTAAGTAGCAGTCACTATTACCCAGACTGGTGCCAAGAAGGGGATACCAAAGAGGTTGACCTTTCCCGTGACAGTGAAAGGCTCATTCATCTTCGGTACTACTGGGGTATAGGCTATATCCTTTAGGGAGAAAAGTAGATTCCCTCCACCAGGTGCTTCAAAGAGTTTAGTTTGTCCTTGCATGGCTAAACCTCCCTTAATTTCAGTTTAACCCGAATTAGGTTGTTTGGCAAGAGTTCTAAAGTCCCAGGCTGTCTACTATGTCCTGTACACCTCTGCCAAGCCCTAGTGGCAGGTGTTTT
>Ga0265594_1000434_pt1 | contig 35038 bp, 35 predicted proteins | sample saktaG_11_FD_190147 | JGI IMG/M metagenome (GOLD analysis project Ga0265594, IMG submission 190147) | Saline water microbial communities from Sakinaw Lake, British Columbia, Canada - sak_2011_5_24_80m | ecosystem: Environmental > Aquatic > Non-marine Saline and Alkaline > Saline ... | reverse complement strand
ATCGCAACCGGTTTTTAGCTATTGACTTCCTCTGATTTTTACTTTACACTCTGATTAACTAGCACGTTAAGAAATATGTTTTTTAGGAGAATAGAAAATGGAAAAATCTGAAATTGAAGAAGGTGTTTCTGAAAGTGTTGTTCGCTTTGTTCGAGGTAAAGAAAGGCTGACCTTGAAAAAGTTGGGCGAGATACTGCATTTATCAGAAAGCAAAATGTCTAGAGTTGAAAACGGTGAGAGATCGCTGAGGATAATCCATTTGGTTCGTTTAGCTAATTATTTGAATATGCGTCTCTCTTCTCTTTTTACGCATGTAGGAATGTAATTTACTGTTTTAGTCCGACCATCCAATATGAGTCGGGCTTTTTTGTAGTTATGATAGGCTAAGCCTATTATAAAATATGAGTAGTTTTTAAAATATTGAGGTTGAACCTCGATATTTTATTTATAGGTTGACATCTCTAGTTTATCAGGTAAGCTATAAATAGTTCTTAACAATGATTATATATAAGGAGAAAAAATGACTGAAAAAGAAATAGTAAAGAAACCGTTTCATGAAGTAATTATCAATAAGATGAAGTCGCAGGTCGGTCATCTTGCTTCATTAAAGATGAATGTGTTTGTTTTGCAAGATTCAGAATATGTCTTTCGTTTTCTTAACGATATTTTGATAAAAACAGAATTTATTCCTGAGCACTTAGCCTGGATTTTGGAAGAATTAACAAGAATACACACAGAAATGATTGATAAGGAGTTTGAAGAACACATGCCAAAGAATCTCCAAGCTGTTATTGATCATCTTAAACAATGGTCGAATAAAAGATGAAAGAAGTCTTGGTAAAGAGCTCCGTTCTAAAGGAGCTTTTTTGTTGAGTTATCCACAGTTTGAAGGATTTGACCCGCTTTCTGTATCAGCTATAATTAAGTAATTGAGTTGTTATTTTTTTTACTAATTTTATGATTAAATCTAAAGAGAAGATAAAAAACAGAATAGAGAAAGTCCAAAAAAGAGATGGAAGCTTTATTGATTTTGATCAATCTAGAATTACAGACGCTGTTTATAAAGCAATCACAGCAACGGGACAGGGTGATGGTATAATTTCTAAAAAGGTTTCTGAAAGAGTAGTAGATATTCTCAATAGAAGGTTCAAGAAAGATGAAGATGTCCAAGTAGAACAAATACAAGATATAGTTGAAGAGGTTTTAATACTAGATGGATTGGTCGAAACAGCCAGAGCATACATTCTTTACAGGGAACAAAGAAGAAGGATTAGAGAGTCAGTGGCTACGGTTGATGAATCTACTGAAAGGATTGATAGATATCTAAAAGAGCTTGATTGGCAAGTTTACGAAAATGCCAATATGACTTTTTCCTTACAAGGATTAAATCAATATGCTATCGCTGATGTTTCTAGAAAGTATTGGTTGAATAAGATATACCCTAAAGAGATTAGAGAAGCAGCCTTTAGTGAAGGAATTCATATTCATGATTTAGATGGAATTAGTACTTACTGTTGTGGATGGGATCTTTATGATCTATTAAAGAGAGGATTTAGGGGGGTCCCTGGAAAATTAGAGTGTCGTCCACCAAAGCATTTTAGAACTGCCTTAGGTCAATTGGTTAACTTTTTCTATACACTTCAAGGAGAGAGTGCGGGCGCACAAGCAGTTTCTAATTTTGATACATTATTAGCCCCTTTTATCCGTTATGACGGTTTAAGTTATAAACAAGTAAAGCAAGCTATGCAAGAGTTTCTTTATAATTGTATGGTACCGACTAGGGTCGGATTTCAGACACCTTTCTTGAATGTTACGATGGATATCAAGGTGCCTTCATTTTTAGGAAAACAGCCAGTTATTATTGGTGGAAAGCCACAGAAGGAAACTTACGCTGATTTTCAAGATGAGATGAATATATTAATAAAAGCTTTCTACGAGTCTTTAATGGAAGGTGACGCTAAAGGAAGGCCATTTACATTTCCTATTCCAACGGTTTCTATCACTAATGATTTTGAATGGGATAATCCTAATCTAGAACCTTTATGGGAAGCAACTGCTAAATATGGGGTGAATTACTTCCAAAACTTTATTGGATCAGATATGGATCCAGAAGACTTTAGAAGTATGTGTTGCCGTCTCCGTTTATCAAATAAAGAGTTATATATGAGAGGAGGAGGATTATTTGGCTCACAACCGTTAACTGGTTCGATCGGCGTAGTAACAGTCAATCTTCCAAGAATAGGCTATTTAGCTAAAACTAAGAAAGAATACTTTAACAAGTTAAGGGATATGATGGATTTGGCCAAAGAAAGCTTAGAAATCAAAAGAAAGGCTCTAGACAATTTTATGGAAAAAGGCCTTTATCCATATTCTAAGTATTATTTAGCTTCGGTTAAGAAAATAAGAGGATCATATATAGGGAATCATTTTTCAACAATTGGCTTAATGGGAATGAATGAATCTCTTCTTAATTTCTTAGGTGAAGATATGACAACAAAGAGGGGAAAAAAGTTTGCTATAGAAGTGTTAGATTTTATGAGAGAGATTTTAATTGGGTACCAGAAAGAAACAAATAATCTATATAACTTAGAAGCAACACCAGGAGAAGGAACAAGTTTTAAGCAGGCGAGAGCAGACAGGGAAAGATATCCGGATATTATTACAGCAGGAACAAAAAAAGTACCATACTATACCAATTCTTCTCAGTTGCCGGTCGGACATACTGATGATATTTTTGAGGCACTAGATCTTCAAGACGAGATTCAATCAAAATATTCTGGAGGTACGGTTCTTCACATCTTTTTGGGAGAAAAGTTAAGAGATGCTCAATCGGCTAAGATGCTTGTTAAGAGAATATTTGAAAAATATCATTTACCATATATTACTCTTACTCCAACATTTTCAATTTGTCCTTCTCACGGATATCTAGCAGGGGAATACTATAAATGCCCTAAATGTACGATTGATCAACCGTGTGAGGTTTATTCGAGAATAGTTGGATACATTAGACCTATTCAACAATGGCATACAGGTAAAAAACAAGAGTTTAAAGATAGAAAAGAGTTTAAAGAACCAAAAGCTTCTTAGAACATGATTATAGCTGGTTTGCAAAAAACTACTCTATTGGATTATCCTGGAAAGATAGGGATGACTGTTTTTTTAGCAGGCTGTAATTTTAGATGTGATTGGTGTTATTCTGCAGAGCTGGTTCTACCGGAAAAAATAAAAAATCAATCAAAGATAAGTGAAAAAGAATTCTTTAGCTTTTTAAAAAGTAGACAGGGGTTGGTAGATGGAGTAGTAATTTGTGGGGGAGAGCCGACTATCAATAAAGATTTACCCGATTTTATTAAAAGAATAAAAGAATTAAACTTTTTAGTAAAGCTTGATACTAATGGCTCAAATCCAAAAATGCTTGATCAATTAATTAAAGATAAATTGATTGATTACGTTGCTATGGACATTAAGTTGCCCAAAGATAAATATTCAAGAGTTTTTTTTGATAATACTAAGATTGAAGATATACAAAAAAGTATAGATATATTAAAAGAAGGTAAAATAGATTATGAATTTAGAACAACTGTTGTGCCAGAAGTTTTAAAGAAAGAAGATGTTGTAGAGATTGCTCAGTGGATTTCAGGAGCTAAGAAGTATTATTTACAAAACTTCAGAGCTGAAAAAACGATTGATCCTCAATTTGAAGAAAAGAAACCATATTCAGAAGAATATCTTTTAGAGATTAAAAAAGAGATCTCATCTCTTTTTGATGTTTGTGATGTAAGATAATAAGTAGAATGATATGAATAAGTCTAGAATAATTTACATTATCTTCTGTTTGTTTTTATTATTGTTGATTGTTTTTAGATATTATTCTTTTCAAGCAGAGATTAATCAGGATAGGGAGTACGGAAAGTTTATTCTTTCTGGGAAGATTATAACAGAACCTGATGTTAGAGATGATAATATTAAACTAACTGTAAAAACTGATAAAGGGAAGGCTTTAATAACAGTTGATCGTTATCCAGAGTATAAATATGGAGATGAGATTAAAATCACAGGAGAGTTTCAAGAACCTCCTGTTTTTGATGATTTCAATTATAAGAACTACTTGATTAAAGATAGAATATATTATGTTGCTTATTATCCGGAAGTAGAATTATTAAATAGAAAGGAATCTCTTCTTTTTAATTTTAAAGATAAATTAAGACAGAATATTTATAAAGCAATATCTCCCCCTCAAAGTTCTATTCTGGGAGCGATGCTTTTAGGGGATAAAAACAGAATGTCTTCTGAGTTAAGAGAAAAGCTTAATGTTGCTGGTGTTAGGCATATTACAGCTGTTTCTGGTATGCATATCGTTATCATCATGTCGCTGATGATGTCTCTATTATTAGCTCTTGGTTTTTGGAGAGGACAAGCTTTCTATGCCACTGTTCTTATCATTTTTCTCTTTGTCTTTTTAACTGGTTTCCAAGCCTCTGGTATCCGTGCCTTTATTATGGGGTTTATGCTTCTTTTGGCTCGGAAAGTAGGTAGAAGATCTTCTAGTTCAAGAAGTATTGTGCTGACAGCGGGTGTAATGCTTGCTATAAATCCAATGCTTCTATTTTATGATGCTGGTTTTCAGCTTTCTTTTTTAGCAGTAATAGGTATTATTTCTTTGTTTGATTCTTTTAAAAGATTGTTTAAGTTTATGCCTCATAGCTTAAGAGATATATTAGCCATAACCTTTTCAGCCTATGTTTTTACTCTTCCTTTATTGGTCTATAGCTTTGGCAGAGTATCTTTAGTTGCTCCTTTAACTAACATCTTAATTGTCCCTGTTGTTTATTGGATAATGATATTAGGATTAACATTTAGCTTAATTAGTTTAGTTTGGTGGTCTTTGGCTTTTGTTTTATCTTGGCCTGTTTGGTTTCTTTTAAGTTATATCATTAAAGTAGTTAATTTATTCTCTGGATCATGGGCGGCTAGAACTATTGATAATGTTCATTGGATTTGGTTAGTTGTTTTCTATTTATTTCTATTTATTGTTGTTTGGAGTGTTAAAAAGAGAGTGGAGTTTTTTAGTGTTTAAGGTTATAATAAAAGAATAATAAAAGACAAAATATGAAAGATAAAAAAGCACATATCGTAGCGGTTAATATGGGCTACGGACATCAGAGAACTGCTTATCCTTTGCGGATTTTTTCTTATGATAAAGAAGTTATTAATGCTAATGACTATAAGGGGATCCCAGAAAAGGATATGAAGGTTTGGGAATCTTCTAGAAGGTTTTATGAATTCATATCAAGATTTAAAAGAATTCCTTTAATTGGTGGTTTAGCTTTTGCTTTGTTTGATAAACTTCAACGAATTCCTTCTTTCTATCCACGCAGAGATTTATCAGCGCCAACTCTTGGTTTAAAGAAAATATATTCTTTAATTGCTAAGGGATGGGGGAGAGATTTAATTGATAAGCTAAGAGAGAATCCCTTGCCAATCATCACTAGTTTCTTTATACCTGCTTTTATGGCAGAGGAGTTTAATCATTCAGGAGAGATTTATTGTGTTGTTTCTGATGCAGATTGTGTTAGAGCTTGGGCTCCTTTAGATCCTTCTAAGAGCAGAATTAAGTATTTTGCTCCCAATCTTTGGGTTATGAATAGATTAAAGCTTTATGGAGTTAAATCAGAAAATATATTCTTAACAGGATTTCCATTACCTCTTAAAAATATTGGGACTAGAAAACAAGAAATATTAAGGAAGGATTTAGGGGCTAGGCTTGTTAATCTAGATCCAGAAAAGAGGTTCTATGATAAATATAGTCCTTTTATTGATAAGAGCATGAAGATTTCTCGCAAGAAAGGGACACATCCATTAACTATTATGTTTGCTATTGGTGGGGCAGGGGCTCAAAAAGAAATGGTTATAGAATATATTAAGAGTCTTTGTCCAAAGATTGAAAAAAAGAAAATAAATATATCTATTTCAGCTGGGATTAAAAAAGAAGTAAACGATTATTTTATTGATAATTTAAAGAAGCTAAAGCTAAGTAAGAATATTGGTAAGAATATAGAGATTATTTTTAATAAAGACATAAATAAATATTTCAGTGTCTTTAGTAGGAAATTAAGAAAGACAGATATTCTTTGGACTAAACCAAGTGAATTATCTTTTTATTCTGGTTTAGGAGTTCCTATACTTATGGCTCCGACAATTGGTTCACAAGAAGATTACAATCGAAGATGGCTTGTCGGTATAGGGGCTGGTGTTCAGCAAGTTAACCCTAAATATGCTGATCAATGGCTTTTTGATTATCTAAATAGTGGAAGGTTTGCTGAAGCAGCCCTTGGCGGATTTATAGAAGTAGAAAAACTAGGAACTTATAACATAGAGAAAATATGCTTTGGTTAATAGTTATTCTTATCGCTTATTTCCTTTTTTCCATTACTTCACTAGGTGATAAATATCTTTTAGTTGGTCCACCTGAACCGAAGATATATTCTTTTTATGTTGGACTTTTGAGTGTTCTAGCTCTAGCTGTAGCTCCTTTCGTGGGATTTTTTGTCCCGGATTTCTTTACGATTATTTTTTGTTTATTTGTTGGGATAATTTATCTTTTTGCCATATTTTCTCTCTATCAAGGACTAGAATATTACGAAGCGTCAAGAATTATTCCTGCTCTTGGAGGACTAGTGCCAATAATTACTTTTCTCTTTATTTATCTTCTCTCTGGAGGAAAAGAAATGTTAGGGTTTAAAGAAATGATAGCTTTTATTTTACTTATAATCGCAAGTGTTCTAATAACATACGTTCCTAAGAAGAAAATTATTTCAGAAAGTTTAAAAATATCAATAATTGGAGCTATTTTTTTCTCTTTAGTCTTTGTAATGTCAAAATATGTATATCTAATGGTTCCTTTTTGGACTGGTTTTATTTGGATAAGAATAGGAGTTTTTTTAACAGCCTTATTTTTTCTATTTTCTAAAAAGGTCAGGAAAGATGTATTCTCTAAAAAGAAATCTTCTTTTAATAAAAAGACAGGAACAATCTTTGTTATTAACCAGATTGTTGGAGCAGGAGCTTTTGTGTTACAGAGTTGGTCGGTTGCTTTGGTTCCGTTAGCTTTCGTTTCTATTATTAATGCTATGCAGGGAATTCAATATGTTTTTTTATTTATCTTTACTTTGTTTTTCTTAAAGTCATTGAAAGAAGAGATTTCTAAAAGAATCATCATTCAAAAAGTAATAGCAATAATAATTATTATAATTGGTCTGGTAATAATAGCTGTTTGATGAAGAAAAAAACTAAAAAAACAATTGAAATGATTTTATTAATTATACTGGGTATTTTTTTAATCCTTGTGGCTTATCTTTTTCTTGGCTTTTCTAAAAAAGTAGATGTTTTTTGGGGAGTTAACTTTTCTCAGAAACAGGCTCAAGTATTAGGTCTTGATTGGAAGGAAGCATACGCTAGTATTTTAGATGATTTAGGTGCTAGAAAACTGAAAGTAGGGACTTATTGGGACTATATTGAATGGAAGAAAGGAGAATATAGCTTTGATGAATTAGACTGGCAAGTCCAAGAAGCAGAGAAAAGAAATGCTAAAATTATTTTAGTTATAGGTAGGAAAACTCCTGGTTGGCCTGAATGTCACGTACCCGAATGGGCTAAAAGCTTAGATGAAGAAAAGCAACAAGAAGAGATATTAAAGTATATAGAACGGATTGTTTTGAGGTATAAAGACTCTAAAGCATTAAGGTATTGGCAAGTTGAAAATGAACCCTTCTTTCCTTTTGGTCAATGTGCTTGGCGAGATGATAAGTTCCTACAAAAAGAAATAGATTTAGTAAAATCATTAGATTCAAGAAAGATCATAATATCTGAAAGTGGAGAGTTTCCGTTATGGTTCAAGGCGGCTAAATATGGAGATATAGTTGGGACGACAATGTATAGAAAGGTTTGGTTTGGAGAAATAAAGTCATATGTTGTTTATCCTTTTACAGCAACCTTTTATAGAAGAAAAGCTAGTTTAGTTAAAGCTTTATTTGGTAAAGAGGTTATCGGAGTGGAGCTTCAAGCAGAACCTTGGGGACCTAAACTAATTTATGATTCAACTATAGAAGAACAAGAAAAATCAATGGATTTAGAAAGGTTTAAAAAGAACATAACTTTTGCTCAGAAGGTAGGATTTAGTGAAAACTATTTTTGGGGAGCAGAGTGGTGGTACTGGATGAAAGAGCAAGGAAAACCAGAGATATGGGAATACGCTAAAACACTTTTTAAATAATAAAAAAATAGAAAAATGTTAAAAAATGAGCCCGGCTTAGTGAGCTCGGCTCACCTATTATTACGCTTATAAACAAGATAAACAAGAATGAGAAAAGTCAAATTTAAAAAAGGAGGAATATATCATATTTACAATAGGGGCGTGGAAAAAAGAACTATTTTTAATAGTGAAGCAGATATGTGGAGATTTCTTCAGGGGATGTATTTATTTAATGATAAAAATATATCTTGTAGCGTTCTTTATTCTATAGAAAAAGAAAATAAGGGAAGGATAAACTTTAACTTATTAAAAGAATTTATTGATAAGAATATTGAAGAAAGAAAGCCATTGGTTCGTATTATGGCTGACTGTTTAATGCCGAATCATTACCATTTATTATTAGAAGAAATTCAAGATGACGGAATATCTAATTTCATGCATAGACTTGGAACGGGGTATGTTAATTATTTCAATAAGAAATACAATCGTGTAGGGAGTTTATTCCAGGGGAGATTCAAGGCAGTGGCTATAAAAAACGACGTTCAGTTAACGCAAATATTATCATATATAAATGTGGTTAATCCAGGAGAGCTTGTGAAACCTGGCTTAAAAGAGGAAGGAGTTAAAAACATGGAAGAATTGAAAGAAATATTAGAATTTTCTAAAAATTACTCTTTTAGTACTAATCCAGATTATCTTGGAATACGAGAGTCAATTATTATTGATAAAGGAATATATGGGGAATTTTTTCCAAATTCCGATAAATATAAAGAATTTATTAAAAATGCTTTATTGGGAAGAGGTGGTAATATGACGGAAAGTTTATTATTAGAATAAAAACAATAAAAAAATGAGCCCGGCTTAGTGAGCCCGGCTCACTTTTACTAATATTAATTTATTATAAATATAAATATGCTGTCTATAATAATTCCAACAATGAATGAAGAAGAGCACCTCGGGAAACTGCTCGATTCAATTAAAGAACAGAAACTTGATAATTATGAAGTGATTATTGCTGATAATGGATCTAACGATAAGACTTTAAAGATAGCTAAAGAATATGGCTGTAAGATTACTAAGGGTGGTCTTCCTGCTAGAGGTAGAAACAACGGAGCTAAGATTGCTAAAGGGCAGTTGTTTCTTTTTTTAGACTCAGATGTTTATTTTTCTGAAAAGGTTCTTCCAAGGGTTTTAAAAGAGTTTAAAAAAAGAAAACTAAAGATAGCTACTTTCTTTTTAATACCTTCTGGCTCTGGGAAGAAACAAAAGATGTCTAAGTTTTTCTTTACCTTCTTCTATAACGTACCAATTCTTCTTTTGGAAAAGGTTTTACCTCACGCCGCTATGGGTATTTTAATAGAAAGAAAGATGTTTCAGAAACTAAATGGCTATAACGAGGAGATAACTTTAGCAGAGGATCATGATTTAGCTAGGAGGGCGGGGAAGTTAGGTAAATACGGGATATTAAAATCAGGTAAGCTGAGTGTTTCTGATAGAAGGTTTGTTAAAGAAGGTTGGTTAAAAACTTACTCTAAGTTTCTTCTATGTGAGGGTCACATGATTTTTATTGGCCCAGTTAAAAAAGATATCTTTAAATATGGTTTCAAGCATTTGGAAAATAAAGAAAAATAGTTATAATAATATATATGGGAATGTATAGTCTACCAGAGTTTAAATTTCCTTTGAGAAGGAAGAAAAAGAGAACAGGAGTTATTGCTTCAGCAGTTTTCCTTTCTATCTTTTTCGGGTTCTTAGCAGGAATCGTTTCTAGTGGTTTTTTCTATATCAGAATAGAGAATTACTTAAAAGGATTAAATATTGAGCCAATATCTCAAACAGAAGAAGTTGTTAATGAGACAGGATATATTTCTCAAAACTCTCAAGAGCAAGCAATAATCGAGGCAGTTAAGAAAAGTTCACCAGCTGTAGTTAGTATTTTAATAGAAGGTGTTGGAGGAGGGACAGGCTTTATTGTTTCTGAAGACGGATTGATTCTAACAAACAAACATGTTGTTTTTGATGATGATGCTGAATACACGGTTTTTACTAATAACGGTAAGAAGTTTTCAGCAAAAGTTTTAGCTAAAGATCCATTTCAAGATTTAGCTATTGTTAAAATTGATCAGGAGAATAACGTTAATGAAAATGGAGAATTGGTAGTGAATAAATTTCCAGTGTTAACCTTGGGTGATTCGGACAATATAGAAAGAGGGCAAACGGTTATTGCTATTGGCAATGCTTTAGCCGAGTTTAGAAATACCGTTTCTTCTGGTCTTATCTCAGGGCTAGGGAGGAGAATAACGGCTTCTGGAGGAACTTATGTTGAGACATTAGATGATGTTATTCAAACAGACACAGCTATTAATAAGGGTAACTCTGGCGGGCCATTATTAAATCTAAGAGGAGAAGTAATAGGAATAAATACGGCTATAGCTAATAATGCTCAAAGTATTGGTTTTTCAATACCAATTAATTATGCTAAAAGGGATATAGAACAAATTCAAGAAACAGGAAAGATTGTCTATCCTTTCATCGGGGTTCGTTATGTTTTAGTCAATGAAGAAGTAAAAGAGGAAAGGAAGCTAACGGTTAATTACGGTGTTTTAATTGTTGAAGGTGATCCATGGCAACCAGCGATTACTTCTGGTTCGCCAGCAGAACAAGTTGGATTAGAAGAAGGAGATATTATGCTTAGTTTAGATGGAAAAGATATTACAGAAAATAACAGTTTAGTTAAAATATTAATGAGATATAGGGCGGGGGACGAAGTAACATTAAAAGTTTTAAGGGACAACCAAGATATGAATATTGTTTTGACCTTGTCAGAACGTTTTGAATAGTGTATGATGAAATATATGAAGATTAATAGAAACAATTTCTTTCTATTTACCTTTTTTAGAAGGAAAGGTTAGTTTTTAAGTGGAAATTTAAGAATTAACCTTTTTCTCTGAAAGAGGTTTTTTATTTCTAGTTCTTTGAAAGGAGAATAAAATGAACTTTTTGTTGGATGATAATTGTGCTGTTTGTAAAGGTACTGGTGTTTGTCAAACTTGCAACGGTGATAAAAAACATCCAAGCAATAAAGACTGGTGTTGTCCAACATGCAAGGGGACAGGTGAATGCGTTTATTGTAAAGAGGTTCAAAAAAAAGCGGTTTTTTAAAACCGCTTTTTTCTTGATTTTCTCTTTGTTTTATGGTAGAAATAACACTATGAATGGAGCTAATTTTACTCACAAAGCACAACAAGCCATAATGAAAGCCCAGTCTATTGCTCAACAAAAAGGGCAACAACAAATAGATGCTTTGCACCTACTTTTGTCTTTGCTTTCGCAAGAAGATAGTATTATTTTAACTTTGCTAAGGAAAATAAATGTTGATATGGAAAGCTTGAAAAGAAAAACAGAAGGAGCTTTAAATAGAATACCGAATATTGCTACTCCTCAAGCCTTTGGTCAATTCTATTTAACTCAAGATATGGCCAAGGTATTAGAAAGAGCTGGACAGGAATCAGTTAGAATGGGTGATGAGTTTATTTCAGTAGAACATCTGTTTCTAGGACTTATTAATTCCAATACTAGAGCCAGAGAAATAATAAAGATTGATTATAACGAGGTGTTAAAAGCTTTAGCTGAAATTAGAGGCGATGAAAAGATCACTGATCCGGAACCAGAATCAAAATATCAGGTTATTGAAAAATATGCTAGGAATTTAACTACCTTAGTTCAAAAAGGTAAATTAGATCCTGTTATTGGACGGGAAGATGAGATAAGAAGATTAATGCAAGTTCTTTCCAGAAGAACGAAGAACAACCCAGTTTTAATTGGAGAGGCAGGAGTTGGTAAAACAGCTATTGTTGAAGGATTGGCTCAAAGAATTGTTAGATCCGATGTTCCAGAAAGCTTAAAAGATAAAGAAATTATTTCTTTAGATCTAGGAGCTTTGATTGCTGGGACAAAGTATCGAGGAGAGTTTGAAAACAGAATAAAATCTTTACTAAAAGAAATTGAAAAAGCTGATGGTAAGTACATACTATTTATTGATGAGCTTCATACTTTGGTTGGCGCTGGAGCCACAGAAGGGTCCATAGATGCTTCTAATCTCTTAAAACCAGCACTAGCTAGGGGAGAACTAAAAGCGATAGGTGCTACTACCTTAAAAGAGTATCAAAAGTATATAGAAAAAGACTCAGCTTTAGAGAGAAGATTTCAACCAGTTTATGTTAAAGAGCCAACTGTTAGTGATACAATAGCTATTTTAAGAGGAATAAAAGAGAAATACGAAGTTCACCATGGACTAAGAATAAAAGATTCGGCTCTGATAGCGGCAGCTGAATTGTCTTCAAAATATATCTCAGATAGATTTCTACCAGACAAAGCAGTTGATTTAATGGATGAAGCTATGTCAGCTTTAAGATTAGAAATAGAATCACAACCAAGTAAACTAGATGAATTGAGAAAGGAAATACAGAAGCTAGAAATAGAAAAGCAGGCTAATAAAAAGGACAACAGAAGAATAATTGCTATTAATAGAACATTAGCTGACTTAAAAGAAAAATCCAGAGCTTTTGAGTTAAAATGGAAAACAGAAAAGGACTTAATTCAAAAAATTAGAAAGTCTAAGAAAGAAATAGATGAGCTTTCTTTTCAAACAGAAATTGCTGAAAGAGAAGCTGACTTGCAAAAAGTGGCTGAAATTAAATATGCTAAGATTCCAGAACTATTAAAGAGCATTAAAGAGTCTGAAAAGGAATTAATTAAAGTTCAGAGAAACAAGAAGATATTAAAAGAAGAGATAGAAGAAGAAGATGTCGCTGATGTTGTTTCTCGATGGACCGGTATTCCAGTAACTAGATTGATAGAAGAAGAAGCCAGAAAACTGGAAAAGATGGAAAATGTTATTTCTAATAGGGTTATTGGTCAAAAAGAAGCAGTTGTTGCTATTGCTAATGCTATTCGTAGATCAAGAGCTGGGATCTCAGAGCAAGGCAGACCTCTCGGTTCGTTTATGTTTCTAGGACCAACTGGTGTTGGAAAAACAGAGACAGCTAGGGCTGTCGCTGAGTTTTTATTCAACGATGAGAACGCTTTGATTAGATTAGATATGTCTGAATATATGGAAAAACATACTATTTCTAAATTAATTGGCTCACCCCCAGGCTATGTTGGCTATGAAGAAGGGGGACAGTTGACCGATAAGATAAGGAGAAGACCATATAGTGTTATTTTACTTGATGAAATTGAAAAAGCTCATCCAGAAGTTTTTAATATTTTACTTCAAATATTAGAAGATGGAAGATTAACAGATGCTAAAGGAAGAACAGCTTCCTTTAGAAATTCTATTTTAATTATGACTTCTAATACTGGATCAGAACATATTGCTCAAATGGGATCGCTTGGTTTTTTAAGAGAAGGAGAAGATATAGAAAGAAGATCTTTAGAGCAAAAAGTAGGTGATGCTTTGAAAGAAGATTTTAAACCCGAATTTCTAAACAGAATAGATGAAATTATTATTTTTAATTATCTTGGTAAAAAGGAAATAAGACAGATAGTGGATTTGGAACTAGCTAAAGTGGCTGATAGGTTAAGAGATAAAAGAATAAAGATTAAATTTTCTCAAGGAACAAGGGAGCTATTAGCTAATCAAGGATTTGATCCTAATTTAGGCGCTAGACCTCTTAAAAGGATAATCCAAAAGAAGATTTTGGATCCATTAGCTTTGAAGATAGTCTCTGGCTTAGTAAGAGAAGGAGACGAAGTTGTAATTAATGCTCAATCTGATAAGATTATAATAGAAACTCCAGTTAAAGAACTAAAAACAGCATGACCAAAAATGTTTTTCAAATTATAATTGTTTTTATTGTCGGCTTGTGTGGCGGTCTTTTGGCTGAGCAGATTTTTTCTCCTCTTCAATATCAATTTTCTAATGGCCCAGTTTCTGTTGTTGAAAATAAAGAAGTGATTGTTCAAGAGAACAGTGCTTTACAGGATTCAGTTGAGAAAATAGAAGGATCAATAGTTGGGATAAAATCAAAAAAGGACGGCGAAATAATTTCAGGATCCGGTTTAATCGTTACAACTGATGGCCTAATAGTTACATTATCAAGTCTTGTTCCTTCAAAAGGGGACTTTGTTTTTTTCATTGATGGCGGAACTCCTAATTGGAAGGTGTTAAAAAGAGATAAGGATTTAGCTTTAATAAAAGTAGAAATGAACGATTTAAAAACTGTGGCTTTTGCTAATTTTAATGAGGTTAGGTTGGGACAAAGAGTTTTTCTGGTAGGAACCACTTTTACTACTAAACCATTAAAAATTGTTAATGAAGGAATTGTTAGATTTTTTACTTCTGACTATATTGTAACTAATATTAGAGAAGAAAAAGCACTTGAAGGAAGTGCTTTGTTTAATATTAAAGGAGAGTTATTAGGATTGAATAGAGTTAATTTGGAAGGAGTTGTAACAACTATTTCAGCAACTGAGATTAAAGAATTTCTTGGTTATTAATAGAGATATTGATCTACCGGAAAACCATTTTGATCATAGACGTATATAGCATCGTGGAGAGGCTCCACGATATTTTGATTTACATAAACATACCAACTGTTATTAAAAAAGTCTTTGTCTTCAGAATAATCATTAATACAACTTCTATAATTAAAGATGCTGTCTATAAAGTTTCGGCATTCCATATCAAAGACAATCTTTACGTCATCAGAATAATCAGGAATACTGCAAGAAGGAAGACGAAGAATATATTCCTGACAATAAGGTTGAAGATGAGAAACATCTTTTAGTGTTGGTTTAGGACAATAAGAAGTATAGATAGAAGGATAGAAGCTATAATCCTTAAGGTAACCAAAACATTTGTTAGGTCTAAAATTATAGTTCGTTCCTAAAGGACTATCGCTATTAATCAAATAAATAGTTACGCTATCTTTTATAATAATATCTTGGATCGTTCTAGTGGTCGGATAGGGTTCATATATTTCAAATCCTTGTTTAATAGTTAGTTCTCCTATCCTAGTTTTTATTCTAAATCCAGTTAAATCAATAGCATCTCCTTTATAGGGGCTTATGCGTAGCGTGATCATAGCCGGACGATAAGAATTAGCTGATTGGATTCCGGATATTTTTACTTTTCCAATATATGGAGAAATGGTTGATTTTATTGGTGGTGTTTCGGTTTTCTTTTCATTTGTAGGTGCGGGGTTGCTTGGTACATAGTAAGTTGTTTTTGGTACTGGTTTTTCTTCAACAGACGCTTCAACTAACCGAAAAGAGCTGAAAATATTTCCAGTAGCAACATATTCGTCTATAAACGAATAAAGAGCTATAACAGCTAAGATTATTAATACAAAATATATAACTTTCATATTTTAGTACTATACCATCTTTATTGTTGTTTTTCAATCCCAAAAATGACTTTATTTTTTTTAAACCTTATGATATATTGAAATATATGACTAAAGGGAAATTCATTGTTATAGAGGGACTAGATGGCTCAGGTAAATCTACCCAGACTAATCTATTAGTTGAGCGTTTAAAAAAGATTGGACAACAAGTGGAGAAAATAGACTTTCCTCAATATGGAACAAAGTCAGCTGGTTTAGTTGAGAATTATCTTAATGGTAGTTATGGAAGCTCTGAAAGTGTTGGTCCGTATAGAGCTTCTGTTTTTTTTGCTTGTGATAGGTATGATGCTAGTTTCAAAATTAGGCAGTGGCTAGAAGAAGGAAAGCTTATTATCTCTGATAGATATATTGCTTCTAATATGGGACATCAAGGAGGAAAGATAAAAGATGTCAATGAGAGAGAAAAATATTTAAAGTGGTTATACGATTTTGAATATAATATATTGAGTATTCCTAAACCAGATCTTAATATTATTTTAAAAACATCTCCGGAATTCTCAATGAAGTTAGCTAACAAGATAAGTGATAAGGTTAAAAAAGAAAAAAGAGAAGCCTATTTAGGAGATAGTAGTAAACAAGATATTCATGAAAGCGATAAATGTCATCTAACTAACACCCTAGCTTCATATATGAAACTTATTGAGGAATATCCAAGTGAATTTAAAGTGATAGGGTGTCTAGAAGGAGATGAGTTATTATCTCCAGACATAATTCACGAGAAGGTTTGGCAATTAATTGAAGAAATATTATGAAACAATATATTGATGCTTTAAAGTTTGTTTTAGAGACTGGCGTAGACAGACCAGATAGAACTGGAATTGGCTCGAGAGCTGTTTTTGGTTTACCAATGAGGTTTAATATGAACGATGGTTTTCCAGCAGTCACTACTAAAAAGTTAGCTTTTAAATCACTTACGGCAGAGCTTTTATGGTTTTTAAGGGGAAGTAATGACGTTAAAGAACTTCAAGAGTTAGGTTCTCATATCTGGGATGCTAATGCTAGTGCTGATTATTGGAAGCCAAAAGCTAAGTTTGACGGAGATCTTGGTCGGGTTTATGGGGTGCAATGGAGAAAATGGAAATCTCCTTATACTGATCAACCAATTGATCAAATTGCTAATGTTATTAAACAATTAAAAGAGAATCCTCATGATAGAAGAATGATAGTAAGTGCTTGGAATCCAGCAGAGCTGGATATGATGGCTTTACCGCCTTGTCATCTATTATTTCATTTCTTTTCAGTTAAAGGAAAGCTTTCCTTATCTATGTATCAAAGAAGCTGTGATATGTTTTTAGGAGTACCGTTTAATATCGCTTCTTATTCCTTGCTTTTACATATGGTAGCTCAAGTGACAGGGTTAGAGCCGTGGGAGTTTGTTCATATCTTAGGTGATGCTCATATATATATGAATCATTTCGATCAAGTAAAAGAACAACTTAAAAGAACGCCAACGGCATTACCAAAATTATGGTTAAACCCAGAAATAAAGAATATAGATGATTTTACAATGGATGATATTAAATTAATAGATTATAATTATCAGCCATCAATTAAGGCAGAAATGGCAGTATGATTATTTCAATAATAGCTGCGGTAGCAGATGATATGTTAATAGGTAGGGATAATAAATTGCCATGGAAATTACCAGCTGATTTAGAGTATTTTAAAAAGAATACATTAGGTAAGCCAGTTATTATGGGCGCTAAAACTTTTGAATCAATTGGTAGACCATTGCCCAATAGAAAGAATATCATTTTAAGTTTTCATAAAGATTATAGTCCAGAAGGTTGTATTGTCGTTACTTCAATAGAAGATGCTTTAAAAGAAGTAGGGGAGAACGAAGAGGTAATGATAGCTGGAGGAGCTTCTGTTTATAGACAGTTTTTACCTCTAGCTAGTAAGCTTTATTTAACATTTATTCATCATAAATTTAAGGGAGATGCTTATTTCCCAGAACTAGATTTTAATCAATGGAAGGAAATAAAGAGAGTAGATAATCAACCAGATGAAAAGAATTTTTATTCTTATTCATTTGTAGTTTTTGAGAAAAAATATGTATAAAACAACAATAGGATTAGAAATACACGCTGAGTTGAAAACAAAATCTAAAATGTTTTGTTCTTGTAAGAACGATCCTTTGGAGAAAAGAGCTAATTATAATATTTGTCCTGTTTGTACGGCTCAACCAGGAACATTGCCAGTTATCAATGAAGACGCTGTTAAAAAAGTAATTAAAACAGGCTGGGCTTTGAATTGTAAGATAGCTAAAGAGTCTAAGTTTGATAGAAAGAATTACTTCTATCCTGATTTACCAAAAGGCTACCAGATATCTCAATATGATAAACCATTCTGTAAAGAGGGTTATTTAAATATTGATGGAAAAAAGATAAGAATAACCAGAATACACCTAGAAGAAGATACCGGTAGATTAATCCACAAAGGGGATAGTTCTTTAGTTGATTTTAATAGAGCCGGTGTTCCTTTGATGGAAATGGTTACTGAACCAGATATAACTTCTGGAAAACAAGCTAGAAGATTTGCCGAAGAATTAAGATTAATATTTAGATATCTTAACGTTTCTAGTGCTGATATGGAAAAAGGACAAATGAGAGTAGAAGTTAATATTAGTTTATCTAAGAGTGATAAATTAGGAACAAAAGTAGAGATTAAAAATCTAAACTCTTTTAGAAGCGTTGAGAAATCAATAGATTATGAGATTGAGAGACAGAAAAAAGCTTTAGATAAAGGAGAGGAAATAATTCAAGAGACAAGGGGGTGGAATGAAGTAAAAGGGGAGACAGTAAGTCAAAGAAAGAAAGAGGAGGCTCATGACTATAGATACTTTCCAGAGCCAGACTTACCAACTCTTTATTTCGATAACAAATATGTTAATGCGATTCAGGCAGAGACACCAGAACTACCTGAAGCTAGAAGAGAAAGATTAATGAAAGAATATGGTTTAGATAGACAAAGTGTAGAGATATTTATTACTAATAAAGATTTAGGAGAATATTTTGAACAAGTAATGTCAGAACTAACTAATTGGGTTAAGGAGATGGAGCAGAAGAAAAGTGTTGAAGGAAAAGAGTTTTTTGGGTTATCTAAAATAGTAGCAAACTATATGTCTAGTGACTTGCAAGGTCTTCTTGGAGGAATGTCTGTTGAGGATGAAAGATTCTTAATTACAGCGGAAAACTTTGCTGAGTTTATCGCTTTAATTTACGAAGGTAAAATGTCTTCTAAAATAGCTAAGAAAGTATTAGACGAGATGTTTAAAACAGGGATAGATCCTTCTAATGTTATTGATAGTCAGGAATTGACTCAAATGGATGATCAATCGGAGCTAGAAGGTATTATTAAAAATGTTATCTCTAAAAATCCTAAAGCAGTTGAGGATTATAGCAAAGGAAAAGAAAATGCCCTACAATTTTTAGCAGGGCAAGTAATGGCTGAAACCAGAGGCAGAGCCAATCCCGATGCAGTTCAAGAAATACTTAGAAAGAGTTTAAACAAATAGCTCTTTAGTTGTACCGAGTGTTCTTGCCACCAGCATGGCAAGCCACTCTGCGTTCTCGGCCTTTTGCTTCCGATAGTCATCGGGAAGACCATGCCAAAAGGCCTCCGAAGGCTACACTAAAGAGCTATTTGTTTATAAAGCATTTTGACAATTTTTCAGCTTTTTCGTAGTTTTTAATCCAATGAATACGTTTGTCTCTTTTGAACCAAGTCATTTGTCTTTTGGCATAATGCTCTATTTCTTTTTGGAGTTTTTCTATCATTTCTTCTTTGGTTATTTTTTTTTGAAGGTAGAGAGCAATATATCTATATTCTAATCCAAACTCTTCTAGGCGCTTCCAAGAAACTCCTGATTGCTTTAATCTTTTGACTTCAGCTATCATTCCCTGCCTCAATCTTTTTAATAGTCTAATCTTTATTAGTTCCTTTATTTCTTCTTTTTTAATACCCAATATCAAGATATCTGAATCTATCGGATCATTCTTTATTTTAGGAACTGGTTTGTTAGTTTTCTTAATTATTTCTAAAGCTCTAATTAATCTTCTTTTATTGTATTTTTCAATTGTTTTAGCTCTTTGTGGATCTAGGCTTTTTAATTCTTTGAAAAGATCTTTAATATCTTTCTTTTCAAGTGAAGAGCGGAGTTTCCAATCGGGTTTTACTTGAGGGAAAATAATACCATCTGTTATGGCTTGGATATAGAAACCAGTCCCGCCTATTAAAATAGGAAGTTTATCTCTTTTCTGAATATCTTTTATGATTCTTAAAGCTTTCTTCTTATATTTAGTAACATCAAATCTTGTTTTAGGAGAAACAATATCCAAGAGATGGTGGGGAATACTTTGCATTTCTTTCTTGGTTATTTTTCCAGTGCCGATATTCATTCCTTTATAGACTTGTCTAGAGTCAGCAGAAACAATCTCTGCTCCATTCCAGCCCAAGGCTGATCCGCCTAGAGCGGAAAACTTCTTGGCTAGTTTTATTGATAAGTTTGTTTTTCCTGAGGCCGTTGGGCCAACAATAACAAGTAATTTATTTTTCATTTATATATTTTCCTTTTAATCCCCAAGATGTAGCACTTATTATTTCTGCTCTAATGAATTGTCCAATTAAGTTCTCTTTTGATTCTACTACTATTGTCTTGTATCCTTTTGTTTTGCCAATACATTTGTTATCTTTTTGAGCATCTATTAGCGCTTCTACTTCTTTTCCGATATATTCTTTATTTCTTTTCAAAGCGGTTTCTTTTAAAATATCATTTAAGATTTTTTCTCTTCTCTTCTTTTCTTTGTCGGAAACACTATCAAGTAGTTTAGCTCCCTGAGTTCCAGCTCTAGTGGAATATTTGTTGATGTAGGCCATGTCATATTTCACTTCTTTAAATAGTTCAGCAGTGTTTTGGAATTGTTTTTCTGTTTCTCCTGGAAAGCCAACAATAACATCTGTGGATATTGTTATATTAGGAATAATCTTTCTTACTTTTTTAATAATATCTAGATATTGTTTAATAGTATAGGGTCTATTCATTTTCTTTAATATTTCATTATCTCCAGCTTGAACAGGAAGATTAAGGTAGGGTGTTATTTTGTCTTTCATCGCTTTCATTATGTCATCTGAAAAGTCTTTGGGATGAGAAGAGGTAAATCTAACCCAAAACTTTCCTTCAATATTGTTTATTTTCTTCAATAATTCTGAAAAGGGAATATTAGAATAAGAATTAACGTTTTGACCTAATAACCAGATCTCTTTATAGCCACTTTTAATTAGCTTCTTTATTTCACAAATAATTTCTTTGGCTGGTTTTGATTTTTCTCTGCCTCTGGTATAAGGAACGACACAATATGAGCAAAAGTTATTACAGCCAGTCATTATTGGAATAGTGGCGGAGAAATCGCTAGAATGTTTGGGCTTTTCTTTAGTAAGCTCTTCTATATCAATAATTTCATTAAAGTCTTTTATAAACTGATTTCTGTCTTTCTTTAAAATACATCCTGTTAATATAGATTTTTTTCCTTTTAATTTAGGTAATAATCCACGAACTCTGTCAACAGCTGATTGTCTAACGGAACACATGTTTACAACAACTAAATCAGCCTCTTCTATATTTGATGCTGGAATATATTTCTTTTCTAAAACAGAAGCGATTCTTTCGGAATCACTTTTATTCATCTGACAACCAAAAGTAACGATAAAGTATTTCATATTAATGGATTTTTTCTTTTTTCTCTTTGAGGAAATAACGCCATTGCTCAATAAACTCTACAAATATCGTGAATGGCATATCTATTAGGGCGCTAAAGAAAACAGCTATAATATTATATCTCTTCCATTTATTAGTGAGCCATTTACCGAGTTGGATAACTGGGACAGCGAATGGATCTATAAAGAATAATAAGAAACTTTCTTTTTCGTCTAACACTTGTAATTCTTTTGCTCTTCCTCTTATTTTAGATCCAGCGAAAGCAATCAGAGAAAGGAAGATGATAAAGATGACATAGGAAAGAGGGGGAAAGTTCACTTGATAAAGACCCCAAGATATTAATAGTAGAATTGCTAAAAATGCTAGTAGGTAAAAGAGATTAATAATAGCACTAAAAACAATATTTCTTTTTCTAAACTTTCTTATCTTATAAACATCTTTTTTCCCTTTATCATAAACAAACTTCATAACTTCCATTACTACTAATGGTAGATTGTCTTTCTTTGGGGGTTTAACTGTTATAACTAAAACAAACATCAGTATGGTTGGTCCTAGTATATCTATTACAATTGCCCAATAGTTAAAGAAATAACCAGTGACCCATTTATTAAAAGGCATTTCCACTAATAAAAGAGAAACTATATTTGTCAGAAAAATAGATAGGGTAGAATAAAAAGCAGCTCTTCCTAATCTCTTTTTTAATGTTTTAACCCTTCTGTTGTAATGAGCAGAAATAGCTGCTTCCAATAATTCTGGATCAGAAAGTTTTTCCTTGCCTTCCATCGGGTTTTTTGTCAAAACATCTCCGAGTAATAAGAAGGGAGTGTCATATTTTTCACATATTTGATAAAACTTATTACCTAAAGGATGATTGAGATCATTTTCTAGATTGGCTTGTACTAAATGAATGTTTTGGGATATGTATTCCAACTGTTCTTGATCAAGATTTTTCCATTCTTTATACCTATATTTTAAAAGATGATAACTAATGACGGCATTATCTAGATTAAATAACGCTCTTTGAACGGCAATAAATGTTTGAATGTTTTTATCTTCTTCGTTCATCTTTTGATCGATCTCTATCCTCTCATTCATTATTTCAAACATATAACTGATAAGAGCTCTTTCCTTAATAGACGGAGTTAATATTTCTTCTAACTCGCAAGCAGCTATTCCTGATATCCAACTATATAGTTGGATTCTAGACTTCTTTTTATCATAAGAAACATTATTTAAGATAAAGATATATTTATTGATAGCCTTTTGAACTTGCTCTATCTTTATTTCAGCAATTTTATCATTAGGAAAATGGCCGCCTCTTATTAATTCCAAAACCAATGGTTCAGCGATATTAGAACTATCAACGATATTTCCATCAGCTATATCTAGTTTAGAGAAAAGACGTCTTTTTAATATTCTCTCAATAGCTCTCCTTTTTAATAAGTGTTCTTCTTGCCAATCAATAATTCCTCTTATTTTCTCATAAAAAGCAGCCACTCTAGAAGCGACCTCATCAACATGAATCGTATTTATGCCTTCTTTTGGCTGGAGTGATTGGTGCCACTTTTGATAATTAGATACCAAAGTATGCGTGGCTTGAGATAAATAAGCCATATAGATTAATTCTTAGAATCTATATCCTTTCTAATGGTTTCTACAAATTTGTCAAGCTTCATTTCACCTATATTTCCTTTGCTTCTTTTTCTAACGTTTACTGATTTATTTTTTATTTCTGCGTCACCGACAACTAAAATATATGGAATCTTTTGTGTTTCTCCTTGTCTTATCTTTTTTGAAATAGTTTCATTTTCATCTTTAAGCTCAGCTCTTAAACCAGAAGAGATTAGTTCTTTATAAATTGTTTTAGCATATTTAATATGTTTTTCACTGATAGGGGCTACGTAAACTTGGACAGGAGACAACCAAACAGGGAATGCCCCAGCAAAATATTCTATAATAAGAGCTAGAAATCTTTCGTATGATCCTAAAACAGCTCTGTGAACCATAACTGGTGGTTTCTCTTTACCGTCTTTATCAACATAGGTCAGACCAAACCTTTTAGGAGTAGCAAAATCAATTTGAACCGTTGGTATCTGTATTTCTTTACCAATAGCATCTTTAAACATAAAGTCTAGTTTTGGTCCGTAAAGAGCGGCTTCTCCTTCCATTCTTTTAGCTTCAAGTCCCATTTCGTCAGAAACTTCTTTTAATATCTTTTCACAAAGATTCCAGTCTTTTTCTTCGCCAATATATTTTTCAGGATGTTTTTTATCTCTAACTGATAAAGATACCCAGTGATTGTCCCAGAGACCGATTGATTTATAGAACTTTTCGATAATGTTAACTATTGCTTTGATTTCATCTTTAACCTGATCAATTGTACAAAAGGTGTGTCCATCTTCAACGGTTATAGCATAAACTCTATTTAATCCTCCGACCTCTCCGGCTTTTTCTGCTCGATATTGTTTGTTAGATTCCATATATCTGATAGGAAGATCTTTATATGATCTTGGCTTGGAAGCATATATCTGTGTGTGGTGTGGACATTGAACTGGTTTCAAGGCGAATTTATGACTGCTCGCTGAAGAAACATGGAAAAGTTCATCACTGAATTTTTTAGCATGGCCTGAAATTTCAAAAAGATCTATTTTTGTTAGCGAAGGAGCTGAGACTTTTTCAAATCCATGTTCGCGACAGATTCTTTCTATTTCTTTCTGAAGTTCATCTAAGATAATAGTTCCCTTGGGAGTGAATAGGGGTAACCCTGGTCCGACTATTTCTGAAAAGTGAAATAAATCAAGTAATTTACCTAGTTTCCGATGGTCTCTTTTCTCAGCTTCTTCTAATAGTTTTATAAAAGAAGTCAAATCTTTTTTGTTTTCAAAAGCTAAGCCATAGATTCTAGTAAGCATTTTATTCTTTTCGTCTCCTTTCCAATAAGCACCAGCTATTCGTTCCAACTTAAATGAATCAAAAGGAATTTCTTTTGATGATTTAACGTGTGGCCCCTTACATAAATCAGTAAAATTACCTGATTTATAAATAGTGGCTTTTCCTTTAATATCTTTTATTAATTCTAGCTTGTATTTTTCTCCTTTGAACAATTTCTTAGCTGCTTCTTTTGTAATAAGTTTCTTCTCAAACTTTATATCTTCTCTTATCATCTCTTTCATTCTCTTTTCTATTTTTGGAAGGTCGTTTTCGGATATATTTAAATTATCAAAATCATAATAAAAGCCATTCTCAATAGAAGGGCCTATGCCTAATTTAGCTTTAGGGTAAAACTCCTTTACAGCAGCTGCTAATATATGAGCCAATGAATGGCGAATGTTTTCTACTTTCATACTTTTATTCTAATCTATTTAACTTTCTGTGACAACCTCTTCTACTTCGTAAGCGATTACTTTCGGTTCATTATTTCTGTGATCAACTTTTCCTGTAATAAAAACTATCTTATTCTCTTCAAAAGCATTAGGATAGTTTTCTATTACTCCAGGGAAAACAACAATCTCTGCTTTGCTTGTTAAGTCTTCCAGTTTAACAAAAAGCATTGGTTTGCCGGTTTTTGTAATAATCTTTTTTACTGTTGAAATGATTCCGCCAACTCTTACTTTTTGATTCATAAAAGCACTTTTTAATTTTCTTAATTCAAAAGTGTTCTTGAATATTTCTCTATAATCTTCTAGCGGGTGAGAAGTTACGTATAGTCCTAAAAGTTCTTTTTCCCAACTCAATTTTTGTCGATTAGTTGCTATTTGAGTCTCCTCTAAAACAATATTATTATTAAATCCAGTTGTGTCAAATAATCCTGCTTGGCCACTTATTTTATTCTTTTGATGTTCTTTTGACCATTCTAATAATCCTGTTAAATTGTGTAATAGTTGATTTCTATCAGTAAATTCATCGAAAGCCCCTGATTTTATTAAGCTTTCCATTGATTTTTTGTTCAGATCTTTTGAATTTACTCTTTTCAGAAAATCGGTTATTGATTCAAATCGACCATTCTTTCTTTCTTTAGTAATAACATCTATTACATTTTCTCCAACATTTTTAATGGCTAATAACCCAAATCTTATCTTATTTTCTTGAGGAACAACAGTAAAGTTCTTTAAACTTTCATTAATATTTGGAGCAAGAACTTCAATTTTCATTCTTTTGCATTCATCAATCAAGAAAGCTATTCTTTCTATGTCTGTTTTTTCTGACGTTAGAACAGCAGCCATAAATTCAACAGGAAAATGAGCTTTTAAGTAAGCTGTTTGAAAAGCAATAGTGGCGTAAGCTGCACTGTGACTTTTATTAAACCCATACTGAGCAAAAGGTAAGATCCATTGCCAAAGTTTAATGGCAATTTTTTCATCAACATTGTTTTCTATAGCTCCATTAATGAATTTTGCTTCTTGTTCGTTAAGAAGTTTCTCAATTTTCTTACCAACAGCTTTTCTTAAAACGTCGGCTTCAGCTAAACTGAACCCAGCTAGATCTCTAGCGATTTGCATAAGTTGTTCTTGATAGATACAAATACCTTGAGTTTTTTCTAAGATTGGTTTCAATTTAGGGTGAAGATAAGTGACCTCTTTTTTTCGATGTTTCCTGTCAATATATTCTGGGATAAATTGCATAGGACCTGGTCGATAAAGAGCAACCATAGCAACAATGTCTTCAAATTCTGTTGGTTTTAATTCTTTCAAATATCTTTTCATGCCATCTGACTCTAGTTGGAAGACAGAGGTAGTATTTGCCCTTTGGAATAACTCAAATGTTTTTTTATCGTCTAATGGTATATTTTCAATGTCTATTTTTAATTTATTTCTCAAGACATATATTCTTGATAAAGTATCTTCAATAATAGTTAAGTTTTTTAATCCAAGAAAATCCATTTTCAATAGTCCCATGCTTTCAACAGAATGCATCTCATATTGAGTCACAACATTTTCATCATTTTGAGTTGATCGTTGTAAAGGGATAGAATCAGTTAGTGGTTTATCAGAGACAACAACACCACAAGCATGCGTTGAAGCATGACGAACAACTCCTTCTAGTTTTTTAGCTAGATCAATCAATCTTCTAGCTTCTTCATCTGCCTGGTAAATGTTTTTGAATTCGTCTATTTTTTCTAAGGTATCACTCAAAGTAAATCCAAAAGGAACCATTTTAGCTAATTGATCACAATAACTATATTGATAACCTAATGCTCTGCCGACATCTCTGATAACGGCTCTAGCGGCCATTGTCCCAAAGGTAATAATTTGGGCGACCTTATCTTTACCGTACTTTTCAGCAACATATCTGATAACTTCATCTCTTCTTCTATCTGTAAAGTCTAAATCAATATCAGGCATTGATATTCTTTCTGGGTTGAGAAATCTTTCAAAGAGAAGATTGTTTTTAATAGGATCTACATTAGTAACATTTATTAAATAAGAGACTAAAGATCCTGCAGCTGAGCCCCTTCCCGGTCCTGTTACAATTCTTTGGCTCTTAGCCCAATTAACAAAATCTTGAACAATAAGGAAGTATGAAGCGAAGCCAGTTTCTTTAATAACTGAAAGTTCATATTCTAGTCTTTCTCTTACTTCTTTACCTGGGTTTTTTCCGTATCTTTTTTCTAAGCCTTCTTGGCAGAGTTCTTCTAAGTATTTATCAGGAGTTTTTCCATTAGGAACCTCATATTTAGGAAGTTTGGTTGTTCCTAGTTCTAGTTCTAAATTACAAGCATCAGCAATTTTTTGGGTATTTTCAATAGCTTCTGGTATATGTTTGAATGTCTCTGCCATATCATCTGGTGTTCTTAAAGAAAGATCATATTCCTTAACAGTTAATCTGTCTTTGTCATCTGATTTTGCTCCTGTATTGATAAGCATTAAGATGTCTTGGGCTTCAGCATCTTCTCTCCTTAAATAATGAGAGTCGTTGGTTGCTACTAAAGGGATGCCATACTTTTTAGACATAGAAATTAGTGTTTCATTAACTAATTTTTGTTCTGGAATCTTCGGATGATCTTGAAGTTCTAGATAGAAATTATCTTTACCAAATATTTCTTGATATTTCAATGCTAATTCTTCAGCAGCTTCAAATTGTTTGGCGACAATCAATCTAGGGATTCTGCCAGCCAAACAAGCAGTCATAGCGATGAGGCCTTCAGAATATTTTCTTAATAAATGTTCGTCAACTCTTGGTTTATAGTAAAATCCATCTAAGTGAGCTTTGGTTACAATCTTTACTAGGTTTTTATAACCAACTTCATTTTTAGCTAATAAAATAAGATGATATCTTTTGTCATCTATATTAGGTCTTTTTTGTTCTAATCTCTCGTAGGCCATGTAGACCTCGCAACCTATGATTGGTTTTATTCCTTTTTCCTTAGCTTTTTTATAGAACTCTATAGCTCCATACAATACTCCATGATCTGTGATAGCAACTGAATCCATTCCTAATTCTTTAACATAATCTAAGAGCTGATCAATCTTTGGTAGACCATCTAATAAGGAATAATGGGTATGAACGTGTAAATGAGTGAACTTCATAGTTATCTCATTCTACCCTAATAAAAAACCCAATGCAAATTGGGCCATCTATGCTAATATTAATTAATGAAATATCCTAACTTTAATGAAGAAAGAAAGCTTATCAAAAAAGGCTATAATGTAGTTGTTGGCTTAGACGAGGCTGGAAGAGGGCCGTTGGCTGGACCGGTTGTTGCCTGTGCTTTCTCTTTTAGTATGGTCGAGGTCGGACCTCGGCCTTGGGTTTTTATTAAAGATTCTAAACAACTTAGTGCTAAAAAAAGAGAAGAGATATATAATATCTTAGTTAATCATCCTGATATAATATGGGGAATAGGTAAGGTTTCTGAAAAGGTCATTGATAAGATTAATATTCTAGAAGCAACTAAGCTAGCAATGAAAAAAGCAGTGAAGAATCTAGGAAATGCTGACTTTCTCCTTATAGATGGTAATTTTAGTATAGAGTCGGATGTTCCTCAGAAGTCAGTGGTTAAGGGAGATCAAAAAGTTTTGTCTTGTTCAGCTGCTTCTATTATAGCTAAGGTCTATAGAGATAGAATAATGATAAAGTATCATAAAAAATATCCTCAATATGCTTTTGATAGGCATAAAGGTTACGGAACTTATCTTCATCGACAGTTGATTAAAAGACATGGTCTTTGTGGTATTCATAGAAAAACATTCAAGACTACTTGAAATATTTTTGATAATTTGTTATGATAATCTATTATGGCAGTACCAAAAGGAAGAAAAACAAAATCAAGAAGGAACAACAGAAGGTCGCACATCCATATTAAGAGTTCCGGATTAACGACTTGTCCTAAGTGTGGCAAGCCGGTTTTAGGGCATACGCTCTGTGATAACTGCGGATATTATAAGGGAGTAGAGATTATTAACGTTATGGAGAAGTTAACTAAGAAAGAAAAGAAAGCCAAGAAGAAAGAGATTGAAGAAGGTCAAGAACAAAAAGAAAAACCATTAACAATGGAGAAATTATCTAAGTAATATGGCATCAAGACACTTATCAAGATCAATAGCTATGCAAAGTTTATATGAATGGGACTTTGCTGGTAAGAAAGAAGAAAGCTTAGATAAAATTGTTCAAAAGAATATTGATGAATTTGGCCCAGGCCTAGAAGACAAAGGCTTTATTTGGGAATTAGTTAGGGGAGTGGTTAAGAAAATAACTAGTATTGATAAGATTATTACTAAAGCAGCTCCAGAATGGCCTATTGATCAAATAACAATTGTGGATAGAAATGTTCTAAGAATAGGTCTTTACGAATTACTATATGGTAATAAAGAAGATGTCCCTCCCAAGGTGGCTATTAATGAAGCTATCGAATTAGCTAAAACATTTGGCGGAGAAAGCTCAGGAAAGTTTATCAACGGTGTCTTGGGGACAGTCTTCAGCGAAATAGAGAAAAAGTAATATGAAAGATTTTTCACAATTAGAGAAAAAACTAGGTGTAGAATTTAAAAATAAAGATTTGCTTACACAAGCTTTTGTTCACAGATCTTATTTAAATGAATCTCCTGATTTTAAACTTTCACACAATGAAAGATTAGAGTTTCTAGGAGATGCAGTTTTAGAGCTTGTTGTAACTGAATATTTGTTTTTAAATTATCCAAAGAAATTAGAAGGAGAATTGACTGCTTGGAGGGCAGCTTTAGTGAACACTAAAATGCTTTTTAAAATCTCTAAAGAATTAGGGTTTAATGATTTTCTTCTTCTTTCTCAAGGAGAAATAAAAGAAAATGGAAAAGCAAGACAATACATTTTAGCAGATACCTTAGAATCTTTTATTGGTAGCTTATTTATAGATCAAGGGCTTGAAATTTGTAAGAATTTCATTATAAAGAACTTATTGAAAGAGTTGCCAATGATTATTGAGGATAAGCTTTTTGAAGATGATAAGTCTTGTTTTCAAAAAGAAGCCCAGGAAAAAACTGGAATTACTCCAACATATAGTGTAATTGATGAATCTGGTCCAGATCATAAAAAGAACTTTGTTGTCGGAGTTTATCTAGGAGATGAGTTAGTGGCTAAGGGTGAGGGATATTCAAAACAAGAAGCGGAAGAAGCTGCCGCTGAAGAAGGTTTAAGAGTTAAAAATTGGAATAATTGTAAATAATTATGTTAAAGATTAGACTATTTAGAATAGGTAAGAAACAACAGCCATCTTATAAAATAGTTGTTGTTGATAAGAAGAGGGCTCCAAAAGGTGGTCGTTTTATGGATGAGTTAGGATTTATTAATCCTATAAGTAAAGAGAAATCTTTAGATAAAGATAAAGCAAAACACTGGATTTCTAAAGGGGCTCAGCCATCAGACACTATTTATAACTTATTTGTTAAAGAAGGAGTGATAGAAGGAAAGAAAAAAGATGTTCATAAGAAATCTAAGAAAGAGGCACCAAAAGTAGAAGAGAAACCAGTAGAAGAAAAAAAGACAGAAGAATCTAAACCAGAAGAAAAGAAAGAAGAACCAGAGAAGAAAGAAGAGGAAGCTCCTAAAGAAGAAAAGAAAGAAGAACCTAAAAAAGAATCAGAATAAATCGGAGAGGTTGACAAGCTTTTTTAAAAAAGTATAATCAAATATATAGAGAACTAGTCGGAACTCTTTATAATTTAAGAAGAATTATTGAACGATCATGGCAAAGCAAACAACTGATCAAGAATTTCTTGAGTTTATTGTTAAGACATTGGTTGATCATCCAGAAGATGTCAAAGTTGACAGGCAAGTTGACGAAATGGGAGTTTTACTTTCATTAAAAGTCCATCCTGAAGACATGGGACAAATTATTGGGAGATCAGGGTCTACTGCTAGAGCTATCAGATCTTTAGTTAGGATTATTGGCTTGAAAAATCATGCCAGAGTTAATTTAAAGATTGAAGAGCCAGAAGGTGGTAGAGTACCAGCTCCAGACAAGAAGGCCTCAGGAAGCTTAGATGACTTAAAGTTATAATAGTTTTACATTGATTGCAGACAGTGCTATCATTTATATAATGATAGTGCTGTTTTTTTACTATGATTAAGTTTGATATTATTACAATCTTTCCAGATATATTTAACTCTTACTTTTCAGAGAGCTTGCTTAATCGTGCTCAGAAAAAGAAGCTTATTAAAATAAATATTCATGATTTAAGGAAATATACTAATGATAAGCATAAGACAGTTGATGATAGTCCTTTTGGTGGGGGAGCAGGAATGGTTATGAAGGTAGAACCTATTTATAAGGCGATAAAGAAGACTAAGAAAAAGGGTAAAGTTATTCTTTTCACTCCAAGAGGGAAGAAGTTCAATCAAAAAATAGCTTATCAACTTTCTAGAGAAGATCAATTAGTCTTTATTTGTGGTAGATATGAAGCTGTTGATGAAAGAGTGAAAAAGATTGCCGACATAGAGTTATCAATAGGCGATTATGTTTTAATGGGAGGAGAGATTCCAGCGATGGCTGTCATAGAATCAGTAACAAGATTAATCCCTGGGGCGATAGGGAAAGAAGGGTTGTTGAAAGATAGGATAACTAAATCAAAAGGTTTTATTGAATACGCTCAATATACAAGGCCAGAAACTTTTAATAACTGGAAAGTTCCGAAAGTTTTGTTATCGGGTGATCATAAGAAGATTGAAGAATGGAAAAAGAAACATTCCCGAATCATTAATTGAAAAAATATAGATATTGTGTTAGAGTAGACAATTATTGGGTAGGTGGCGGAGTAGTCAAACGCACGAGTTTGTAAAACTCGCGACTTCGGTCTACGGGGGTGCAAATCCCTCCCTGCCCACATAATTAAGCCTGGGTAGCTCAGTTGGTACCTGCCTGCCGGCAGGCAGGGAGCATTCTAGCTGTGCCCAGATAGTTCAGTGGTAGAACGCCATCTTGGTAAGATGGAGGTCGGGAGTTCAATTCTCCCTCTGGGCTCAGAATTAATTAAATTAATTATTATGGCAAAAAAGAAAAAACCACATTTAAAACTTCGGTGTAAGGAGTGTAAAAAGACTAACTATTTTACTCATAAGAGTAAAAAGATGGTTGAAGAGAAGTTGGAATTAAAGAAATTCTGCAAAACTTGTAGAAAGCATACTTTGCATAAAGAAGGTCGCAAATAACTATATATTAAGATTTGAAGAGGTTATTAAGGTATAAAAAAGCAGTTTTTGACTGCTTTTTTAGACACTTGACCCAATATTATTAAAAGATTATAATAGAGAAATATAAAAAGTTTTTTTACAATTTAGAATTCCGTCCCAACTATAATTATTTCTGATCTGAATAAATTTTTGAAATTGAAATCATCGGGGACTACCCAGTTTTAAACTGGTTATGGAACACCCTTTAATGGGGTGGAGAGTAAACTCTAACAAAAAAGAGATTTTCACATAATTGTGGCTCTATTTTGTTGGGATTTATTTTCCAAAAGATACGAGCTGATAATTATGAAATTATCAGTTTTTTTTTGAAAAAAATGAAAGAAGAAAAATCAAAAGTTATTATTGAAATAATAAAGTCCGATCAAGAGAGATGGGTTGATTTTGTTGAAGATGTTTTAAATTTTCAGCCATCCGAGAATGAAAATAAAGACAATGATTTGTCAAAAGAAAAAATTAAAAAAGATTAAAATAAAAATAAAATTACAAAAAATACAAATTGACAATTAAAGAAATTTGTTTTTAAGAGGATGCATCTTAATTTTTGAGAATCATCACTACTTAATTAGAAAAATCGCAACGGATGAGAATTGGAAAAGAAAGTAGGGCTAACACTCAAAGTGTTAGGTAAATCTTAACGAAATTATGAAAGATTAGCCGCGTTCTGAAAAAGGTCTGGACGGCTCTGATCTATAAGTTTACTCACCTTTAAAAAGCAAATAGAATGGAAAAAGTTAAATGCGGAGAAAGGGAAACAATCACAACATTGTTAAGGATATACACTAGGAGTTGTAAATATCGCTCATAATTTTAACAATTTCGCTTTATATATAATTTTGAATTTATGTTTACAGTTATTTTAAATAGCTACTAATCGTATCTTCTCTATCTTTTACTATTAGAAGTAAGGGAAAGTCGTTGTTTGTCTGAGGAAAGAAAATTGAACCTAGGTTCACAAAATATGTTTCAAATAAATAAAAAAGAACCAGTTGAACCAGAAGATCAAAAACCAAAGAAAGGTCGCTGGTGGGTTGCTCATAGCTATTACGAAGATGCTAGGGAAAAAGAAATGATGAAAAAAAATGTTGATTTTAAATTATCAAAAAACAAATTTTAACAAAGGTCACTTACTAATTATTAAAAAAATCAAATAATATGGGAATCATACACTATAGGAAAAATCCTTTTAACGCTCAACAAACAGAGCGAGAAGAAAGAGAAAAATTCGCGGAGGAGAGCAATGATGCTACAGAAACGATTGAATTCAGTAGCATTAAAAATAATATGAAAAATCTCAGAGATGCCGAAAAAGTTGAAGACTTGAAAAAATATGGACTCGGATTGGACTGTCCAATAGAAGTTCAATTTGGAGAAGGCTTTAATGACGACAAGTCCTACAGTTCTTTAGAAGAATTAGAAGCAGAAGAAGATAGAAAAGTCCGTCTATCAGAGGGAGAAAGATATTTCAATCAACTAATGGGATAGAACATATTTTCTACCTTCTCAGCTGAGTAAATTCAAATTCACTTACTCTAGATGCTATAATCTGCTTTCTAGCATTTAACTTGAGTTTAATTTATTTGGTTAGAGGGTAGAAAAAATTCTACCAATTTAACAAAAGACATCTCACGAAGTTCTTAAAGTGGTTCTTCAAATTTTCCACTGTATAGTCATCTCTCTGTGAGGTGTTTTTTATTTGTCCGAATTAAATAAGTATCTCTTTTGGTTTTGGTAAAAGTAGGACAGAGCCAAGGGTTTTTTGTTTTTTTGTGCTACAATAGAATTAAGAAATAAATTATATCAAAAAAAGAATTTAATAATTTTTTAAATAAAGTAAAAACTAAATAATTATGGAAAACAATAACCAGTCTATTTTTGAAACAAACACAAGAAGAGGAATTGGGGCAGGTATAATTTCTTTTAATGAAGATAAAACAAAAATAACTTATGCTTGTTCTCGTGATTATACAACTGGGTTCAAAAACCCAGAGGAAAGAGTAAGAGCCTCATATTTTTGTGAACTTGTTCTTGATTATGATTATCCAAAAGAACAAATTGATTTTGAAGTACTTGTTCCTCGCCGAACTCCCGAAGATAGAGCTGATATTGTTGTCTATGAGGATAAAGAATTAAAAACTCCTTATTTAGTAGTTGAAACAAAAAAAGATGGCATTACAGATGCAGAATTCAAGCAAGCGATAGAACAGGCTTTTGGTAACGCCAATAGCTTACGAGCAAAACTTGCTTCTGTTGTTGCAGGAACTACAAAAACCTCTTTTAATATTGCTGGCTTTAAACCAAGCGAAAGAGCAAAAAATGTAATCTCTGATATTCCTAAAAAATATGGTAAAACTCCTAAATACAGATTCATAAAGGGAGAAGCTGATAAAGAATTAAAAACTGTTTCAAGGGAAGAGCTTATTAAATCATTAGAAAAGGCTCACGATAGTGTATGGCAAGGAGGAAAGCTCGCTCCAACAACTGCTTTTGACGAAGTTTCAAAACTTTTATTTTGCAAATTAAAAGACGAAAAAATAACTCTCAAAGGAAAACCTTATTTATTTCAAATAGGCACACACGAATTACCAGACGAAGTTTATAAACGAGTTAATAGCATTTACCAGAAAGCCAAAAAAGAGGATGCAGAAGTTTTTAAGGATGATATAAAGTTAGACCCAAAAATTGTTTATAATGTTGTAGAGCATTTGCAAGGATTATCTATTAACAAAATTGATTTAGACACAAAAGGGATTGCTTTTGAAATTTTTATGACCGATTTTTTCAAAGGCAAAATGGGGCAATTTTTTACTCCCCGCCCGATTATACAATTCTGCGTTAAAATGATGAAGCCAGAGCGAGGCGAGTTAGTGTTAGACCCCGCTTGTGGGAGTGGCGGATTTTTACTTAATGCTTTGGACTATATTAGAGAATACGCCGACAACAATTATGACGAGTAGGAAGCCCGAGACCATTGGCACAGCTTTGCAAAAGATAATTTAT
>Ga0265594_1000433_pt1 | contig 35057 bp, 36 predicted proteins | sample saktaG_11_FD_190147 | JGI IMG/M metagenome (GOLD analysis project Ga0265594, IMG submission 190147) | Saline water microbial communities from Sakinaw Lake, British Columbia, Canada - sak_2011_5_24_80m | ecosystem: Environmental > Aquatic > Non-marine Saline and Alkaline > Saline ... | reverse complement strand
GCCCGGGAACGCCCTGGTTTCATGGAACCCCGACGGCTCCATTGCTTATTGCGGCACTTCACAAAGTCCCGGCGATGCACTGGACGAGAGCGCTGTCTCGGCAAGCCTGGACGGCGATAACTGGTGCCAGTTAGGCCTTATAGACACTGTAATCGAGCTTGTTGATATCGCTCCTGCCCCTGACGCTGAGAGTTTGTTAATAACAACATGTAGTCACTCTGGCCCCGAAGGCATCTGGCGTAGCGCTGGTAACAAAATTGGCAAGTATTGGGAACGTCTGCTGGTAATGGACACCGACACGAATGCTGTCATCGTGAGATTAAGCAGCAGTTACAGCGACGATTCCACTATCTATGTCGCTGAGGCAGGTGGCAATCTAATGGCGGTGTCATATAATCGCGGCAACACCTGGCAGTGGCGCAGAGCCCTGGGCCCGGTAATCGATATGGTGGTAAGCGATGAGGATACTGTCTATATTGCCCTGCCCGATGGCTACATCAGCAAGACCACCGACGGCGGCTGGGATTGGCAGGACCCTGTGGATACAGGACTCTCTGAAATTAATATGCTGGCTATTGCAGGAAAAGACACTCTACTGGTCGGTGGCAGAGACGGAGAGGTCGCTTACTCCACCGATGGCGGTGACAACTTTACTCAAATTCCTGAGGCTATCGATGGCGGTGATATACAGGTCATAGCCGATGTTAATTTCGAGGAAAATGGCATTATCTACGCCGCCAGCAATACAGCAGATAGCGGGCTCTGGCGGTGGACCATCGGGACTTCCGCCAGGTGGCGGCAGCTCGATGAAACCATCACAGCGCAGGAGAACGGGCAAAGTATTGCAGGCCTGGCTACAGGCAGCGAAGGAACGCTTTATGCCCTTGGGTCGGAGCCGGCCAGTGCCAGTAGCGGAGGTCTGACACGCTCGCTGAATCCCTTTACGCCAGTTCTCCACGAAGTTGAGTTCGACTGGGTAAACTATGGACTGCCCGAAGGCACTGCGTTTGAGCCGACCACGGTTCTCCCTAACTCTCTTCCCTACCTCAAGCTATCGCAGAATGCCGAGCAAAACGAGCTGTGGAGCATCGACACTGCCAACCAGGTTATTTACCTCTTTCAAGATACCATGTGCAAATTCGGCCCGAGCCTCGATGCACCGGAAGACGAAGCCGTAATCCCGACTGATTCCTGTTCTCATTGCAATGTTTCTAACCTCTTTCTCCATTGGACAGAGCTATCGGAAGCCACGGCATACCAGGCAAGCATCTCCCTGGATTCAGACGCCTGCCAAATACTATGGTCAGGGAGCACCGATGATACCTGTATAACGGTCGCCGACAGCGCCACTATGCCAGAACTAACTTGCGGCATCACCTGCTATTGGCGAGTGAGAGCTACCGAGCCCATGAAAAGCCCCTGGTCCAACGTATGGTCATTTACTCCTGCCCTTATGTCATCATCTGCTGGGCAGGTATCTCCATCGCCAGGTGCCACCGGAATAGCGCTAAATCCTGTCTTCACCTGGGATTCTGTTGCCAATGCCAGCAGCTATGAATTCATATTATCTAAAGATAGCGGGTTTAGCGATGTAGTTGTCGCTTTGACTGGGAACGATGCCTTGCCAACCGTAGCATGGGGGTGTGACAGGGAGTTAGACTATTCCACCAGCTACTTCTGGAAGGTGAGAGCTATCAATGCCAACAGCTATGGTGACTGGGTGACTAATGTCTTCACCACCGAGGCAGGTAACTCGACGCTGCCAGCACTTCAATCTCCCCCCACATCATCACCCCCACCCGGGCAAACACCACTCATTCCATCGCAGCTGTTATGGGCAATGGTTAGCATAGTTGTTGTCCTGGTCACCGCATTGCTTGTCCTGATAATCAGGACGAGGGCGTAGCCCGGCAGGCACACTGCCACAGGACAAGCTACTACACGACAGGAAGGGTGAAGGAAAAACGGCTGCCTTCTCCTAATTTGCCCTGGACTTCAATCTTGCCGCCATGGCTCTCGACCAGGTGTTTGGCGATGGTAAGTCCCAGTCCGCTGCCGCCAGTAGCTCTGGCACGAGATTTATCCACTCGATAGAAGCGTTCAAAGATGTTAGGCAGGTCATCAGGAGGAATGCCTTCACCAGTGTCGGCTACACTTATCTCTACCCAATCCCCCTGCCGTGCAGCAGCTACGTTAATAGCATCTCCCTTAGCAGTATGGGCAAGCGCATTCTCCAGGAGGTTACGCAACACCTGGTTAATCCGCTGCGAGTCAATGTTAACCAGGGGCAGCCCCTGTGGCAGGTCAGTGGATAGCGATACTTCTTTTGCTATTGCCTGAGCTTGCATTGCAGCCACTGTCCGGTTGATTAGTTCTGCGACGTCTTCAGACTGGCAAACTAACTCCAGTTTACCCGCTTCAGCAAGGCTTAAATCCTGGAGGTCATCGACCAGCCGTGACAACAGAGTTGTCTCTTCCTCGAGAGAGCGGATGGTAGCAGCATCCGGTTTTACCACCCCTTCACGAATTGCCTCCAGGTAACCCCGAACATTAGAAAGAGGGGTTCTCAGTTCATGGGCAACATCAGCTACCATATTTCGTCGCAACCGCTCGCCTTTCTCCAGGTCGCCAGCCATGGAATTAAAAGCCTGGCCCAACTCTCCCACTTCAGTTTTGTCTCTAACCTGTACTCTTTGAGAGAAATCGCCCTGCCCCAATTTCCTGGCAGTCTCCGTAAGAGCACAAATCGGTGCTGAGATACGCCTGGACAGGAAAAAGGTGATTATTAGGGCAATGGCAATTGCCACGCAAGCTCCCCAGATTAGAAAACGACCCACTGCGTTACAAAGGATATATAGTGAAGCTGATTTTGCTTCGCTGACATAGAGCATTGCCAGGGGACCTTGTTTCCACGAGGGTTGTAAAATCGTGCCCGGTGAATCAGACTCATAAGGCTTTCCTAGAAGGTCTCCCTCGGAATCAGCGACTACTATTTTCTCAGTATCGACCAGTATAATCCGCCGTTCAGAAACGTTTCCCAATTGTTCTACAAGAGGCTGAACCCCCTCCCAACTCCCCCGAACCCGGTAGTACTGGGATAGCTCGCCTGCCATTCTAGCCTCGAGCTTATACTCGATGCTCTCCTCAAAGCTCTGGATCCTGGTTCTGGTAGCCTGATCAAAAAAGAAAAATACTGCGCCTATAGTTACAAGTATCACCAGGCTAAAAGCCAGCATGATACGGAACTGCAGACTATCTTTCATTGCTCGCCCTCCAGGAAATTGTAGCCAACTCCATATACCGTCTTTATGTATTCAGGATGGTTGGGATCTGGTTCCAGTTTTCGACGCAGGTTGAGGATGTGAACATCCACTGTACGGTCGAAGCCAACAAAATCATAGCCAAGTGCCTCTTCGATAAGCTGGGCTCGGCTAAAAACCCTCCCTGGTTCCCTGGCAAGTATTCCCAGTAGCTTGAATTCTGTTGGGCTGAGGTTCAATGCTTTACCAGCAAGAAATGCTTTATGCTTAACGAAGTTCACAGTAAGCTCGCCACGCTTAATTTCTGCAGGGCCGCGCTCTCCGGGCAAGCGCCGCAGCACTGCCCGAACTCGGGCTGCCAGTTCCCTGGGGCTGAAGGGCTTGGTCACATAATCATCCGCTCCCAACTCCAGGCCGGCTAACTTGTTTCCGTCGGTGGTTCTTGCAGTCAGCATAATTATCGATACATCGGATTCATTCCTGAGGGCACGGCAGACCTCGAGCCCATCGATATCGGGCAGCATCAGGTCCAGAACAATAAGGTCAGGGTGGCCCTCCCTGGCAAGCCGCAAAGCCTCCACTCCATCATAAGCGGTAAGAACTTGGTAGCCATCTCTCTTCAGGTAGAGCTTGACCAGTTCCACCGTTTTCACGTCATCATCGACTACCAGAACCTTTTTGCCTGCCACGTCCAGTCCTCCTGACAATTCGTTATATTTAACTAATGTTATAACACAAATGTTAAGGAATTATTAATAGCTGGTAATAGTTCAATGGTAGCAAGTGAATATTAGAATCCTGTTAAGATGTGAGGGAAATGCCGCAATTTTCCTTGTCCGCTAATTCAACTTCCTGGTTACCGCAAGGTCAGGCTTTTCACCATTGTGATTACCCCGTATAGTGAATCCAATCTGGTATTTGTTTCTGCCATTTATCTTCGAAATAACGGCATCGATATCACTTTTACTCACCTTTAGATGCGTTGACTGATATTCGAGCAATTCGTCCGGGCGCTGTATTGCAAGGCTGAAGATAACTTCCTGCAACTGAGCGGGCGTACAGTGCTCTGCTTTGTGGGCAATATAGTCTTGAGTGCTTGCATCTACAGGTATTTTTTGACACAGCAGGCTAATCAGTTCTTTTCGCTCTTCCAGTGACGGGAGAGGAATCTTCACCACGCAGTCAAACCGTGAAGGGCGCTGGCTTATAGCCCTATCCAGCGACTCCAGGTTATTGGTGGTAGCTACGGTAACAATTTCATGCTTATCTTCAATTCCATCGAGCACGTTGAGAAGCGAAAGTAATGCAGGACCACTCTGGTAATGATACTCTTCTCGGTTTAGCCCTATCAGGTCTATGTCCTCGATAAAAACGATACACGGGCTGAGGTCCTGGGCCATCTCGTAAAGCTCGGTGACGTACTCATCGCCGCTCAACCCGTAGGCATTGGTAGTGATACAGGTCACTCCATCGGCCTCCGCCATTAACGCTTTACAGATTACCGTTTTACCTGTACCCGGCTCGCCGGCCAGCAGAACGCCTCTTTTCTGAGGTATCCCATACTCCGCCCAGCGGTTCTTTTTGTCCAGGAAGTTGATGGTATTAGCCCTGACTTCCCTCTTTATCGCTGGGTCCATGACGATACTGTCCCACGATTTATCCTTAACGCTCAAAAACTGAATGCGCCCGCCGAATTCGATCTTCTTGCCCCGGTAGAAGTTTCGCTTTCGGGCAATGAATTCAACTCTATCGACAAATCTCTCGATCTCCTCTTTGCTTTCAGCAGAGCCTTCTACCTGAACCGAGTTCCTCCACTGCAGATTTATATCTACAGTAACTATGAAATGGCTATCGCCCTTCTCTAACAGCAATTGCCCATCCTTCAAGAGATTCTCGTAGTTATCGCAGTCCGTGCTCACGTCTATGTATTCGGGCTTGCTCCCGCGGTAGCCGAGTATCCTTACGATCTTCCACCCCTTTTCCTCGATGTGGCGCTGGAGTGCCCAGGTCAGCAACTCACCATAGTATCTTGGCAACATAACTACCGCATTTGCCCGATCGCCCTTGCCTAGAAAATTCTCGATAGCATCTTTGTTTTTATACTGTAACCTCTCATGTCTTCCGGCAATCCGGCCATACCGCTCAGGCACTTCAAACTCTTCGTCTTCTTCTTCCTGGATAGCCTCCAGGAGGCGTTCTTCTGCGTTCGTTTCCACTCATCCTCCTTAATATTTTTGCATTACAGAGTCAGGGTAACATGGGCCTGTGACAACGGTCTGTCAAAAATTCGGCTGGGATCTCAGTTTTTTACAAACATTCTTGTAACCAGTGGTATAATGAAAATCAGGCAACTTCAGGCTAACGTGGGACAATGAAATTGAGTAAAGCTGATAGGCCAGGTAAGACGGATCGAACAGCGCGCTTACTGAAAGTGGAGCACCTGCTCTACCAGAATCCCAGGGGCTTGAAGGTGGAGGAAATCTCCAGCCGGTGTGAAGTCAGCAAGAGGACTGCATATCGCGACCTGCATGCTCTTGAGATTGAGCTGGGCGTGCCTATCTGGGAACAGGGCACCAAGCGCGGTATCACAGAAGGTTACCTTCTTCCCCCTATCCACTTTACCCTGCCCGAGGCATTGAATGTTTTTCTCGCTGCTCGGCTAATGCTTAGCTACACCCATCGCGATGACACCAATGTAGCCTCTACCTTCACAAAGTTGAACTCTATAGTGCCGGCTCCGTTGAGAGACCAGATCCAGAAGACAATGGAATGGATGCGAAAACAACCAAAGGACGACAGGTATTTGCGCACCATAGCGGCTCTAGCTGAGGCGTGGATATCCCGGCAGCAAATTAAGATAATCTATAGGGCACTGGAGGCAAAGAAGACAACTGAACGCATAATAGAGCCATATTTTATTGAGCCAGCGGCGGCAGGACATTCAAGTTATGTTATTGCCTATTGCCATCGTGCCCATAAAATACGCACCTTCAAGATAGAGCGCATAGAAAGCATAGGCCCACCCCTTGAGCATTATGTCATACCACCTACTTTTGATGCCAATGAATTTTTTGGCTCTTCCTGGGGCATCGCTGTCTATGGTGAAGTCAAGACGATTAAGCTAAGGTTTATTCCTGAAATAGCCAGGATAATGGAGGAGACAGTGTGGCATCCATCACAGGTAGTGGAGAAGCAAAAGGATGGCTCGGTGATAATGACACTACGGGTGACCGTTACAGACGAACTCCGTTTCTGGATACTGAGTTGGGGAGAGAAAGTGGAGGTGCTGGAGCCAGTGAAGCTACGTGAGATGGTGGCACGAACAGGGCAAGCAATAGTAGATGTCTATAAGGAAAAGTAGGATTTGTGACAGCCTTGCTGCCACTGCCATATCGCAGCCACATGTCCCAGTTGCCCCAACATCTCCGGGCTCATCTTGTATTGGAAGAGATTGCACCTTGCCTATCTTACCCTTGAGGAATATATTGGAGGGGAACTTGCCAAAATCCATAGCCCAGCGTTACCTATGTGACCAGCCAGTATAACATCTTGATATATCATATATTATCGTGTTATAATAAATCAATAATTGTTGTGGAGGGGGATTTTAAATGGCTAAGATTCAAATTGATCTCTCAAAGGAAGAGAGTAAAATCGTTGAAGTCTATAAACTTGTGCATGACCTGAAAACCAAGCAGGAAGCAATTAAGCAGATGATAGGGTATTTCGAAGCTGAAATTAAGCCCAAAAAGCTCAACAATAAGGACTATTTCTCAGTCTAGGAGGTGAATTATGGCAATATCGACAATGCTCTGGATGGTAGTTGGTGTCATCATCGTTATAGCACTCGCGGTCTTAGTCAAGTCCTGGATAAGCATTTACAATAAATTCCAGTACTGGATCACAAGAGCTCAGAGGAAATTCGCAGATGTTGATGTAATTATGCAGGAGAGGTTAGATAATGTTCATGCTCTGGCACAAATAGCAAAGAAGTACGATATCCACGAGTATAAAGCTTTGAAGGACGTTATTGAAGCTAGAAGTAGATGGACCAAAGATGCTGAATTGAATGAAAAGGTCAAGCTCGCCTCTGAGTTGGAAAATAACTATTTAAAGCTCCAGGCTGTCTTTGAAAAGTATCCTGATCTCAAAGCCGATAAAATGCACATAGCCCTAATGGATAGAGATTCTGGAATAGAGAGGAGACTTCGCAAAACCCGATTGGAATATAACCGGGTAGCCCAGCAATATAATGAAAGAACAAGACAATTCCCCCGAAACGTCGTGGCTCGTGCCCACAACTTTAAAGAACTAGATTATCTTACCTTCGAAGGCCAAGAAGCCTATGAGCCTAAAGAAATCTTTGAAGATTAGTTTTTTCGTAGTGGCAATGCATAGATTCATAAATATTGTACGAAAGCTATATAGATGGCCTGTTAATTTGCACAGGCGCAGACGTATCTACCTTGTAAGTGACCTGCATCTGGATCATGGCAACATTATTAAATATTGCCACCGCCCATTTTCAGATGTAAAAGAGATGAATCATCTATTAGTTAGGAATTGGAATAGGGTTGTGAAGGAACATGATAAGGTGTATTTCCTCGGTGATTTGAGCTTCGGGAAAAAACATCGACCTCCGGGATACTGGCTAAAGCGACTTAAAGGAAAGAAAGTCCTCATAAAAGGTTCTCATGACCAGAATATTACCCATGCAAAACGATACAAGATTCTAGACTACAAAAACCATAAATTTCTTTTAGTCCATGACCCTGATCGTATACCAATTAAATTCGACGGATGGGTAATTCATGGGCATACACATAATAACAGCATGCAGAAATACCCCTTTATTAATGGAGTAAGAAAGACGATAAATATCAGTGTTGAATTAATAAACTATAGGCCCATTAGCATCGATTGGCTTTTAACCTTGGGTATAGACTCAATAAAGCGGATGGAAACAATCGAAAGTAAACCTGAGAGATGGTAGCAACTTTTATTTATATATGCCAACAACAGCGAAATAATAAATGTCTGAAGTAAAGAAACGCCGGAGAGGAACAGCGATTGTCGAAACAGAACAGGGGATTCTCGTTACTGCCGGCAGTAGCAAGGTCTTTTTACTGCCTGGTGGTGGGGCTAAGAGGGGCGAGTCCAGAATTGAAGCTGCCACGAGGGAATTGAGAGAGGAAACCGGATTAATACCATACTATACAAAGTACCTCTTTAGGCACATCGGGAAAGTTCATGAATCGCATGGGCATGGTTACTTCCAAGACCACCATACAGTCTATCTGATAAAAGCCAAAGGCGTCCCAAGCCCACATCATGAGATCAAGCATGTTGCCTATTACAAACCAGGCTCTGGAGTAAAGCTTTCAGGCGTAACCAGAGAAATAATTGAGAAGTACTATACCTACAAGAAAAAGAGTAGATTAGGGAGAAGGCAGACAAGCATTCTGAATAGGTTGCTCGAATGGTTCAGCTAATAGTAGGGATGGAGGTAATTTATGGTATGGCACAAAATCGCTGGTATCTTTGGTAAGTCAAACAGCCTATTCTTCACCAGGGCAGAGCTGGATGAAATTTTGGGGAGCCCTGATTACACTCCAAAAGCTTTGGTTCGCTTATTTGAGAGGAATCTAGGTAAGGAATTCAATGCAGACTCCGGCGTGTGGGAGAAGTACTCGATAAAGAGACACACTTTGATGGTTATGGGACAATTTGAAAAGTATTTTAGCAAAAGTGACCTGCCTGCTAGTATAAGTAAAAGACTCTTCCGTGCCTTTCTAGCGCTACACGACATTGGAAAGCCAGACCCGATTAAGAAAACCGGTGATAGGCGCAATCAACATCTCTACACTATCGAAATCATGAGTTCAATGGGTTTTATTCGTTTCTGGTTGATAAGCATTACTTTAACTACCTCAACGTTCCTATCATAGGTATAGCGCTATCTAACTTCTCTGTTTTGGATATATTATCCTTTGTTAACATCACCACTTCTCCGTTCTAATATTGTCAATCTCTGTCCTATGGTAGAGATTTCTTGTTTTAGGGCAGTTAATCTCTTGTCTGTACTGTCCCCAAATATAGCAGAGGGATTTTGCTTGTTACTCCATCTGCGTATGGCTAATTCGGTTGCCCATATCAAACCAATTATAAACGTAATAATAAACCCTATAAACACTAATTGAGGTGCAAGTGTATTCATTATATTTGCCCCCATAGACGTCTCGCCAATAAGAGATATAGAACCTGCAACAGCAGAAGCAGTCCCATAAGCAAGTGCCATGCATCTACACCACAACCAGAGATACTGCCTTCCTCTATATGCATTCCCCACAATGCCATTTTACCATGGGCAAATACTTTCGTTAATAATGTTATGCTACCACCTAACTCAACTTTCATCACTTCTTCCCCTTTATCTTTGCTACCATTTTGTTAATCCAATAATAGATACTAGCTTTTGGTTTGTACTGTGACCCATCATTGCCACTAGCCTTAGCACTTATCTCAAAAGAAACCCACCCTAGTAAAAGCCAGAACGCTATCAAGCCAACAACTTCACCCCAACCATCTGTATTCCAGCCAAATATTACTGCACCCACTAACAAAAATACCTCCATCCATCGTATCCACCTCCACTTGTTATGTCTCTTAAACCAACTCATTATTTACCACTATTAGTGTTGTTTTTTAGTTTTGGTTTTCCTATCCTTTTCCCCTCTTCGCAATTCCCTGTTCTCTTTAAGTAACATCCTATTCTCTTTGATTAACTCCATCCATTGCTCGCTATCTGCCTTTTGTTCCTCTATTCCCTTTCCAAACAATAGATGCAAAGCTGCGTAGGCGAGTACACTTACTACAATAACCACAGCAATTAAGCAAACCCAATAGAATATAGATACCACTATGTGCATATTGCTACTCCATTCAATACAGTGGAAACCACCCCAACCCTCATCTTTATCGCTAATCCTTTCGAGAAAATTAGTGATGCCATCAAGATTAGTATATGCTTGACTCCATAGCATACCCCATAACCCAATTGCCAATAATGCCAAGAGGGTATCAGTTCTTTGTATATACCTAAGCAATCTGCTAAGAATACCTTTACGTATCGCATCAATGCCTTCCTTGCACTTACCCACAATTCCATTCTATCATATCTCCTTGTTGCCAAATACAACTGTTTTGCCTTATTCATTATTCCCCTATTTTGAAGTCATTTAGCTCTCTGTGCTACACTAAAAAGGTGTCAGGTAAACTCGTTGAGTTTTTCCTCATTGTAGTCCCCTGTGCCATTTTTGCATTTATTGCTGTTGCCGCTGCTGTTGGTATAATTCCCGACAGCCAAGGAAAGACTATACTAGCTGTAGGATTATGCCTTTTTGGTATAGCATCACTTGTTGTTCTTTTCATCAAGTTTATTAAGCCCTAAGTAGTTCTTTATGCCTTTTAGGTCTTTATGGATTGTTCCTAATGCCCATAGAGTAGTAACAACAAGGAAACACAAACCAAAGATTATACCTATCATAAGAACTGCATCACTGTCCATTACTTACCTCCTTTTAATCTCATAAAATTTCAAAAACAAATCAACCAGAAACGAATAAAACCGAAATCATCCCTCTCTTCAGACTCATTTTCTATTGAAAGAAACTATGTATTCCAATACAATGATAGTAGGGCTATAATCGAAAGAGGGAGAGTTACTTGAGTACGAGATAAAGCTATGACATTTTGCCCGAACTGTGGAAAATGGCTTATCAAGGCACAAAATGAGCAGTCAGCTACTTCTGCTTCGTATAAGTAAGTGAGTGAAGGGAGTTAGGGAAACACATGAATTGGTTTGAGAGACATCTTAACTGGACAGAGACTGGTAGTAGTAGGAAGAATATTCTGATTGTTAGGCTTGTTAAGAGAGCTGTTAAATTGTGTCTTAACCTTGCTATTCTGTTTGGATTTGTCCTACTTATTGTATACAGCTATCAGCTATTTACTACGCATTCCAAAAATCCCCTAAAGAGTTCAGTGTTCCTAATTCTGGGTTTTATTGGCTGGATATTGTTGGTAAAGTTATTGAAGAGCAGGTCGAGATATTATTGGTTGAGGTATAAGGGAAAAGAGCCGAGTTTCAAATTGACGGCTTTATCGGTTATTGCGATTTTACTAGTGCTTACCTTTGCTGGTGTTCAGCCAGTAGCTACTTACAAAGATAAAATTGTTGGTTCCGTTGTTGGTAAAGCAGGTGAGTGGCAAGAGCAAATTGCAGTACGGAAAGCAGAAAGGGAAGTGGAAAAGGCGGAACAGAAGGTAGTGGAGGTTGCAAGACAAGTCGAAGAATATTCTGTGTTATTTAATAATTTTCGTGCGGAGTATGGGCTTCAACCACTAGCTTTTGATTCTTCTCTCAATGAGTTGGCAGAGATGAGATGTGTTGAGATTTCGCAGCCTGGGGGGTTTAGTCATGAAGGCATTATACAGTATAATTTGGGTGAGAATATAGCAATGTTGGCATATCAAAGTGATACAAATAGCCAGTTGATTGATTTATGGGCAGATTCTCCTGGACATAGAGCGAATATGCTAAATCCAATGTATAGTGTGACTGGTTTCGCGAGGGTAGGTAAATACGCAGTGCAACTTTTTAGCTAAGATACTTTGGTTGAAGTCGAAGGGTTACTTTTATTAAGGCAAGAGTTGTTAATAGGGATGCAAAAGAGATAAAGTAAATTGGCAAGAAATATTGCAGACAGAGTTCATGATTTAGTAAACGCAGAACGGGAGAAGAGGGGACTGCCCCAAGCTCATTGGAATCAAGGATTGGCCAATCTTGCACAGAGTCAGGCTGCTTATTGTGCGCGGGTAGGGCGTCTTGTCCATTCTAACCGTTATGCTTTTCAGGGTGGTGAGAACTTGGCGCAAGTACCTCGTGGCCCCAATGCTAAGACAATTGTTGATTGCTGGATGCATAGTAAAGCAGGTCATCGCGAGTATTTATTGAGTTGCAGAGTAAAGTCTGCAGGTGTGGGCGTGATTGGAAAAGGACGTTGGGCCTATGCTGCTTGGGCTTTCAGTGATGAAGCTTGAAACCCTCTGAAACTGGACCAAATCAGGCTACCAATAACTGCCTCTTAAATGTCATCCCACGAACTCTAACACCACATGTATTATGCTGATTCAACAGCTACTAGCGTATTTCCTGCTTGCCTGGTTATCACGAGAGTAATACGAGCAAACTCAGAACAGACTCCCTCATCCCCAGATCACCACTCCCTCACCCCCAGATTGTCTCACTGCCTCCCAGAAGTTGCCTGTCTCGTTCTATCGTTTGCAGGCTCCCGTCCTGCATCATCAAAGCATATCCCAATCATAAACCAGAATGTGCAATGCTGCCCCCTCTCCTCAGATTCATCTTGTATTGGAAGAGACTGCTGTTTGACAAAATGTATGTGTTTGCTATACTTATAACACAATTACGATGAGAGGCCATCCAAAGGGTTCCGTCCCGCGGTAATGCCTCTCTTTTTGTTTCTCTTTCGCCTCAGCATGAGAGAATCGGAAAGTCCCCTGCAGAGCCTCTAAATTTGAATTCCAACACTGGTCTGCTCTTTGGAGCTTTGTTCCTGGATATTAGGGCGTGGTGAGTCGGGAACATCCATTGTAATAAAATCCAACATCGGGTTGGCAGATATTCTTGCATGCAATAGAATTATGCCAGGGAGACAGAGGACTTCAGGAACCTGCAATGATTGAGATTGGTCGGAGAAGAGATTACAGAATATACAATAGATTTTTTGAGATTGGATTATTCTCGTGGATGTGATGATGGGTGCCTTTTGTCAATGCCTTGATTATTGCTCCATGCCCAGGGCGAAACAAGTGGCTGATTCGACCTCTCTCAGTTTTTTTCCACTGAGCGCAGTTATGCGGCTCTGGAGGCAATCCTTTGGAATAGTGGTGATGGTATCAAGATTAGCAACACAATCCTGCGGCATCCCGTCATCAGTTCCTAAAGGCACTTCTGAAGGTATGCGACGAATGCGGGTAGTAACAGGGGCTACAACAATCAGCGAGCGGACGCTATATGCCTCATTACGGGAAAGAAGTGCCACCGGCCGCCTTCCTGCAGGAGGTTCCAGTTCTGCCCACCATATCTCCCCTCTTCTCATTACCAGGGCTCCTTAGCTAGGATCGTGCTGGCAGCACGACGCGCGGCGGTCACTTCTTCCGTAGTCTCAGGCATATCTTGATAAGCGCGGATGTACCGCTCACTCATTTCCTTTTTTGTTCGTTGCCACAGCAACAGTTCTACAGCGCGGCGGAATATCTGGCTGCGGCTCTCGCTGCTCTCCTCTCTTTCTCTTTCTACAGCGGCGAGTAATTCTTCAGGAAGACTGATCGCAATCTTACTTGTTTTAGGCATTGTAGCCACCTATTCATACTGTTATCATACCATAGTATGAATTATTCCCTGGTTCTTGTCAAGAGTAGCAAGTAGGATTTGTTGATGTTCAACAATTTTGCCACCATGCAATCGGGGGAATAAACCTCATAATGCCCTGGACAAGAGCCTGAGGAGGCAGGTATCAGAGCTGGCAGGGTCAACCTATGCCGGCTGTAACAATCAGCATCCAAAGGGGGTGACATTTTCGCTGGACAGCAACATAGCTACAACGCTATTTACAAGCTATCGAGGAAAGTCTATAATCCTTTAAATTGAATCCTTCGTTACTGGTTCAATGAAACAGAGGGGATACAATCATTGTGAAAACGATTGACCGAACAAAAATCAAGATGCTGGTGCACCGTGAAGAGTCACGCTATGTTGAAGAGCGGCCGAAATCACAGGCACTATTTGAAAGAGCAAAAGCTTCGCTCCTTAACGGCGTCCCTATGAGCTGGATGCACAGGTGGGCTGGCCCCTTCCCCATCTTTGTGAAAGAGGCCAATGGAGCTCGCTTGACTGATGTGGATGACCATCGCTACCTGGACCTATGCCTGGGAGATAGCGGGGCAATGTTTGGGCATTCCCCAGCAGCCACTGTAAATGCAATAATGGACCGTGCAGGCAAAGGCATGACTTCGATGCTCCCGACAGAAGACTGCGTTTGGGTGGGAGAAAATCTGGCGCGCCGTTTCGGCTTGCCATACTGGCAGATATATATGACAGCAACAAATGCAAATAGGTTCGCCATTAGAGTGGCTCGGCAGACTACCCAAAGAAATCTGATTTTAGTATTTGATGGTTGTTACCATGGCAGCCTGGATGAGACACTGGTCAATTACAGACGAGAACGAATTATGGGAAAGCCTCCCGCTCTTGCGTTAACCACACGGGTGGTCCAATTTAACGACATAGATGCGGTACAGGCGGCGTTGTCTCCCCGAGACGTCGCCTGTGTGATATGCGAGCCAGCGATGACAGATGTGGGTATAATCTATCCTACCCCAGGCTACCACGCAGCATTGCGTGAGATGACACAACACTTTGGCACACTACTGATCATCGATGAGACACACACTATTTGCGCCGGCCCGGAAGGGCTTACTGGGGCATGGAATCTCCAACCAGATATCTTCACCTTAGGAAAAGCGGTTGCTGGTGGTTTCCCTGCCGCTGTTATGGGCCTTAGCCGGGAACTTAGTGAGCGGTTTTTAGGAGGACTTACTTCAAGAGAATGGGACATGGGACTTGGAGGAACATTGTCCAGTAACGCGCTGGCAGTCGCCGCACTGAGGGCAACACTGGAGCATGTCATGACCGACTCGGCTTATGCCCACATGATTCAGCTTGCTGAACAGTTAGAGGATGGTGTCGATAGAACGATAAAGACAGCCAGCCTCCCCTGGCATGTTATCCGCCTTGGCTGCAGGGTCGAGTACCGCTTCTGCCCAACTTCTCCCCAGAATGGAGCTGAGGCAATAAACGCATATGACCTCGAGCTGGATGAGCTCGCCCACCTATTCTTTGTCAATCGTGGCATCTTACTCACACCATTCCATGATATGATGCTGGTCTGTCCTGAAACTACGACTGAGGATGTTGATCTGCACAACAAGGTGTTTAGCGAGTTCGTGGATGAGCTGAACAGGTGAAAAGCGTTAGCATGTCTACTCCGTGAAAGGTCGTGAAACCCGACTGGCATCTACTTATATCTGCCTATGCAAGAAGGGTGAAGCTCCAGGCTAACACTCTGCCCCGCCGACCAGAAGTAGCGCGTGTAAACAAGACATTCTAATGCCGACAAGGCTTCCTCTTCTAGATATGGTACGATAATGGAAAAGATGGAGTTAGCAATATGAATGGCACAGATCGTATTAACATAAGACCGGGCTTGCGGGTCTCGATAGTATTGAAGACAGACCAGCAGTCTGGAAAATTAACCAACGGGATAGTCAAAGACATTTTGACCAAATCTACTGTTCACCCCCATGGTATTAAAGTCCGTTTAGAAGACGGTCAGGTTGGTCGAGTTAAAGAGGTAAGAGCCTGAGATCGACCTACGCCGCTCAGTACCGAACAACTTGACGGTTTGTTTAATCATTGCCGCTAACATCTGTTGTTAAACTTGTGACTGAACACAGCAACCATTTACTGAGGATAGCATGCTAGCCCTGTCACGGCCTTTTATCAGACAGATGTTACTATTCGGAGGGCTCATTCAGGACTTTCACTGGCTGTGTTAAGAATTCACCCCCCACATACGTGGGGAGTACTTTATCTTTTACCCACAACCATTTGCCTAAAAATTCACTTCCTTTTAAAATTGTATAACTCCCCTTAGAGAGCATCCAGCCAAAAAATGGATGTCTTTTTATAACTATTCCGCTTCTTCTTTTAACCCATTCTTCAGGAGTATAATTACGGGCAATTGAAATTTCAGTTTCAGTAGTAAAAAGAGGGGAAGACCACCAGTTAATTAGATTTCCAAAAATAATCACTCCCCAGCTTCTAAATGTTTCTAAAATAGCCCAATCTTTAGTGCACTGCTTAATTGTTTCAAATACCTCGGGATGTTCTTCAATGGTATGTTCCCTGGAATGAAGAAACCAGACCAAATCCAGCTTGAAATCAGAACTGAAAAGAGTGTGAAAGCATTCTGAGCTGGCTGGAACAAAATAGACCAAAGGCTGCTGCACTTTCTGAGCCCGAGAGCTCAGTTTTTCAATATCAATTTTAGAATTGCCGGTTTGAAAGCCGGTCATTATTTTTTTCTTTTCCATTCTTTTTTTTGCTTTTAGAATCAGGGCTTCATTGATATCGGTAGCAATAATCACTGCGGGCAGCTTATTTTTATTGCAATATCTGGCGATCTTTTCTTCAAAGCGAGCTAAGCCACAGCCAATGCTTGCCCCCATAAAAATTCCTCGGCTTCGAATATTATGATGAATAACTGCTTTAACTGGAGGAAGGAAAGAATTAAGAAGAATAGGCATTAAAATCTCATACAGGCTCATCATCCTGCCCAGGTGCTCTTTTATCCACTGGGAACCTAAATCAGCCAACTCATGAGAGTTAGTAAATTTTAACCCTGACTTCTTTCCCAGTCCCATTTTTTTAATCAAATAAATAAAAGCAGTAATTAAGCTTCGCTTAGCTTCTATTTGGGGAATTTTTTCTTTCAATTCCTGGTTATCTTGCTGAGAAATTTCTTTGATTGCTTTATCAATCAATCTTTGTCTCCGAATTTCTAAAAATAAAAGACCAGCTCCAATGCTTAAAAATAGCACCAGTTTATCTGTTCCCAGGTAGGAGTAGATTAACATTCCACTTAAGATTACTATCCCTACGAAAAAAACTTTCCCCCAAAAGCCAAATGATTTCAAAAAATGCATGTTCATATTGACCGCCCCTTCATCTTCCTCATTTTACTTTCTAAGATAATCAATAGCATCCTCCGTGCAAACCTCCTTGCACCTGTTACACAGGTAACATTCCCGTTTTAAATCGTCTCCGCCGGCTTCACCGGTTGGACAGGCTTCCTCACACTTGCCGCACTCGTTGCATTTATCATTTCGCCTCAGCTTAAATACGCTTTTAATAGCAGCAAGCGCTAGCAACAATCCGTACGGGCAGAAAAACCGGCAAAATGGCCTGTATATAAAAACCGAGACTAGCAACAAGGCGACAAAAACATAAAAGAAAGGCGATTCAGTATTTATATGAAAGAAATCCTCAAATCCAAGATAGGATAAAATAGCTATTGAAAAGACTATGCCAAGAACAACAAACGCAGTAAAGAAAATCAATTGGAAGATAAATTGCAGGGTCTTGTTGCTTATTCTTAACTTCCTTGCTGGTATTTTATAGGCTAATTCCTGTATCGTTCCTACAGGACAGATAAAGCCACAAAACAACCTCCCGAATACAAGTGTAAAGACTATGAATAATAGCAGACCAGCAACTACCATGGGCAAGGGAGAACCACGCCCGCCAACTTTTCCGAGAACAAGCAACTGCAACTGATGCGGCATCATAGGCGCAAATATCCAGAAACCCAGAAAGGTAGAGAGGATAAGAAACAGATATCCAACCCTTTTGTCGAATTTACCCTTGCGAAACAGATACGCCAAAATAAGCAGAGCAATTACAGCATATACCATTCCAACCAATTTCAGCTCAAGGCCATGTGCCATATCTACATCTCTCCTGGATTATTATTACCCTGCCATTATAACTAACAAAGTCCACGAAACCAAACCACGAGTGTTAGCCATGTATATCAGGCTCCGCAGAATATGCTGATAGCAGATAAACCAGGGGCAGGCTCATCTTGCGTTGGAAATCGATACCCTCTTCAGGCTCTTGCCTATCTTACCCCTGTGGAATATGTTGAAAGGGAACTTGCTAAAACCCATAGCCCAGTGTTACTTATGTACTCAGCCATGACAATGTTTTATTAACATACAATAGGAGTGTATAATACGCCTAATCCAAAAGACTTCCTTTTGCGTTACTGCAGGGATAGAATAGATGACTGGTACAGGAAGATGTTGTCAAAATCAACACAGCGGTTGGTATGGAATCATAGTCTAACCAGAAGAAGATTAAAATAATAAGGAGATAGCAAAAATGAAAGTAGTTTGTTTAGGAGGAGCAGGAGCCATGGCTTCTTCCTGCGCATACGACCTGCATAAAACAAGTGATTTTGATGAGATAGTTATTGCAGACTTCGATGAAGGAAAGGCAAGGCAGGTTATAAACTTGATGGATGGCGACAAGAGATTTTCGTATGTCAGGTTGGACGCCTCTAAGAAAGACGAAATAGTTAAAGTATTGAAAGGCGCTGACTATGTTGTCGATGGGTTGCCTGATCAATATACGTACAACTTCATGGATGCAGCAACGGAAGTGGGAATAAACGGTGTGAGTCTGAGCATGTTAGAGGATTTGGATAAGGCAGCATATTACTCCTCCGCTCTGGAGAAAATGGGCAAGACTGTTCTCATAGGGAATGGAGGATGTGCAACTACATGTGAAATGGCTATGCTGGGATGTGAGGAGATGGATGAGATAGATGATATTGATATCTACTGGGGTATGTGGAGGCCAATCACTTATGGTACTGTTGGCCTTGCATATTCCGTCGTTCCCCAATTTGATCCCAGGTCAGATGCAAGGGTTTACTGGGAAAAAGGCAAAACCATCCGTAATCTTCCTCCTTTCGCTTTGGCCAAGGAGTTTGTATTCCCAGAACCTATAGGCAAACAAGAACCGCATATCATAATGCACTGGGAACCTGTGACTCTTCCTTTAGTCCCCATAATAAAAGAGAAGCGGGTAAAACGAATCGTAGTCAGAGGAATATGGCATTACGGGTGGACGACACTCATAAGAGCTTTGCTGGAGAACGGCATCTTCGAAGCAGAGCCAGTTGAGGTTAACGGCGTTAAAGTATCACCCTTTGAAGTTGTTATGGAACACATAAAACGGCGAAGTGTAGAGAAGTGGGAAGATCCCTATAAACTGGCGGAGAAAATTGGATTCAACCCTCAGTGTATATTGTCCGTAGAGATAACCGGATATAAGAATGGTATGGGTAAAAGAAGCGTATATCATAGCCAGATGCCTTACCCATTCTTTGATGGCAAGCCTATAACCGCTTCAATGGAAGTTGGATCGTATGTAGGTTTGGCATTGTCTGTATCGCTTCAAATGTTAGCGCACGGAGAGATACCCATGAAGGGAGCAGTTACAATTGAAACAACCAGTGTGTCTCCAAAGAAATATCTTGATGAATTCGGGAAGAGAGGAGTCAAGCTTATCAGGCAAGAATTGCCTGCTGGTGTAGACATCATGCAAGACAGGCCTTCGGTACCGTGAAGCGCGATAGAATATAGGCCCTGTAGCCTTACAACCGTAGTTGAAACACCCTGGTATTGGTTGCTGTGAGAAGCCTCCTAACCCGCTCCAAGCTCTTCTCTGCCTTACCCCTGTGGATCATATTGAAGCGGGGCTAGCCAAAACCCAGAGCCCAGTGTTACCTGTGTATTCCAGCCAGTCAAAAATACCGGTTTCTCTTACTTACCAGGATTCAAAAGGATACTCCCCACGCGCCGTATCTAACATAGCGCCATGGACACCAGCCATCCAAATACGAATGATCGGCAGGTCTCGGAGGTATTTTTCGACATGGGCGCCGGTTGAGTAACCGTAAGACCCCATTAACCCCATAGCTTGCCTGCAAACCCACTCAGCTACCTCGGTTGCAAAATTCTTACAAGCAGACGCTCTTGCAACCTGTTGAAGTGATATCGGGTCTCCGTATATCTCAGGGTGATCAAACATATAAGCAACGTTCAAGTAGTAACTCCTGGCCGCTTGAATTTTCATAGCCATTTCACCAATTGTAGCAGCAATAAGCGATCTATCTCTAACCGGTTTGCCCACAATATACCTGTCTTTTAAGTAATCTATTGCGATTTCGAGACAGGCTTGAGCTGGACCTAGCGCTTCAGGAGCACTATCAAAACGTGCGGATACCATCTGCTTAAGAACCCAGGCCCCTTGTCCTCCAGGTGCTCCACTACAATATTCTTTGGGGACTCTTACATCATCATAGAAAATAGCCCCATTTTTTGCTGTACATACTCTTCCCATCAGTTCTTCCGGTTTACTGAACGATAACCCCGGTGTGCCTTTGGGGACATCGATAACGACTATTCCATCATCTCCCTTTTCAGGATCTATAGTACAAGCTGTGCTATAAATTATGGAGTCGATGATAGGGCCAGGCCATAACTTTTGTCCATTTACTACCCATTCATTGCCTTTGAGCTCAGCTCTCGTTTGAATGGTGCGTCCATGCTGACAATAAACATCCTCAACGTTACAGCCGCCGGCAGGTTCCGTCATGGCAAAACAACCATCGCAAACCTCGCTACCACAGAAGATAGGAGCAAACCTCTTCAATACTGTCTCATTATTCACGAGCATAGCTGCTTGAAGGCCCCATACAGCCGTACCAAAATGTTCGGCTATATCCGGGTCTCCCCGCGACAGTTCCTCTGTAAAAATAGCATTAGTTACGCGGGAGTCCATTCCCAGCCCACCATATTCCTTTGGGAACCATGCTCTTTGCCATCCGAGATCCACGAGCTTCTTCCTGATTTGATGAAAGGTCTTTTTGGCCAGCTCTCGATCGCGGTGAAACCCACCATCTAAATCCAGTCGACGAGGCATGACTTCTCGGTCTACGAATTCGTGCATCGCTTCTGCTATTGCTAAATCTTCCTCAGTGGCAAATGCTTTACTGTATTTCTGAACAGGGTCTCTCAAGTCTACACTAGCTGGATATTCCATTTAACAGCCTCCTTATATGTCAATTTTTCCGTACATACGGTTAAATTAACTCGTCGTTGATTTTGTAACTTACATTTCTTCTACCCGTAAGGATAGCATTATATAAAACACCAGTATACAGTGCTCATACAAATGGAGGTTAAAATAATAGATAAGGTATTCGTGTTCCTGTTACCCCTATTTGCTGTATCAATCATTGCCACTCCTGGCTCATCCCGTATCGAAAGAGAGCTTGCTGAGCACATAACTCAATGTTAGCTATGTGGTCAGCAACTCCCATATGTATGAAGAAAAACTAATATTCGAATTTCAACCCATAACCAGTTAGCTCTTCCTTAGCCTTTTCATATAATGCTGAATATTCCTTGCCAGGCTCTCTCGTCTTTATGTTGAAGCAATCCTGATACCTCTTGCCTTGAGGAGGATTGTCAATATTGCCTTCGTATTTCAACAAAAGCCTTTTTACTATCTCATTCGCTTCACCCCTTTTCATCCCGGGTGCCGCATGAGCAACTTCTGCAGTCCATTTGGCTATCAGCGGGCTAAGATGGTCTATAATGGCGTTTTTAGCACCACCGGGAGATTCCACACCGGCACTGCCAGAAACAACAGCTGCGATTACACGAGCAGCGTTTTCATAAAACTCCATCTCAGTCTCCGGCCCTGCAGCTATGTTAGAAATATTAATTAACGGAAAGTGGCTATTCCTGGCTATTCCCTGGGTAGCCAGAGTCATTGCCATCAAGCATACCCTCGGCGATTCACAAGAATACATGGCATGTGGTGTGCCATTATCCTGGCACGAGCCGCGGAATACGAGTATTGCCTGTATATGGTCAGCCACAACAGTCACTGCAGTTCCTTCCGGGCCACCACAATACCCACCCAGAATGGGAGTAGTCTCTGCCACAACATGCCCACCCAGGCTGGTAACATAGGCAATCTCATTCAACCTCTCAAAATTAACCTTCATCTCAGCCATCGCCCCGATAAGCCAGCCATCCGAGAGCCTGAGCCCAAATTGGCTGCCGGCAATCTTCCCCTGGTCTGATACCGCTGTGGCTATAGAATTCATCACAGGTAGCCCTGGCCTTCCTGCCTTCTCAAGTGCCTCTCTTAATAAAACTACACTTTTGATACAGGCTAATATCTCTAAGGGCGAGCCAGCACGGACCTGAGTGCCATCTAATGTAGTTAAAGACGGCGCGGTGATTGAATTCGCAAGCGGAATTTCACCATAACCCTGCACAATGCTTTCGAATATCTCTTCGTTAGAAACTCCAGCCCCGCAGGCTCCAAGAAAACACCATGGAGGAGTATTACTCTCCGGCTTGCGTGCTACCAGCGCCTTCGCATCTTGGCCTTCACCAAATACCGGAGCCGAAGGTGCTCCAGCCAGTGCTTCCCGAATCTCTGCCTCTGTAAACTGAATGATACGTTGCGTGTCAACACAATATGTGCCCACATTAGCATAAAGCTCTATCCCCGCTTTAAATACCCTGTCAGCTAAATCATCATCACAAGGTACAACGTTTTCGGGATCGCATTTGATTTCATATTTCCTTACTACTTCCTTTAATTTCGGCACAAATACCTTTAAGTTGTAATCTTTCTCGGAATAGTAAGGCCCCGTCGATGCCCGATTAATGACATCCATAAAACTAACCATTTCTTCTCTCCTTTATGCTCTCTTCTTGGATATGAGCTTTAAAGCCACAGAAACTGCTTCTTTAGCTGTCACTCCATACCCATCAGCTCCAATCTTATCAGCCCAATCCTGCGACGTGGGCCCGCCTCCTACCATAACCATATACCTGTCTCTATTTCCTGTCTCTTTTAGTAAATCTATGAGGTCCTGCTGTCCCAACAGAGTAGTAGTTAGCAGAGCTGATACACCTATGATATCCGCTTTAGCCTTCTCTGCTTCTTGCAGGAAAGTGGGGGTAGACACATCTTTGCCTAAGTCGTGCACCTCAAACCCTGCCGTCTTTAACAGCATTGCCACAATGTCCTTGCCTATTTCGTGGATATCCCCTTTTGCGGTGCCTATCACTATAGTGCCTTTCCTGGCTACACTCTTGCCCCTCGCCATAATTTCAGGCTCCAGTATCTCCATTGCTGCATTGAAAACATCCCCAGCCATTATTAGCTCAGGTAAGTAAATTTCGAATTTCTCAAACTGCTCTCCTATCACATCCATTCCCTTTGACAAGCCCTTCTCAATGCCCTCTAAGGGATCAATCTTTTCCCTGACAAGCTCATCTGCAGCTCTTCTTGCCTTCTCTTCATCTACATCCACAATAGCCCTGAACAGGTCTTCAAATATCGCCTCTCTATCCATAGAAAACCTCTTTTAATATCTTTAGAAACTGCGTTTTGCGACTACACCCCGATGCTAACTAACCAGGCGAACTCCCATATTAGCATATCAAGTTTTTACTCAGTCGCCTCAGCCAAGCAAAATATTGCTGCTCGCGGGGCTCCAGTGTAGTACCACTTCTTCACCCGGCGAAAACTGGGTTTCCTGCCCAAATTCACTGCCCAAATTTGCAGTTACCAGTTCACCTGTCCGGCCGATAACAACTTTCGTCTCAATAAAATCACCCTGATAAATCATCTCCGTTATCTTCCCCTCAAATCTGTTGCCTCCCTTGACATCAGCACCTTTGGGTAAAATATCTATCAACTCAGGATGAACCGATACGCCTGTAATTTCTTTACCACTCCCATCCTTACCTTTAAGAGCAATAATTTTCAATCCGCTTTCTGTTTCTATCTCCACATCTTTCCCAGTCCCATTTTTCACTTTCCCAGGAAAAATGTTGCTGGCACCCATGAAATCAGCTATAAGCTTCGTCCTGGGTGTCTCATAAATATCTCTGGCACTTCCAATTTGTTCTAACTTACCATTCGCCATTACCGCTATTATGTCCGATATACTGAGCGCTACCTTCTGGTCATGCGTCACATAAAGAAAGGTTATCCCTACCTCCCGCTGTATCCGCTTCAACTCTACCTGCATCTCCTTCCTCAACTTCCTGTCCAGAGACGCTAACGGCTCATCTAAAAGCAGAATCTTCGGTTTTAAAACTAAAGACCTCGCCAGTGCAACCCGCTGTCGTTGCCCTCCACTAAGCTGAGACGGATGGCGCTTCTCCATCCCCCCAAGCCCCATAAGCTCCACCATCTCTCCTATCCTTACTTTTATTTCGCCCTTGTCGACTTTCCTTCGCTCTAAACCATAGGCTATGTTGCCCTCTACCGTCATGTGAGGAAAAAGAGCCAGCGTCTGGAATACTGTGCTGCAATCCCTCCTGTATGCTGGAACATCATTAATCACCTTGCCATCAATTAAAATATCACCTTCATCCAGCGTCTCCAGTCCCGCAACTAATCTCAAAGTCGTGGTCTTTCCACAACCACTGGGACCCAAAAGCGAAAATACTTTCCCCTGGGCCACCTCTAAATCAACATGATCCACCGCAATGACCCCAGGGAAGCTCTTGACCACTCCTCTTAGCTCTACACATGGCGCATTTTCTCTATTTATCACCGTTTCTCTCCTTATACCTTATTACATCGCTTCTTTCTTCTGTAAGAAATTCATTATCAGTATGCCAAGAACTGGAAGTACTACGAAAATAGTGCCAATGGTATTGATTACAGAAGTTGCACCATATCGAAGCTGTGAAAAAACATAAATAGGCAAAGTTGTGGTCCCAATTCCAGTCACAAAGTAAGTAACGGTAAAATCATCAAAAGACCATGGGAAAATTAAGGCCGCAGAAGCCATAATCGCGGGTAGCAGTACTGGCAAGGTTACTTTTCTCCAGGTGGTTAGAACATTTGCACCAAGGTCCGCTGATGCTTCCTCCAGAGTCCAATCTATTCTCCCCATCCTTCCCAAAACAACAAACGTAGCTAAAGGGGCGCTGAAAGTAACATGAGCTATTATAATGCTTATATACCCCAGGGGGATATGGACAATCCGTGTGAAAAAGACCAGCAAAGCACCGCCTGTCACCACATAAGGTACTGTAATAGGGAGCAAGATACTTGTTCTTAAGAACTTCTTGCCACGAAATTTATACTTATATAAACCATAGGCTGTAATAGTTCCTATTATCGTAGCCACAACAACAGTGATAACTGCTACTGTAAGACTCATCCTGAGCGCATTTCTTATACCAACATTAGTAATAATATCCCCATACCATTCTAAGGTGAACCCTTCCCATTTAATGCCGAACTTGTTATTGCTAAAAGAGAAAATAACAAGAACAACAGTCGGTATCCACAGAAACAGGTAAACCAGGATCGCTGATACTGGCAGTATTTTATCTACTATGTTCCTGGATTTCATTTTCACATCATCCTTTCCAACACTTCCTCACCACCCATTTTTACAGAAAGATATATTATAAGAACAACTATGGTAGTTAAAGCCACGGCTATACTGGAGCCCGCAGGAATATTTCCCAGTTTAATGTACTGCTGCTCAATCAGGTTCCCAGCCATCATAACTTTAGCCCCGCCCAATAACATGGGAACAAGCCACTCACCTAAAGAAGGAATAAATACCAATATCGTACCTGCCAATATCCCACCCTTAGTTAAGGGCAAAGTCACCGTGAAAAATCTTCTGAATGGAGTCGCACCCAGGTCTTCAGACGCCTCTAGCAAAGAGGGATCAAGACCCTCCAGCGAAGCATAAATGGGCAGAACCATAAAAGGAAGAAATCCAAAAACCAGGCCGAGCACCACTGCAAACGGAGTGTATAGTATATGCAAGGAAGACGAGATTAAGCCAAGACTTAACAAGGCGGTATTTATAAGCCCTTCGCTTCCCGTTAGCGTCTTCAGGGCATATAGCCTGATAAGGTAACATGTCCAGGAGGGCACGATTACAAGGAACATAAGAACGGTTTTCCACCTGCCTCCAGATCTTACAATAAAATAAGCTAAAGGGTAACCTATTAACAAACATATTATATTTGTCCCGAAACTAAAAAGAAACGTACGCATAAAAACCTTTATATACAACGGTTTAAGCATAAGTCGATAGTGTTCAAGAGTAAGAGTGTGCATAATTTTGCCAAAGGGGCCTACGCTTAAGAAGCTGAAATATAGAACGACTCCCAGAGGGGCAAATACAAAGAATACAATCCAGAGTGAAATAGGTCCCACGTAGGGTATGTACACCTGCTCACTCAGAAACTTCCTTGCTTTTTCTCTTAAATGTACACTTTTAGAAGTGCTCATTTACTTTACTCCATCACAATAGTATTTATTCTTTCTTGAGTTCTAACTCTTGGAACAAGAATCAGAAAATAGCACTGAAGAGGGAGTGGGCTAATGCCCACCCCTTCTTATTATTCGATCTTAGCCCTTCAGCTCTTCCCATATTTGTGTTCTCAGCTCTAACCCCTTGCCTGTAACAGCTCTTTCGCCTATCACTCCGCATCCCGCTACATACCCCTCCGGAACTCGGGACCACCACTCCCGCATATCTTCAGGAAGAAATTCAAGCGACGCTTGGCTACAAGGCTGCACACCAATTGATCCACACAAAAAGGCAGTCGTGCGAGGACGGTAAAGATAATTTATCCAACAATGAGCCGCTGCCGGATGTGGTGCTCCTTTGGGAATCAACAGAAGATCTGATAGCAATCGACTTCCCTCCGGTGGACAGTCTGCCGTAACAACTCCCCCAGATTCTTTATCCATTATGAAACCATCTCCGTAAGTGCCCTGACTTATCCAGGCCTCACCCTCCAATGCTAACCTCTTCGGGTAGGAATCGAAAGCCATCACGTAGGGTTTCAAGTTCATCATTATATCCCTTACCTCCATCAATTCCCCTTCGTCATCCGAATCAACTGGATAGCCAAGATATGCTAGTGGACCAGCTAAACACTTAAACATATCATCCACCAGGGTTATTCTTCCTTTGTACTTCTCATCCGGCTCAAAGAGTACTGACCAAGAAGGCATACGGGGGTCATCGACATGCTCGGTATTATACCAGTAAGAGTCGGTACCATAGTCACTAAATACTGAGTATTTAGCACCCGGGTCGAATTCGAACTCCAGGAAGTCCTTACCTATATACTTGCTCACATTGGGCAGCCAATCATGATTTAATTCTTGTAGTACGTCCAACTGTATTATCTGAATAACGGTTCTAATCGCCACGCCTGTTATCATATCATAGGGCATTTCAGGATTTAGTTTAAACTTAGCCACTACCTCAGGCTCAGAAGCATAATTATCCCTGACGATTTTAATCCCGAATTCTTTCTCAAAGTCCGTATATATCTCCTCGGGCCACCATTCAGCCCAATCATAAAGATTCAGTTCCCCTTCCTCTTGGGCTTGCTCGAAGCACTCACGGGGCACAGGGAACTCTCCCTCTGATAGAGAAGCCACATACTTGTCATACGCACCCTCTTCCTCCACTGCTGGGGCACAGGCGGGCAAGCCAGTAAGCAGAAGAAGCACGACCAGCACTCCTGCCACGAAGCTATATACTACCCCCTTGCCTTTTAAGAAGTTCTTCACCCTCATACTAATATCCTCCTTTTTTATTATAATTTTTTGCTAACTTGACTCCAATTGGCCATATATTTTAACATCTCCTTGTTCCACAAGCAACTATAATTCATACTTCTATAGCCCAATAACTCCCCTTATTAAATTTCATTTCCACACTTACTTAAATACCCGTAGCAAATTCTTGCCTAATATTAGTTCAATTGGTATTATTCGTTTATGGTTGTTTTGCCATTTTAATTATTCCTTGGTGGTATAATCCTCTTACAAAACTGAGGGGGTTAAGATGCTACAAGGAAATTACACGGCATTCAAACGCAAAGAAGAGTTGGATAAAACTCTTATGTTCACAAATAACTTGCAAATTTGGTTGGCGCTACTATCTATCTCATTGCTTGGGCTGCTTGAGGTTGGCAGGGCAATATGGAGGTGGTGGATGGTAAATCTCACACCTATACAGTGGTTTTTCTACATTCTAGGCTCAATCATGGTATTTTTCTTCTTGGCTATAGCAATTCGTTCCTTATATGGATTAGCAAAGCTACTTTGGCACGCCAAGTTTGGTCAAAATATTGAGTATGACCCAGAAACAATACATGAAAACTTTTTAACAGTGATTACACCTATTAAGGCTGAAGCAAACCTGAAAGAGTGCGGGATTGCAATAGCTAGGTTGATTACAGTTCGTAATGAAACTAAGGGTAGAATAAAAACTGAGGTTGAAAGACGCATAGATGAGTATCAAGCGATTATTGATGCACTGAGGGTTAAAAATGGTGATGAACACAGAATCTAGCGAACCAATGGCTTGCAAGTATTGCCAATCCTCAAACATCATCAAATTTGGTACTTACAAGGATGTTCAGCGTTACTTCTGCAAGGATTGCAAGCGGAAGTTTAAGGATGATGACAGTTTGTTACATGGCAAAGTACCAGCAGACGATATAGCGTCAGCTCTGAATGAGTATTATACTGGCATGAGCGTCAATGACATACGAGGGCGTATCAAACAAGAAAAGGGTTATTATCCTTCTCAATCTACAGTTTATCAATGGATAGAGAAGTTTACTGGTATAGTTGTAAAGCACTTTAACAAATACTATCCAGTAGTAGGGGACGTTTGGATAGCAGATGAAACGGTTTTAGACTTGGACGGCAAAGACGTGTGGCTGTGGGATGTCATATGTGATAGGACCCGCTTTTTACTAGCGACCAAGATGAGTTATACACGAACTTCTGAAGATGTCCGAATCCTTTTTCAACTGGCAAAGGAAAGGGCAGGCAAAGAGCCTGAGTATATTATCACGGACAAACTGAGAGCATATCCTGAAGGAATAAGGCAAGCACTTAAGGGCACTATACATAAGCAGTCTAAGCCATTTACGGAAAGTGATAGCACGAATAAGATAGAGCGCTTTCACTCCACGTTAAAGGAACGAACTAAGGTTATGAGAGGGCTCAAGGATGCCAAAACCGCCTTATCTTTCACAGATGGCTTTTTAGCCTATTACAACTTTCTACGTCCACATGGTGCTTTAGACGGGCAAACTCCTGCTGAAGCAGCAGGGATAAAATACGATGTTAAGAACTGGACAGGGGTTATAAGGCTAAGGGAAGCTAAGCGGCAGTTATTTTTATCTGAGGGTTTAACGGATGTTCAAGTAGCCAGAAAGTCGATACCAGGTAAACCTTATAAGTCAGGCAGGAAGCGAAAACATAGAATAGTCAAACCAGTGAAGAAGTTAGATAGCGTGATAGCTCCGAGCATTGGAGTAATTAGGGGGTAGAATTATGAACAAAAACAAGTTTTATCATGGGGATTGCAAATTTGTAATGGGGCATGATATACAACCAGAAACAGTAGACCTTATTTATTTAGACCCACCATTTTTCACAGGGAAGATTCAAAAAGGTACAAAAAAATGGCAACCAGGGGCTATGGAAATATCCTTTGAGGATTCTAGGCAATTTTGGGCAGAGAAGGCTGATGCAATGAGGGATAGAGCACCTATGTGGCTTAGGCATATAGCATTACAGCGACCTGATTTTGCATCGTATCTCTATTACATGATGGAAAGATTGCGAGCTTGCCATAAGGTATTGAAGAAAACAGGAAGCATCTATCTTCATTGTGACTGGAGAGCAAGTCACTACTTAAAGATGATTATGGATATGGAAGAGGTTTTTGGGCATGACAATTTTAGGAATGAGATTGTGTGGCACTACATTACAACACCTGCACCCAAAAACTACCTTGCTAGGCAACACGATATTATACTTTTTTATGCCAAAAGCCAAAAGGCATTTTTTGATAGAGATTCTATCCGCATTCCATACAGCGTAGAAACTTTATCCAAGAAACCTAGTAGGCGAGTATTTCACCATGAAAACAAATCTTACCAACAAATACCTAACCCACTAGGAAAAGTATGCCCTGATGTATGGGATATACCTTTTATAAATCCATTTGCAACTGAACGGGTTGGATACCCTACTCAAAAGCCTGAAGTTTTATTAGAACGAATCATCAAAGCATCAAGTAATGAGGGCAATATAGTACTAGACCCCTTTTGCGGATGTGGCACAACGGTAATTGTGGCATCAAAGTTAAATAGAAGGTTCGTAGGGATAGATATAGACACATCACCACGAGAGAAAGGGAAAATTCCTACAGCATTTCAGGTAATCTCCAACCGTAGCCACTCTCTTTTTAACCAAGCACAATACATTACTCGTGACATTTCTGAGGTAAAAGAAATGGATGGTAGGGCATTTGAGATATGGGTAAATGAGTATTATGGAGCAATAAAACCACAACCAGATAGGGGGGTAGATGGTATTACTCAAGATGGTGTAGCGATACAATCAAAAGTGTATGAGATAAAGTATGCAGTACTAAGCCAATTTGTTAATGATGCCAAGTATCATCCTAAAGTGCCGAAACCGATAGAGAAGATAATGGCGGTATCGCAAACAGGGTTTGATGATAGTGCAAGGAAGTTAAAGTTTGAGATAGAAACTAAAGAGGTGTTAAAAATAGAGTTAATAACACCAGAGATAATGTTGGAATTGTAGAATTATGAAAAACGCAAAACAACCAGAAACGAATAGTACCGTTCAATTTCTTCGTCACTATATCCACGTTTCAAAAGCCCTTCAGTCACGTTAGGCACCTCTTCATCTTTAGTAAGGCCTTTCACCTGAGAGATATTCCCTTTACAGGATTACGGACTATTCTCGATCCCAAGTGTCACGCCAAATAACGGATGACAAAAGAAGGGAGTGGGCCAATGCCCACCCCTTCTTATTATTCAATCTTAGCCCTTCAGCTCTTCCCATATTTGTGTTCTCAGCTCTAACCCTTTGCCTGAATAACCTCTCTTCAGTACGGGCTGAATCTTATCTAAATATGACTCAGGTACTGCTATCCACTCGCGCACATCTTCATCCATATACTGAGCTGCTGCTTTGTTACATGGAGTATAACCAATTCCATTACACAAAAGAGCATTGACCTGAGGGCGCTGAATATAATCCATCCACAAATGAGCCACTGCTGGATGTGGTGATCCTATAGGAATAGCCATAATCTCCTGAGCCATACGAGCTCCCTCTGGTGGTGTCGCTGCTGCCTGCATACTTCCTAGCTCACTATGAACACTCCAGAGGTCTCCAATTCCAAGGTGGGCTATCCAAGTTTCCCCCTCAAGGATTGCCCTCTTCGGCCACCAATCATAGGCCATCACATAAGGTTTTTGGGCCAGCAACAACTCTTTTGCCTCCATCAACTCCGCTTCATCATCCGAATCAATTGGGTAGCCTAGATATTGTAGCGCAATCCCAATAGTTAGAAACATATCATCTATCATGGTTATCCTTCCTTTATACTTCTCATCTGGCTCAAGTAACACTGCCAAGGAAGGTATACGAGGGTCATCAACATATTCCGCATTATAACCATAAGTAATGTAAGAATACCCACTAAATATTCCATATTTGGCACCTGGATCGAATTCCATCTCCGTGAATCTATCATATATATATTCGCGAGCATTGGGCACCCAATCATAATTTATTTCCTGTAGTACACCGACCCCTTGCAGCCTGAAAAGGTCTCTACCTGCTAAGCCAGTTATCATGTCGTAAGCTGTATCGGGATTTAATTGAAATTTCGCCACTACTTCATCGTAGTCTGAATAATTATCCCTGGCGATCTCTAGTCCATATTCCTCTGCAAAATCGGTGTATATCTCTTCGGGCCACCATTCAGCCCAGTCATAAATATTTAGCTGGCCTTCCTCCATAGCTTGGTCGAAGCAATCCTGCGGTACGGGCAAACACCCTTCGGGCAGAGAAGCCACATACTCGTCATATACAACCTCTTCTTCCGCTGCAGGCGCACAGGCGGGCAAGCCGGCAAGCAGAAGAAGCACGACCAGCGCTCCTGCCATGAAGCCATATATTACCCCCTTGCCTTTTAAGAAATTCTTCACCTTCATACTAATATCCTCCTTTTTTATTGTAACTTTTTGCTAACTTCACTCCTTCTCAGCCACTTTCACATTCTACATCTCCTCATTTCCAAAAGCAACTATAATTTATGGCGCAATAACTCCCCTTATTAAATTTCATTTCCACACTTCCTTAAATACCCGTAGGAAATTCTTGCCTAATATTAGTTCAATTTCCTCGTCACTATATCCACGTTTCAAAAGCCCTTCAGTCACGTTAGGCACCTCTTCATCTTTAGTAAGGCCTTTCACAGCTGCGGCATTTGGAAGTTGTTCTTGTACGTCTTCAGCCGTGTACATGTAATACTTAAAAGTGTAATCAGTAAAGTCAAAGCCTAACCCTACATTTCTTATTCCACCTAATTTCACTATGTGATCAACGTGGTTCAAGTAATGTTCGAGATCTATGTTTTCGTCATCCACAAAGGCACTATAGCAATTCATACCAATGACACCATCTTTATCTACTATCGCCTTAATCTGGTCATCGGTAAGGTTTCTGGGGTGACTCGCCAATGCCCTGCAGTTAGAGTGTGAAGCAACTATCGGAGCTTTGCTGAATTTCATGACATCCCAAAACCCTGGGTCGTTAAGGTGAGAAACATCGATTACAATACCCAAATTATTGCATTCCTCAACGACCTTAACACCGAAATCAGTAATTCCTCCAACGTTGCCCTCTTTCTGCGGGAAGAAGTGAGTTCCATCCGCTACATAATTTCTCAGTTCATGGGTTAAAGTCAGCATCCGCAAACCAAGGGTGTAAAATACTGGCAGAAGATTAATATCATTGCCCAGTGGCTCTGCCCCTTCCATTCCGAGTATCAATCCTATCTTTCCATCTTTTTTGGCGTTGTCAATATCATCAAATTTGGTAATACGGGCTATGCTTGGTGATTCATCGAACTCTTCATTCCATACTACAGCCATATCTAATCCACTTTTCAATGCAAGCTCAGGGACATACTCAGCCTCATGGAAAATTACTGTCACTCGTGTATCTATCCCCCCCTTCTTCATCCTCGGGACCCAGTCTTTCTCCATGACTCCTTTTCGACCTAATCTATGCTGCCACAACACATCACAGGCCAACAAATCGGAGTGAGCATCCACCACGTTACAGCGTTCGTGCAGTTCTTTTGCATCCTCATTTCTTTGGTCCATTATATTATGATAACCTCCTTTTTCAAGAAATGAACTTCAGAGCGTATATCTATGATATTCTCCTACACAAGGATTGCCGTAGCATATCCACAGTTCCTGTGCAGTGAGGTCAACCACGGAAGAGTAGATAGTCTTCCCTCTCTCATCCTCCTTGACTGTTTCATCTGGGTGACGACATATAGAGCAGGGGGAATTAGCATGGTCACGTAAAATCTCCATGACTCTTTGCAGGGAGATTTCCTCACTTTCCCGAAGCAAACTAAGCGCCCTGTTATATCTGGCTACGGAACACATGTAGCCTCGAATGGACTTAATATCATCCTGAAAATCACTCTCGTATTTTCTCATCTTCTGTGTCACATAGTGGTTGCTATGTACCAGATAGCCATCTGTAGCATGGATAATCTCAAAATCAGCGGCTGAACCCTCTATGTCATATATTTGGCCGTTACTATCTGCCACTACGTGGTTATCATTTGCTTCCCTCTGGGGGAGATTGGCATAAGTTAGGGCATCGACAATAGTTCTGGCACCATACAAGGCACGAAAGATCATAGCGGTAGGAATACCAACACCAATGTCATTAGGACTTAAACCATTACCCGAAAATCCCAGACCTGCTGAATTTAAACCAACCCCGCAGAGGATACCTCCACAACTAATATTGAGAGAAGCTGGGCCATTTTGTGGCTTAGCTCTGACCATGCAGAGATAATTAGCAAATTTGGAATTAAAGTCCTCATTATGGGCCATGAATACATGTTTCTCCCGGGTCAAATTTGCAGAAACCACAAAATCAGTACAGCCAGAATCACTACGGCCAGACATTTTATCCTTGTCGCCATCATAGTCCCAATAAAGCGTAGCAAATACATCGTCGAAACTGATTTCAGCACCTCGAGCATAGCCCTGGAGTTCTTCCACATGTACGGGGATGCTGTCCTGGCAAAATGGCAGACGCTTCCGCGCGATTACCTTAGCCTTGTCCCATTCGATATTGTACTTTTGTTTCAATTCTTGCCGACAATCTTCCACCATTTGCTGACCCAGGTCTTTGCACTGCGTGCCCACCTCAAATCCCAGTTCCGAGGGAGGGCCACTAGCTTCTACCATTCTCAGAGAATTAGGCTCGCTTTTCATTTTCTATCCTCCTCTAATTTCATCTTTTCCTGAACAAAGCAAGCAGCATAGTGCTGTGGAGTGAATTCTATCAATACGGGTTCTTCCATTACAGCCCTTTTGGCTTTACTCTTATCCAGTGACCCCAAGGGCAGCAACCCTGCCATCTTGCGTGTTAATATTGGCCAAAAACTACGGAGTGCCAGTTGTATCCACTAGCTTGCTATCAGTAATTAAAATGTCGTAAGGCATTCACTTCAGAGTGTATATCTATTATATTCTCCTGAACAAGGATTGCCGTAGCATATCCACATTTCCTGTGCTGTGAGGTCAATTATGGAAGAGAATATAGTCTTCGCTCTATTCCCCACCTTGGCTTTTTCATCAGGGTGACGACATATGGAGCAGGGGGAATTAGCATGGTCACTTAAAATCTCCTTGATTCTTTGCAGGGAGATTTCCTTACTTTCTCGAAGCAAACTAAGTGCCCTGTTATATCTGGCTACAGAACACATGTGGCCTCGAACGGACTCAATATCGCCCTGAAAATCACTCTCGTATTTTCTCATCTTCTGTGTCACATAGTGGTTGGTATGTACCAGATAGCCATCTGTGGCATGGATAAGCTCAAAA